>APMI01001103.1_pt1 | contig 102697 bp, 80 predicted proteins | sample 667938 | NCBI WGS metagenome assembly APMI01 (sample SAMN01084076, study PRJNA167559) | wastewater metagenome | biome: Wastewater | place: Denmark: Ejby Moelle, Odense | collected 2011-11-28 | reverse complement strand
AGATCACCGTCAAAGCCACGCGGCCGTTGATGCCGGGCTGCGTGTAGCGGTCGAGACCCGGGTTTGCGGCGTCAACCCCACGCACGTTTTGATACAGCCAGTACTTCTGGTTGGTGAGGTTGTAGAGACCGGCGGTGAGGGTGACGTTTTTAGAGATCTGCCAGCGGCCCACGAGATCGAGGGTGAGAGCACTTGGCGTTTTGAACTGATTAATGCCGCCAGCAAAGGAGGCGGTGCGATGCATCGGAGCATAGTAGGTCGATATCAGCTCCACCTGCCAGCTTTCCTGACGGTAGCGCAGGCCGGTGACGAGCTTGAAGGGATCAATGCTGGCAAGAGGCTGCTTGTTCTGACCATCCCAGCCCTGAATGTAGGCGGCATTGGTAAAGACACCGAAGTTGCCCAGGGATTCATGAATGAAGCCGAACGTGGTGTCCCCTTTGAACTCCAGACCGTAAATCTCCGCCGAAGCGAGATTGGTGCTCTGATAGATGATGGGATCTCCAGGAGCGCCAGTGCCGCCCACCTGCATGAAGCTCTGAATGAAGTTTTCGTAGTGATTGTAGAAGCCGGCGAAATTCCATGAGGACTCCTTGCCTTTGCGCCGGACGCCGATTTCAAAGCTGTTGCTGGTTTCTTTTTTCAGATTCGGATTCGGGACGGTCTGATAGCCGAAGGCCGTGTTGGTGATGGTGGCGTTCAGCTCTTCGCCGCTCGGATTGCGGAAGCCGTTCGAATACTGAAAGTAGGCGCTGTGCTCGTCATCAATCTTGAAGAGGTAGGCCAGCTTTGGCGCGATGGCGAACTGCTGAAAGTCCTGCGGTGCCCTGCCTGCGCTGGCGCTCAGATAGAGAGGATCCGAACTCGTGTCCACGTTGTAGAACTCGGCACGCAAGCCGGGTGTCAGGCGATGCCGCTGGTTTGTGCCCCAGGCGATCTCATCCTGGAGATAAACGCCCACGCGGGAAGTGCGTGTGTCAGGCATGTCTTTCAGCGGATAGGTGTCCGGGGTGATGGTCTTGGTCTGGGTGCCGGTGGTGAAGTTGTACTCCGTGGCATCGCGCACACGACGGGAGAAGGAGGTGACCATTTCGGTGCCGTAGGCCAGCGTGTGGTTCAGCGCGCCTGTTTTGAACGCCTTGGTGAAGTTGAAGTTGGCCCCGATGTGGTCCTGGCGGTACATGTAGTCGCGGATGCGCAGGCGATCCTGGAAGCTGGGGGTGATGCGATCACGATCTTCGACCTGGTGCTCCGGGGTTTCAGAGACCTGGCAATAGGCATTCCATGTCAGGTTGTCGAAGATCCAACCGAGGCCGCTGGCATCATACTTATGCTCCAGGCTGAAACGCATGCGGCGGAGGTCGTCGCTCAGCAGCAGGGAGTTCACATTGTAATTCACTCCTGGAGCAGCGACCACGACACGGCGTGCGCTGTAGAGGTCATTGTCGCTGGAGCGTTCGAGATACTCGCCCGTCAGCTCAAAACGATGACGTGCCGACGGTCTCCACACCATTTTGGAGAGCCAGTTGTTCACGTTGTAGTTGGTGGCGTCTGGCTGAATGCTGCCGCGATTGTCCACAGCATTGCCATCGCGCCTGGTGTAGTGGAACAGGAGCTCCACATTGCCCGCACGCTGCGCCATGCTGATCGTGTGGCCCCAGCTGTCATCCGTGCTGTCGTAGCGGGTGGTCAGGCGTGCCACGGAGTTTCTGCCAGAGGGAGACTGAGCCAGCAGGTCCTCGGGGTCGATGGTGGTGAAGGAAACCACGCCGGCAAGGGCGTCACTGCCATAAAGCGAGGAAGCGGCATTTTTGAGAACTTCCACCTGCTTGAGGGAATCCACGTCCACGTAATCTCGCCCTATATTGTAGGCACCGCCAAAGGTGAACTGATCCGCCTGCCGAATGCCGTCCATGGTCATGAGCACGCGGTTGCCATCCAGACCACGAATGTTGATGCTCTGAGTGCCAGCGCGTGAATTGGCGGCCGGCCCGGTGCCACCCACGCCGTAAGGAACGCTCACGCCCGGCTCGTAGCGTGCGTAATCACGCATGCTGGTGGCGAGGGTGAACACATTGGCGTCCTGATTGAGCACCGTGGTGGAGGCGGGAATATCCGCACCCGACTGTGCGCTGCGGCTTGCGACAATGACGACTTCAGGCAGCACATCACCGGCGGTGCTCACCAGCTTTGCTTCTTTTTTGGCCAGTTTCTGGATGTCCCGTTCGAGCCGGGGCTGATCCTGGGCCGCCAGTGGAAGGCCGCAGGCAAGCATGAACAACGAGAGTGTCTGTAATAACGCGTGAGGTGGTTTCATGAGGCCGCCGCTGTAACTCGGCAGCGGCGTGCCACGCTTTGGCTGGAATGACCAAGAATGACGCTCGTTTGCGGTGAATGAAGCGACAGGTCATTTCGCCGTCATCATTTCACAAATGAAGACAAACCGACCGCACCTCAGTCGGATGTGGAGGCGATGGCTGGACAGCGGAGCAGAAGCACATCCGCCTGCTCTGTGGCCACAAGACGCAACGGGCAGGAGGAGGGCACTCTCAGACGCTCGCCACAGCGGAGGCGAACCTCCGCGCCGTCCAGATACGCCGCAGCCTCGCCAAAAGTGATGACCACGGTGGTTTCATCCGCAGCACAGGCCTCGAAGCATGGGCAACGGCGATCCAGGCCCAACAGGTGGGCCTGCACACAGTCATTGTAAAACAGACAGCGCTGTGGAGCCTCGGTGCAGAGACGTTTCATGGACGTGGCTGGGACAAAGGTGTGACCCGCGCTGCCATGGCGATTTTTTCCGCATGCGTGCGGGCTTTGCGACTGCGGCGGCGACAGTCCTGAATACGACGCAGCAGTTCAGGATTCAGATCAGGGCGAAGGCCCAGGCGGGTGTGGAGGTTGGTGTATTGCATGGCAGCCAGTCCATAACTGCGGGCCAAGCACCGGCGCTTTGGCCTGCTTGCTGAAGACTGCCGCTGGCTTGCGCAGCCGGGAGGCGCAGCACATTTGACCGTCAGGTTTCGTCAAAGCAACGAAAGCGCGGAGCCACGATGCGGGCATTAACCAACGCCACACACCCAGCCATGGACTCCGCACACTTTCCCCACCGCATCGCCTTCAGCTTCACGCCTGGCACCTTTGACATGGAACGCATGAATCCCTGGCTGTGGAGCCATGATGAGGACAGCGGCTCTGCCCATGCGCAACTGGATGCCTGCTGGACACGCCTGTTTCCAGCAATTGCACGGGTGGGCCTGCTCATGGCCTGCGCACCCGCAAATCCTGTGACGCTGGCAGTGGCGCTGAAAGCAGCGCGGTTTGAGCCGGTGCCGAATTCACCGGACTGGGTGTGTCTGGAGTCAGGCATGGAGCTATGCCCACCCAGCCTTGGCGGAGTGCTAGCCACACTGGAACCGCTGGAAGGCGAGCAGCAGACGGCGGCACTGCAATTCTTTGACCACAACGGCGAGGGCTGCCTGAAGCTGCTGGTCACGAACCGGAGCGACATCGCTGCGTTTGAAAATCTGGTGCGCCGCCACGCCATGCCGCAGCGCTTCATCCCCTTTGGTCCGACTGGTTCTGCTGCATCATTGGTATTGGGTGCAGAGCCGGACGTCCAGGCCGTGCGCAGTCTCTGGGGGGGACTGCGACGCACGCTGCCGACGAGCACCTTCCCAGGTCTGGAAGGCGTCTCGCGGCGGCGTGCGTTAGGTGCTGCCGGACCGCAGCATGCCTGGCGGATACGGGAGACGGCCGTGATGCCGCTGATCCGCGCCATGACTCTGGCAGATGCTCCGTTGGGAATCGGCGCGCGGAATGCGGCTGTGTTTCTGCCTGCGAGCATCTACCCAACCCACTGGGCAGACTGCTGCTGCGGCACCACGTTTTTTGCAGGCAGCTCGCAATTGACGCTGCGGCACGAGCTCAGCCACGCAGAAGCCTGGGTGACACGCTTTGAAGTGCGTGGCCGTGAGACGCTCTGCCTGGAACTCTACGACCATGCCGGGCAATTCAGCACCGGGCTGGGCCTGCGGCCGGAAGCCCTGCCGACGCACCACCGCCAATGGCACCACTGGCTGCGCGAGGCGGCGTGCTGAAGCAGACTCCTACTTCATGGCACGATGCACCTGCTCCAATGCGAGCACGGTGTATGCGGTGACGAGCACGGGGTCGCTCTCCATCCAGCGGCCGGAGGCGGAATTGGCCCAGGAGCCGTCGACGTTCTGCAGGCTGATGAGCTTGCGGGACAGCTCTGTCGTCCAGTTCACGGCACCGGCTTTTGTCTTCAATTGATCGATGCCTGCGGTGGCCAGAGCCTTGGCCATGGTGTGGTAGTAGTAATACAGCCCCTCGGCTCCCATGCCGGGGTTTTCGTCCACGGTGTAGTTGGCCCCCAGCCATTCGAGAGCGGCCTTCATGCGTGGGTCCTCGGGGGTGAGTCCGGCGTAGATGAAGCTGAGCATGCCTGCATAGCTGATGCTGCCGTAGTAGCGCATCGGCACAGGGCCGCCGTCTTTTTTGCCACCGCGAGGAGCCTGCGGCACGGGCGTGTAGCCAAAGCCACCGATGTTGTTCTTGTCCTCGCCAGCCCAAGGCTGGTCATTCGTGGCCTTAAAATTCTGACAGCGGGAGACGAACTGGATGGCGGCATCCCAGTTGAGGTCATCCTGCTTTTCCACCGGCTTGCCAGTGTCCTGAAATAGCTTCTTGGAGTAATACAAAGCCTCCAAGGCAAAAGAGGTGTTGGAAAGGTCCGCGTGAGCACCACGCTGTGCACCACCGTAGCCGATGCCGCCATCGAAGGGATTGTCGGTCTTGCCTGGAGTGTCGGCGTCGTTTTGCTGATGCGCGACGAAGCGCCGGGCACGGCGGATGACTTCCTCATCCTCCGGCCGGGCGCGCAGCACCAGAGCCATGAGGCAGATGGCGGTGTTGTAATTGGCCCGCGCCTTGGTGTAGATGCCGCCGTCCGGCTGGACGTTCTTCAGGAGGAAAGCGTAGCCTTTCTGCAGTTCCTCCGATGCGCCTGCGCCTGCCGGATTCTGAATCAAGGCGGACAGCACGAGGGCGCTAAGCGCCGGGTCTTCTGATGTCACCCAATGTCCGTCCTGCGCGTCCTGGCGGGACTTGAGAAAATCGAGCCCTCGTGTGATGGCCTGCTGCACCTCCTGCCTGGTCTGGGCCGTGAGAGCACCGGCAAGCAGGAAAAAGACAATCGAGATCGTTTTCATGGTGGGTGGCTGAAATTCCATCATTGTCTGCGCCATTCACAAGCCGGTTGTGGCAGAAAAAACTGACTCGGAACTGTTTTTGTCCATTTGCTGGCTATCTGGAACAATCAGCGCACATGTCATTTCGACGTCAGTATTTCACAAACCGACGCAAGCAGCGGCACGTAGCCGCTGTATCGCAGGTGTCCGCATGAAAGCTCTTCCATTGATCTCCCTGCTGCTTGCCTTTTCCTCCCTGCTGGCGGCCAACGAAACTCCGCCGGAACTGCCGCTGCCTGTGGCGAGCTTTGGCGCCACCAGCACGCCAGACGGTGCGTTGTATTTCTATGGAGGCCACAGCGGCAAACGCCACAAGTACAACCGTGACGAAGTGCATGGAGATTTGTTTCGCTGGAAGCCGGGAGCAGAGATGTGGGAGCCACTGGCCAAGGACGAGCCAGCCCAAGGTGCCTCCTTGGTGACGGCCAAGAGTGGCGTGATCCGCATCGGCGGCATGGCGGCGCGCAATGCGAAGGGAGAGAAACAGGACCTGTGGTCGAGTGAGACTGCTGCGCGCTATGACGTAGCCAGCAAACAATGGGTGCCCCTGCCGAAACTGCCGCAGCGCCGCTCCAGTCATGACAGCATCGTCTGCGGCGACGTTCTCTACGTCATAGGCGGCTGGCGGATGGAGGGCGAGTCTGACTCTGTGTGGCATGACACCTATCTGACGCTCGATCTGACCAAGCCTGACGCGAACTGGGAAAGCCATCCGCAGCCGTTCAAACGCCGCGCCCTAGCGGTGCAGGCCATCGACTCCAAGGTGTATGCGATCGGCGGCATGACCGACGAGAACGAAACGACCAGCGCAGTCTCGGTGCTAGACACCAAGACCGGCGTCTGGAGTGATGGTCCGGCGCTGCCTGCGGGTAAGATCGGAGGCTTTGGTTTTGCAGCGGTGGCTCATGAGGGACGGTTGTTCGCCAGTGGTGTGACAGGCAGGCTGCTGGAACTGAGAGGTGACGCCTGGGTAGCCGTGGCAAAACTCGCCCATCCACGGTATTTTCATCGTCTGCTGAGCGGTGGAACTGGCAAGATCATCGCCATCGGCGGCGAAAGTGGGGAGGGCGTCAAAGCTGCTCCGGAGATCATCCCCGTCCCGTCAGTGGATTCGGCACCGCTGCCGGAAGAGCCCGCTCCTGCCAAACCAGCAGCCAAGCAGTCCTGACGCAAAATTTAGCCTCTCAATCAGGCTCCCTATTCTCGAAACCAAAACTAACGACGACAAAAACTTGCGATATATTGAGATTGAGTTTCAATCACAACAAAATGCCATCTACCGCACCTGAACCTCCATTCCGCTCATGGGTCACTGGACCTGAGCGGCTTGAGACGGACTGGCCAGGTGCCACGACGGCCAATGCCCTGGTGGCTCATCTCAATTTCCGGGGTGAAGCCGAACTGAGCTGGGCGGATGGCAGCATCTGCATGGTAGCCCCATGCACCATCTGCTGGCTGCGCGCCAGCCCATCGGAGCTGCCGGTCGCCCGCCGCCTGGCCAGTCGCAGCAGGCATGAATGCCTCACACTGGTGTTTCCAGATGCCTGGCTGAGCAAGACTCTGGAAGGAGTCACCTCGCAGGTGGGAGATGTCTTTCGGCCGCTGATCGACGGCACTAGACACCACCTGCTGCTGCCCCTGACGGATGAGGATGAAGGCTGGGCACGTGGAGCCATGCCCCCGCACCTGTGCTCACAGGCCAGACAGCTGCTGGAATCGGCGCGGCTCACGGAGTTTTTCATCCATTCCGTCTTCCGCAGCGGCGCAGCCTCAGATGCAGGCACCGCCGTCAGCCGCACACTGCGCGCAGCTCAGGAGCGGGTGCAGCGGGTGAAGGATTTGGTGCTCATGCAGATCGATGCGCCCCCTTCCCTGGAGGAACTGGCCTCAGCAGTCGGCTGCAATCCGAGCTACCTCAGCCGCACTTTCACCCAGGTCGAAGGAGCCACGCTCTCGCAGTGGATGCGGCGGGTGCGCATCGAGCGCGCGGCAGCCCTCATCTCCAGCGGCAAGTGCAATGTCTCCGAAGCAGCACTGGAGGTGGGCTATCAAAGCTTCTCCCACTTCAGCCGCGCTTTTGCGCAGGAAAAGGGGGTGCCGCCGTCACAGTGGGTGCGCCGTTTGAGCAGCGGCAAATAGGCACGGCACCAACGCCTTACTTGACCGTCCAATACAGCGAGGCGCTGTGGCTGGTGATACCGTAGGCGACGCCATTGAAGAAGCCCGAAAGCTCTTCCGAATAACGAGCGACGGAGAGGAGATACTGGCCGGGCTTGGTCATGTCCGGCGCACGCACAAAGCCTTCGGCATCGGCCTGAAGCTTCTGCTCGCTGACCTTGGGGGAGAAGAACAGCAACTCGACACCGCCGAGGGGTTTGCCTCGGAAATAGACCCGCGCCTCGCCCGGCTTGCCGGTGGGCACGATGTCCATCGTCATGGCGGGCGTGCCGGCACCCGCGCCCTCAGGCTGCCAGCGACAGTAGAAGATGGGGGCACGGGCGGGCTTGTCCTCATGCAGTTTGCGCACGGTGAACTGCGCCTGGACAAAGGCAGGACGGGGGCCATCGATTTTCCCGAGGAAGAAGTGATCCTTCTTTTTGACCACGTCGAGGAGCTGAGGCTGGCCTTTGTCATCCACCGTCCAGCCGGATACCTGGACAAAGGAATCCAGATGCCCCGGCGAGGTCTCGTATTCATCCCCCCACTGAGCAAAGCGCACCCCAAGACCGGCATGGTCAGGCAGCTCTTCGATCCAGAGGGAGTGAGCAGAAGCCGCCAGAGGCAAGAGGCCGAAAACTGTGAGGGCGATGAGTGAGCGGATCATGGTCGGTCAGATGGTGGGGGTTGCGGTCACATCCCACATACATGGAATGCAGGAGGAATTCTTGCGGTCATTTGTCAGGAACTGGCGTTGTCTTGCACTGGAGGAGCGGCGCCTCTCAGCGCGGCTGATCTCATCAGACACATTTTCCTCCAAATCATCATGCATCTGTGGCAGCATCTCCGCGCGACATGACTGACCCGGCCCGCGCTCTTCTCACAAACTGGGCAACCGGGAAAGTGATCCCCCTATCGCACAACCAGACGCCCCCCATGAATATCGAAGGAATCAAAGGATGTTTCGAAAAGACTCACGGCTTGTTTTATTTTGCCCGGATGTGCTCCAAGATCCGGCTGCACGATCAGGGAAGGCTTCCAGCCGAATATCACGAGATGCTCGGGCAGGGATTTGATGGGCGGACATGCCGCTACCTGCGTGTCAGCCATGAAGATGTGAAAGCCCAGGTGCTCTCGGGAAAAACAGACAAGCAGGTGCTGGACTGGTGCTACGCAAACGGCCGCCAGCTGACCGACGAGGAGGTGCTGATTTATAACAGCTTCATGAGCAAACGCGGATGGCATGACGATGAAACGGACGAATTCATCCCCGAGATGATCAAACAGTACGGCCTGCCGGACAACGGCACGGTTTTGACGGACTTTGACCTCATCGAGATGGACGAAGGCCGCTGGTATCCCGACATGTGGCGAGACGCCTGGAAATAGCCTGCATTACTGCATCCTGGTCATGGAGACAGCGATTCACATCACGCCCACAGCCTTCGATCCAGAGTGCGGTAGCTGATGGCTTCGAGCACGTTATCGGCGGTGATTTTATCATGCCCTGCCAGGTCGGCCAGAGTGCGCGCCACTTTGAGGATGCGGTCATGGGCGCGGGCACTGAAGTTCATCTCGCTCATGGCATGCTCCAGACAGCCGGAGCCTTCGGCATCCAGCTCGCAGAATTTTTTGATGAGCCTGGGCGTCATGCTGCTGTTGGCATGAACGCCGGCATGCTTGGCGTAACGCTCCTGCTGCATGCCACGTGCGGTTTCCACACGTTTGCGGATGTTCTGGGATGCCTCGCCACCTTCGCTGGAAGCCAGGGCTTTGTAATCCACCAGCGGCACCTCCACATGAAGATCAATGCGGTCCAGCAACGGACCGCTGATGCGCTGACGATACCGCTGTATGACCACCGAGCCGCAGCGACACTCGCGCTTCAAATCACCGTAGTAACCGCAAGGGCATGGATTCATGGCGGCCACGAGCATGAATTTGGCAGGAAAAGTGACACTGCCTGCAGCGCGTGAGATGGTGACCTTGCCATCCTCCAGCGGCTGACGCATCACCTCAAGCGTGCTGCGGCGGAATTCGGGCAGCTCGTCCAGAAAAAGCACGCCGTTGTGCGCCAGCGAGACCTCACCCGGACCGGGGTTGGTGCCGCCTCCGAGCAGGCCGGCATCGCTGATGGTATGATGGGGCGAACGGAACGGACGAGTGGCGACAAAGGCACTGGCCTCCGTAAGCAAACCTGCTGCGCTGTGGATTTTGGTGATCTCGATGGCTTCCTCCTCGGTCATGCCTGGCATGATGGTGGGAATGCGTTTCGCGATCATGGATTTTCCCGTGCCAGGCGGCCCGATCATCAGCAGGCCATGCCCGCCACTGACAGCTATCTCGATGGCGCGAGTGGCGTCCGCCTGGCCTTTCACGTCATTGAAATCGATGTCGTAATGCGAGACTGCGCCAAACAACTCCGCCGCGCGGCAGGGCTCGGGCGCGATTTCCAGGTCTTCTTTGAGGTACTCGACGGCCTCACGAAGAGTGGAAACACCCACGATGTCGATGCCGGCGACGACGCTGGCCTCCACTGCGGCGCGTCTGGGCACGAGCAGGCGTTTGCGTCCTTTGCGCCGGGCCTCAAGCGCCACCGCCAGCAGACCGCGCACCGGCCGCAGTTCGCCATTGAGGGCCAGCTCTCCGATCATGGCCGTCTCCGCCAGTCTGGCCATGGGAATTCGAGACCTGTGTGCGATGAGGGAAATGGCGATGGGCAGGTCAAATCCCGTGCCTTCCTTTTTGAGGTCTGCCGGGGCCAGATTCACGGTGGTCACGCCATCATTCATCATGAAGCCGCAGGAGGAGATCGCCGCCGCGACACGCTCGCGGCTTTCCTTCACCGAAGCATCCGGCAGCCCGACGATAAACATTTTTGGATTTCCACCCCCATCATAAGATTCAATCTCTACTTCCACGGCATCGACGCCGAGCAGGGTGGCTGAGTAGGTTCTGGCGATCATTCGGAAAAGATTATCCAGCGCTTGAAGATGAGAGCAAGTTTCGGCCTGCATCTTTCCTAGGCAAAATCAAGCTGCCGCCACACCTGCCCGTGTGCGGCTGGCAATGTTGTTCTTGAGTTTAGTCACCGGACCATTTCATGTAGTCCTCAAGGTGGCATCTGGAAGAGGATCTCACCGCACTCCTGCCATGAAACCCTTTCCCCAAGATTTTTCCCGCCGTCATTTCCTCCGCTCTGCGGTGGCGGGGCCGGCACTCATCCCAGCTGCCTTTGCCGGAGCGGAAGAGGGAAAAGACCGCTCATCGTTTGAAGAGCCAGGACGCAAGGTGCCGCTGAACAGTGATGCAGATGTCATCGTATGCGGCGCAGGGCCGGCAGGAATCGCAGCCGCCATCGCTGCAGCACGCGCTGGCGCCCGGGTTCGTTTGTTTGAAGTGCATGGCTGCCTGGGGGGTGTGTGGACCGCTGGTCTGCTGACCTATATCTTTGATTTCGACAAGCCGGGTCTCACCCGTGAACTGACAAAGCGGCTGGATGAGCGCCAGGCACGCAGCAGCAAGAACCCCTCCCGCTTTGCCTATGTGCCGGAGGAAATGAAGCTGCTGCTGGAGGAGATGTGCGCGGAGGCTGGGGTAAAATTTCAGCTGCATACGCGCGTGGCAGCCGCCTACCGCAGCAGTAATGGCAAACGCCTCACCACCATCGTCACCGAGTCCAAATCCGGCAGGCAGGCCTGGAGCGCTCCTGTCTTTATTGATGCGACTGGCGATGGTGATCTAGGTGCTCTGGCCGGATGCGAATGGGAGACTGGCAAGACAAACGCCTGCCCCTGCCAGCCGATGACGATGAATGCGCTGGCCGTCGTACGCGATGCCAAGGCGCTCTCTCAGTTCACCTCATTCAAGACTTCGGACGAATTCAAGGGGCCGGGCGGCCACCTGACATGTGTGCAGGCCTTCAAGCAGGAGCTGAAACGCGCGGGCGTGGAGACATCCTACGGGCACCCCACCATCTTCCCTGTGCGGGATGAACTGGTGATGCTGATGCTGAACCACGAGTACGGCGTGCTCTCTTATGACGCAGATGCCATCACCCAGGCCACCGTGCGTTCGCGCGCAGAGGTGCACCGCATCGTGGCAGCCCTGAGAAAGCTGGGCGGTGTGTGGGACGGGCTGCAGGTGGCTGCCACGGCGGAACAGATAGGCGTGAGAGACGGCAGGCGCATCCGTGGTCGGCATGTCCTGACCAAACAGGATCTGCTCGCTGGCGCACGATACGAGGACAGCGTGGCGCGTGTGACCTTTGGCGTGGATATTCATGCGGAAACCAAGGAGACCAACAAGACCGAAGCCATTTCCCACGGTGGCTTTTCCACCAAGCCGTATGACATTCCCCTGAGAGCACTCATCGCCAAAGATGTGGATGGCCTCATGATGGCCGGCCGCTGCATCAGCGGCGACTACATCGCCCACGCCAGCTATCGTGTCACAGGCAATGCTGTGGCGATGGGTGAGGCTGCCGGTGCCGTGGCAGCGCTGGCCGCCACTACGCACAGACTCCCGCACGAGGTGGACTGGAGAGAAGCCAAGAGCCTGCTGAAAATCTAGGCCAAGCATCATCGACTGGCGGAGCGCGCCCCCGCATCTGCGGGGAATGACGCTGCGGCATGAACTGCGATCTTTTCGGAACACTCCCTGTGCTCCGTATGTACCGCATTCTCGACGCCCCCACCGAAGCCCCCACGGCCCACTCTCAGGCTGTAACCGCTGAGATCGGAAAAGCAGTCGAGATTTCACTGGGAGCCGGCTCAGCAGCAGACCGCCATGATCATGGTCCGGTCATGGTCTGCCTGACAGAATCGAAGGTCAGCTGGGCCAGTTCCGCTGCTTTTGAATTACGCTGGACCTCACTCGCGGCATGAACGGAAAAAGCGCCACTTCCCTGGAATCCGGGCATGTCAACATGCGGGATTTTGTGCGGGTTTTTCCATTCTACTTTGCGTGGGATGAGAACAACGTCATCACAGAATCAGGCAGCTCCCTTCTGAAGATCTGCCCGCGGGCAAAGGCGGGAGCGCGGCTGCAGGACGTCTTCCGCGCCCAAAGCCCCGAGGGAGAATTTTGCGATGCTCATGCACGGGCGAATCTGGACCGCCTGTTTTTGCTGGAGGATCTGAGAAACGGCGTCGTACTGCGCGGGCAGGTGCTCATGCTCGAGCGTCCACGGCGCGGCATCATGCTGGCCACGCCATGGCTCACGGAACCTGACCAGGCCCACCTGCTGGGACTGACCCCCAATGACTTTGCGGTACATGATCAGACCCTGGATCTGCTGCAGGTGCTGCAGATGCAGCGGAAAGTGACCATGGACCTCCAGCGTCTGGCATCCCAGCTGACAGACCAGCGGATTCAACTGCGCGAGCAGGAAGAACAGTCACGCAAGCTGGCGCTGGTGGCTGCAAGGACGGACAATGCAGTGATCGTCACTGACGCAGCCGGGGGGATCGAGTGGGTCAATGAAGGCTTCACACGCATGACTGGATGGCATCTTGAGGAAGTCATCGGGAAGCAGCCGGGAGACTTCCTCCGCTGTCCAGAAGTGGATCCCGAATCAGACAGTTTCATGAACCAGTGCCTGCAGCAGCAGCGTGGATTCCGTGTGGAGATGCTGAACTATCACCGCTCCGGCAGGAAATACTGGTCCTCCATTGAGATCCAGCCCATCCGCAATGATGCAGGTGAAGTGGTGAACTTCATGTCGATCGAGAGCGACATCACCCAGCGCCGGCAGGACGACCAGCGCCGTGCATTGCAGTATTCCACCAGTCGAACCCTGGCCGGAGCAGGATCAGTGCGCGAAGCCGCTTCCGACGTGATCCAGCTGATCTGCAACCAGCTTGGATGGATCGCAGGCGGGCTCTGGATGCTGGATGCCGACCATCAATCCCTGCACCTGACCGAGATCTGGTATTCCCCCCTGAGAAACATCGATGAATTTGTGGAGCTCAGCCGCTCGCTGACATTCAGGCCAGGATACGGACTGCCGGGCATCGTGCTGCAGAGCTGCCAGCCGCAGTGGATACGTGATGTGGCCGAGCATGCCGAATGCCCGCGCGCAGACATGGCCAGAAAATGCCAGCTGCATGGCGCCATCGGATTCCCAATTGTGGCCCAGGGGGATATTCTCGGAGTCCTGGAGCTTTTCAGCTCTGATGCCTCGGCCCCCGAAGAGTCATTGCTGGAGGCGTTTTCCGGCATCGGGAACCAGCTAGGACAATTCATTGTGCGCAAGTGCGTGGAACAAAATCTGGTAAGCGCCAAGGAGTCTGCCGAAAGCGCAAATCGAGCAAAGAGCGAGTTTCTGGCCACCATGAGCCATGAGATCCGCACGCCCATGAACGGCATCATCGGCATGTCATCGCTGCTGCTGGACACCCGTCTGGATGACAGGCAGCATGAAATGGTGGAAGCCGTGCGGCAAAGCGGAGAGGCACTCATGACCATCATCGAGGACATCCTCGACTTCTCCAAAATCGAGGCCCGCAGGCTGGATCTGGTGGATGAAACCTACCGGCTTGACTCGATCATTGATGGGGTGGCCGGCCTGCTCCAGCACAAGGCCATCGCACGCGGCCTGGATCTTAAAATTGACATAGATCCACGAATTCCGCTGACCCTCAAAGGTGATCCGGGCCGTCTGCGTCAGATTCTGATGAACCTCGTGGGAAATGGCATCAAGTTCACCGATCAGGGCAGCATTGTCATCAAAGCCTGCATGCTTCCCCAAACAGAGAGTGAAGACCGCATGATCGAGATCAGCGTGTCTGACAGCGGCATCGGCATGAACGAGGAACAGCAGCGCAAGCTATTTCAGGCATTCTCGCAAGTGGACAGCTCCACCACCCGCCGCTTCGGCGGCACCGGGCTGGGGCTGGCCATCAGCAAGCGTCTGGTGGAGCTGATGGGCGGCGACATCGGGGTGGAGAGCGCCCCAGGCACAGGCTCCCGCTTCTGGTTCAAGCTGCCCGTGCGCGAGGTCAGCGCTGCAGAACAAAAAGCAGAACTCGAGCATAGCGCGCAATCGGCCGCCAACGCCGTGCCTGCTCATGGCTCGCGCAAGCCCAGGCTGCTGGTCGTAGAAGACAATGAGGTCAATCTCCGCATGGCCATCCTGATGCTGGAGAAATTCGGCTTTGAGGCTGACGTGGCGCGTGACGGAGAGCAGGCCGTCAATCAGTTTGCCGCAAACGCCTACGATGCCATTCTCATGGACTGCCACATGCCAGCCATGGACGGCTACGAGGCCACGCGGGCAATTCGTGAAATCGAAGCCAGCGCACACTGGATCCGCCCACACTGCCGGATCATCGCCATGACCGCAAATGTCATGAATGGAGAAAAGCAGCGCTGCATGGAGGCGGGAATGGACGACTACGTCTCCAAGCCGCTCCGCGCCAAAGCCCTCATCGAGGCTCTGGAGCAAATCCAGGTGCTGGCCTCCAAGGACAAACCTGAAAACACCTGCGGAGTGTGGTCGGAAGAAGAGGCCCACACCGCCCGCGACGCTGTCAAAATGCTGACGGATGAACTGAGCGCTGAAGATACTGCGGAGCTGATCGAGAGCTGGCTCAAAGACACGCCGGAACGCATCACTGAACTGGAAAAACTGGCCGCCGGGCAGGATCAACCCGCACTGCGCCGCACTGCGCACTCCCTGAAGGGCAGCAGCTCGCTTTTTGGCCTCACTCACATTCATTCGCTGTGCCGGGATCTCGAAGGCCTGGCGGAAGCCGGCAGCCGTGCCTCCCAGCCAGCCCTGGTGGAGCAGATCCGGCTGGGCTTTGCCAGCGCCGAGCCCTCCCTGAGGGAAGAGCTGAACCATCTCCGAACCATGACCCTATCCTCATGAAAATCCTCTATGTACACGAACGGTATGGCGCCCTGGCAGGCGCTGAGGCAAACGCCTTCATCACTGCTCAGGAGCTGGGTGCACGCGGGCATCAGACAGGCATTTTGCACGGTCCCGGCACCGGCAAAAATGAGGAAGGCTGGAACCGCGCTTTCAGCGAGCGTCATGCACTCACCGGAGACACCGCTGCGCAGACCCGGGCCGCGCTGGCATCCTTCAAGCCAGATGCGGTTTACGTCCATAAAATGGCCGATCTCGATGTGATCCAGACGCTGGTGGACAGCGGCCTGCCACTGGTGCGCATGGTGCATGACCACGACATCTACTGCATGCGGAGCTACAAGTACCACTACTTCTCACGCAAGATATGCACCCGGGCCGCATCCCTGTACTGCGTGTATGGCTGCGGTGCATGCCTGGTCAAAAACAACGGAGGGAAATTTCCGCTCAAGTGGGTCAGCTACCGTGCCAAAAAGCGGGAGATCGCCCTGAACCGCCGCTTTCACCGCATGGTGGTCGTCACGCAGTACATGAGGGACGAACTGCTCAATAATGGCTTTGACTCCGGGAGGATTGAGATCCACGCACCAGTCCCGCGCATGGGCGACCCGGACCTGCGAAGCACTTTCAGTGACCGCAACCTCATCCTTTACGCAGGCCAGATCATCCGTGGCAAAGGCGTGGACGTCCTGCTCGAATCCCTGGCCCGTGTGGAGTCAAAGTTTGAGTGCATCATTCTCGGAGACGGAAACCACAAGGCCTACTGCGAGGAGCTGAGCCGCAAGCTGGGCCTGCAGGATCGCGTGCATTTCAAGGGTTTCATTCCCCAGGAAGAGCTGAAGGCCTACTACCGTGAGTGCAGCGTCGTTGCCCTCAGCAGCGTGTGGCCGGAACCGATCGCCACCATCGGCCTGGAGGTCATGCGCTACGCCCTGCCAGTGGTGGCCTTTGATGCCGGTGGCATCAAAGACTGGCTCAAAGACGGGTTCAACGGCCATCTCGTCCCTTGGATGAACCGTGACGCGTTTGCCGCATCCCTCGACAGCCTGCTGAAAAACAAAGACCAGGCCAGAAAGTTCGGCGAAAACGGACTCCGGCTGGTGAGCACACGCTACGATTTCCCTGCCTATATTGTTGGGCTTGAGGAAATGTTTGAGCGTGCCATCGCGGAAGCCGGAAACAGCCGGGCGCATCAAAGTCCCCCACTTGAGGGGGGTTACAGCTTGAAGTCCGCCATTAAAGTTTCTGCGTGATGAAAAGATCGACTGTTCCCGAGCCCCCAGAAGTGAGGCGGATCCTTAAGGCTCAGAGCCGTCTGGGACGTCTGAGGATGCGTTTTGCCATGCGCCTGAAACGCTGCCTGTGGCTCGCTGTCGTCAACGGCACCCATGCCGTCAAACGCCTCTTTGACATCGTCATCAGCATCATCGCCCTGATCCTCGCGGCACCGCTGATGATCGTCATCGCCCTGCTGATCCGCCGGGATGGCGGACCTGTGTTTTTCAAACAGCGCCGCATCGGATTCAACGGGAGGGACTTCGAAATGCTGAAGTTCCGCTCCATGTGTGTGGATGCCGAGGCGAAGCTCAATGCGCTGCTCGCGCAGAACGAAAAGTCTCAGGGGATCACCTTCAAGATGAAGAATGATCCGCGCATCACCTCCATCGGGCGCTTCATCCGCAAGGCATCCATCGACGAACTGCCTCAGTTCTTCAACGTGCTCAGGGGAGACATGTCCATCGTGGGCCCGCGCCCATGCCTGCCACGCGAGGCGGCGCTCTACTCCAGCGCAGACCGCAGGCGCCTGCATGCCAAGCCCGGCATCACCTGCCTCTGGCAGGTGGGCGAGCGTGAGGGCCGCTTCTGGGAAATCGGCGACCGCAACAACATCGACTTCGGCGAGCAGGTCTCCTTGGATGTGCGCTACATCGAAAGCCACTCGTTTCTCCGGGATCTCTGGATCCTTCTCAAAACCATACCCGCCATCGTGCTGGGCAAAGGCATGTAATCATGGACGCTTTCATCATCTGCCCTGATCACCGTGAATGCGCCGGCTTTGCCCGTCGCATCCGCCCTCTCGCTCTGCTGCCCGTGCTTGGCCGCACCCTGCTGGACCTCTGGCTGGAGCACCTAGCAGCAGCAGGCGTCAAGAATGTGACCATCCTCGCCGCAGACAGGCCGCATGAGATCCGCCACGCCGTGGATCAGGGCGGACGCTGGGGGCTGTCCGTGACGGTACTCTCCGTGAAACGAGAGCCCAGCATCGACGAAACACGCCAGCGCTTCACAGGCAAGGATTCATCCGGGCGGGTGCCAAACATCATCACCCTGGACACCCTGCCGGACATGCCTCACAAGCCGCTGTGGGAAAGCTCGGCCGCATTGTTCGACATTCTGCACAACAGCCTGCTCGTGACCCCTGCGGAATCTCATCTGACCATGCGCGAGGTGGCCCCCAAGGTGCATGTAAGCACCCGTGCACGTGTCTCCGCCACGGCAAAAATCGAAGGCCCGGTGTGGATAGGCCCACAGGTGATCATTGGTGACGACGCACAAATTCTCGCAGGCAGCATCATCGAAGAGGCCGCCTACATCGACCGGGGTGCCATCGTCAGCGAGAGCTGGGTGGGCTCCAGCACCTACGTCGGCGCCCTGACGAATGTGAAAAGCTCCTTTGCCTGGGGAGGTGGCATCGAAAACTGGCGTCAGGGCTCTTTCCTTGAGATCACCGATGATTTCCTGCTCACCAATCTGACACACAAGCCCTTTGGCGGTGTACGCAGCAGCTGGCTGGTCCGCATGGCCGGACTGTTTCTGATGCTGCTGACCTCTCCGCTGGCGCTGCTGTGCGCCCTGTGGTCTATCATTGTGAAATGGCGTGGTGTGTTTGACAGCCGGCAGGTGGTGATGCCCCCTCCCAGCAGACAAGACCGCTACAGCCCCAGCACACGACTGTACTCCCTTACCACGGGTCCAGGCCTGTTCACCCGCTGGCCCGAGCTTTGGGCGGTGTGGAAAGGAGACATGCACCTGGTGGGCAACCGGCCCGTCTCACCTGCGCGCGCCGCCCTGCTGACCAATGAATTTGAGCGCATGTGGTTCGACGCCCCGGCCGGAGTCTTCTCCTATGCCGACATCATGGATGACGGCATGCAGAATGACAACGACACCGCACACAGCGCCTGCTACTCCATCCACCGCTGCCTGAGGCTGAACCTGCGAATTCTTATGCACTGCCTGCCCCGCTTCGTTCTTCCCCTGCCCCGCAAGGAGCATGAGATTTCCTCCAACAGTCAAACTCAAACCTGCGCCTAACCCATGACACTCTCACCCAATGCTCAGCTCGCCGCCCCAGCCGAACTCTGCGCTGCCACAGCACGCCAGTGGCGTGATCGTCTTGAGCACGAGATCAAGGCGGAACATGAAGAAGTCTGCATTGATCTTTCCAAAACCCGGTTCATCGACAGCTCCGGCCTCGGCGTGCTGCTAACCCTGAACAAAACCCTGCGCAGCCGTGGTGCCAGCCTGAAACTTCTCAATCCCTCCACCGCCGTCTGCCAGCTGATCGAGCTGACAAGACTTCATCGTGTTTTCGAAATCATCCACGATTGATCCCGCATGTCGCTCCCGCAGCAGCAGTTCGACGGCTTCCGGCTGGATTTTCCAGCCACGCTGGATGATGCCCGGGCCGCCGTCCGTGCTGTCGTTCAATGGCTGACGGATCAAAAGATCGGAGCGGATGAATGCCAGCAATGGGAGCTGGTGCTGGCTGAGGCAGCCAATAACGCAGTGCTTTACGCCACCCCCGATCAGGCGCGGCATCCGGCGCGCATCGAAGCAGCACTGACTCACGAGGAAATCGAGATCCGCATCACCGACCACACCAGCGGCTTTGACTGGCCGGAGCATGTGGAACTGCCAGAGGATGACGAATCCGAGCATGGCCGAGGCCTTTTCATCATCAGCACTCTCACGGACCATGTCTCGTACCTCAGGGGGCAGGGGCAGAATGTACTGTGCCTGAGATCCCGGCGTAAAACGCCACCGCCAGTCAAGGAGAACACCGAGGAAACACTCGACCTCATGACAGCCGAAGTCGCCTCATGCTACGAGACTCTGGCCAACATCTTCAGGCTGATCGCCGATGCAGGCAATGATGTGGAGCCCGTGGCACTGGCGACACGCTGGCTGGAGGAGCTGCGCGAGCTGGCAGGAGCCGACTTTCTGATTTTACGAATGGCTTCCAGCGATGTCTCAGCGCTGCCACTTCTCGGCTGCGCGCCGGACACCTCCCTCTGGGAAGCTCAGCTGGATCTGCGCGGAACTGACTTTGTCGAAACTCGCGCCGCCAAAACACGCCAAGACCAGTGGTTTGACAGCAGCACCAGCTTTGCTTCTGCTGACCCTCTTCTGAAGGCAGGAGAGCACATCAGCGGACTGGCGCACCCGCTGGAAAGCGGCGGCGATCTTGCGGGTGTGCTGACTGTAGGCGCATACAAACCAATGTGGGAGCCATCTGCCCGTGAACTGAACGTGGTGCGCAGCCTGGGGGATTTCCTCGGCGCGTTGCTCCACGGCCTGCACCGCCGCGATGAGGCCAATCAGGCACGTCTGATGAAACGCGAGCTGCAAATCGCCGCAGAGATTCAGCGTTCACTCCTTCCTGCCGAGCTGCCGCAGACACCTTTTGTCCACTGCGCTGCCCATCTGGCCACAGTGGGGGAAGTAGGAGGGGACTATCTTGATGCCATCCTCCTCGCAGACGGCAGCATGCTTTTTGTGGTGGCAGATGTCATGGGCAAGGGAGTACCCGCAGCTCTGTTTGCCACGGCTTTCCACAGCCTGCTTCATTCCCATCTGGATCTGGCTTCGCGTCCTTCCCGTCTCATGCATCGACTGAACCAGTCCATGTTTGCTGAACTGGACCGTGCGGATATGTTCATCACCGCACAGCTCGTACACGTGAGCGCCGATGGCCACGCGCTCCAGGTCTGCGGCGCGGGACATGCCCCTCTGCTGCTCAGCAATGGCAGGCAGATTCAGGAGGTCACGGCGGACGGCCCGCCGCTGGGCGTGACAGATGATGCAGCCTATCAGGATTTTTCAGTCAGCCTGGTCACGCATACCCATGTGCTCATGCACACGGACGGCCTGAGCGACGTGGTTTCAGGGGGCGGAATCTTAAGCCGCGAGGATCTGCACGAGTGGCTTCAAAGCACAGCCGCAACGGGTCTCCCAGCAGGTGCTGCAAGAGACAGCCTGCACCGCCTGCACCGGAGTGCCGTGGATGCTGCACAGCAGCAGGATGACGCCACTTTTCTCGTCGTGACACGCGGATCGCAGCCTCACACCGCCTCCCCTCAAAACTCCCTCTCGCATGCAAAACGATAGCCCCATACTTGTCGTCGATGACGAACCACACATGCGCAGAGTGGCGGAGCTCAGCATGAAGCCTCTCGGGCATCCGATCCTGCTCGCGGCGGACGGCCAGGAAGCCGTGCAGCTGGCGCGCAGCCGCCGCCCTTGCGTCATCCTGCTGGATCACATCATGCCTGTCATGGATGGCAAGACGGCTCTGCAGCAGCTGAAATCGAATCCCGAGACCAGTGACATCCCCGTCATCATTCTCAGCTCCCGAGGCCAGCTGGCCGTGGGCCAGTATCAGGGTTTTGAGACCGCCACCATGTTTGTCTCCAAGCCCTTCAGTCCAGCTCTGCTCCGCCGTGAGGTGGAAAAACTGATTTCAACATCCGCGCGGCACATGGAACCTCAGCTCGCATCATCATGAAACAACGCCTGGATCTCTTCATCATGATCGACGCCTGCGGGTGGGAGATCATCAAGGACCGCCCGCAGTTTCTCAGCACGCTGGCTCCTCACCGCCGCAGGCTCGAGAGCGTCTTCGGGTACAGCAGCACCTGCGTCCCCAGCATTCTGAGCGGCCGCTGGCCGGACGAGCATCACAACTGGTGCTATTTTATTCACGACCCACAGAACTCCCCTTTCCGCCGTCTCCGGTGGCTGCGCTGGCTGCCCAAGGCTCTGACCAGCCGCCGCATCGTGCGTCGTTATCTGACACGCGTGGTCAAATCGGCTCTGGGTTTCAAAGGGTATTTTGATCTCTACAACATCCCCTTCCATCACATCCACCTGTTCGATTTCACAGAGAAGAAGAGCCCATTGCAGCCGCGCGGCATGAACCGCGGCCCCAATGTCTTCGACCTCCTGGTGGAAAAAGGCGTACCCTACTTTGTGACGGACCCCTCTTTGAGCGAGCCCGTCAACCGGGACCGCCTCATAGCCGACATCGATGATGAGCGCATCGACTTCGCTTTTCAGTACTGGGCCGGACTGGACGGCCTGCTGCATCGTGTGGGCAATCAATCGCCAGAGATCGACACCAAGCTCGCGGAATATGAAGACTGGATTTCACAGACCGTTTCCGTCGCCAAAAAACATTACCGTGAGGTCAATCTCTTTGTCTTCAGCGACCACGGCATGGCCAACTGCGACCATCATCTGGACCTCCGCACGAAGATCGACGCTCTGGGACTGCGTGTAGGCAGGGACTATAACGTGGTGTACGACAGCACGATGGCCCGCTTCTGGTTTTTCAACAACGAAGCTCGCCAGAAGATCACTGCTGTGCTCCAGGGAGTACCGGAAGGCCGTATCATGCCGGAGGACGAACTTCGCAAATTCCGCGCCCACTTTGAAGACGGTCGTTTTGGTGAGATTGTCTTCCTCGTAAAAGAAGGGGTGCTGATCGTCCCCAGTCACATGGGAGAGCGCCCCATCCGGGCCATGCATGGCTACCATCCGTATGATCCTCAGAGCTACGCTACGCTCTTCAGCAGTTCAGACTCCATTCCAGAGGACATCACGCACATACCTCACATCCATCGACTGATGGAAAAAGCCATGGAACGTCCGGAAGCCACCAAGTCCGTGTCCACGTCCGTCCATGCCTTGGCAGCCTGATACCCGCCTTCTATTATGACGCTCACCTTTCCTTCCTTGGCCTCGATCTGGCAGAATTTTCGCCTGCGCTGGTATTTCAAATTTACCCTGCCTGCCAAGACGCGTGCCACCCTCCATGGAGTGGAGCTGGACATCAGCATGTTGTCTTCACTCATGAAGAACAACATCCTGGAAGGACGCTACGAATTTCAGGAGTGCAGGCTGGCCAGACGCTGCCTCAACGCTGATGACGTCATTCTGGAGCTGGGCGGCGCCATTGGCTTCATCGGATTGTTCTGCCGGAAAGAGATCGGTGTCAGGCACCATCTGACCGTAGAGGCCAATCCCGGCACCATCGAAATCTTGAAGCGCAATTACCGGCTTAATTCCATGACCCCGCAAGTGGTTCACGCTGCCGCGGCTGCTGAGGACGGTGAGATCTCGCTGGATGTAGGAGGGGAGTTCTGGGAAAACTCGATCGTTTCTGCGCAAGGCGACGGCAAAAAAATCCAGGTTCCCTCAAAAAGCCTGCGCTCGCTGGCTGCACTTTTGCCTGAACCTCCCACCGCCTTGATCTGCGATATCGAGGGAGCCGAAACTCAGCTCGATTTCAGCCAGCTCCCCCCGTCCGTCACCCGGGTCATCATAGAGCTGCACCCCGGAATGGTGGGGGAAACCGCCGTTCAGAATCTGGTGCAGAAGATTCATGCCCTCGGATTCCGCACGGAAACAGTGGAGGAAAACACCTGGCTTTTCGTTCGCTGAAGCCCTGACCCCGCAGGTGCGGGGATTGTTGATTAAAGCACTCACCGCGAAGTTTCTGCACTCGCGATGACTTACGACTCCGTCAAAAAAACCATCTGGAGCAACGCTCTCTCGAACTACCTCCGTACGTTTGTCGGGATCATTGTCGGACTGGTGACCTTCCGGCTTTTGTACCAGGCTCTGCCAAAGGAGTCCTTCGGCTTCTGGTCCCTGCTCTGGAGTGTCTTTGGCTATGGCATTCTGCTGGACTTTGGCTTTGGCTTTGCCGCACAAAAGCGCGTGGCAGAGCTGTCAGTCTCGGGTGAATGGCACAAGCTCAGCCAGGTGCTGAGCACGATCCTTTTCTTCTATCTGGCCGTGGCTGCAGTCATGGCCTTGGGGGTCGCCGTGGGGGCGGATAAAATCGTGAACGCCTTTGGCGTTTCCGCCGCCAATCATGACGAGTTTCGCGTCGTGCTGATCGCCTTCTTTGCCGCCATAGGTCTGGCATTCCCGCTGGGCATTTTCCCGGAGATCCTGCGCGGTCAGCAGCGCATCAGCACGGCCAACAACATCATCACGCTGGCCATGCTGATGCGCCTCGTGGTCATCGCCTGGGCGGTGCATGCAGGATGGAGCCTGCTCAGCATCATGATCACGGCGCTTTTTTTCGCCCTGGCTCCTGATTTGGTGTCCGCCTTCTTCGCCCTGCGCCACATGCCGGAGGTCAGGCTGCGACCTGCTTTGTTTTCAAAGGCCATCATGCGCGAGACGATGGGCTTCTCCATCTTTGCCTACATCAGCACAGCCACCAACATCGTGCTGGGAAAGACAGACCAGCTCGTGCTGGGCGCCACGCTGTCCGTCGGAGCCGTGGCTGTTTACCAGGCCGGGGCCAAGGTGGCGGAGGTGTTTGCGCAGTTTACCAAGCAGATGCAGGAGGCTCTTTCTCCCGCCGCCGCGCATCTTCATGCCACGGGAGACCACTCCGCTCTGCGCGACCTGCTGCAGCGCAGCACACGCTGGAGCGCCATCATAGCCACACCTCTGTACCTTCTGTGCGCCTTTGAACTGGAGCCGCTGCTGAAGGTGCTGACAGGGGACTCGAACATCGCCGCCGAAACCTGGCAGGTGGCCCAGGTGCTGCTGCTCTGGTTTTACACCTCCACGCTGACACATAGCGTCAGCAAGCGCATCTACATGATGACAGGGCATGAGCGGCGCCTCATGTGGCTGGGCGTGGGCGAGGCCGTCGTCAATCTTGCCCTCAGCATCTCTCTGGCCCTTATCTTCAAAAATGTTGTCAGCGTGGCTGTGGGATCTCTCATCCCCACTGTCTTGTTTGGCTGGTTCCTGCTCTGGCCATGGGTGGCCCGTGATGTGGAGCTGCACCCCTGGCAGCTGTTTCGTGAGACGGTGCTGCCCGCCTGGGCATCCTGCCTGCCTGCAGCCTGCGTCCTCGCAGCTCCATTGCTATATCCAGACCTGCAGATCGAAAACACATGGCTGCGCATTCTTCTAATGGGAAGCGCAGGCGGGCTCACAGCCATGGTCTGCGTGTGGTTCTGGTCCCTGACGCCGGAAGAGCGGAAGGCTCTGCGCTCCAGAATGCCTCGTCGCTTCAAAAAGAATCCACCTGCACTTCAGGCCGCTTAACCCGCCATGCTAGCATCCCACATCCTCCGCAAATATGACCCCGCCCAGTGGGGAGGCACCGAGACGGCAGTGCAACGCCTCGTCCAGGGGCTGCAGCATCACGGCATCTCGTCTCTGGTGCATGCACCATACTGCGCCAGCGACACTGACGCCGACCCTTTGCGTGATGCAGGAGCCACGGTGCGGCGCTACAAGGCTTTTGTGCCAGTGGCTGGAATCTCGGCAGCTCAGCGCGAGGCACTGGTCTCGTGGGGTGGTAATCTGTTCTCCTTTGAGCTCTTCTGGCAGCTGCGCACCAGCGGGGCGGACGTGATGCATTCTCATGCCCTCAACCGCATCGCAGGCATCAGCCTGATGGCAGCCAGATCCCGCGGAGTGCCTCATGCGATTACCCTGCATGGTGGCGCACTGGACATTCCAGAGGAGGTGAACACCCAGCTCACTGCTCCTCTGAAAGGCGGCTTTGAATGGGGCAAAGCTCTTGGTGCCCTGGTTAGCAGCCGTCGTGTGCTGGAAAAAACAGACGCCATTTTCACCTGCAACCCCAAGGAGGCCGCACTGCTGCAGCAAAAGTATCCGCGTCAGCGTGTCATCGTCCAGCCTCACTCCGTACCGGCAGCCCTGTATGCCATCGAGCACCGCACAGCAGCACTTCAGGCTTTCCCGCAGATCGCAGGCCGCGATCTGATCGTCAAAGTCGCACGGCTGGACCCGGCCAAAAACCTCCCGTGGCTGGTGCGGCAGATGCCAGCCATCAAGCGCCGCCATCCGCGTGCCATGCTCGTGCTCATCGGTGCCGGAACCACGCAGAGCGTGGTGGATGAGCTGCACCGTGAAATCAGCAGACTGGGACTGGCCAACGACGTCCTGCTCACAGGTGGTCTTCCCTCCGGAAGTGCTGAGCTGATCGGCCTCATCCAATACGCGCGCATGTTTGTGCTGTCCTCGACAGCCGAGCCCTTTGGCATCGTCATACTTGAGGCCTGGGCGGCCGGCACTCCTGTGCTGTCCTCACGCACATCAGGGGCGGCCTCTCTCATTGATCACGGGCGCACCGGCCTGCTCTACGACCTGGATCAAAGCGCTGGCTTTCATTCTGGCATCGACACTCTCATGATGAACAACGACGTGCACCTCCAGATCTGTGCTGAGGCGCTGGAGCGCGTGCGCAGGGACTTTGATGTCCCATCCATCGCCGGTCGCGTGGCCAGAGTGTACGCGGAGCTGATCGAGGCCAAGAAAATGAAAGGAGCCAAAAAGTCCACCCCAGCCCCGCAGCCGTTGCTGGCCGCCAAAATTCCATGAGCGATCCTCTCATCAGCATCGTGATGCGGTCCTTCAATGAGGCCTGGGCACTGCGTGAAACGCTCCCCGCTCTGGCTGCTCAGGACTGGCAAAACCGCGAATTGATCGTCATCGACAGCGGATCGACAGACGGCTCGCAGGATTTGATTCGTGCCGCCAAGCCTGCGCATTTCATCCAGATCACTCCGCAGGAGTACAATCCCAGCCGTGTGATGAACCACGGCATGCGTCTGGCCAGCTCGGAACGTGTGATTTTCCTGAACGCCGACGCCACACCGCAAAACAGCCACTGGCTGAGGCCGCTGGCGGACACTCTGGCAGATGAGCGTGTCGCCGCATGCTTTGGCCGGCAGATTCCACGACCTGACTGCCAGGCCGTCTTTGCCTGCGATTACGACCGCTGCTTTGGGCCAGACCGGGAATCCGCGCGCTGGGATCATTTTTTCAGCATGGTCAGCAGCGGCCTGCGCAAGGACGTGTGGTCGCTGCGCGGATTCCGCGAAGACCTGCAATACGCCGAGGATGATGAATACACTCGCTGGTGCCGGGCACAGGGATATCAGGTCTGCTATGTGCAGGAGTCTGTGGTCATGCACAGCCACAACTACACGCCACAGCAGAGCTGGAAGCGCGCCTACGGTGACGCACGCGCCATCGGCAAAGCCTGGAGCCAGAAGCCCGATGTCTTCAACTGGCCACGCACAGTTCTTCTCGGCTGGATGAAGGACGTGCGCCACGACCTCACGTGGTGCCTCAGGCACAGACGCCTGCACGAGCTGCTGCATGCCATGTGCATACGCTGGCAGCAGCGCAGCGCCAGACTGGCGGGATTTCAACAAGGCTGGAGGGAGCAGCAGCAGATGTCCGCATGAAAATCCTCGTCCTCACCAACCTCTACCCGCCACACTATGTGGGCGGCTATGAACTTCGCTGCGCTGCAATCACCGAGGCATTGCGCGCCAGAGGCCATGATGTCCACGTTCTCACGTCCAATCATGGCTTGCAGAACGCCCGTTCAGAATCAGCCCCCTGCATAGAGAGAAGCCTGCGCATCCACGGCTACTACGGCCACCCCTGGCTCGGACTGCCTGCCCTCAAAAAGCTGGAGCTTCACAACAACAGCACCCTTCGTCAGGCCATAGCGGTGCATCAACCCGATGTCGTGCACGTCTGGTGCATGGGCGGCCTTTCCAAGTCGCTCTGCCTCACCCTGCAGCGCAGCGGAGTGCCCACCGTATATGATGTCAGCGATCACTGGATTTTACGCAGTCTCAAAGGTGATGTGTGGCTGGACTGGTGGAACCGCAGCCGTGGCTCGCTTGGCTCACGCATGCTGCGCCTGCTCTGGACTCTCTGCGGTGTCCGCAGACGCTGCGATCCTCTGGCGCCCACCAGCCCCATCTCAGACATCAGGTTCAAACGACTGTACTTCACAAGTGCACGCCTGCGTGAACTGACTGCCCAGCAAGGCTACGATGTCATGCATGGAGGCGTCATTCACTGCCCGGTGGACACACAGCAATTTCAGGGGGAGCCGGTGACACGCACGCCCAGACACTGGCTCTGGGTGGGACGACTGGCGGAGGACAAAGGCATCCTCACCGCTCTGCGCGCCCTGCTGCTCATCCGGTCCTCCTTCACAGGCGAACTGCATGTTTATGGCCGTGGTGATGATGCTTACGTGACCATGCTGAAAAACTTTGCCACAGGCAACTCACTGCCGGTGACATGGCACAGTGCCACTCCCGCAGAAATGCCCGCCGTCTATCGTGCGCATGACGCGCTGCTCTTCACTTCGGAATGGGAGGAGCCCTTTGCACTCACGCCTCTCGAGGCCATGGCCAGCGGCCTGCCCGTGATAGGCACCATGACCGGGGGCAGCCGCGAACTCTTCCGCCACGGTGAAAATGCCCTGACCTACGATGCAGGCGCCGCAACCCAGCTTTCAGAGCGCATCCTGCAGCTGCAAAGTGAGGATCACCTGCGCATCGCCATCGCACGAAACGGACACCATGAGGTGCATGAGCGATTTGCCATGAAGCCCATTGTTGACCAGGTGGAGGAGTATCTTCGTGAATCGATTCCCGCATGAGCACGCGCTTCACCATCGACGGCAGTGCTGATCTCGAGCAGCATCTGGAAAGCACCTGTGCTCTGGTGCGTGCGGGAGTCAAGAGCATCATCCCCGCAGGCAAGATTGAGGGGCTGGTTCTAGCCGGCGGCTACGGCCGTGGCGAAGGCGGTGTGCTGCGTGAAAACGGCCGGGATCTGCCCTACAACGACCTGGAGTTCTTTGTCTTCGTGCGCGGCAGCACGTTTCTCAATGACCGCCGCTACAAAGCCGCATTGCATGCGCTTGGAGAATCATTGTCACCCGCCGCAGGTCTGGACGTGGAGTTCAAGATTCTTTCCATTTCTCGTCTGCGCCGCAGCCCGGTGAACATGTTTTACTACGACCTGGTCATGGGGCACCGCTGGTTGATCGGAGATGATGGCCTTTTCACTGGCTGCGGTCATCATCGAGATGCCAGCCGCATTCCACTGCATGAAGCCACGCGTCTTCTCTTCAACCGATGCTCGGGACTTCTGTTTGCCAGCGAGCGCCTCGCACGAGACAATTTCAACACTGACGATGCCGACTTCGTGGGCCGCAATCTGGCCAAAGCCCAGCTGGCACTGGGAGATGTGCTGCTGGCCAAGGAAGGACGTTACCACTGGAGCTGCCAGGAGCGCCACCGCAGGCTGAGGGAACTCGCGGGCATCTCTCCGTTGCTTCTTTCACATCACGCTGCCGGAGTGGCGTTCAAACTCCATCCACAGCGCACATCCAGATCGCACGCTGAACTTCTTCGAGAACACGCCGGGCTGTCACAGCTGGCCCGCGAGGTCTTCCTTGAGCTGGAAAGCCGGCGCTTGAAAATCAAGCTATCCGAGGCATCTGACTACATAAGCTACAAGAGCAACAAGTGCCCGGAGATTCCCGTCTGGAAAAATGTGCTTATTCATTTTCGCAGACGAGGCCTTCCTCCCAGCCTCACCCGATATCCGCGCGAGCATCTTCTAAATGAACTGGCGCGATTGCTCTGGACCGGAGCCGCTGCACAGCCGCAGGCAGTAAGGGAGTACGCAACTCTCTGGAGCTGTTACAACTAAGGCTGCAGATACCCTCAGTTGCGGGCGATGATTTGAAAGTCGTTTCAGGTTTTTGTACCGGCTGTTCACCATTTCCATGAACATCCTCGTCGTTTACCCTTACATCCCCTACCCGGTTGACCGCGGCACCTACCAGAGGGTGTTTCATCTGCTTCGTGCGCTGGCAAAGGACCACAGCATTGATCTGATCGCGCTGTCGGAAAAGGGTGAGCGCGTGGAGCACCGCAGCGTCTTTGAAAGCTTCTGCCGCAAGGTGGTTTTTGTCCCGTTTGAGCACCCGCCGTGGCCTCGTCTTTTCCCCAACCGCCTTTTGCACTCCCTGCCCACAACGATCCGCCACTGGTGGCTGCCGCAGCTGGCTGACACCATCAGCGACATGCTCGATCACAACTCTTATGACCTTGTGCATGTGTGTGACATCGTCATGGCCCAGTACTTTCTCGATGACCATCTCGACATTCCACTGAGCGTGGATCGCAGCAGAGTGGACCTGCAGTTTCAGCAGGAGCAGCACTCCCGCATGCCCGGAGGCATCAAGTCTGCCCTTCTATACCGCGAGCAGGAGTGGAAACTGCGCCGCTTCGAACACAAAGTCGCCAAGCGCAGCGCCGTGCAGGTCGTCTGCGGCCCTGACGATGAGGAATTCATCCGCGCCCAAGTGAGCTCACAGATGCCCGTTCAAGTCGTCACCAATGGCGTCGACCTCGAGTATTTCAGCCCGGGGATCGAAGACGCACCACGAGACGAGGCGCCCACGATCATTTACTGCGGCGCCATGGATTACATGCCGAATGTGGATGCCCTGCGCTGGTATTTCGGAGAGATCCATCCGCGCCTGAGTGAGATGGTGCCCGGCCTTCAAGTTCTGGTGGTCGGCAAATCCCCCACGGAGGAAGTACGAGCTTATGGCGGGCTGCCTGGAGTCATAGTCACCGGGGGAGTGCCGGATGTGCGCCCTTGGTACCGGCGTGCATGGGCGCAGATCGTGCCGCTGAGAATAGGCGGAGGCACGAGGCTCAAAATCCCGGAAAGCATGGCCATGGGCACCCCCGTGATCAGCACCACCATCGGCGCACAGGGGCTGCACCTGGTACATGGCATGGAGATACTTCTGGCAGACAGCCCCGATATGTTTGCCCACTATACCGAGCGCATGCTCCACGATGAGATTTTGCGCCGGAAGATCGAGGAGCGGGGCATGCAGACCTGCCGGGCACGCTTCGGCTGGCCCGGCCTGGGCAGGCAGCTCAGCAGCTATTACTCGCAGCACTTTCAGCCGCCGAAAAATCTTCATGAACACAACTAATGCCCCATCAACGCCGCGCAGCGGCCCCTCCCTGTCCATCCTGGGCGTCCCGTTTGACAACGTGACAACCAGTCAGACGCTGGAGGCCATCGCGGGGATGATCGCCACGCGGAAACCTCATTACATCGCCACGGCGAATGTGGATTTCACCGCGCTGGCCTTGTGCGATGAAGAGCTGCGCCGCATCCTGCTGGATGCACATCTCGTTGTGTGCGATGGCATGCCGCTCGTGTGGGCATCCCGATGGCTGGGCAACGCCCTTCCCGAACGCGTTGCCGGATCTGATCTGGTGCCAAAGCTTTTGGAAGTGGCCGAGCAGAAGAGCTGGAGCGTTTTTTTCCTCGGCGGGCAGAAGGAAGTGGCTGAAATGGCGGTGCAGAAAGTGCGTGAGAAACATCCGAGCCTCAGGATCGCTGGCGTGCTCTCTCCGCCGTTCAAGCCTCTGCATGAAATGGACCATGCGGCGATCTGCGCACAAATCCGCAGCACCAATCCCGACCTGCTCTTTGTTTCCTTTGGCTGCCCCAAGCAGGAAAAATGGATTGCAATGAACTACCTGCGGGCCGCTGTGCCCGTCACGATAGGCGTGGGCGCCACGATCGATTTCCTCGCCGGCCACATGAAGCGCGCCCCACGCTGGATGCAGATGACAGGTCTGGAATGGCTGTACCGCCTTCTGCAGGAGCCGCGGCGCCTTTTCAAACGCTACGCCACCGACTTCGTCGTCTTTGGCTACACCATTGTCAAACAGTGGCGGCTCACAAGCGGTGGCAGACGCACCTCACAGCCCAACGTCACAAGCACCCCGCCAGAAAGCGCCACAGTGCCAGCCAAGGCCCCCGCCCCCCCCACTTCCAGCGTGGCGGAAATCCGCTGTCCGGACCGGCTGGACGCCGCCGAGGTGCGCGCTGTTGAGCAGCATTGGATGAGCACCATCGAGGGGCCGGAAGAAGGCGTCATCATCGACTGCACAGCGGCGCAGTTCATCGACAGCACAGGACTTGGCCTGCTGATGAGAGTGCAAAAACGCTGCCGCCAGTCAGGCAAACAACTCGTTCTGGCCGCGGTATCTCCGGCAGTGGTGAAACTGCTGCAAATGACGCGGCTGAGCACGCTCTTCGCGCAGTCACCCACTCCCGAGGAGGCTCGGAACAAAATCATCAACGCCGGACTTACAATCTCCCACTCCATTCCGATGGCCGAGCCTCTGCATCTGGACTGGAGCGGCGCCGTGACCACCAGCGGCGCAGACAGCCTGTGGCGCGGAGCCCTGGGAGTCATTCAAAACGCAGCCGACTCGCGCAACCCCGTCGTCATCGATCTTCACGGGGTGCAGGTGATGGACAGCGGCGGCCTGGGCCTGATGGCGCGCATCAAAGATCATGCAACCAGCAGACAGATCAGCCTGCGCTTCACCAACGCCAGCCCTGTCGTGCATGAGTCCCTGCGACACGAACATATGGAACATCTTCTTGCCTCATGAAAATCGCACTATCCACCAGCGTCATTCAGCGCGGTAAAACTGGCGTGGCCCAATACGTCCTGGCCCTGACGCGGGCTCTCCTGCCATACACGGACGTTGTCAAATTTCACATCCTCGCGCTGGCCCAGGACCTGCCACTTTTTGACTTTGCCCGCGGGCGGATGGAGATCATCCCCGTGGACGAGCGCTGGCGCCCGCCGGTGCGCAACATATGGTGGCATCAACAGGTGCTTCCAAGATGGCTTGACGATCAGCAGATTGATGTGCTGCACGTTCCCAGCTACCGTCGCATGGTGTGCTCCGCGCACTGCAATCTGATTTCCACGATCCACGACCTGGCTCCATTCCATGTAAAAAAGAAGTACGACCTTGCCCGCATGTTGTACGGCCGGCTAGTCGTCAAGCTCCTGGCACGGAGACAGAATGGCATCATCGCAGTGAGCACGAGCACGGCCCGTGATGTCGAGCGTTTCTTTGGTGTCCCGGTGCAGAAGCAAAATGTCATCCTGAACGGCATCGACCACACCCGCTTTAATCTTGGCGATCCCGTGGAAGCCCGAACCCTGGTGGAGCAGCGCTGGCAGCTTGCGGAGCCTTTTTTCCTTTATGTGTCCCGGCTTGAACATCCTGCAAAAAATCACACCCGGTTGATCGAGTCTTTCAACCAGTTCAAAGCCGACACCGGGTCTCCCTGGCAGCTGGTGCTGGCAGGGAGTGACTGGCACGGAGCTGAGCACATCCACGCCGCTGCCCGGCAGTCGCCCTACAGCCGGGACATTCGCTTTCTCGGCTTTGTGGAGGATGCCGTGCTTCCGGACTTGTACCGTGCCGCCTCCGTCATGGTTTACCCCTCTTTGTTTGAGGGTTTTGGACTCCCTCCGATCGAGGCTATGGCATGCGGCTGCCCGGTTATCTGCTCAAACCGCGGCTCACTTTCTGAAGTCGTCGGCACAGCGGCACGCATCATTAATCCCGAAGACACGACCGACATGGCCGGAGCCCTGCAGGACATCGCCACACACCGAGAGAAAAGGGAGTCGCTGATTCAGGCCGGGCTGCTCAATTCCAGGCGCTTCAACTGGGAGGAGAATGCCAAACGCGTCATGGAAGTTTACGAAAAGCCCTTCACAGGTTCCCGCAGTTGGGGGGGTTGAGGGAGCATGGAAGGAAGCAGACATTTCTTTACACAAAGATGTCCGACTTCCTTCAGCACTGGCAGCTAGACGTGAAACCTTTTGAGGCCACGTGGGACACTCGTTTCTACTACCGCAGCCCGCAGCATCAGGAGGCATTGGACAGACTGCTGTATCTGGCCAGCGAAAGGACCATGAACCTGGGCATGCTGACTGGAGAAATCGGCTGTGGAAAAACGATCACCAGCGCCATACTGGCCCAAAGCCTGGATCCCTGCTCTCATCTCGTGGTTACCTGTGCCAATTCAGGATTCAGCTTTGATGAACTGCTTATTTACATCCTCTGGCAGCTGGATCCTGAGGCATCTTTACTTCCTGAGGGCAAATTTGCACGCTGCGAGCATCTCAGAAAACTGTGCGAAAATGCCGCCGACCGTGGCAGGCATGTCATCGTGCTTCTGGACGAAGCGCAGGATCTTCCTGAAGACACGCTGCGTCAGCTTGGATGGCTGACAAATTTTAACGGAGATGGCAGGCCTCTGCTGACCCTTCTCCTGATCGGTCAGCCTCCTTTGCGCAGGCTGGTGAACTGCAATCAGGCCATTCAACAGCGCATCGGCTTGAGATTTCACCTGCTTCCCCTGGATGAACAGTCCACCGCCAGCTACGTCACGCACCGCCTGAAGGCGGCCGGCAATGCCGATGGAGCTTTGTTCGATGAAGAGGCGCTGGCCCAGTTGCATCACTTCTCCCGCGGAATTCCACGGGAAATCAACCGCACTGCAAAGCTCTGCCTGGAACACGCCTGGGCTTCTGGCGACAACCGTGTTACTCCACAAATCCTGCACGATGTAGCTTGTGACATATACCGTCAGGACAATCTCATCAGCTCGGCCACGGTGATGGCCTGCGCCACATGAACGCGGCGACGCCTACAACCCTCAGCCTGACGGCCATCAATCGCAAACGTGGCCTCACCCCACCCAACCCCAGAGCAAGGGACGCTCCCGCACAGCTGGAGTCCCTGGATTTATCCACTCCTTCAGTCCAGGGAGCCATGGAAGTTGAGGCTCAGGCACCTGCCTTCAAGCTGCCGTTTGATCTGTTTCGCGTGGTGGATGCACTTGTCCGCCGCTGGTGGTTGATGCTGCTGTCGGGACTGCTCTTTTCCGCAGTGATGCTGGCCGTCGGCTGGATGAAGTTTGAGACATTGTACACGGCCAAATCCCAGATCATCAAGCAGCAGCTCGCCTCTGCATTCAGGCAGTCAGATTCGGGCGAGTCTTTCAAGCCCAGCGATCTGACCATACCCACGCTGATGTCCCTGATGTATTCAGGTTCCACCATCGCCAGCACCAGCGGTCAGCTGGGGCACCGCTATGAAGAGGGGGCCATCCGTGCGGGCTTGATCGTGGCGGCCGAGCGCAACACCGACATCCTGAACATCAGCATGACGTCAAACGTCACTGCCGAGGCCGTGCTGGAAATGCTCAAGGCATACACCGAAACGGTGCTGTTGCTTTCGCGTGACCTCCAGCGCGGAGACGCCGCCGCCATGAAGGCATTCCTGCAGAAGCAAATTGAACGCACGGACGCCGATCTCCTGAAAGTGAACGAGGAGCTGCTGGCCTACGGCCGCCAGTCCCAGCTGCTGGATGCCGACAAACAGATGGACGCCTGGCTGGGGGAGCTGGGCAACTTCACCCTGAAGTATGAAACATTGAAGCTGGACCATGACACCCTCGATCTGCGCATCCAGGGCATCGAGCGTGAACTAGGCAAAGTGGACACAAACGCCGCACGCGTGGACACCGCCAAAAGGGAGCTCGCTGAGCTCAGGGTTCGCTACACAGACGAACATCCCTCGGTCATTGAAGCCGTCGAAAAACTTAATGCTCTCGAGCAGCAGATGAAAACCTCCGGCCTCCGCACCGATGCGCCGCCCAAGCCGGGCGAAAGCAATGTGGCTGAAAGTCTCTACCTCGACCTCGTGCGCCTGCGCGCCGAGAAACAGGTCATGGGTGAGCAGCTTCAGAAACTTCTTCAGGTACGCGAGGGCATCAATGAACGCCTGGCCCGCCTCCCGCGCCAGGCCATGGAGTATGCCCAGATCCAATCTCGAAAGCAGACGCTGGAGACGTCCCGTTCACTGCTGGCAGGACGGCAGCGCGAAGCCGCGCTCTATGAAGAAAACTCACAGGGTTACTTCCGCCTTTTCTCCATGGCCCGTTCGCAGGATGTCAGTGCCGTGAAGCCCACGCAGAAGCTCGCGATGGTGGGAGCCGGAGGATTCGGTGCAGGTGCCGCCCTCGTGGGGATTCTCCTGATCGCAGCCACTCTCATGGATGGTCGCATGCTCAGCAGTGGAGACATGAGACGCGCCACAGGGCTCCCTGTTCTAGGCGCTCTGCCTCTGAAGCACACTTCAGCCGCTGAAACCACCGATGTCTGGGCCTTCCGCACCTGGACCAAGCTGCAACCCATGCTGCACATGCCGACCAATGGCGGAGCCATGATTTGTGGCGTTCTGCACACTGCCGACGACAATGCCGCCTCACGCTTCATCCATCTGCTGGCAGACGCCGTGGTGCGCCGCGGCCTGAACTGCATCTGCATCACCCATGAATTTGCAGCGGATGCCCTCACACTCGCCAGCGTCGCAGAGCAGCCGGACCGCCTGTCACGGATCGCACGCGACATCACGGACCGCCCGTGCCAAATAGGAATGGATGAGCAATGGCAGTGGACTCCTGAGCAAAGACAGCAATGGCAGGCGGCACTGGCACACTTGCGGTCACTGCCGGGAACAGTGATCCTCATAGAGCTCCCGGCAGTGGAGCGTCCTGAGACTCTTCTCATCGCCGAACACCTGCCAAATCTCATCTGGGCCGGCTCCAGCGGCAGTGGTCTCGTGCTGGATATTCAGGACACGCTGCTCATGTACCGGGATGCCGGCTGCAAGCTCGTCGCGGCCATGCTGGATCGCGCTCCAGAGCTCCGCCCCGCAGTGCTTGCCCGCTTTGCCATGCTGGCTGTTTTCTTTTGCAGCATGCTGCCCGCCCAGGCCCAGACCGCTCTTGCACTCGGCCCGGGAGATGCCGTCAACATCAACATGCCTGGCTTTGAAGGTCATGAGCGCAAGGACATCACCTTGGGGCCGGATGGCAGACTGACTTATCTTCAGGCACATGACATCGATGCCGCAGGCCTCACGCTCGATCAGTTGCGCGAAAAGCTGAGCCTTGAACTCCGGCGCTACTATCGCAATGCGCGCGTGGTGGTCACACCCTCCACCTTTCAGAGCCGAAAGGTCTATGTACTCGGTAAAGTGGTCAAGAAGGGAGCGATCAATCTCGACCGACCTCTCACCATTCTCGAAGTTGTGGCTGAGGCTGGAGGTCTGGAGACGGGCCTTTTCCAGCAGAACACCGTGGAGCTGGCGGATCTGGGCCGCAGCTTCGTCATGCGAGGTCAGGCGCGGCTGCCGGTCAATCTTGAGGCGCTTTTTCTGCGGGGAGACATGTCTCAAAATGCACGTGTGGAAGCTGGTGACTATCTCTACTTCCCTTCAGCCAACTCGAATGAAATCTACGTGCTAGGAGATGTGCGGATGCAGGGCACCCAGGGCCTGCTGGCCCACACCTCCGTACACAGCGCCATAGCCCAGGCAGGCGGCTTCACTGCCAAAGCCTACACCAGGCGCGTTCTCGTGGTGCGTGGCTCATTCGACAAGCCGGAACGCTTCGTGGTGGACATGGATGAGGTGATCACCGCGCGTGCCAAGGGCTTCCGCCTGGAGCCCAAAGATATCGTCTATATCGCAGACAAGCCCTGGGCTCGTGCCGAGGAGCTTCTTCACATTGCCATCAATGCCTTTTTGCAAGGTGCCGTATCCAGCTGGACCCGGGCAAACATCGGCCCCTACATTCAACAGCCTCTGCTGCCTCAGATTCGCTGATAAAGCTTCACGCAATTGCCACCACCGACGCTCGCTGAATATTTGTGTCTATGATCGCCGAACTGGAGCCAGACACCACGCCACGTTCCGAGAACAGAACTCTGCGCGTGGCCATCGTCGAAGATGATCCCACCCTGCGGCTCTTTCTGCAGAAGCTGGTCAGCAAACAGGGCTCCCACCTCGGCTTCACCGGTGCATGGGACAGCGCTGAAGCTGCTGCAAAGCCCTTGCTGGAGACACGTCCGGATGTCGTGGTCGTGGACTTGGAGCTTCCCCACATGTGCGGCATGGATCTCATCCGCCATCTCTCGCCACGCATGCCGGCCACGGCATTTTTGGTGCTGACCATTCATGATGATCCGCAAAAGGTCTTCGCGGCCCTGAGCGCAGGCGCCAGCGGCTATCTGCTGAAGAATTCAAAGCCCGCAGAAATCGTGGCAGGCATACGCCAGGCGTACGCTGGCGGGGCCCCGCTCAGTCAGGAGATCGCACGCATGCTTATTCAGTCGTTTCAGACTCCGGCCAAAACAGTGCGCAAACGCATGCCCGGCCTGACGCCGCGTGAAAGCCAGATCCTGGACCTGCTGGCCCAAGGCATGGTGCCGAAGGAAGTGGCGGAGCAGCTGAATCTCAGCTACTCCACAGTGCGCGACTACCTCAAGGCAGTGTATGCCAAGCTGCACGTACGCTCGCGCACTGAGGCTGTGATCAAATACCTCGACCAAACGAAGTAAGCTGCATCGACGTCCCCACAGCTGCGGGGATTGTTCCACCGGCTCACTGCGGAGAAATTTTTCGCATGAAAGTTACCGTCCTGGCCGTGTGCTGTCTGGCACTGCTCAATGCCTGCTCCATCCTGAAGGAGCAGAAAAAATTCGACGCCCGAACGCCAGTTGCAGCCGCAAATGCATCCTTCACGCAGACGAAGCGTCAGGAACCGATCAACCCCGAATGGCTCAAGCCCTCTCCAAAGCCTTATGCCCTGGGTCCCGGCGACAAGCTGGAGATCGAAATCCTCGGCGAAAAAGGCACCCGCACGGACACCTTTGTCACACCCGACAGCAAGATCTATTTCGATCTGCTTCCCGGCATCGATGTCAAAGGGAAAACCGGCGTGCAGCTTCGGGAGAAGATGGAAAAAATGCTGACCCGTTACTACAAGCAGCCTCAGATTTCCCTGACGCTTCGCGAGGTCAGCAGCCAGCGCATCTGGGTGCTGGGGCGTGTGAATGCACCGGGCATCTACCCGCTGAACCGGCCTCTCCGTGTACTGGACGCCGTCACTCAGGCAGGCGGCCTTTTCACCTCCCGCTTCACCGGCACCACCGAAGAGCTCGCAGACCTCAGCCACAGCTTTCTGATTCGCGGCGGCAAGACGCTGCCGGTGGATTTTCAGAAACTCATCCGTGATGGCGATCTGAGCCAGAACATCTACTTGGAGCCGGACGACTTTATTTATCTCCCCTCAGCTCTGACCAATGAGGTCTATGTGCTCGGCGCCGTCACGGAGCCACGGCCCATCGGCTTCATGAATGAGATGAACCTGATCACCGCGCTGGGCCGCGGCCTCGGGATGCGGCCGGATGCAGATCTCACAAACGTTACCATCGTGCGCGGGTCGCTTACGGAGCCCAAGATCGCCACTGTCAATGCCCGCGACATCATCCAGGGCAAGGCCACCAATGTACGACTCGAGCCCGGGGACATCGTCTATATCCCAGGGGCCACCAGCATGTCTCCAGGAGGATTCCTGCATGATGCAGTCAACACATTCACACGTCTGGTGGCCGCCAATGAAGGCAATGCCGCTGGTGCGCGCAATGCAACCCCGATCGGCGTGAATGTAAACATCGGTGGCACCGGCAGCAGTTCAAACCCATGACGCGCACTTCCTCATCCCGCATCCGCCCGCTGATCATCGCAGAGGCGGCCAATCCGGCACTCACCAGCGCGGCGCTGGTCGGCTGGTCCTGTGCCAAAGCCATTGCTGCTGTCACAGACGCACACATCGTCACCGAATGGCGCAATCGAGATGACTTCATCCGCGCCGGCATGGTGGAGGGGCGTGACTTCACCGCTATCAACAACCGGCGCCTGCAGCATCTTTCCTGGAGCCTGGCCGGCAAGCTCAGCCGCAAAGGCAGCTTCAGCTGGAGCCTTTACGCCCTTTTTTCCAATCTCGTTTACCCCTTCTTTGAGCGCAAACTCTGGCACACCTTCCTACCCCGGTTTCAGGCGGGGGAGTTTGACCTCGTGCATCGCGTGCTGCCCCTCTCCCCCACCACCTCCAGCTGGATGGCGCCACGCTTGAAAAAAATCGGCATGCCATTTGTCCTGGGCCCTTTGAACGGCGGCGTGCCGTGGCCACAGGGCTTTGATGATCTGCGCAGGCAGGAGCGTGATGGAGCTGGCCGGCTGCGCGCGCTGCATCGCTACTCACGCGGATTGAAACAGACCCGTGAGTCTGCCAGCGCCATTCTGGCCGCCTCGCGCACGACCTTGCGCGAGATTCCCGCCCCTCTCCACCAGCGCTGTGTCTTCATCCCCGAAAATGCAGTCGATCTCGAAAAATTTCCGCTCATCCCCAAACCTGCCGCCAGCGATCCATCGAAACCGCTGCGCATCTCCTTTGTAGGCCGCCTTGTGGCCCTGAAGGGGGTGGACATGCTCATCACCGCCGCCGCCCCCATGGTGCGCAGCGGCGACCTGCACATCGACATCATTGGCGACGGCCCGGAACGCGAGCGCCTGCAGCAGATGGTGCAGAGTGAGGGAATATCCTCCGGAGTCAGCATGGATGGCTGGGTGCCACACGCCCAGCTAGGAGCCCGCCTGCGCGAGAGCGATCTCTTTGTCTTCCCCAGCATCCGCGAATTCGGCGGCGGCGTGGTGCTTGAGGCCATGGCTCTGGGTATTCCGACGGTGGTGCTGGATCACGGTGGCCCGCCAGAGCTCGTGCCCCCCGGCACAGGCTACGTGCTGCCCATGACCACACGCGAAGACATCATCGCACGGCTTCGTCAGCTGCTCGCTGAACTGAAGCAAGACCCCGCCCAGCTGCACAGCGCAGGAGAGCTGGCACAGGCGCATGTGCGCAGCTACTACACCTGGGAGGCAAAGGCGGCTCAGATCCATGAAGTGTACCGCTGGGTGCTCGGGCAGCGCAGCAGCAGGCCGGACTGGGGCACCCCCATGGGATTTGCTCACGTGCCATCATCCGAGGCATCTGCCCGGCCCATGTCTGAAACTCTTCTCGTTCCAGACCATGGCTTCTAAAACATCCAGCCAAGGCGCGTTTCACATCCCGTCTCTCGATGGCATGCGTGCTGTGGCCATCTTGATTGTGTTTCTGAGTCATGCGGGCCTCTCCCACGTGGTTCCCGGCCTTTTTGGAGTGACGGTCTTCTTTTTCCTGAGCGGCTATCTCATCACCACCCTGCTGCGCATGGAGTGTGATCGCGATGGCGGAGCCAATCTCAGGCAGTTCTTTCTCCGGCGCACCCTGCGCATCCTGCCGCCCTTCTATCTGGTGCTGGGGGGCATTGCACTGCTCACTGCTTATGGGGTCGTATCGGGCGGCTTTCACCCGCAGGCTTTGACGGCGCAGGCTCTCTTCGCCGCCAATTATTGGGAGATCTGCGGCGGGGTGCAGCCGCCCGGCACGGAGGTGCTCTGGTCTCTTGCGGTTGAGGAGCACTTCTACCTGCTCTTTCCCTTTTTTTATCTCGGCATGCGGCGTGTGCTGCCTGAGCGCAGCCGCCAGTTTGCGCTGCTGCTGGTGCTCTGTGCCGTGGTCCTCGCCTGGCGCATGCTGCTTGTACATCAACTTTCCGCAATCGACCTGCATTCAGGCTCCGTTCATCATCACCGCACTTGTCATGCCACGGACACACGTCTTGACGGGCTCCTTTTCGGCTGCGCTTTGGCAGTCTGGGGCAATCCAGTTCTTGATGTCACCCGCATCCGCCGCAGTCATTGGCTCTGGCTGGCGCTGCCCGCTGCCCTGGCCGTGCTGCTGGCCACATTTGTCATCCGCAGTGTGCCGTTCCGCGAGACCTGGCGCTATGCTCTCCAGGGGCTCGCTTTGATGCCTGTCTTCATCTGTGTCATCCGCTATCATGATGCCCCGCTGCTGCACTTCCTGAACTGGCGCTGGATCAGCAGGCTCGGAGTACTCTCTTATGCGTTTTACCTCACGCATTCACTGCTGCTGGCATTGATGGAAGAATGGCTGCCGGAATCTCTGAACCTCGGCCATATCCAGCTCATGCTGCTGCGCGGCACGATGGCCTTTGCTCTCACGCTGCTTGTTTCAAAGCTCATGCATCATGCGGTAGAACTCCCCTTCCTGCGCCTGAGACGTCGTCTCAGTGGTGCTGTGCAGAATGTTCAACATAAGCAATCATCAGGTTTGGCTTTGAATCACACTTAGCGAGTCCTAAAATTCGATTCATTATTGGTCCAAAAGCCTGTTTTGAAACGGCTCAGCTTGCGGTTCTGCTGATTTATCCGGAACTTTCAGAAGTACCACATTTTCAGTGGTCCTTTTGAGCCTCCCAAATCATGAACACTTTACGCCCTTTCATCCGTGTCGCCTGCGTTGAAGATGACCCGCTGTTTCAGGCGCTGTTAAAAAAGGTCCTGGTGCCCGAGAAGGGATTTGATCTGGTAAATGTGTTTAACAATGCCGAACAAGCTGTGGCATCCATCATGGACACCCGGCCTGACGTGGTGCTGCTCGATTTGAAACTGCCCGGCAAGACCGGCATCGACTGCCTGCAGATGGTGGAGTCTCACATGCCCGCCACAGCTTTTGTCATGCTGACGGGAGACGACACTCCTCAGCAGGTCTTTGCCGCGCTCAAGGCCGGAGCTTGCGGCTACGTATTGAAAACCGCCCCACTGGAGCATCTGCTGGAGGCGGTGCGCACCGCCGCACTGGGAGGCAGCCCTTTGAGCCCCACCATTTCAAGAGTGGTGATCTCTGCTTTCCAGACGAGGCTCTCCCCCGCCCCCCCGCGTATTCCTGGCATCACACATCGCGAAAATGAACTTCTGGGCCTGTTCGTCAAGGGGCTCAGCGCCAAGGAAGCCGCCTTCGAGATGGGCATCAGCTATGAAACCGTGCGGGATTACTTGAAGACAATCTACCAGAAGCTCAAGGTGCGGTCCCGGACGGAAGCCGTGTTGAAGTACGTTAAAAATCAGCAGGGCCCGGTGCTGGCTTTTTGATCACCTGGCCCGCTGCAGTTTGCTCACACGTGCCGCAGCCCTGCGGTTCATCTCCATCCCGGACACCATGCCGGCGAGCATGAGCCAGTGGGAGAGGTTTTTGGTCTGGGTCAAAATGCGCTCCACCATCCCGTGCAGATAGCAGATGGACAGCGCCACCAAAATGCCAAAAGCCACATAGCCCATCAGGCTTTTGTCGTAGTAGCGCCACGCTCGAAAAGCGCACCAAAGTGTGACCGCCTCAAACAAAAGAAAAAGCCCCCACCCCACCCACCCGTTCTCCGCCAGCAGCAGCCAGTAGAGGCTTTCGGTCAGCGGATTGGCCCAGTAGAGCTCGTCCACGATGGTGAAGCCACGGCTCTCATCCCATTCTTCCAGCACTGCGCTGTACTTAGCGCCGCGCGGCCGGCTGTTCGCTACTCCATAGTTGTTCCATCCAATGCCCAGCAGCGGGTAGTCGTTCAGCATGGCCTTGCACTGCCGGTTCAGCACGGGGCGCAGGTCTTCGGCGTTTTTCTCCTTGCTCTCCTTGACCTCCTTAAGGCGCGAGTTGAGCGAGTCCATGGCAAACATCATCACCAGCATGGCACCGATCACACCCATCACAGAAAACAAGGCCGTACGCGCGCCGGGACCACGCAGCCAGCCCATGACGAGTACGATGCCAGCACCCGCCGCATAGGCCGCCAGCGCCGCACGGGAAACAGAAAGCAGCACGCAAAGCCCCGCTGCGCCAAAAGCCGCCAGGCACAGCCACAGCAGCCGCCCTTTCACCTCCTTGTGCAGCGCAGCGGCAAACAGCACCGTCGCTGTCATGTAAGCCCACATGGACATCGGATTCTGATGCTCAAACCAGCCTTTGATCTGAAAGTAGCCCTCCAGGTAACGCATCTTCATGCAGATCCATCCCTGCACCACCAGGCTGAGCGCCAGGCCGGTCAGTGCGGCGCGCAGATCCTTCTCATCACGCAGATACATGGCTGCCGCCACGAAGATCAACGTGGCTTTGCCAAACCGGGAAAAGGCCATGAAAGCCAGAGAAGCATCCCAGGCATTGACGACAGACATGAGCCCGGCCACAGCCCACAATGCATACAACCATGCGCCCGGCGGCAAACCTTTGCGCGGCGGCAGTGCAGGATCGCGCGGACTTTTCGCCACGGCAATGATAAGGGCGATCGCAAACACCTCAATCAGCGAGACTTCATAGCCTTTGGTGTGACCGCGATACTTTTCGATGCTGTCGATCATCAGCGTAAACCTGCCCGGCTGCAGTGTGGGCATGAAAATCATCAATCCAAAGAGCCCGCGCTGCCACGTTCGCCGTGTGGCCAGCACCACTCCCAGCAGCGGCGCAAAACCGCCGTACAAAAGAAAAGCGAAGATGATTTTGATCAGGTCTTTCAACACTGGAAATGTGGTTCCTGCACAGGCTCTTTCACCCCCCTCAACTGTGGGACTTTTGAGCCTCGGCAGCTGGATTACGCTACCCCCGTTGATCCCACACCACATCCATGTGCTGAAAAAACTCCGCGCGCGGCACGCCTCCCGGGTTCTGTCTCGGCCCGCAGTCACCGCTTAGCATACCATGAGCCGTCCCACCATCGGTGTTCTCATCCGCTTCAAAAACTCCACCGCCACACTGCCGCGGGTGCTGCAGCGTTTGCAGGCGCAGACCATCCAGCCTCTCTTCATTCTCGGTGTGGACACTGGCAGCTCAGACGGCTCTGCCGACCTGATCCATCAGGCCGGTGGCAGAGTCATCACATGGTCGGAGCCCTACCATCATGCTCGTGTGCTCAACCATGGACTGAAAAATCTCCACACGGATCTCGTCCTCGTGCTCAGCTCCCACACCACTCTGGAAGAAGACGATGCCGTGGAGCGCATGCTCTCCGCATTTTCAGATCCGCGCATCGTCTGCGTCAGCGCCAAGTGGGACGAAGATCCTTTCTACAGCGACTCCATCACCTGGGATGAGCTGCGCGCCAAAGGCCTGAAGTTTGGCTCCATCTACAGCAACAGCATGGGCATGATCCGCCGCTCCGCCTGGGAAGCGGTGCCGTTTGATGAAACGCTGGTCACTGCAGAAGACTACGGCTGGGCCATCGAGCAGCTTCGCCGTGGCCACGTGTGCCGCCGGCTCAAGCTAAGCTTCGGCTACGAGCGCAGCGGCTACGACCGCACCTATGACTTCGCACGCCTCGTGTTTTTGTTTGCCCGCAGGTATCATCTGCGGGTCGCATGGCTCGGGGTGCGCGGCAGCGTGCAGCAGCTGTTCTCCGCAGTGTTGTTTCACCGGCGGGAGTCTCCCCCGCCGGCTCTGCATTATGAGCGCCTCAAGGCCTGGGCGCTGATGCGCTTTACCGGCGCTTCTTCTTTTTCCGGCCGGTGAGGATCGCGCGGGCACGGTCCTCGTCATCGAGAGCCGTGGTGTATTTGTAGCTGAAGCCATCAAGTTTACGCCGCTCGATTTTCTGGCCGATAAGCCGTTCAATGGACGCCACGTTCATGAGTTCGTCGGCGGCGAACAGAGTAAAGGCGTCGCCCTCTTTCTGCGCGCGTCCGGTACGTCCGATACGGTGCACATAGTCCTCCGAATGCTCGGGCACCATGTAGTTGATGACGTGCGTCACGCTGCTGACGTCCAGACCGCGTGCAGCCAGGTCAGTGGCCACAATGATCTCAAATTCCCCGCTGCGGAAGCCCTGCAGGGCGCGCTCACGGTCACGCTGGCCGATGTCCGAGTGCATCACAGCCACCTTGTATTCGTTCAGCTGATTGAGTGCCGAGTAGATCTGGTCCGCCTGCACCTTGGTGCGGGTGAAGATCATCACGCTTTCAAAGTGCGTCTGCTTCAGGATGGCGATCAGCAGCTCCATGCGCTGGTCGCTCGCCACCGGGTACATGTAGTGGCTCACGGTCTCGGCGGTGGAGGCGCGGATGCCCACTTCCACGCTTTCAGGGTCCTTCAGGGCAAAGTCCGCCAGGCTCTTGATCTGCGGCGGCATCGTGGCGGAGAAAAACAGCGTCTGGCGTGCCGTCGGCGTTTTTTCCACGATCCGGCGCACGTCCGGCAGGAAGCCCATGTCCAGCATGCGGTCCACCTCATCGAGGATCAGCACTTCCACATCGCGCAGATCGGCCACGCCTTCCTGCATGAAGTCGAGCAGGCGGCCCGGGGTGGCCACGACGACGTCCACTCCCTGCTGCAGCCCTTTGCGCTGCTTTTCATAGCCTACCCCGCCATGGACGAGGAGCACTCGCAGGCCGGTATGCTTGCCATATTTTTCAAACTGCTCCACCACCTGGGCGGCCAGCTCGCGCACCGGCTCGAGCACGAGCACGCGGAACTTTCCGGGAGCCCCCATGCGCGTCAGCGTGGGCAGTGCAAAAGCGGCCGTCTTGCCGGTGCCGGTCTGCGAGGCGCCCACCACATCCTTGCCAGTGAGAATGATAGGGATGGACTTTTCCTGAATGGTCGTGGGTTTTTCATACCCGGACTCACGAATGGCGGCCAGCACGGCTGGGGAGAGACCCAGCACCTCAAATGCCTCCGGATAGGGGCCCTCGGGAACCGGCGGCGCTGGTGGCGGAGGCACCGGCGCATGGTTTTCACGCACAGGCTTGTCCTCGCGGGGACCGCGCGGCGGGCGTTTGTCATCACGGTCCCGGCCACGTGGGGAACTGCGGCGTCCATCACGCTCAGTCCGTTCGCCACGATCACGCGGCGGGCGTCCTTCACGCGGCGGGCGCGGGCTGTGCTCCCGGGGCTTGTCCTCGTGCGGGCGCTTGTGCCCGTGCATGGTGGCCGGATGATGGTCCTTGGCGGCATGCCCTTTGGCGGTCGCATCTTTCTTTTTACCTCTGCCAATGACGCGTTTCAGGCCTTCCTTGATGCGGCTGAAAAGGGAGGGTTTCTTCGGGGCGTGTTCGGTTCTACGTGGGGTGGTCACAAGCTTTTTTGGGAGGTAAGAGGCAGTCTATCGGCCAGTTTGGGGGACAATGCAAACCCGCAGACAGCCCCCCGGGGATTGTCAGAGCTTCATGGCGTAATGCACCTGCCGGGCCACCTCCTCAAAACCACAGCTGGGGTACAGGTGCTGGCCGATGGCATTGGACGCCATGGTCTCGATCTGGGCTATCTTCATGCCCTCCTCCCGCATGTAGTCCAGCGCATGCTGGATGAGGCGGCGTCCCAGCCCCAGCCCGCGGGCGCTCTCCACCACGGCGATGTTGGGTATCCGCCCCCGCTCATTGACCCGGTCCAGGCGGGTGGTGATGTAGCCTAGAATCTCCTCCCCCCGCTCTGCCACAAAGCAGCCCTCCCGGCACTGCGCCACATCATCGTCGATGTGACTGGCCTTGCGGACCTTCCAGTCCCGGTCATTCCAGAGGCCAAATTTGTGCTCCAGCATCTGTTCCAGAGCCACGCTGCCAAAGGATGCCACGGTGATCTGGCGCAGCTGCTCCAGATCTTTGTCCTGATAGGGGCGGATGAGAAGAGGCGGTTCGTCCATGTTTGAGGGGGTTGAAGATCGGGAAAAGAGTGGCATTCTGTCTCGTCGGACAAGCATCAATCGTCCAAATGGCACGGGTCTTGCGAAATAGATGCGTGGTTTTTGGCGTTGATCTCCATATTAATTCAGAGTTGCGAACATCTTAGCTTATATCATTCTTCTGGCCCATGCTGCTTTTTAGCCGGAGTTCTAGCAAATCTCTTAGCCGCCTTATCAAGGCTGCCGGGAACTTGCTTCTGGCCGGAATTCTCAGCCAATGCACTGCCGTGCCGCCTAAAGGCGATGTGGTCGTCAGCGTCAAAGATCAAAAGCTGGGCATTTATGACCACGGCAAGCTGACAAAGCAGTTCGTCATCTCGACTTCCAAATTCGGACTCGGCGACCAGCAGGGCAGCAATCGCACCCCATTGGGCGAGCATGAAATCATCGCCAAGATTGGCAAGGGACTCCCCGCTGGCGCAGTCTTGAAAAGCCGCCGCTGGAACGGCGAGGTGCTCAAGCCGAACGCCCCTGGCCGTGATCCCATCGTCTCGCGCATTCTCTGGCTGCGTGGCATGGAGGCGACCAATCGCAACGCCTTCAACCGCTACATCTACATCCACGGCACCACCGAGGAAAACCGCCTCGGCAAGCCCGCCAGCTATGGCTGCGTGCGCATGGGCATGCGAGATGTGGTGGACCTCTTCGACACCGTGGACATCGGGGCCAAGGTGGTCATTACCAAAGGTTCCCTGCCTCCTGGTCAGAAGGAAAAGCCTGAGGCCGCAGAATCAACTGCTGACGACGGTTCTCCTGCGTTGACCGCCCCAGGCTCCGCCACATCTCCGCCGATTGAAGTGGGACGCGTCCTCGCCACGGACGCTGAAAAGAAGCGCGCTGAAGAAAATGAAGCACGCATCAAGGCCAAGACTGAGCCCGAAGCTGAGAAGCCTGCCCCAAAGTCAAAATCATCCCGCGCCAAATCGGACACCAAGGTGGCCGGCCACTCGGCCCACAAGTCCAAGGCCAAGGCTTGAGAAGTCACTGGCTCACGACGACCTCGAAAGCCGGCAGTGCTTTCAGCATGGAGGGATTCGTCTCCTGCGGCATGCGGCGCATGACCTGAAACTGCCGGGGATCCAGCACCACCCGCTGCTTGTGCATGCCGCCTTCGTAGATCTCGCTCTCCTCCCAGCGCGGCGCCTCGCGGAATGAAGCCTGCGAGGGCCGGTACACAGCGGTGCGTCCCACATTCTCGTCGATCAATCCCGCCTCCGCCCTGCCCGTCAGGTGGCACACGCCCACCACGCAGCCCAGTTCCACAGCCCGGGCCGAGGCGCAGCGGTCCACCCGCTCCACGCCCAGCACCGTCTCCGTGGCGCTCGGCACCAGCACCACATCCACCCCCGCCCCGCGCAGGCGGGTGCTGATCTCGGGAATCTCAATGTCCAGGCAGATCACCACGGCAAAACGCAGCCCGGCAAATTCCCACAGCCGCAGTTCTGTGCCCGGGGAAAAATCCGACTCCCAGGGTGTGAGGTGCAGCTTGTCCTGATGCAGCAGGCGGTCCTCCACCAGAATCGGTGCCCGGTTGCGCAGTTCCTGGCGTTCCTCATCCCAGAAAGGCACCGTGCCCAGCACCACTGCTTTGCCAGGCCTGCTCAGCAGGGATTTCAGCGCAGGCAGCACCTCGCCCCAGAAGACCTCGGACACACGCCTGAGCGTCTGCGGCTCCACCAGCGGCTCCAGCCCCACCCAGGTAAACTCCGGCAGCAGCACCAGATCCGCGCCAGCGTCCCAGGACGACTCCACGCAATCCGCCACCGCCGCAGCAAAAGCCGATGGCGAACGGGCGGCAACTCCGGGATCAAACGTGCATAGATCAATCTCCAACATGGCAGTGCCGCATTCTGCGCCTCATTTACCGCACCCGCAACTCCCGCTACACCCCGGCTTTTTCCGGCGTCTGGCAGAGCGCACGATGAAGAGCACGGTCGTCACAAGCACGACCGCAATGGCTGCGATGGATTGCCAGTCTTGATTCATGATGTCTAGGAGGTTCAGTAGCCCAGCGCACTGCCGATCTGGAAGATCAGCAGACTCAGTACATACGCCGTTCCGGTCATGTATCCGAGCTGAAACATCGCCCATTTCCAGCTGCCCGTCTCTCGCTTCACGATGGCGATGGTGCTGACGCACTGCATGGCAAAGACGTAAAACACCAGCAGGCTGATGCACACGAGCGGGGTGTACACCGCCCTGCCGTCCGGCCGGCGTTCAGCGGCCAGTTTGTCCCGCAGAGGAGCCAGATTCTCGTCGTCTTCGCTCTCCACAGCATAGACCACACCCATCGTGGAGTTAAACACCTCGCGCGCGGCAAAGCTGCCAATGAGTCCGATGCCAATCTTCCAGTCGTAGCCCAGTGGAGCGATGGCAGGCTCGATCAGCTTGCCCGCACGCCCCGCAAAGCTGTTTTCAAGCTGCAGCGCCTTGTCTTCGGTGTCGCTCTTCGGGTAGGTGGAGGCAGCCCAGATCAGGATGGAAATGCCCATGATGATCGTGCCTGCACGCACCAGGAACATGCGCGCACGCTGCCACACCTGCAGCAGGATGGACTTCAGCGCAGGCATCTTGTAGGAGGGCATCTCCAGGATCATGGGGCTGGCCACGCCCTTCATGACGCACTTGTTGAACACCCACGCAAAGAAGAAGGCCCCCAGCGTGCCCAGAGCATACAGCCCCAGCATGATGCCCGCCTGGGTCAGCGCACCCACCTTGCCCACCGGAAAAAGCACACCGATGAGCAGCGAGTAAACCGGCAGACGCGCCGAGCAGGAGGCCAGCGGCGCGATCAGGATGGTGATCAGCCGGTCCTTGGGACTGTCGATTGTGCGCGCCGCCATGACCCCGGGAATGGCACAGGCATACGAGCTGAGGAAGGGCAGGAAAGATTTCCCATTGAGCCCCACCTTGCTCATGGCCCAGTCCATGATGAAGGCCAGACGCGACATGTACCCCGTGTCCTCCATGATGCCGATGAAGAAGAACAGGATCAAAATCTGCGGTAGGAAGATGACCACCCCACCCACACCAGGCACAACCCCGTTGACAATGAGATCACGTAGATCCCCGGCAGACATCAGCCCCTCCACATACGAGCCCAGCCAGCCAAACCCGGTCTCGATCCACCCCATGGGCCCCTCGGCCACTTTGAAAATGAGAAAGAACAGCAGCCCCAGCACGAGCATCAAATTCACGAAACCGAGCACCGGATGCAGCAAGATTCGGTCGATCTTGGTGGTGATTGTCTCCACTTCCTGATCTGGCCGCTTCAACACCTCGGCACAAAGTTGCTCGATGCTGCGGTAGCGCTCGGCCACCAGTTCATCCTCCCACCCCGGAAAGCTGCTCTCCATCTGGGTGCGCAGCTCCTGAATCCTCTGGAGCTGGGTGTCTGCAAAGCCGTAGTGCGTAGGGTCTTGATCCGAAAGCAGATACAGCGGCTCCAGCAGAGAAGCCCTGCTGTGGATGGCACCGGTCTGGCACAAGGGGCCGCGGCTCTGCTCCAGTGCGGCTCTTACACCATCCGGCAGCTTGGCGCTCTGCCACTTCGGCGGCGTCAGGTCCTCGCGGCTCAGGGCCAGTTTCAGCTCGATCAGTCCCTGGCCGGTCACCGCCTGCGTCTGCACCACCACCACACCGAGCAGTTCGGACAGTTTGGCGGCGTCGATCCGCCACTCACGCTGCACCGCCACGTCCATCATGTTCAGCACCAGAATCGTCGGCAGCCCGAGTTCCAGCACCTGGCTGGCCAGGTAGAGATTGCGTTCCAGATTGGCGGAGTCCACCACACAGACCACACGATCCGGGCGTGGAGTGTCCTCTCTGCGGCCCAGCAGCACGTCACGCAGCACGGCCTCGTCCGGAGAGCGCGCGTTGAGGCTGTAGGCCCCGGGCAGGTCGATCAGCCGCAGCTTTTTCCCATGCTGGCTGTAGCACTCGCCGATCTTGCGCTCGACGGTCACTCCCGGGTAATTGGCCACCTTTTGCTTCAGCCCGGTCAGCAGGTTGAAAAGCGTGGTCTTCCCGGAGTTCGGGTTTCCCACAATGGCGATCAGGGGTGGTTCAGACTTGGCCTGGCTCATGCTGCGGCGGGAGCGATGGCGATGAAGGCCGCCTCATGGTTGCGCATGGAAAGGTGGGAGCCACGCACGCAGATTTCGATAGGTTCGCCCAGTGGCGCTCGCCGCGTCACACGAACGCGGGTGCCCGGCACGATGCCCATCTCCCGCAGTCGGGTGAGGCAGGAGCGCCCGGTGGGCATTTCCTTGACGATGGCGTCTGAGCCAACTGGAAGATCAGCAAGGGTGGTGGCGTGCATGAAAGGGTAATGGTTCTGCAATTGAGACTCTGTCGCAGATTTTGATACGAGATTAACAAGAACTGCGGTCCTGGCAAATGCGGACTTTGCGCAGATTTTGCGCTTCCTCTCCCCCACCCGTAGGACTGCGCGGCTCGCCGTGGCGGTTGCACGGGGTCTGAAAGCCGCTAGTCTGCGCGCCCTCTAAAAAAATCTATGTGGAAAGGCCGTTTTGCTCAGGAAACCAGCGCTCTCGTGCAGCGCTACGGAGAATCAGTGTCATTTGACTGGCGGCTCTACGCCCATGACATCGCTGGCTCCATCGCTCATTCCAAGGGCCTGCTCAAAGCGGGCATCCTCACCGCAGAGGAGCAGCAGAAGATCGAAACTGGCCTGCTGGCCATCCGCCAGGAGATCGAAGCCGGTAATTTTGAGTTCAAGGAGTCCCTGGAAGATGTCCACATGAACATCGAATCCGAGCTGACCAAGCGCATCGGCCCCGCTGGCGCCAAGCTTCACACCGCCCGCAGCCGGAATGATCAGGTGGCCACGGATGTACGCCTCTACTGCCGCGCCGAAATCGACCGTATCCGCAGCCTCGTCTCCGCCATGCAGGCAGCCCTCGTCGAATGCGCCGAGCGCGGCGGTGAGACCGTCATGCCCGGCTACACTCACCTGCAGCGCGGCCAGCCGGTGCTGTTTGCCCACCATCTGCTCGCCTATGTGGAGATGCTCAGTCGGGACTCCGACCGCCTGGCCGACTGCCGCAAGCGGCTGAATGTCATGCCCCTCGGCTCGGGCGCGCTCGCCGGCAGCACGATCATCCTCGACCGCGAATTCGTGGCGCAGCATCTCGGCTTTGACTCCGTGACGCAGAACTCCATGGACGCCGTCAGCGACCGCGATTTCGTTGCCGAGCTGCTCTTCGCCCTCTCCCTCCTTGGCGTGCACCTTTCCCGCTTGAGCGAGGACGTCATCCTCTGGGCCAGCGCCGAATTCGGATTTATAACGCTGAGCGACGCCCACACCACCGGCTCCTCCCTGATGCCGCAGAAAAAGAACCCGGACGTGGCCGAGCTCACCCGTGGCAAATCAGCGCGTCTGATCGGCAACCTCATGAGCATCCTCACCCTGCTCAAGGGCCTGCCCATGACCTACAACCGCGACCTGCAAGAGGACAAGGAGCCGCTCTTTGACTCCATCGACACCACCATCCTCGCGCTGGAGGTCTTCACCGAGATGATCACCGGAATGGATGTGAACGCCGCCAAAACGACCGCCGCCGCAAGCGACCCGATGCTGCTGGCCACGGACCTCGCCGACTATCTCGTGAACCATGGCGTCCCCTTCCGTCAGGCCCATGAAGTCATTGGCAAACTGGTGGCCTACTCCATCGAGCAGCAGCGTGCCTTTGGAGAGATGTCCCTGGAGGAATTTCAACGCTTCTCCCCAGCCTTTGCCGCCGATGTAACCGCCTGCCTCAATCTGGAAACCGCCATGACAGCACGCAAAGGCATCGGCGCTCCATCGCCACTGAATGTGAAAACGCAGCTGGCCCGCTGGCGCAAAGCCCTCACCACCGAGTAACCGGCATGCAGATCCCGGAATTTGAAATCTACACGCCCGGCGTCGAAGCCGGATGGCAGAAAACCCGCAGCGAGGTGGTCTTCGATCACCGCCACGTGGGCGTCGAGAAGGCGTTTTTCACCACTCCAAACCGCCCCTCCGAGGTGCCTTGGATGGTCGTGAAACGCAAAGCGGCCGTGGCCATCGCCCCCGTTCTGGAGGACGGCCGCTTTGTCATGGTTCATCAGGAGCGCCTGCCCGTGATGCAGACTCTCTGGGAATTTCCCGCCGGCCAGATCGACTCCGAGGTCACCCGCGAGTCCATCATCCATACCATTCAGAATGAACTGCGTGAGGAGTGCGGCTGCGCTCTCCACCCGGATCTGGGCACGCTTCAGTCACTCGGCTGGTTTTTTCCTTCGCAAGGTTTCACCGATGAAATCGTTTATCTCTTTACGGCGAAGCCCGTGTGTGTCGTCAGCCGTCCGGAACCGGATGGAAGCGAGCACATCAGCGACGTGCGGTTTGTCAGCGCGGGAGAACTGCGTGGGATGATTGCTGCCAATGCGATCACCAACGCCTTGACGCTGGCTCTTTACGCACGGATCGCGGCCCAAGGACTGCCGTAGTCCTCAGCACCCGCAATCCCCCTACCCCATTCAACTCCCATGTGGTCCGGCATTCTCCAAAAAGTCTTCAAAGTTCGCGAAAAAGTCGCCCTGAATCTGGGCGGCGACAACGATGAGGAAAAGCCATTCCTCGATCACCTCGAGGATCTGCGCACCATGATCGTGCGCATGGCGATGACACTCCTCGTCACCACCATCATCACCTTCTGCTTCTACGAGCAGCTCTTCGCCATCATCAAGCACCCGCTCTGGGCCACCGGCGTCATCAAGACGGAGCAGGATCTCAAAAACATGCTTCAGATTCTGACCCCCCAGGAGGGCTTCCTCATGGTGATGAATCTGGCGCTGATAGCGGCGGTCATCTTCGCATTTCCGCTGCTTCTGCTCTTCCTGCTGCAGTTCATCCTCCCGGGTCTGAAGCAGTCGGAAAAGAAGGCCATTTTCCCCGCCATTGGCATTGGTGCCGGCTTGTTTTTGCTCGGCTCCAGCTTCGCATTCTATGTGGTCCTCCCCAAGGCGCTGGAGTTCTTCTACACCTTCAATGAAAGCCTCGGCATGAGCAACGGCTGGAGGCTCGATGGCTACGTCAAGTTCGCCACGCGCTTCATCCTCCTCTTCGGCGTGGCGTTTGAGCTGCCGGTCATCGTTATGGTGCTGGTCAAGCTGGACTTCCTCAACTACCGCCTGATGAGCACCACGCGCTCCTACGCCATCGTGGCCATCGCCATCTTTGCCGCGATCGTGACTCCCACGCCGGACCCCTTCACCATGCTGGTGCTGGCCGGCCCGCTCTATGTGCTCTATGAGACCTGCATCTGGCTGGCCTACTTCATGGAGAAAAAAGACCGCGCCGCCTATCCGGAATACTACGCCGAGATCGACAAGGACGCCAAGGAACTGGAGCAATCCACCACCGACGAATGGGACAACGAGAACTACAATCCGTGGTCCTCTGCCGACGACGATGAGGATGAAAAGGACGACTACCAGTCGCCCGCCGCCAAACCGTCCGCCCCGCCGCCCGAAGTTGAACACGCTGACACCGAAAACCTCGGCGAAGACCAAAGCTCCAAGATGCCCGAGGAGGATGAAGCCCCCTCTGACAGCCCCGCCCGCGAAAAGACGCTCGAGGAACTCGCCCGCGAGGATGAGAAGAACTCCGGAGCTGGCGATCAGCCTCACCAGCCGTAAGCAGCAGCGACCACGCTAAATGAACTCACGGAGGCACGGGCAAAAACCCGTGCCTCTTCAGCGTTCAGGAGCCCCCTCGCAGTCGATCACCAGCAGGCACGGGGCATCCGCCTGGATGTCCAGCTTGCGCACCAGCAGGCGTGTCAGGTAGGCCCGGCCCCAGTCGGTCTCACGATCCAAAAACCTCCCCAACGGCGTCTCGCGCTCTACGCACGCCACAAAGTGCGGCTCTCCTCCGGCCGAAACCTGCACATCAAACGTGAGGTACTTGGGCCGCAGCTCCGCTGGTATGTCCAGCCCATGACTGGGTCGCATGCCCACATGAAACCATCCCGTTTCATCCGCAGCCTGTTTGAAAAAAGCCTCCAGCTTGGCCGCATGCGTTTCATACAGCAGCGGCCAGAAAATGCGGCGCTTGCCATCAGTCCCCGTTTCAAGGCGGATCAGGGCGCCATTTGCACAGGTTGAGGTCACCAGACGGAAGACCGGCGACGGCTGGCCGCTGGGCAGCAGCAGCGGCATGCCGGAGATGCGCGCAAGCAGTCTCAGCTCCGTTTTTGTTGCGCCTATCCCTCCAAACAGCGCCTCGATTTCAGCACTGTACTTTTCCGCTTCATGGATGCACGCAGCACGGCGCGCAGCCGTGTCTGCGGCAAACAACTCTGTGACCAATGCCTTCGCATCCGCAGCGATGGCCGTCGTATCCGGCGGCGGAAACTGGGCTCGCGCCACCTGCGGCTGCACTGGCATCGGCACCACCGGCACTGTGGCTTTGGCCGAGGCTGCGGCACCCGGCTGCACAGCGGGGGCGTTGACACTGTCCCACCACAACCACAAAGTGAGGCTGCACACCGCCGTGAAGGCCAGCAGGATCAAGGCGTTCCGCCAGGCAGAAGAGCGTAAATGAGGCGGCGGCACAAACTCCTCCGGCGCTGGCGAAGGTGCGCCTACCGGTTGCAGCGCCTGCGACGGCTGCAGCATCTGTCGAGCGATCCCCCCCGGCGCCACCTGCGGCGGCCCCTGCCATGCGGAAGGATGTGCATAGGCACCTGGATCTGGTGCATACGGCTGCGTTGCAGGCGGCGGCTGATATTCCGCCGGATTCGGCTGCGCCGTCCTCCTCTTCACCTGCGCCACCGCCGCCACCTGGGCATACGCACCAAAATATCCCCGTGGTGCATTGTGCGCGCAATGCGGGCACTGCACCATCCCCTCCATGCTCTGCTGCATGGAGAGAAATGCCTGCCCGCAGGCCGGGCAGACCAGGCTTGTTGTGGTGCCGGAATTCATCGTGCGCAAAAAACTTAACGCATGCGCGAATTCTTGCGCGAGCTGTTTGCATCAATCCGCCACATCGTCGGTACGCACACAGATTTTCTGGCGCAGAGAGCGGCATGCAGTAGATTTTCCTTTCGCATGAGTCGCCCTAATGATGATTTGAAGCCCGTTCCCCGCCATATCGCCATGATTATGGACGGAAACGGCCGCTGGGCGAAGGAACGCGGCCTGCCCCGCACCGAGGGCCACCGCATGGGGGCTGAAACCGTGCGCCGCGTGGTGGAATGCTGCGGTGAGATCGGGGTCGAATTCCTCACCCTCTACGCCTTTTCCGCCGAAAACTGGAAGCGGCCCAAACGCGAGGTCGAGGCCCTCATGAAGCTTCTCGAAATCTTCCTGCGCGGAGAGCTGGAACTCATGATGAAGCAAAACGTCCGCCTGCAGGCCATCGGCCGCCTGCACGACCTCCCGCAGTCCTGCCAGGACGAGCTGCACCGCTGCATCGAGACCACCTCCCAGAACACCGGCCTCACCCTCATCCTGGCGCTCAGCTACGGCGGCCGGGAGGAGATCGTTGACGGTGTGAAAAGCCTCCTGCGCAGCGTCGAAAGCGGCCACCTGGACAAGGCCATGATCGATGCCGAGGTGTTCAGCAAGCATCTCTACACCCGCTACTATCCGGATCCTGACCTGCTCATCCGCACCTCGGGGGAGATGCGACTGTCCAATTTCCTGCTCTGGCAGGTCAGCTACACCGAATTTTACATCACCGAAAAGCTCTGGCCGGACTTCTCCAAAGAGGACCTCAAGACGGCCATTCGTGCCTTCCACCAGCGCAACCGCCGCTTCGGCGGCGTGTGACGATTGTTGACCTCACCCCCAATTGCTGCGATAACGCTCTCCCAACCCAATCATACTGCTCGAATGCCTGACAACCCGGACACCCACCTGATCATTGTGGATCCTGACACCGACTTCCTCGCTTGGGCCGCAGCCCACCTGAAAGCACCGGGCGTTTCCATCAGCACATTCGAGCGAGGCGAGGACGCCCTGGCATCCTACGTCAAAAAGCGGGCCGACCTGCTTTTGTCCGAAGTCCGCCTCAATGGCTCCAACGGCATCGAGCTGCTCAAGCGCCTGCGCCAGACCGACCCGCACTCGATGGTCATCCTCTTCAGCGGCACTGCCACCACCAGCCATGTCATCGAGGCCATGCGTCTCGGTGCCTACGACGTGCTGGCCAAGGAGCGCCTGCCCTACGAGCTGCGCACCGTGGTCGAAAGCGCCCTTTCTTCCATCGAGGCCCGTAAGATCACCCGTGCACAAACGGCGGATGTTCCCACCGAGTCGATTCAGGAGACCATCATAGGCCGATCCCCCCCCATGCAGGAGGTGTTCAAGCTCATCGGACGCGTCTCACGCTCGGACGCCCCGGTGATGATCACTGGCGAAAGCGGCTGCGGCAAGGAGCTCGTTGCCGGAGCCATCCACAAGTTCAGCCCGCGCGCGCAGAAGGAGTTTGTGGCCATCAACATCACCGCCATTCCGGACAACCTCCTGGAAAGCGAGATCTTCGGCCATGAAAAAGGCTCCTTCACTGGCGCGGTCAACCAGCGCGTCGGCCGCTTTGAGCAGTGCGACGGCGGCACCCTCTTCCTCGACGAAATCGGCGACATGCCCCTGGCCGTGCAGAGCAAGCTCCTGCGCGTGCTGCAGGAGGGTCAGTACTCCCGAGTCGGCAGCAACCAGACGCTCAAGACCGACGTCCGCGTCCTTGCCGCCACCAACAAGAATCTCGAAGAAGAAGTCGCCAAGGGCAATTTCCGCGAGGACCTCTTCTACCGCCTCAATGTGGTGCGCATCCACATCCCGCCGCTCCGTGAGCGCCGTGAGGACGTGCGCCTGCTCGCCGAGTTCTTCCTCCATCGCATTTCTGCACGCCGCCGTGGTCCTCAGATGCGCTTCACCGATGACGCGCTGGACATGCTTGATGCCTACGACTGGCCGGGCAACGTGCGCGAGCTGGAAAACACCATCCAGCGCGCCTGCGCCCTGTGCAATTCCGACGTGCTGCTCCCCTCCGACATCCCGCTCGGCAGCAAGGGCGCCCGCCACATGGACCCCTCCAGCACTGTCACCCGCATGCGAGATGCCCTCAGCATGCTCGTCAGCGTGGCGGAAAAAACACCGGACATCGAGCTGCTGCCCTGGGTGGAGCGCGAGCTCTCCCGTCTGGCCTACCGTCATTTTGGCGAAGACGCAGACCGCACAGCCAAATTCCTCGGCGTCAACACCTCGGCCTTGGAGAGTCACCTCAGCGCACCAGCGGTGAAAAAAGCCGCCATTGATGCTCAGCTCAGCTCGCCCCCTGCCGCAAAGAAGGCCAAAAAGGCAAGCTGAACACTGATCTGGAGCCCCGATACACCAAGGGCATTTCATTCGCTAGACACACCACCAACCCGACGTACCCGCATTCCTATGCTCAAACAACTCACGCTCACCGCCCTCGCGGCGCTCGCACTCACCACCGCTCAGGCCGAAGATGGCTGGACCTCCCTGTTTAATGGCAAGGACCTCTCTGGCTGGAAGTCCAATGAAGAAGTCCCCGGTGTCTTCACCGTCGAAAACGGCGAACTCAAGGTCAGCGGCGGCCGCGCCCACCTGTTCTACGTCGGCCCCAATGGCGATGCCAAGTTTCAGAGCTTCGAACTGAAGCTCAAGGTCAAGACCACCCCTGGTTCCAACAGCGGCGTGTACTTCCACACCCAGTATCAGGACAAGGGCTGGCCGGACAAAGGCTACGAGTGCCAGGTGAACAGCACCCACACCGACCCCAAGAAAACCGGCAGCCTCTACGGTGTCATCAACATCCTCGCCCTCCTGGAAGGCCAGAAGGAACCTGAAGGTGGCAAACACATCAAGGTGCCCCTCGCCCCCAGCACGGATGGCGAATGGTTTGACTACCTCATCAAGGTCGAAGGCAAGCACATCACCCTTTCCGTCAATGGCAAGGTCACCGTCGATTTCGTCGAGCCCGAAGGCTGGGATCCCGCCAAGGAGCTGAAGAACATGCCCGGCCGCAAGCTCAGCGAAGGCACCTTCGCCATCCAGGGCCACGACCCCAAGAGCACCACTTACTTCAAAGACATCTCCGTCAAGGTGCTGCCTTGATCTGACAGCTTTCACAAGTATCTCAGCACAGCGGGCGTCCAAACAGGACGCCCGCTTTTTTGTGATCAACGAAGCCGCCAACTTGCCTGACGATTCATTTGACGGAGGGCTCGCTGCTGAGCACTGAGCAGCATGCTCCTCAACCACGGCATCCATCTCGGCTACTGCACCAACATCCACCGCGGCGAAACGTGGGAGGAAACTTGGAACGGGCTCAAAAACTACACCCTGCGCGTGAAGGATCGCGTCAGCGGCGGCAAGCCCTATGGCATCGGCTTGCGGCTCAGCCACCAGGCAGCTCTGGAGCTCAGTGCACCGGGAAAAATCGATGAATTTAAAGCCTGGCTGGAGGCCAATGGCTGCTACGTTTTCACCATCAATGGCTTCCCCTACGGCTCCTTCCACGGCACCCGTGTGAAAGAGCATGTCTTCAAGCCGGACTGGAGCACCACGGAGCGCCTCGAATACACCAATCTGCTCTTCGACATCCTGGCGCAGCTTCTGCCTCCGGGTGTGAGCGGCAGCGTCAGCACCTTGCCCGGTTCCCACAAGACCTTCGGCATCGGCTCCGACGAACTGCACGCCATCTTTTCCAATCTGCGCAAGTGCCGCGAGCACATCGAGCAGGTCGCCACAAAAAGCGGTCACGATCTGCACTTGGGTCTGGAACCCGAGCCCCTCGGCCTCTTTGAGACCAGCGGCGAAACCCTGAAGTTTTTCGGCCTCTACTTTGACCGCCATCCACAGGACCGTGACTTCTTCAAATTCGTGGGCCTGAACTACGACACCTGCCATCTGGCCATCGAATTCGAGGACGCCCAGACCGCGCTGAAACGCCTCACAGAAAACGGTATCCGCATCAGCAAGCTGCACTTCAGCTCCGCCCTCAAGCTCAAGCCCACGCCTGAAAACGTGGTCAAGCTGCATGCCTTCGACGAACCGGTGTACTTCCATCAGGTCATCGCGAGTTATGGCAAAGACGAGCCTCTGCGCCGTTTCAAGGACCTACCTGACGCTTTGCAGTTTGCCCAGACCAGCCCAGACAGCCTTGGTGAGGAATGGCGCGTCCATTTCCACATCCCTATCCATGCCCAGCCCGGCGGCGGTTTCGACAGCACACGCGATCATTTGATCGGTGCCATGGACTGGCTGTCCCAAAACCCCGCCAGATGCCAGCACATCGAAATGGAGACCTACACCTGGGAAGTCCTGCCGCTGGAAATGCGCAGCGGCGATGTGGTGGACCAGCTCGTGCGCGAGTACGAGTGGACGCTGGCAGAGATGAGCAGCCGAAATCTGACGGTCAAGACAGCCTGATCATTAGCCAGATGATGGGCAGGCCGCCTATGCTTGCCGCACATGACGACTTCTTGACCCCTGCCCTCTTGACATCGCCTCTTCCAGCCCCCAAGTCTGAACTCCCCTTTTCCCAACATGCAATCCCTCTGGAACGACCAAGAAGCCGCCTCTTTCGGCACCGATCTGCTCGGACAACGCGTCTATACCTCACGCCTGCTCGGCCGGAACCCAGCCCTCGTCCTCCACGGCGGCGGCAATACCTCGGTGAAGGTCACGGAAAAGGACTTTTTTGGTGATTCGGTGGACCTCTGCTACGTCAAAGGCAGCGGCTGGGATCTGGCCACCATCGAGCGCGTCGGATTCTCCCCCGTGCGCATGGACGCCCTCATCAAGATGTCCAAACTGGCCACCATGAGCGATGAAGACATGGTGCTGCAGCAGCGCGCTGCCATGACCAATCCGAATGCGCCTGCCGCCAGCATCGAGGCCATCCTGCACGCCATCCTCCCCTTCAAATTTGTCGATCACAGCCACGCCAACGCCATCTCCGCCCTCACCTGCAATGCAGACGGCGCAGCCCGCGTGAAGGAGATCTACGGCAGCCGTGTCATCATCGTCCCCTACGTGATGCCCGGCTTCATCCTGGCCAAAACCATCGCCGACCTCATCGCTGGCCGCGACCTGCGCAAAGAAGGCATCAAGGGCATGGTCCTGCTCAAGCACGGTCTCTTCACGTTCGACGACGATGCCCGCAAGAGCTACGAACTGCACATCGAGATGGTCACCCTGGCGGAAGACTATCTCGCCAAGAAAGGGGCAAAACCCGCCGCCGCAGAGGCAAACACCGACCTCATGGCCTTGGCCAAACTCCGCCAGGCCGTCTCCAAGCGCCGTGGCTTCCCTCAGATCGCCCGTCTCAACTCCTCCCCCGAGGCCGTTGGCTATGCCAATCTGGCCAACGTTGCCACCTTCGGCACCCGCGGCCCCCTGACCCCCGACCACAGCATCCGCACCAAGCGCGCACCCGCCTTCATCGGCGAGGATCTCGACACCAGCGTCCAGAGCTACGCCGACGAGTACGCAGCCTACTTCAGCCGCCACGCCAGCGGGCAGACCATGCTCGACCCCGCCCCACGTTTCGCCATCTGGCCCGGTCAGGGCATCGTCAGCTTTGGCGATACCCTGAAGGACGCCAAAATCGTGGCCGACATCGCCGAGTCCACTGCGGCCACCGTGCAGCTTGGCGAATCCGTCGGCGGCTGGGAGCCCCTGCCTGAGAAAGACATCTTCGAAATCGAATACTGGGATCTGGAACAGGCCAAGCTGCGCAAAGGCCCCGCCCGCAAAGTGCATCAGGGCAAGGTCGCCCTCGTCACCGGCTGCGCCGCCGGCATCGGCTTCGCCATCGCCGAATCCCTCGCCGAGCAGGGCGCTCAGGTCGTCGGTCTGGATATCGACAAGGAGATTCCTGAAATCATGAAGAAGATCGGTGCCGTCGGCATCGTGGTAAACCTCACCGAAGATCAGCCCGTGCAGGATGCCATCGACTTCGCCGTGCGTGAATACGGCGGCATCGACATCGTCGTCAGCAATGCGGGCATCTTCCCCAAAAACGACCCGCTTGATACCATGGCGCAGACGGACTGGGACCGCACGATCATGATCAATCTCACCAGCCATCAGAAGCTGATGAACAAGGTCATCCCCTATGTGAAGCAGGGTATCGACGCCAGCATCATCTTCGTCGGCAGCCGCAACTTCAAGGCCCCTGGCCCCGGCGCCAGCGCCTACTCCTGCTCCAAGGCCGCCCTCACCCAGCTCTGCCGCGTGGCTGCGCTGGAGCTGGCTCCTCACAAGATCCGCGTCAACATCGTCCACCCGGATGCCGTCTTCGACACCAAGCTCTGGACCCCAGAGGCCCTGCTCAAGAGCGCCAGCCGCTACGGCATGACCGTCGAGGAGTACAAGACCAAGAACCTCATGAAGGTGGAGATCAAATCCAAGGACATCGGCAACATGGTCTCCGCCATGGCCTCCCCGCTCTTCGCCAAAGTCACCGGCGCCCAGATCCCGGTGGACGGCGGAAACGACCGGGTGATCTAGCTTGCTGCTGGAATGCCTGCACAAGCGGGATTACTTGTTTGGCATGGTCAAACTCTGTCGAAGGTGTCTCTGGATCGCATTGTTATTGGGTGTGTTGTTTTTCTCGACGATCGGATGGTCGAGCTTGGGCACCCCGACGCTGGCCAGGCGGGTACGAGGAATCTTGGCACAGGCAGAGTCAATTCGCTTGGTAGAATACCGGACCTACAACATGCAAACGGGTCAAAATTCAGACCCTTTGGCTGAAAAAGCATTCCCCAAGGAGAAGTTTTCCCAAATCGCACAGGCCCTTCCCTTTCTCGGGTTGTGTGACTCGCCGGCCTGCGGTTTCATCCCACATCACGCCTTGATCTGCAATCTGCCCGACGGGCGAAATATCGTCATCCGTATCTGTCTTTCCTGTGACGGAATCCAGTTTGACGACGAGCCTTACCACGATCTTCCTTTCTCTTGGCATCATGGAATCGTCGCCTTGCTGGCTGATTGCGGCATGCCATACAAAGGCAGGGGCGCGTATGGAGTTGAATGAAGCGTGCCGTCAAAAAAAATGGTGAGCGGACAAGTCAGAGGATGGAAGCGGGAAACAGTCACGATCAACAGTCGAAATTCGATATCTGAAGGGCGCTGCGGACTTGTTGAAGCATTCGGTTGGGGTGAATTGAGGGCATGCCTCTTCCCTCCCTCCCCCTCTCCACCCCGTCCCTCCTCTTCCCGGCCATCTCGCTTTTGCTGCTGGCACACACCAACCGCTTTCTCGGCTTGGCCAGTGTCGTACGTGGGCTGCATGCCAACTGGCAGACCACCCAGGAGCCCATGCTCCTGGCACAGATTCAGAGCCTGCGGAAACGCATCCGTATCATCAAGCACATGCAGTCCATGGGCGTGTTGAGCATGATCTTCTGCGTGGTCAGCATGACGTTGCTTTTCTTCAGCCATCAGCCAGGCGGCCAGATCACTTTTGGCATCAGCCTGTTGCTCATGCTGGCATCACTGACACTTACTTTGGTAGAAATTCAGATGTCCGGCACGGCGCTGGACTTGCACCTGCAGGACGTAAAATGCCGGGATGAGTAGCGGCAAAAGAAAAGCCCGGCTAGAGACCGGGCTGATCACAATATAGCTCAATGGGCTCCCCCAATTAGCTGGCGGTGCTCGGGTCCTTGATGATCCGGCGCAGCAGCGGGAAGAGCGCATCCTCGCACTCCTTGCGCTTAAAGCGCAGCTGACGCTTCACCAGCGGGTTGCCAAACATGCGGTGGCTGTCCTGCACACGGCCTTCCAGAATGTCGGTCCACGTGGCATTGGAGGCATCCAAAGCGGCGGCCAGACTCTGATCCAGGACAGGCATGCGCAGCACCAGATCCTGCGGGCGGATGATCTCATCCAGCAGATCAGAGGAAACCGGGCCGTCCTTGAGGCTCACGACCACAATCGACGGGGCCTCGCCAAAGATGGAGGTGCGCCACTGCTTGATGGCGGGCAGCGTGGCGGCCTTCGCTGTGACGGGGTGGATCGGCAGCCAGTGCAGGCCGTCATCCTCGCGCAGGCTCTGGATGATCTCCGGATTCAGGTCACGGCTCAGGATGTCCTGGCAGCTGGCGGGCAGGTCGGCCAGCACCAGCTTCCCATCCATCGCCGTCTCCACGATGCGACGCATGGAGTCCACATTGTCGATGGGCATGGACTCGATCCTCTTGGGGGAGATTTTCTGGAAGTCGCGATTGCCCAGGGCATCACAGTCAAACATCGCAACGTCATCCCGCGTTTCAAAATTGGCGAGTTCGTAGATCAGGCGGGCAATGGTGCTCTTGCCTGTGCCTCCGCTGCCAGCGGTGATAAGGATCATCTTCATAGGGTGTTGCGGTAGCTTATCGAGCGGTTGGTTCAATGGAAAAAGCGTGGACTCTTTTGTACTTGCAGAGGCCACCGCAGCCGGTGCCTCTCGAATGGGAACAGGTGTGGACTTTGCTGGCGCAACTTTTTCGACAGTGTCCGCTTTGGCTCCTTCAGCGGAAGGCTTGGGCGCAGCCACACGGCTGACCCGCTGGAATGACGCCCCCAGGTAGCAGAAAAACTGGCCGGGCAGCTCCCGGTTCACCACGGCTTCCATGTTGTAGCCGGAAAGGCTGAAGGTGCCGTCTTGCAGCGTCTGCCACAGGCGGCTCAGCTGCTCATCCACATCCCCGCGCAGGTCGGAAAAGGGCTTGCCTGGCTCAGAGGCTTCACGAATGACCACAGGGGAGCGTCCGAGTGTCAGGCAGTCACTGGCAGATTCCAAGGCCACGGTAAACTCTGGCAGGCTGTCCAGACGGATGTCCAGCATCTTGGAGTCATTCGCACTTTCTCTCAGTCCCGGCAGGCGCAGGAGAATGTGCTCCGGGTCCAGCGCCAGCCCCAGTACCGGCACCGCAGCCGCCTGCTCTCGCAGACGATTGTGCAGCATCAGCACTTCAATCTCAGTCAGCCGGTTCCGATGTGCCAGCAGCCGTGAAAGACGCACTGAAATCACAGGCATGCGAGATCCCTCGGCACGGCCATACACCTTCGGCGAAGACCGCGGGGACGGCAGCAGCGGATGCCAGCGCTCGTTGGCAAAAAGCTGCGCCATCATGTTCGAGCCGCGCAGGCCGCGCGTCACAGCCGCCGTCGCCATCAGCATCAGCCCTTTGATCTGTCCCAGTGTCAGCAGGGTGCTGCCGGCGATCTGCCACTCACGCAGGTGTGTCAGCAGAGAGGACGGCACCTTGGCCGCCACGGCAGCACTGATCGGCTCTGTGGGGTGCCCCTTGATCAGCATGGCGCAAACATGCATCACCCTCGAAGCCATCTCGGCACGCCCGATAGGCCGGGCTTCGAAGCGGTCCACAAACAGCTGCAGGAAATCCTGCTGCCACAGCCCCACTTTGCAGCTCAGCGGATCCACAAAAGAGACGGCTTCAGGCAGAAACGACTCCAGCGCCTCCAGCTCTGCCGCCAGACGCCACACCATGATGCAGGCTATCCCGATCGGCAGCGGCCCCACCCGGCTGCAATACTGCTTCACAGACTCCCCGGGGGCAGTTCCCAGCATGACATTGGTCTGCGTCCCCTCATTGAGGATGTCCAGCACCCGCGGAAGAGATGGAAAATAAGCCCCCAGCAGCGAGGAAAGCCACACTGTCTCGGCTCTCATGAACGTCTGCTTCACCAGCCATGGACCACCTGCAGGGCTGAATTCTTCACACCCAAGTCCTGTGCTGGTAGTTGTTGGTGGTTGCGATTTGACCGGAAGTATGGTTTTCACGATCAACGATCGAAGCTGAGACATTGCAGGGTAATCGAGGGATAATTTAGAACTATTGAAGCAAACGCTATTCCATTACACGAACAAGATTAAACGGAAGAAGATACTTCTGTAACAAAATCTGCGGGAAATTCTCGAAAACTCGCGCAGTCACCAGCATTGCAGTAAATCATCCCTTACTACACGCTGCATATCGGCCGCCATCATCATGCGAGCTGGTGGCTTTGCCAAAAACCGTGTTTCTCAATTCACACGCTGAGCTCGGTGATGCGGCGCATCACTTCGTCTGCCAGAGTCTGGTAGAGATCCCTGCCCGTATCGGCGTAGTCCTTCAGCTCAGGCTGCCATACGTCTCCCACAACGAGTGTGATCTTGGATGGCCTGAGAGTCTTCGCTTCACGAGGATAGGCTTCATAGCTGCCAAAAAGACGCACAGGCACCACTGGTGCCCTGCTTTTGGCAATAAAGAGTCCCACCCCGGCTTCGGCAGATTGTGGCACCCCGTCATAGCTGCGGGTTCCTTCTGGAAACATCAGCACCTTCTTGCCCTCACGCAGCAGGCGGATGGTGGCTTTCAGCGATGCGGCGTCAGGCTTGTCGCGATCCACTCCCTGCACCTCCCAGCTGCGCAGGATCGCGCCGAGGATCGGATTGTCGAATAGCGTCTTGCGGGCAAAGGAGTGAATCATCTCGTCAAACGCAATGCTCACCAAAGGCGGATCCAAAAAACTGATGTGGTTGCACGCAATGATGGCCGGACCGGAGAACCGCAGCTTTTCCGCACCCACCACTCGGTAGTCAAACAATCCACGCGCAAATTCGCTGAAGATGCAATGACCGAGCCAGTAGGAGAAGTTCATTTGCCGTTCGGGATTAACTCAGATGAAGCGCCTCTATCACCTGATCAACTGCCTGGTCGAGGGTGATGTGGGAGTTGTCGATGACAATGGCGCCGGCCGGGATCACCAGCGGGCTGTTTTTGCGCTGTTTGTCGATCCGGTCTCGTTCGGCGATCTGATCTGCATGCCCCTGGGCTCCGCGCCTGCTGGCACGCACCTCTTCACTGGCGTCGATGTAGATTTTATTCGGGCTGTCAGGAAACACCACGGACCCGATGTCTCGCCCTTCCATGACCAGCGGCCCTGTGGCAGCCAGAGCACGCTGATCCGACACCAGTCGGTCGCGCACTTCATCCACCCTGGCCACAAACGACACCGCACGGTTGACCGGATCGCTGTTGAGATCGGCATCCGAGAGCGTGCGTCCGGAAATGCGGACCTGTGTCTTGCCATCCACCACAGGAGATTCGAGCACCATGCCTGCGGCGAAAGCACGCACAGCCGCGGCATCTTGCGGATCCACACCCGCCTGGATCACCGCCCAGGTCACGGCACGGTACATGTTGCCGGTGTTGACATACGTGCGGCCCAGACGCTGCGCCACGAGACGCGCGATGCTGCTTTTCCCTGAAGCCGCAGGGCCGTCGATCGTGATCACGGAATGCGCTGCACTCATGCTTTGTCACGATTCATTTTATCCACCAGCGGCGGAGGCACGGCGGACATCACAGGGATGGGGCGCGCTCCGGTGTCTCCATTGAGAAAGAGGTCCAGATGGCGCTCAAATCCCGGATACGACGTGGAGATGCACTCGGTGCCCTCCAGCGTGGTGGTGCCTTCGGCAAAGAGACCCGCCACCAGGAATGCCATCGCAATGCGGTGGTCTCCATAGCATGGCAGTGTGGCTCCCTGCAGTTTCGCTCCGCCCTCGATCTCCATGCCATCCGGGTGCTCGGTCACAGTGACCCCCATGAGGCGCAGGTTGGAGGCCACGGCCGCGATGCGGTCCGTCTCCTTCACACGAAGCTCCGAGGCGTCACGAATCAGCGTCTTGCCACGGGCCAGCGCAGCCGCCACGGCGAGGATGGGCAGTTCATCGATGACATTGGGGATCTCAGCTCCGCCGATGACAGTGGCGTTCAGATCTCCACCACGGACGGTGATGTTGCCACGGGGTTCGCCGTCACTGTGTGTTTCAGAGCTGGTCACCAGTGCCCCCATGCGCAGAAGCACAGTGATGATTCCTGTTCGTGTGGGATTGAGCCCCACATTCTTGATGGTGATCTGCGCCCCCGGCGTGGCCGCTGCTGCCACCATCCAGAAAGCAGCACTGGAGATGTCTCCGGGCACTACGATGTCATTGGCCTTGGGTTCCTGACCGCCATAGACGCTCACGCAGTCGTCCTCGCGCAGCCATTTGATGCCAAAGTGGGTAAACAGACGCTCGGTGTGGTTTCTCGTGGCCACAGGCTCCACCACGGTCGTTTTGCCTGGGGCTTGCAGCCCGGCCAGAAGGATGGCGCTTTTCACCTGGGCGCTGGCCACGGGCAGCTTGTAGTAGATGGCTTTGAGCGGACCGCCCTCGATGGTGAGAGGCGCGCAAATTTTCTCCCCCTGGCCGCTGATTTTCGCCCCCATTTGAGAGAGCGGGTCTGCGACACGCTTCATCGGACGCTTGGAAAGCGAGGCGTCGCCAAACAGCTCGGTTTTGAAATCCTGCCCGGCCAGAATGCCCGAAATCAGGCGGATGGTGGTACCGGAGTTGCCGCAGTCCACAGGCTTTTCCGGGGCTTTCAGCTTCATGCCATTGCCCGTGATGGCCAGTTTCACCAGCCCCACGCCTTCCACCTCCTCCAGAGGCTCCATCGTGGTGCCGAGCGCCACCATGGCGTGCACGGTGCACAGACAGTCCTCGCTGGGCAGGAAGCCGTCGATGATGGTGGTGCCTTTCGCGAGCCCGGCAAACATCGCGGAACGGTGGGAAATGCTTTTGTCACCAGGGACGGTGATTTCGGCAGGAATGCTTTTGAGTTTCTTCGACTTGAGGCTGGCCATGATCTTCAGACCGCCGGAAGGAGATCGCGCAGGGCTTTGGCCTGGGCGAGAAAACGGCGGAGGGCTTCTTCGTCCATGCTCTGGAGCATTTCAACAAGCTCTAGCAGCACAGAAGCGGCATCTTGCAGGGAGGAAACGACCTCCGTGCGGTTTTGCATGAGAATGCCCGCCCACATGTCGGGGTCCCCCCCCGCCACACGGGTGGTGTCACGGAATCCGCCGGCAGAGCTGTCCAGCACCCGCTTGTCCTCTTTCAGGGCCGCCAGGGTCGTCAGCACCGCCATGCAGTGCGGCAGGTGGGAGATGCGTGCCACACAGTGGTCGTGCTGCTGAGGCGTCATCTCCTGGATCCGGCAGCCAAGCTTCAGCCAGAAACTGCGCAGTCTGCCCAGATGCCCCGGTTTTGTCTGTCCGGTGGGCGTCAAAATGCAGGCGGCCTGGTGAAAAAGGTCCCCCCGGGAATGGCCCAGCCCGGTATGCTGGGAGCCCGCCATGGGGTGGCTGCCCAGAAAACCCGCCTTGGATGGCAGGAAAACAGGCTCCAATTCAGCCACCACCTGCCCCTTCACACTGCCCACATCGGTCACAATCAGATCATCCGCCAGCTCACACGCCACCATCTGCCGGGCAATGCCTGGCATGTGTTGAATGGGCATGCACAGCACCGCCAGCGAGGCCCCTTGAACGACGGCTGCCACATCGTTGCTGGCCACCACACCGGGAAACAGGCTCTTCACCTCATCCACAGCTTCCTGCCGCCTGGCCCACACACGCACCTCCACTCCAGGCATGCGTTGCTGAATGGTCTTGACCAGCGAGCCGCCAAGAAGGCCGGGGCTGAAAATGGCGATGGAGCGTTCGACAGACACGGATGAAAAAAGCGCAGGCTTTTGATTCATGAAACATCATCCCGGCAGGGCCAGGATGACCAAAACACAATCAGAAATGACCTGAGTCAGACGAGCATCAGGGCACTCGGAAGATTTTACCCGTGTAGGGGCAGCGTGCTTTCTGACCGGATTGGAAATCACGCACATCGATGGCCTGTCCATTGGGATCAAACGGGCTCTTCACAAAGCCAGGCTTGCCGTCAATACGGGTGGCGTAGGGGATTTCAGCGGGTGCGGGAGGAGGCGTCGGCGCCGCTGGCGTGCTGCCAGGCGGCGTCACGGTGATCGGAGGGGTGGCCCCCGGGGTGTTCATTGCAGGCGGCTGGGTTACGTTGTCTCCCGTGGTCGGCGCATTGGGATCAGGGGTCTGCACTGCGGCGGCATTGGGGTCTGTCAGACCGCTCTGTTCCAGATAGGGATTCTGCTCCTGAGACACACCGTACCGCGGCGGCACATCCAGAGAACGTCCACGCCCGCCGCCCGGCATAGGGGGATTGGGGCCCGAACAGGCGGTGAAACTGGCGGCAGACGCGGTCAGAAGAATTGCCTGAAGGAGTTTTTTCATGGCGGGTGTGGTGGAGAGAAATGGGATCAGGCGTTCACGCGCATGGGCATCAGCACATACAGGAAATTGGTGCCGCTGCGCAGCACTCCCGGGCTGATTTCATCAATCAGGTGCAGATGCACTTCATCGGCGCTCAGGTTGCGCAGCGGAGCCATCGCAAACTCTGGATTGAAGGCGATGGTGATCGACGCGCCCTTGTAGTTGATGGCCACCGTTTCACGCGCCTCGCCCACGTCCGGGGACGTGGCCACGATCTCCACGCTGCCGGGGCTGAAGATGAACTTGATCGAATTCGATTTTTCCGTGACCAGCAGGGACACACGGGAGATGGCACGCAGGAAGGCCTCGCGCTCAAGCGGGATGCGCTCCTTGGACTCTCCTGGAATGACCTGACGGTAGTTCGGGTAGTTGCCGTCGATCAGCTTGCTCACCAGCAGGCTCTCGCCCAGGTCAAAGCCGATCTGCGATCCGGTCACACGGAGGGAGACTTCGCCGGAATCTCCCAGCAGGCGGGAAAGCTCGTTCACCGCCTTGGTCGGCACGATGATGTCGATCTCCTGGCTCTGCGGAAACTCCAGTTCCTGCTCCACCATGGCCAGACGGCGCCCGTCCGTGGCCACCATGGTCAGGGCGTTCTCCTTGAAGGAGAAGAGGATGCCGTTGAGCACGTAGCGGGTTTCATCTGTCGAGATGGCGTAGCTGGTCTTGCGCAGGCAGTCGCGCAGCACCTGCTGTTCGATGCGGAACTCGCGCGCCTCATCAAAGCGCGGCAGCGCCGGGAACTCCTCGCTGGTAAGCCCCAGCACCTTGAAAAAGCTGGGGCCGCTGCGGATGGATGCCACGTTCTTCTCATCCACCTTGACCTCGACTTCCTCAGCCGGCAGCTCGCGGACGATGGTGGCCAGACGGCGTGCTGGCAGCGTGGTGGCTCCAGGCTCTTCCACCTCGGCGGGGACAGAGCATGTCACCCCCACGTCCAGATCGGTCGTGGTGAGTTCGAGCACGCCATCCTTGGCCTTGAGCAGAACATTGGAGAGAATGGCGAGCGTGGTGCGCGAGCTGACCACATGCTGGACCTGATTGATGGCGTCCAGGAAGGATTCTTTGCTGATGTTAAACTTCATATGAAATGCCTGCTATGGGTCGATTTGTTAACAAACCCCGATGAAACGGCAAGGATATTGAGCGGAAAAATCCAGGTGTCTAACTGCAATCTGCGCTCATTTTCTTTCGCCCCAGCCCTGGTCAGCGTCTTTCCGGGGGTCCACAGGACAGGCTGTGAATAAAGATTGGCGCCACCCGCACGCGCGCCCCGGCTCTTCGTCTGGCTGTTTTGCCGCATGTTCACACCATCTGGCGCGGAGTTTCAGGATGCCGTTTGTTGTTTGAACGGCCACGTTTGCCACCAATCTTTGAAAAGATTTGGTGGAGCATAGCGGGTTCGAACCGCTGACCTCCTGCATGCCATGCAGGCGCTCTACCAACTGAGCTAATGCCCCGGGTTTAAAAAAAACCGGCTCCCCTGGTTTTGGGGAGCCGGAGACTAGCAAAGACCTCTGCTTTGACAAGAGGATTATTTCTTTTTCTTGGCGTCGCCGCTCTTGGTCGGAGCAGGCTCAGAAGCCGGTGCGGCACCTGCAGCTGCGCCAGCCTGAGGCTTCGGAAGCTTGTCGTAGATCTTCTTGGCTTCGGTGACTTCATCAGCCTTCATCTTGCCTTCGAGCTGCTTCATCACATTGGCGGTGATGTCGATGTCGGCCTTGCTGCCGCTCTTCTGAGCCAGATCGTCAGCCTGCTTGGCATAGGCCCAGGCGCGGGGAAGCTCAGGAGTGCCGGGAACCACGCCCACAGCATAGAGGTTGGCCAGACGCAGCATGGCAAGAGCCACACCCTGCTGGGCGGCGTCAGAGTAGAGGCCGGCGGCCACAGTGCGGTTCTGGCGCACGCCTGCACCCTGCTCATAGAGGATGCCGAGAGCGATCTGCGCAGGGGCAAAGCCCATGTCAGCAGCGCGCTGGTACCAGCCTGCGGCGGCCACCACGTCCTGAGTCACTCCAGTGCCGTTGGCATACAGACCGGCGAGGCGGTTCATGGCCTGCACGATGCCTGCGGTGGATGCCTTCATCAGGAAGGCAAATGCCTTGGTCGGATCTTTGTCCACCACGGTGCCGGTTTCATAGTACACACCCACGTTGTAGAAGGCTTCAGCCAGGTTGTTCTGGGCTGCCAGGCGGTAGAGGTCGAGGGCGCTCTTCGGGTTCGGCTGGACGAGGATGTTGTCCTTGTCGTCACGCTTGCCCTTGGGGTCTTTGATGATGCCGGTTTCGAAGGCGTTGCCGAGGCGGAAGAGGGCCTGGGCGTCGTTGCCGTTGGCGGCCTTGGTGTAGTAGTCAAATGCCTTGACCACGTCCTGCTTCACATCAGCACCATCCTGGCCCACACCGTTTTCATAGATCTGACCAAGGATGCGGTTCGCAGCGGCAAGACCTTTCTCAGCAGCTTCGTTGAAGAGCTTCAGCGCTCCTGCCACGTCCTTCTTCACCAGCTTCGGGCTCTCCTTGGTGTCGGGGTCGCCATTCAGAAGGCGGGCACCATAGGTGCTCAGCGCCACGGCGCTGCCCTGCTTGCCGGCTTCGATGAGGTATTCCAGTGACTTGGCCTGGTCAGCAGGCACGCCTTCCACTCCGGCGGCGTACATCTGGGCCAGCCCCAGGGTGGCTTCGCCGTCACCGGCCTTGTTTCCCTTTTCAAGCAGCTCCTTGGCTTTGGCGGGGCTGCGCTCCACGACCACCTGGCCTTTTTCACCTTCGGTCACACCCTGCAGGTGCAGCTGGGCCAGCATGCGGCGGGCCACTTTGTTGTCAGCGGCTTCAGCTTCCTTGATCAGCTTGATCGCTTCCTTCACGGCTTCCGGATTCTGCGCGCCAGCCTGCATCAGCACCTGGGCCAGTTCGGACTTGGCCAGCACCTGCCCCTTGTCGGCGGCCTTGCGGAAGAGAGCGGCCACTTCGTTGATGTTGGCGCCGCTGAGCACTCCCCAGTGAGCCAGCGCGTAGATCGCGTCCTTGTCTTCTTTCTGGGCGAGCTCGCGGATCTTGGCCACAGCTTCGTTGAAGGACTTGTTCACGTCCGTGTTGCCGGCGCCGGGATTCTGCTGGACCTTCTTCTGCTCGGCTTCGAGCGTCGTCAGGATGTCGACGAACTCCTTGGATGCTCCGGGCATTTCGGCAGTGTCGATGCCGGCGACTGCGACGAGGGCCGCGAGTTTAAGTTTGAGGGCTGTAAGTAACATATTGGTTGTTTGTGAGGGGCGTTTGTCCCGCTGTTCGGTGACGCGTTTATTTTTCCGGACAAACCCAAGGCAAATCAAGCTTTTGCTCAAAGTTTAATTTCGCCCCTTTCAAAAACTTACACACAAAGTTCAAAGCGTGCGGCGTTGACGCGATTCCTGCCGCCTGCCATTCTGAAGGCCCTTTCATGGCCGAAAACCCCACTTCCACCGCAACCGCAGCCGCACCCTCCAAAGACGGAGGTGCTCCTGCTCCTGGCCGCGACAAATTTAAAAAGCGCAACGAAATCCCAACCGCCGAGGAGCTTCTCGCCTCCTTCAATCGCGCTCTTCCATTCAGTGATGAAGCTGAAAAAGGCGTGCTCTCCTGCCTGCTGCAGGATCCCATGGAGCGTCTCAGCGACTGCCGTGTGAACCTGCCTTCCCTGGCCTTCTATCATGATGCCAACCGCACCATCTATGAGAAGCTGCTGGAGTTCTATGACAAGAACCTCCCCGTCGATCCGGTCACTCTCACGCATGCCCTGCGCGAGCAAAACATGCTCGACAAAGTGGGCGGCGCCGCGGCCATCTCGGAGCTCTTCGCCTTCGTTCCCATCCCGTCTCATTTCCCCTATTACAAGCAGATCGTGCTCGAAAAGCACATCTTGCGGGAGCTCATCCACGCCAGCTCGCTGAACATCCACCATGCCTACGAGCACGGCAAAGAGCAGATGGATGAGAACATCGACACGCTTATCGACCACGCAGAGCAGCGCATCCTCGCGGTGCGCGAGTCTGTCGGCGCAAAAGAAGGCATCAAATCCCTCTCAGCCCACGTCATGGACGCCATCGACAGCATCCAGTACATGCTGGAGCACCCCGGCCAGCTGCGCGGCCTCTCCACCGGCTACAGCAAGCTCGATGTCATGACCTCCGGCCTGCAGGGCGGTGAAATGTTCGTCATCGCCGCCCGTCCTTCGATGGGTAAGACCTCCTTCGCCATGAACATCGTCGAGCACATCGCCGTGGAGTGCAATACTCCCTGCGTCGTGTTCAGTCTGGAAATGAGCGCCACCATGCTCGTCCGCCGTCTTCTCGTGTCTCGTGCACGTCTCAGCATGCAGGACCTCTCCCGCGGCCTGCTCTCCCGCGCCCAGCAGGACGCGCTGGCCAAGGCCACACGCGACCTCCAGAAGGCGCAGATCTTCATCGATGAGACCCCCGGTCTGGACATCATGGAAATGCGCGCCAAGGCCCGCCGGCTCAAAAAGCAGTACGGCATCCAGATGGTCATGATCGACTACCTTCAGCTCGTCACCTCCAAGAGCCGCCGCGCCAAGGACAACCGTCAGATCGAAATCGCGGAAATCTCCGCCGGCATCAAGGGCCTCGCCAAAGAGCTGAACATCCCCATCATCGTTCTGGCCCAGCTCAATCGTGCGGTGGAGTCCCGCAAAGGCCAGCGCCCCGTCCTCTCCGACCTTCGTGAGTCCGGCTCCATCGAGCAGGACGCCGACATGGTGGGTCTCCTCACCCGCTCGGACTACGCCGGGGGCAAAATGGAGGTCGAAGACCCCGAGGCCGAGGAAAAGAAAAAGGGCGAGGCCATGCTCATCCTGGCCAAAAACCGTAACGGCCCCACCGACGACGTGCTCCTGCGATTCATCGACCACGCCATGCGCTTCGTCGAACGAACCGAGGAGCCCGAGTCACCCTGATGCTTACTTCTTGAGCAGATCGCGGATCTCGCGCAGCAGCAGCACATCTTCGGCAGGCGCAGGCGGCGGAGCCACCGCTTCTTCCGTTTTCAGCTTGGCCAGCAGTGCGTTCACAGGCTTGACGATGACAAAGAAGATGACCGCAGCCGTGATCAGGAAGCCAATGGCTGCATTGATCACCATGCCGATGTCCAGCATGTTGGGCAGCTTATCCCCCTTCTCATTGGTGAATTCGCCGATCTTGATGCCCAGAGAGACATTCGGATTTCCACCCAGGGCTTTGAGCAGCGGCTCGATGATGCCCTTGGTGAAGGCGGTGACGATGCTGCCGAAGGCGGCACCGATGATGACACCGGTGGAGAGATCGACGACGTTGCCTTTGAGGATGAAAGCTTTGAATTCTTTGAGCATGGCTGCGTGGTGGTGTTGAGGTTAAACGTGGCCGGTTGTGGTCAAACCAGCCACGTTTGTAACTCCATCAGCACGCTTCAGGCCAGTCTAAAATCAGGCATTCACACCTCCTGGGCGATCCGCCAGCTTTCGGCGTCCATGTTTTCCTTGAGGTGCCTGTAGCTGCTGGAGATGCGCTCACGCGCCATCTTGCCAAAGAAGCGCACCAGCCGGACCAGCTTGTCGATTTCCACATCCGGCATGCTGGAGTCGTTCACCCGGCTCTGGGCATGCGCCAGGGTGCAGCCCCAGACAAAGAGCTCGGCGCCGATGTCCACAAAATGCCCCAGCACCACCTGGCGCTTCTCCAGCTTGGGACCGTTCAGCGCCATGGTCAGGAACAGCCTGCGGGCCAGCCTGCGGCTCTGCCGGGCTATCGAGTCCAGCTCAAGCTGCAGCGAAGGATGCAGCAGCTCTTTCACATCTCCGGCGCCAAACGGAAGCCACTTCAGCGGATACCAGGTGGCATAGAAGCGTGCCGCACGCAGGGCCGCCTTGGCACGCACCTTCCACGGCAGGGTGGAGTTCACCGCATCAGCCCCGAGACTGAGATGCGGCTCCAGCGCCTCTCGTGCGATGAAAAGCCGCATGATCTCGCTGCTGCCTTCAAAGATCGTGTTGATGCGTGCATCCCTGAAGAGGCGCTCCACGGGTTCCGGTGTTTCGCCGCGTGCCTTCAGCGAGGCCGCCGTTTCAAAGCCGCGCCCGCCGCGCATCTGCATGGTGTCGTCCATGATGCGCCAGGATTTTTCGCTGCCCCAGAGCTTGCCAATCGCGGCTTCAAGCCGCACGTCGGCATGCTTGTCGCGGTCCACCAGGGCGGAAACATAGCGCACGATGCTCTCCATCGCGAAAGTGTCGGCAGCCATGCGGCTCAGCTTGTCGGCGATGGCCGCATGCCGGCCGATCGGCTGCCCCCACTGCTCGCGCGAGCGGGCCCAGCGCTTGCTGATGTCCAGGCAGCGCTGCGCCAGCCCGGTGCAGGCGGCAGGCAGCGTGATGCGCCCTGTGTTGAGCGTGGTCAGCGCCACTTTCAGGCCGCGTCCCACACCACCCAGGACATTGGCTGCAGGAACGCGCACGTTGTCGAAATGAATGACACCATTGTACAGCGCCTTCAGACCCATGAAGCGGCAGCGGTGCACGATCTCCACCCCCGGCCAGCTGGTCTCGACAATGAAGGCCGTGGTCGCATGCGGCTTTTCAGGGGTCGGAGTCTTGGCCATCACCACGATCATTCCGGCTTTGGTGCCGTTGGTGCACCAGAGCTTTTCCCCGTTGAGGATGTAGTGCTCGCCATCCGCATCCAGCCTGGCCTCGGTCTTCATGCGCGCCGGGTCGGACCCCACTTCGTTTTCAGTCAGCGCAAAGGCGCTGATTTCACCTTTGGCACAGCGTGGCAGGTATTTCGCCTTTTGCTCTTCCGTGCCAAACAGGATGAGCGGCTGCGGCGCCCCGATGGACTGGTGGGCTGAGAGCAGTGCAGCGAGGTTCCCGCAGCGACTTCCCAGCAGCATGGCGGCGCGTGAGTAATTCGTCTGAGAAAGGCCCAAGCCTCCATAACGGGTTGGGATCTTGATGCCAAAAGCGCCGATCTTTGCCAGCTCGTTCAGCAGTTCGTCGGGGATCTCCCCGGTGGCGTCGATCTCGTCAGGATCGGCGTATTTGTCCAGCACGGCTTCCAGCCGGTGCAGGAAAGCGTCTCCCTGGTCGTGATCTTCCATGCTCTGCTGCGGGAATGGCAGCAGCTTGTTGAAGTCCGGCTCGCCAAAAAAGATGCCGGCGGCGATTCCGGTGTTGCGTCGTTCATCACGGGCGGCTTCCGCCATCTCGAGTGCGGCACGCTGGCCCGCATTCATGCGGGACGTGTCAATGAGGGTCCTGCCCTCCGTCTTGTTGTCTTCCAGAGTCGTTTTCATGGCTTTAGTTCTCCAGTTGAGGTTTTGATCAATAATCAATGATGCCCGTATCCCGGGCGAAAGTAACAGGGCCGCCCCGGAAGGGCGGGTAGCCGGTGCCCAGCACCATGGCCAGGTCGATGTCGTCAGCGCTGCGGGCTATGCCTTCCTTGAGACAGCGCATCGCTTCCTGGCTGATGAGGAGCGCCAGCTTCGTTTGAATGCTTTCATGCTTCGGCAGGTCCGAGTGCGTCGCGGATTCCACTTCCTTCCCCTTCTCATACTTGTAGAAGCCTTCACCACTCTTCCTGCCCAGATGTCCGGCGCTGACCATCTTTTCCAGCGCATCACTGTTTGGAAAGCGGTCTGGGAAGGCGTCTGCCAGCGTCCGCGCTACATGTGCTGCCACATCGAGGCCGATCTCATCCAGCAGGCGCATCGGCCCCATGGGCATGCCAAACTCCAGCATCGCGTCGTCGATGTCCTTCACCGGCACACCGCTCTGGTGCAGCCTCACGGCTTCCATCAGGTAAGGCACCAGGATGCGGTTCACCAGGAACCCGGGGCTGTCTTTCACGACCACCGGGGTCTTGCCGAGCTTCTGCACAAAGCTGACCGCCGTGGCCAAAACATCCGCAGAAGTCTCCGGAAGCGTGATGATCTCCACCAACGGCATGCGGTGCACCGGATTGAAGAAGTGCAGTCCGATCACACGCTCCGGATGCGGCACGCTGCGAGCCAGTTCCGCAATGGAGAGCGCGCTGGTGTTTGTGGCCAGAATGGTGTCGTCGGAGACACGAGCCGCCAGATCGGCGAAGATCTTCTTCTTCAGCTCCATGTTTTCCGTGGCCGCTTCGATGATGAGGTGGTGCCGGTTCAGCGGCACCTTCACATGTGCGGTGCTGATGCGGTCCAGCGTGTCACGGCCTTGCACCTGAGTCACCAGCCTGCGGCGCGTGGCATCTGAAACGAGGCCATGAATCCGTTCCAGTCCACGCGCGAGGCTGTCGTTGGAGACGTCCGTCATGAGAACACGGACGCCACGCGAAGCGAGTGTGTGCGCGATGCCCGAGCCCATCACCCCCGCACCGATGACGGTGGCATCGAGGATGGGCAGCACCGTCCCTTCAGAGACGGGCCGTTTGCCGGCTTCTTCGCGCTTGAAGAAAAGATCAATCAGCCGTGCTGCATCAGGGCTCCTGAGCAGTTCATCCACGGCATCACGCTCCATTTGCAGGCCGTTTTCGATCTCGCCACGCACCGCATGGCAGACGACCTCCACAGCCTTGGTGACCGAGGGATAAAGCCCGCGCGTCTTCTGGAGCACCTTGCGCCGCGCCATTCGTCCGATGACCGGTGCCAGGAAGTTTTCAAAATGGAACCGGGCCGCCGGGCGCTTGCCACGCAACAGACGGCGCGCCAGCACCTCCATCCGCTCCACCGGCACCACATGGCTCACTAGCCCGGCCTTTTTAGCCGCGCTGGCATTCAGCAGCTTGCCGGTGGTGATGAGGTCCAGCGCCTTGCGCAGCCCGACCAGACGTGATAGCCGGGTGGACCCACCCCAGGCGGGCAGGATGCCGAGCTGTGTTTCTGGAAGGCCGATTTTGGTGCTGTCGTGATCGCTGGCGATGCGCCAGTCGCAGCAGAGGGTGACTTCAAAGCCGCCGCCCATGCAGGCCCCGTGGATAGTCGCTACCTTCGGAATCCGCAGCCGGGCCAGCCGGTCAAACACCGCCTGGCCGAGCCAGATGAGATCATTCACCCGCGCATGCGGCAGGCTGCGGATGGCCTTGATGTCAGCACCGGCGATGAAGATGCGCTCCTTGGCGCTGCGGAGAACCAAGGCCTTGGCACGCGTGTCGTGCTCGATGGTTTCCAAAAGATGGTTAAACTCCCTCAGAGTCTCCTCATTCCATACATTGGCGGAAGATTTCGGAGAGTCGAAGGTGATCCAGGCGATGCCGTCATGATCCACTTCCAGCCGGAAATGCTTCGGTGTTACGGGATGGCCGTGGATGATGTCCTCCAGCACATGGGGGGGATCGTGGATGACTGCGGGGCGGTTGAGAAGGAGAGTTTTCATGGCTCTTGGTTGGATGAGATTTCACTGACATAAATTCACAAGGCTTCGAGGCAGGCGGCCATGCCCTGGCCACCTCCCACGCACAGGCTCACGACGGCACGTTTGGAATCATTGGCATGCAGTTGATTGAGCGCGGTCTGCACCAGGCGCGCGCCCGTGGCCCCGACAGGATGGCCCAGGGCGATGGCACCACCGCAGGCGTTGATCTTCGCGGGATCGATCTCGCCCAGCGGAGCTTCCAGACCGGCACGGCGGGCGCAGGCCGGATCTGACAGGCATTTCATGACAGCCAGCACCTGCGCGGCAAAGGCTTCGTTGATTTCGAAGACGTCTGCGTCGTCCAGCTTCCACCCGCTGCGATGCAGTGCAGCATCCAGCGCCCTCACTGGCCCCAGCCCCATGCGGGCAGGATCGCAGCCAGTGGCGGCATAACTGACGAGGCGGCCCCTCGGCTTCCAGTTGTGAGCAGCAGCAGCTTCTTCAGTGGCCACCAGCAGAGCCACAGCTCCATCAGTGATCTGGCTGGAGTTGCCCGCCGTCACACTGCCGGTGACGGTGTCGAAGAGCGGTTTCAGTTTGGCCAGCTTTTCCAGGCTGGAGTCCGAGCGGATGCCATTATCCGCCTCCACCACATGCGCGCCCAGCACCGGGGCGATCTCCTGGCTCAGCAGGTGATTGGCGCGAGTGGCGCACAGATGACTGCGCATGGCAAAGGCGTCCTGCATCTCGCGGGAGATGCCAAACTCACGCGCCAGCACCTCGGCGGTCTGGCCCATGTTCAGGCTCGAAACCGGATCCGTCAGGCCGACCTTCAGTCCGATGACGGGCGCAAAGTCCGCCGGGCGGAAATGCAGCGCAGCTCTGGCACGGCCGGTGAAATCCCGCGCACGATTCAACGCGGTGAACTTTTCAACGGCAGGACGGGAAAAATAGAACGGCATGTTGCTCATGCTCTCAGTGCCGCCCACCACAAACACCTCGCCCTGGCCCGCGCACATCTTGGCATGAGCCAGCGTGATGGCCTCCAGACCGGAGGCGCAGTTGCGATGCACCGTCATGGCCGGTTTTGCTTCAGGAAGTCCGGCCCGCAACGCGATCACGCGGGCGATGTTCATGGCTTCCGGTGGCTGGCCGACGCAGCCGATGATGGTTTCATCCACCAGCATGGGGTCGATGCCGGTGCGGGTGAGCAGCGAGGCGACCGCGTGGCGGCCGAGCTCGACTGCATCGAGATGCGCGAGGTCCGTGCCAGTGCGGGAGAAAGGCGTGCGCACGGCGTCCACAATGACAAGAGAGGGAGTTTTCATGGCGTTAGGAGCTGAGTGCCACAGTGGCTGTGGCGGGTTTGGTTTTGGGGCGGTGATCGACGAGCTTTTCCTCCTTCAGGAGGCGGCCCACTCCGAGCTGCTCCCGGAGTTCGGCAAGCGTGTGAAAATGCAGTCCGTTCGGAGTAATCTCCGTGGCTTCATGGAAGCGGCGGGAAACGGCGAGCTCGAGTTCGGATTCGCGCACGCCGGGTTCTGCGGTCAGGTGCAGATGCACCTCGTCCATTTCCAGCGGATCATCGTGGCGCTTGCGCAGCTCGATCTGCCAGGCGGCGATGCCTTTCTGATCGTCCAGCAGATGCTCCAGCAGGTTGAAATTCACCAGCGTGCCTTTGAGTTTGTCCATGTGCAGCTCACGCACTTCGCTGACCCGCGAGATGGGGCCGAGCAGACGCGGGCAGGAGCGGCCGCAGAGCGGGCATTTTTCCCAGGTCAGGCCGCCTTCGGCGATGTCTCCGGTACGGTAGCGCAGCACCACGGTGCCACGTGCATCCAGAGGCGTGAAGACGATCTCTCCCGGCTGGCCATCTGGAACGAGCTGCCCAGTGGCGGGATCGATCAGCTCCACCAAGCCCAGGTCTGGGCTGAGGTGGTAGCCGCTGGACTCGTGCGTTTGCCCCACACATTCCGGAAAAGCCATTTTAGCCTCCGTGAAGCCATACGTTGCCATCACATGCGTGTTGGGGCTGCCGAGCAGTGAAGCCAGATCCAGCAGCCGGGCGCGCAGGCCATCGGCCACTTTTTCCCCACCCAACACGAGAAGCTTCAGGCTGGGCCACTGCCTGCCGGTCTCATACGCCTCCCGCAGCACATGGTAGATGAAGGTGGGCATGCCGATGAGGATGTCCGGCTGGATCTTCTCGATGAGGTTGATGTTTCCCTCCGTGCCGAGCGTCTTGCCGCCGCCGGTGCTCAGCATGAAGGTGCCGAAGCCCAGCCCGGCATGATGCGCCAGCCAGAAGGCCAGATGCGGCGCATACGGGAAGAGATTCATATGCCGGTACTCCTTCTGCGAACGACCCGCCAGCATCAGGCGGATGCCGCTGATGTCCAGATTGTGCAGATCGTGCTTGGTATAGAGGAACGGTACCGGGTCCGACGAGCGGCCCGTGGTGCTGGTCAGCAGGATGGGGCGAAATTCCGCCTCCGCCTTTTCTTTCGCCGCAGCGCGACCATGCAGCAGCGCGGAACCGATCATGCCCGGCTCCATGCGCAGCTTTGACTCGTCAGGAACGAGCACAAAGTCGCGCGGATTGGCAAGATCCTTCTTTGAAGTGAAAGGCACGCGGTCCCAGTCTTCGAAGGACTTGATGTCCTGCGGGTGGATGCCGTGTTCGGCAAACAGGCGACGATAATGCGCGCTGAAGGGGATGACCCTCCGGCTCAGATAACTGCGCAGCTGCTGAAGCTGCCAGTCTCTCCAGGCTTCATGCGACGCGGTACTCCATTCGGGTATATGACGGAGCAATTTCATGGCTAATTGTCTCCAGGTTGAGGTTGGTTGGGTGGGTCTGAAGCAGCTCCCGAATGGCCGGAATGGCGGCGGTTGCGGCGCCACGCCCGGCTTTCAGGTACTGTTCGTAATGTTCAAAATCGTGCCACGTCGAGGCGGCAAAGCGCGGATGGATGACCACATCGGCGGCAGCTTCCTCCTTGGCGATGAGGTGCAGCTGTGCGGCCATCAGTGCGCGACGGAAGGTGTCCAACACATTTCCATAGGCCAGCAGGTTCACTTTGTGCCAGAAGGTATGGAATACGCGGGAAAGGACATGAAAGGTGGATTTGTCGTCCACCATGAGCGCCTGTTCCGACCTGGCTTCGGCCTCCCCCGGAGGAGGCATGACGTTCACGGCAATGACGGCATCCAGCTGGTAGCGCTTCTTCAGCAGCGTCACCGGCAGGGGCTCGGAGGCACCGCCGTCAGTGTATCGCCGGTCATTCAGCTTCACCGGAGCGCAAATAGCGGGAATAGCGGAACTGGCGTGCACGGCGTGCGAAACGATGCCGGAGTCAAAGACATGCGGCTCAAGGCGGTCGAGGTCCGTAGCGACGACGATCATCGGGCGCTCAAGATCGGCGAAGGTTTTGTCCCCCAGATCACGCTCCAGATGCCTGCGCAGTTTGTCGCCACGGATCAGGCCCTCTGAGGGAGGGATGATGAAATCCATCAGCGACCTCAGGGTGGCGCGGTCTTTGATCTCCCGGGCGCGCTCCTCAAGCTGCGCGCCATTGAGACCCGCAGCCCAGAGTGCGCCGACATACGATCCCATGCTGCAGCCTGCGACGGCGGCGATGGGAATGCCTTCTTCTTCCAGAACCTGGATCACTCCAGCATGCGCCAGCCCGCGGGCGCCACCACTGGAGAGAACCAGGCCGATTCGAGGTGTTTTACCTCCCCCGGAACCGTGCTTGGAGCTTTCTTCAGCACGGCTCCATCCCCTGAAGGGAAGCTGGAGCTGGGTGTTCATGACCTGTGAGGGTTGTTATGCAATTAGACCCCCGGCTTGAGAAAAACATTCAAAAAAAGGGATTTTTTGTGCATAAATAGACAACGTCATGAACGAAACCGACCTCAATCGCATGCTGAAACATGCCGCCGCCACGCCTGCTGCAGGGCCGCATGCCCTGGAGGCGATCATGGCGCGGGTGCGGGTGGATGAGGGGCGGTCCAAACGCTGGCGTTCTTTTGTGCAATGGCTGCTGATCCTGGCGACCGCCGCCGCCATGGCAACGGCTGGCATGGTGGGCTGGAGCCTGGCATCTAAGGACACCACGCATACCACCCCGCCGGCCATGGAGATCTTCCAGGAGGGGCTGACACGATGAATTCCCGGCTGAAATGGCTGCTTCTTTCCACCTTGTGCTCCGCCGTGCTGGCGGGAGTCACCGCATGGCAGGTGACGGACTGGACGCTGCACCGCCACGGAGAAGGCCATGCCCATGATCATGTGAAACCGGACCTGCACGCATGGATGCACGAGCATCTGAACATCACCCCGGAACAGCATGGCAAACTGGAACCTCTGGAGGAGGCGTTTGAAAAAACGCGAACCAAACTTCAGGAAGAAATCCGACTGGCGGATGTGGAGCTGGCCAAGACCATTCGTGACCCGAAGATGAATCCGGCGGCCATGGATGCCGCGCTGGAGAAGCTGAACAAAGCGCAGGGGGCGCTGCAGCGTGCCACGCTGGAGCATTTTTTTGAGATGAAGCGCTACCTGCGTCCAGCGCAGGCAAACAAACTGCTGGAATGGACCCATGACAGCCTCACCCGCCATTGAAGCGCTGCTGATGCCACAGGCTGCCGAGAGCTCCGCTGAAGAAGCGGCGGAGCAGCAGCACCTGCGCGCCGCGCAGGCTGGTGACATGGCGGCATTTGAGTGGATCGTGCGGCAGCATGAGGAACGGCTGTTTGGTTTCTGCTGCCGCTGGCTGCGCTGTGTGGAAGACGCCCGCGAGGTGTGCCAGGATGCGTTTGTGCGCGCGTGGCAGGCGCTGCCGGAATTTGAAGGCCGTGCGCGACTTTCCACGTGGCTCTACCAAATAGCGCTCAATCTCTGCCGGGACCGCGCCAAATCGCGCACTTCACGGCAGCGTGAGAAAACGACGACGATTCATGATCTGGAACAGCCGCTGCCATGCCCGCAGGGATCTCCGGATGCGAATGCGGAATGGCAGAGCGAGATGCAGAAGCTGGAACGCGGGCTGGCGCTGCTGCCTGAAAAGCTGCGCACGGCGCTGATGCTGAGCGCCATGGAGGGGCTGAGCCATGAGGAGTGCGCGAAGGTGCTGAACTGTTCCATCCGCGGCACCGAAGGGCGCATCTACCGCGCACGGCAGATGCTGCTGCAGTGGTGGAACGAGGAAGCTCAGTGATGCCCGCTGCCGCCAGCGGCAGGAAGTGATTTTTCAAGGCTGTTTGCGGCATCTGAGCGCCAGCCGATGACGACACGCGGCATCAGGCCACCCAGGACCAGAAAGAGGATGCAGACGGTCAGAGGCCAGCGTTCGCGCGGGAGGGCGTCGGGGATGTTGATGACGTGTTTTGGCAGCACGCCGAGGAACAGGGTGTTGTAGAGACGCAGGAGGTTGATGGCATTGAAGACCGTGGCCACGAGCAGCACGATGCCGGCGCTGAGGTGGTTTTGCAGCATGCCGTGGAAGATGAGCTCCTCGGCGCAGTAGCCCAGCGTGCCGGGCAGGCCGACGAGGGCGAGGCCGCAGAGGAGGAAAAAGGTGGCAAGACGAGGTGCTTTGGCGGCAAGGCCGAGATGCATCAACGGGTCTTCCGTGCTGCTAACCCGGACTTCCAGCGCACGAACGATACAAATCAACCCTGTGGAGGCAGCAGACACCACGAGCCAGTGTGTGAGCGCACCGGTGATGCCTTCGATGTTTGTGCTGGTAATGCCGGCAAGCATGAAGCTGGCCTGGCTGATGCACAGGAACGCAAGGAGACGACGGGGCTTGCTCTCAGCGAAGGCACGCAGACTGGCGATGCCCACGGTGGCAACGGCTGCCATGCTGAGGAATTCAAACGCATGATGCGCGGCGGCAGGCTGGGAGACGGCCATGGCGCGGGCGACGAGCACGACGCCGAGGTGGCCGTTGAAAAGCAGGGCCTTGGGCAGGAGGGGACCATGCTCGAAGGCATGAACCACGCCTGCATGGAGGGGAAAAAGCCCCTTCCGGCAGACCACCGCGATGACGAAAAAAAGGCTCCAAAGTGTACCATATTTCGCAATGCCGGTGGTCGAAGGGGCGCTGAGAAAAATCACGGCGGCGGTCAGGGCGACGCAACTGGCGAGACGGATGCCGATGGTGAGGCGGGTCTCGCGCTGGCTGCCAAACATGCCTAATGCAAACGGCAGGCAGGAAAGCCACCAGCCAGCGACCATGGGAATCCAGGATGCAGCGGCGTAGGCGGTCTGAACAGAAAGGGAGATGAGCAGCATGCCGGCGGGGGCCTGTCCTGCCGCGTCACGCCTGGGAGCGAGCACCATGACGGCGAGGGTCAGGGCGGCGTAGAAGGCCATGGGGACGGCGTTGAGGCCATCGGCCAGGAAGAAGGGCAGCAGAGGATCATGCAGGCTCCCCTGCCCTGCGGATCCTGATTCATGAGCGGCGGCGAGGAAGCAGAGGAAAGCGAGGGCTGCGGCCAAGGCTGCTGACCTGCGAGGACGCGCGGCCTTCACAGACACCAGCACACCACCCAGCAGGCATGCGAGGGCGACGGTGATGTATGGCAGAGAGAGGTGCGGCATGGAGGTGTATCCGATCAGCGGTCGGCAGCCTTTTTCACAGGTGCGCGGGGTTCGAAAATGGCGAGCCAGCGAGCCAGCGCCTGGATGGGGGCGATGATCCAGCGGTCGACAATGGCATCGTAGAAGCCACGGCCCAGCGCCAGGCGGTAGAGCCAGACCTGCACGGACTGAGGCAGCAGAGATTCGTAATGGCTGCCGGTGGGACTGATCCTGCCACCTGCGGCGGCATGAACGCGATGGTAGTCCCGCAGCATGGAAGGGGTGCGCAGAAACTGAAGCGTGCGCAGCATGGCATGGCTGATGAGATGGATGAGAGCGAAGGTGGACCAGCCGAGGCCGATCTCGACAAAGATGAGGCCGATCTGAGTCTGGGAGGCATAGGCCAGAGAGGTCTTGGCATCGGCACAAGTACGGTGCACGAGCGTGCCGAGGAAGGCGGTGGCCAGACCGGTGATGATGATGAGGCCGGTGGCGATCCATGAATGGCGAATGAGCGGCTCAATGCGCAGCAGCAGGTAGGCCCCGGTGTGGATGGAGATGGCCCCATAGAACACCGCGCTGGAAGGCGTGGGGCCCTCCATGGCGCGAGGCAGCCAGCCCCAGAACGGGCCCTGCGAGGATTTTCCACCTGCGGCAATCACGAGGAGCACGGCGACGACCGTACCATGGATGCCGCGCCCCTCCTCAGCACCAAGCAAGCCGTCCCACGAGGTGGTGCCGAGCCAGTGGTGCGCCAGGAAGATGGCCAGCAGCATGAACAGATCAGCCACGCGGTAGGAGGTAAAAACCCAAAGGGCATTGCGAACGGGTTCAGGCCGATACTGGAAGAAGCCGACGAGGAGCACGGAGGTGATGGCCACTGTTTCCCAGCCGACGATGAGGAGGTCCAGCGAGTCCGCCGTAAAGACAAGCAAGGAACCAAAGGTGAAGAGGTGCAGAAGCAGGAAGAAGCGGAGAAAGCCGGGATCCCGATGCAGGTAGCGCACCGAAAAGAAGCCCACGATGCTGACCAGCACCACGGTCATGCCCACCAGCGGCAGGGAGAGACCGTCCACCAGCAATGTGAGCGGGTAGCCATAGTGCCCCACGGTGAACCAGTCGCCGATCAGGACGCGCACGGAATGCGCCCCCTCGGCGCTCATGCGCCAGCCAATGATGACGGCGAGGAGGGTGAGCAGCGAGTAAACCGCCTTGGTGATCCGCGCCATGGCACGCTCCGACACACCGGCCCCCAGCAGCCAGACAAGGCTCAGCCCGAGGAAGAGCGCGCCGGGCGTGGCGATGAGCAGCGGGATCAGAGTTTTAAGAGGCATGTACGAAGTGCAGGATATGGCGGAGGGGGGGGTTATGCGGCGCGGGGATCGATGCGGGCCAGGGGGAGGTGATCCATTTTACCGCGATACCAGGCCTGAGAGCTGGAAGCCACCGGAAGAGGCTCTTCGTTTCCCTCCAGCTTCTTGAAAACGCCGTCACGGCACACCTCCACGTGACCGTCATCCGGGTCCATGGTGGCGAGCCGGATCCACTGGTTGCCGACGATTTCGTTGAGCTCATGAGAGGCACGGATGACTTTCATCAAACGGTCCGGCGTGGTTTCGACAATGAAGAGCATGCGCACCGGCTCGTGGATCTCCACCGCCTGCGCGGGCAGGCCTGTGCGGAGGTCGCTCTGATAACCGTTCATCACGCCGACGAGTCCGTTGATGTTGTGAGGAAGCTTGGTGCCGCTGCCATACACATCATTGTCCACAGCGGAGAAGTAGTAATCGAGATTGATGCTGTAGCAGACGGGAATGGCCGCGCCGACCACCTGAGCCAGGGCTTCGCCAGTGGGATCTTTGGTGGCATCGTAGGATGCAAGGAAGGCACGACGGTCCATGAACAGGCCTTTGGTAATCTCCCGCCGGCCGACGAAGGCGACGGCATTGGAGCAGTGGCCGTACTCGGGCCGGGGCTCGCCGATGTGCTCGGCACGCTCCTGGACATGCCGCAGGCTGGATTCGGGGGTGCCCCCAACCGCCGCTGCAAAACGGCGTGAGCGTTCATGGGCGTTGAGCGTGCGCGCCTTGTCCAGCGCCTGATGAACGCGAACGAGATCGCCATGGTGAGTCTCCGGCAGAAGATCCATGTCGAAGAAGCGGATGTCTTCGTTGCAGGTGTCGTGATAACCGCCCAGAAACCAGGTGTCCTCCGGAATGACGACTCCCCTGGCCCGGAGAGCCTCACGGACCGCCGGGCGGTTGGCCATGATGGCAAAGAGGCGTGCATTGGGAGCGCCGGTGCGCCCGCCACATGCCTGACAGCAGTAGGCGGACTCGTAGGGGTTGTTCAAGCTGGTGGAACCATGGCCGAGGATGACCACCAATCTGGCATGCCCCTTGTGAAGCCCGGTGGGTCCGAGCACCTCATAGACACAGTCAGCCTGCTGCTGAGTGGTGAAGCCGCTCATGAGGCCGGCGGTGGCGCCACGCGAGGCGGCATCGTTGCTCATGAAAGCAAACTCCGTGCGGGGCTCAGGAAGGAAGGCACGGTTCAGCCACTTGATGAAACGACCGTAGGCCAGAGGAGTGAGCACACGCAGCGCCAGCGGGAAAAGGCTGAGGAAGCCAAGGCAGGCGGTGCTGAACCAGCCGCGCACGAGGGTGCGCGAGGAGATGAAGCCATGGCGCACGACGCCAGCCCAGGCACGCCGCAGCCCCTGGCGCTGCCTGTGCAGATGCGCCTGGTCTTCCACCGGCACCTCCCGCACGGAATGCTCCGGATCGACCACCACAGGGCAGAGAGAGACGCCGCCCGAGTCATCGATGCCGGCATAATTGATGGCGACGCCGAAGAAACCCGCAACGCCGACGGTCTCGATGCCGGGATCGACCTCCTCGAGCGCGCGCCGCATGGATTCTTCACGCTCGTCGATGCAGAAGACCACCTGGGCGACGAGGCGGTTGCTGCTGGGAAAGACGCAGGGCATGTTGCGATGCCTGGCGAGCGGAATGAGCACACGCCGCTCGTGCCGACGCTCGTAGGCGAGGTGCAGCAGGCGCCGGCGCTCGATCTCATGACATGCGGTAATCTCCTGTGCGAGGCGAGACATTTCGTCCTCGTCGAGAGCCGCCAAGTCTCGGCTGCTGATGCCGAGAAGCTGAGCCACATCAAACACACGGGCCGTGTGAGTCAGAGGATCAAAGCGCGGCACCGGGATGAGCGTGGAGCGCCATGCGGCGGTGTCTCCCGCGACATGCGTGAGAGCGGCGATGGTGTAGGTGAGGCGGAGCGCGAGAAACTCCATGAGGGAGCAGCGCACACGATCATGCGGAGCCAGCGTGACATCCTGCTCCAGCCTGTGGATCATGCCCGCCCAGCCGCGCAGGGCGAGGAGCTCCTCGGTGACAAACTCCTGCCACTGCGCGAAGGGCACATCGAGCCGGGAGAGCGCCTCAAGAACGACGGCGTCCGCGTCCATACCGGCCGCCTCCTGCCGCAGAAACTCAGCGTGCACGCCGCTGAGGTGGGCGGGGAAGATGGCGAATGCCTGAGGCATGATCTTGCGCGCAGCTCGGAGCAGACCTTTGTCGCGATGCGGCATGGGCCAGTAGGCGATGCCCTGGTCGAGATAGGCGGCTGTGAGGCGGATGAGCGGCGGGTGAATGAGCGCATCCAAGTCGATGCCGTGCTGTGAGAGCACGACCTCGCGCGGACGTTTGGGCGCCACGGGAGGCGGGGCTGGCTGAGGTTTGACCCGAGCCAGGCATGACTCCCAGAGCGCCGGAGGGGAATCCCCGCGCAGTGAGGAAGCGGAGGCTGCTGGAAGATCGGTGCGGAAGGAGTCCAGCCAGCCGCCCTCCTCCATCTGCCAGGAGATATTGATGCCATTCACGCGGCGCACACCGGGTGCGAGCATGGCACGGCGGAGCTGGCGCCGAGAGAGCCTGCCGGGCAGGATTTCGGCATCGGGCTCACGGGAGAGGACGGCGTCGATGTCTTGATCAAGGATACGGCCTTTGGTGCGCTCTGCCTGATAGGCCTCCTCTGAAAGGAAGGGCTCGGCCTTGTAGAGAGCGGCCCCTTCAATGACCGCCTCTTCAAATTTGCGGTGCTGGAGGGGGAGGAGGGTGTTGAAGTGTATGAAAACCCCCAGGGGCCCCTGAATGGGGAGGAAGTGAGCCGCATGATCCACCACCCGGCGAAGGTGCTCAAGCCGCCCCTCTGCCGGCTGAGTCTCCTGCCTGGAGTCGTGACAGCCACAGGTGCTGGCATGGTTGCGGGTGCTCATCGAAGATCAAAGAGCTATTTATAGGCAGGGGCGAGTGAAGCGCCATCCCTTGGTCAAGGGGTATTCCGCTACGGAGGGCGGGGGCGCGATTACCCGGCGGGCTTCACGCCTCGGGTGGTGCAAGGCCGAGAGGTGACTGGGGGATGCGGATGATGAGGAGCCAACGGTCTCGTTTGCAGAAGGGTCAGACCAGGCGCAGTTGAAAATGGGGCTGAATGGATGGCGAGTGTTTGAGTGAGAGAGAATGGTGTCTCAAAGGGCGGCGGGACGTGTGGCGGGACACGTTGCAGCCGCTGCTGGCGGCCGACGGCCAGCCACTCCGCACACCTCAGCCCTGTGGGGGGAGGGAGCGTCCCGATCCCTCACACCACCGCATTCCCACCATTCACTGAAACCAGCTCCGGATCCGGTCAAACAACCCACGGCCCTGCCCGGGCGGCGGCCCGCGCCGCTGCGGCGCATGGTAGCCCTGGTGCTCCGCGCAGAAATTCTGCGGCACCAGATCATACGGCAGCGCATCCTCATACGCTGTTCCCGCTTGTGCACACCCATCCGTCGCCAGCTGGCTGCTGACGCGGCACAGCGAAACGCGCGAGAGAGGCAGCGAGACTTTGGGAACCTCCGTCTTGTAGCCCAGGGCCACCGCCTTTTTCATGACATCCGCCCAGATGGGCAGCGCCAGCGTGCCTCCATAGCCGCCCTCCACGATTGTCTGCGGTTTGTCCAGCCCCACCCAGATGCCGCAGCTCACACGGTCCGTATAGCCTGCAAACCACGCGTCCTTGTAATCATTCGTGGTGCCCGTCTTGCCACCGCCGGGCTCCTTAAATCCATACTCGTTGCGCAGAGGGGCGGCCGTGCCCCGGTCCAGCACCTGGGCCAGGATGTTGCGCATCAGAAACGCCACGCTCGGCGTCATCACCTCAGACTCCAGGACCGGAGTCTGATAAATGATGTTCCCCGTTTTATCGACAATGCGATCAATCAGGAACGGCCGGCGGCGCAGACCCTGATTCGGAAACACGCTGATCGCGCTCGTCAGCTGGCGCGGATTCCCGCCAATGTTGCCAATGAATATCTGCGGCGTCCGCTCCGCAGGCTTTGCAAAGCCCGCATTCGTCAGCAGGTCGATCACCCGGTCCACTCCCGCGTAGTTGCCCAGTCGCAGCGTCATGGTGTTGCGGCTTTTCACGATGCCGTCTGTCAGCGTCGTGGGGCCGAGAAACTTGCCGTCCGAGTTCTGCGGGTTCCATCCCGGAGATGCCCCGTCGATCTCTCCCGGCTGGATCGGCGCATCATTGATCAGCGTGCCCGGCATGAAGCCAGACGCGATGGCCGCCGCATACACAAAAGGCTTCACGGTGGAGCCGATCTGCCGTTCTCCCATCGTGGCGCGGTTGTACTTGCTGTGGCGGTAGTCGCGCCCGCCCACCAGCGTCAGGATGCCGCCGGTGGTGTTGTCCTGCACCATCAGAGCGGCCTGCAGGTACGGCGTGGAGGCGATCTCCTGCGCACCATCCCAGGTCTTGTCAAAGTCCGCCTTCCTGGGGTGCGCATAGCCCGCCTGCTTTTCCACAGCGGCCAGCCGCTTCTCCACGGCAGCATCTGCGGCATCCTGCAGCTCCTTGTTCAGCGTGGTGTACACCTGCAGCCCGCCGTCTTCGATCTCCTGCTGCTCCAGGATCAGGTCCAGATCCCGCCGCACGGTGTCCAGCGCATAGCCGCCCTGGCTCTGAAACACCGGCTGCGCATGCAGCGCAATGTCCGCATACTTCGCCGCGATCTCCTCCTCCGGCGTGATCATCTTCAGCTCCAGCATGCGCTTCAGAACCGTGTCCCGCTCCTTCAGCGCCCCCTCGTAGTTCCGGAAGGGAGAGAACCGTGCCGGACTGCGGATGATCCCCGCGATCATGGCCGCCTCACTCAGGCTCAGCTGGCTGGCGTGTTTGCCAAAGTACACCTGGCTAGCCCGCTGCACGCCGTAGATGCCCGGGCCGTAAAAGATGCGGTTCACGTAGTGCTCGATGATCTGCTCCTTGGTGCAGGCTTTCTCGATCCGCCGCGCCAGCATGATCTCCACCAGCTTGCGATTCAGGCTGCGGTCATCCAGGTCTGGAAAGCTGTTGCGCGCCAGCTGCATCGTCAGCGTGCTGGCCCCCTGCACCACGCGCAGCTCCTTCAAGTTGCGCACCATGGCGCGCGCCACCCCGAGGTAGTCCACCCCGCCATGCTTGTAAAAGCGTGAGTCCTCCCGCGCCAGCAGCGCCTTGACAAACCACGGAGACACCTCGCTCAGCGGCACGATGATGCGGTTCTCCCCGTGCATGCGTCCCAGGATCACGCCGTTTGCATCCATCACGATCGTGCGCTCCGGCATGTCTCCCAACTTTGTCAGGTCATAGGCCTTCGCCTTCTCGCTGTAATAGGCGATGACCACCGCCGCCCCCAGCGTGCACACCAGGGATCCACCCAGGACAACAATGATGCAAAACCGCTTCAATGACTGCCAGCGCGACAGGGATGATTTCGCCGGCTTGCGTTCTTCAGAGGTCTTTTTTTTCATGGGCGCGGGCATGGGGTCGCTGTTTTTCGACCAAAGATCAAGCCTCAGACGATGAACTCGCCGTGAACTTCAATTTCACATTTCATTTCGCCGCAGAACCCATGGAGATGAAATTCGGCGGCACCCGGTAGGTGCGCGTATAGATCGCTTCGAGATACGACGGAGGCGCAAGCACAACGGCAGTGGACTCGTCACGGAGCCGAAGGCCAAATGTACATGCAACCTCTCGCAGAGCTTTGTCTGAAGTTATTCTCTGCGGTCTTCTAATCTCTCGCGGTGTTAAATCAGGGTTCCCTTAACAGCCTATGCTGGCCAATAGCGATCTTTGTCCGTGACAGTTGCCCCCAAGGCACCTGTTCCATGAATTCACCACCCGCTCACCGGCCTTGAAAGGACTCTGCCTCACCCTCCTTCCTCGCTCCGAGTTCTCCAACCCACCTCACGAAATCGCCGAACACGCCGCCTTCGGACTCTGACGGGGCGGGGGGGCACTGCCCGCCAGCAGGCTGGTCGTAGGGGGTGTGGGCGGGCATTCGCCCTCCGGCGGCGGCAGGATTTCCAGATTCTCATTCCGCTCCTGCCAGGCATGGCTCAGCTTGTGGACCAGGGTGTCGATCTTGGTGATCTCATCTGCATGCACCTGCAGGATGGGGATGCCGAGCGTGGAAAAGATGTCGTGCACCAGCTGGCGGTCGCGCGGCTTGCGCACCGTCTTGCTTTCGCTGTCGTCCTCAAACTCGATGGCCACCATGGGCAGCCAGTCGCCCTTGCGGTACACCATGAAGTCGATGTGCCTGTGACAGATTTTCACAAAACCCGCAACCGTCTCATGATGAAGGACTTCGTAGAGCCGGGGTTTGCACTGGATGTGGCAGCGCTGGGCGGTGATGTTTTCCAGACAGGCGTAGAAGAGAGCTTCGGCGGCAGTGAGAAGGGGGTAAGGGGCTACTGAGGCGTCAGTCGAATAAAGTGGAGATGTAGCAGGCGCGGACTGCATGCCATTTGTTATCTATGGAAATTATAGGCGGATCAATGCTGGATTAGTAAGAACGATGTAAGAAGACGCAAAAGCTGGGTTTTGCGAAGCAATGAATATGTTCAATTGAACATATTCAAATTGAGGCGAAGCTTTCTCTCCTATGTCAGCCACCTCTGCCAGTTCTGCCCAGTTCCCCTGCGTGGACTGGCTGTTTCTCGACCTGAACAGCTACTTTGCCAGCGTGGAGCAGCAGCTCAACCCTGCGCTCCGGGGCAAGCCGGTGGCGGTCGTTCCGGTGGACTCCGACACCACCTGCGCGATCGCCGCCAGCCACGAAGCTAAAAAATACGGCATCAAGACCGGTACGAACATCGGCGAGGCCCGCCGCCGATGCCCGGACCTCATCACCGTCATGGCGGGGCACGACATGTACGTGGAGTTTCACCACGAGATCATCAAGGAGGTCGAGCGCCATTTCCCCGTCCAGGACATCTGCTCCATCGACGAAATGGCCTGCAAGCTGGATCCCCCCCGCCGCCCTTTGGATGCCGCGACCTCGCTCGCCAAGCGCATCAAGCAGGGCCTGCGCGATCGCATTGGCGAATGCATCACCTGCTCCATCGGCCTGGCTCCCAACCGCTTTCTGGCCAAAGTGGCCAGCGACATGCAGAAGCCGGACGGTCTGGTGGCACTGCTTCCAGAGGAGCTGCCCGGCCGCCTTTTGGAGATGGAACTGAGCGACCTCTGCGGCATCGGCCGCCGCATGGAGCCCCGCCTCCACGCCTGCGGCATCCGCACCATGGCAGAGCTCTGGGCGGCGGACCGCGAGACCCTCCACCGCGCCTGGGGCGGAGTCGTGGGAGACCGCTTCTGGCATGGCCTCCACGGCGGCCCCACCGAGGAGGAGGTGCCGCCTACGCGCCGCACCATCGGGCACAGCCACGTCCTCGCTCCAGAGCTGCGTACCCCGCCCGCGGCCGGTGTCGTCGCCCGGAGGCTCATGCTCAAGGCCGCCAGCCGCCTCCGCCGCATGAAGTACCACGCCGGTCACATGCACCTCAGCGTGCGGGTGGAGCATGGCCCGCGCTTCGAGGCCCAGGCCAGATTTGAGGAGTCGGCAGACAGCATCGTCCTCTCCCGTGTGCTGGCGGAGCTCTGGCAACAGGTGATGAGCCAGGCCCGCTGGCAGCGTGTGAAAAAAGTCTCCGTCACCCTCTTTAATCTCGTGGCGGACTCCACCCCCAGGCAGCTCGAGCTCTTCACCCCCGCCGCCGAGCTTGCCGCCAAGGAGCAGCGGGAAAATCTCAGCCGCATCCTGGATGACATCAATCAACTCCACGGCCGCGACTCCGTGGTCATCGGCTTCACCCCCGACACCGTGCGCACCTTCTCAGGCACCAAGATCGCCTTCACCCGCATCCCGGACCGGGAGGAGTTCCAGGAGTAGAGTCAGTTCAGGGCACAAAAAAGCCGTGGCAGACGCACTGGTCTCCCACGGCTGTTTGTGAGTCGTTCACCTGTCAGCTTACCGTGCCGAGAACAGGTCGCGGCAGTTGCGGCGGCGCGTGATGATCAGCGTGCCCAGGCCGGCAGTCAGGATGAGGAAAGCGGAGCCCGGCTCCGGAATCATGGCGCAGTCGCCGCCGTTCACCGAGACAAAGTAATACGGATTGCTCGGCACAGCCATCAGGCTGCCGCTGCCGTTGTGCGTGTCCGCACCCAGGGTGAAGCCCGAGATCATCGTGTTGCCGCCCACCAGGGCGTCCAGATTCAGCTTCCACAGATCGGTCTGCGCGATCGGGTCATGGCTGCTCAGGAGCTGGATTGCATGATCTGCAAGGATGTCCGCCGTCGAGAAGTTCCCGAGGAGCGAGCCACCGTCCCCGTAGATGGAGATCGTCGGCGCCACTCGGTCAGGCGCGGCGTCGGTGGAGAATTCATTGAGGCCAAAGTTTCCCAGCGTGGCGGACAGGCCGTGGCTGTAAACCAGGTGGTCAAAGGTGATGTTCAGACCCGTGGAGGCCACCTGGATGCCCGGGGCGCAGCAGGAGTCATAGAGCCCGATGCCAAAATCCGTCAGAGCGCCGTACGCATTGGTGTAGCGGACGCCAAAGCCTCCCTGAAACCCGAGATTCACATTCGGGTTGGCTCCGGTGGAGATGCCGTAGTCGAGGGTCAGCGGCGTCAGGTTCTGCAGCGCTGTGATGCTGTAGTTTTCACCCGTCGGAGTGTAGGGCTGGCTCAGCTCGATGGGGGTGGCCACAGAAAGCGTGGTCATGGCCAGCAGCATGGCGGCTGCCGTTGCTGAAAATGACAACCGCTGGGGCTTGTGTGCAGAAGATGGGGTTTTCATGGTTGCAAGCATTAGCACTCTAGCCACTCAAAATAGATTCAGTGAATCCAAATGAACGGCACGAGATATACTATAATTGAAAAAATTCTCTGTAAAGCGAATCAGCTATGAAATTTTCAATTAAATATGCTTAAATTCCCAAATGTCTGAATAACATAGTGTCATTATTGCATTTCATTTACAATAATTAACGCAAATCTGACTTGTCAGACTTGAATCTGACAAAGCTCGGCGTTCCCTCTCCCCTCATCGGAGCGGCTGCTCGCAAAAAAAACACCCTCACACCTGTCTTCCGCCCCAAGACGCTCAAAAACGCCAGGTCACAGAGACACGAAACATGCGCGGCTCGATCGGGTGCACATGCACGTCATTCACCGGAGCCGCATCCGTTTTGAGCTGGGAGGCATAATAGTACGCCACATCGTAGTCGCTGCGGTTCAGCAGGTTGAGGCAGTCGAGCGCGATCTCCATGTTTTTGCGCCGGTAGCCGATGCGGCCGTTCACCTGGATGGATTCGCGCGAGTACACATCCAGCACCTGGTCCAGCGGTCGCGGTGCCATGTAGCGCACCCGCAGGGAGCCAAAGAACCCCTGCGCCCCGCCCAAGGTCACCCCGGCGTTCAGCGTGTAGGGGATGGAATTGGGCACATACTGGTGGGACGGATCCTGGGTGAGCAGATAGGCCCGCGTGCAGGTCGCCTCCACATCCAGCATGGTCCAGTCATTGGGGCGCCAGTAGCTCGCGAGCTCCACGCCAAAGCGCTGCGAGGACGGCCCCGGGCTGGAAGAGCCGGTGTCCCCCTCATAGATCAGCTCCGATCCGCTGTGCAGCGTCCAGAAAGACAGCGTGTTCACCAGCTTGGGGATGGATTCATTGCGTATGCCCACCTCCGCCCCGTACGTGCGGACCAAGGGGGTGGCGCGCTGAGACGCCAGCCCCGTGGCGGGGTCTATCCCTCCCACCACGCCGCGCGTGTCGTTGCTGTGAAAGCCGGTGCCCGCATTCAGGTAAAACTCCGTCTTGGCCCACGGCCCAAAAACCACGTTCAGCTTGGGGCTGAGGATGCCGCTGACGATCGAGCCCGTGTTCCCCACGATGTTGCTGTTCGTCACATCAAACTGCACCACATCCCCGCGCAGTCCCGGGATCACCCGCAGCCACTTCGTCGGCTTCAGCTCCGCCTCGGCATACAGCCCCCAGGTGGACTGGATGATGTCGTTCTGGCTCACCGTGTTCCACCGCTGCCGCTGGGTGGTGTTGTACAGTCCCAGTCCGTTGATGAAATCCGTCCGCATCTGCGCTCCCAGCGTCACGCGCTGCTCCTGCCCCCAGGCATTCCAGCGCCAGTCATTGGAAACCTGCCCGCCCACAAACCACCTCTTGTCCTTCTGCTCAAACTGGTCACCCTGCACCGGATTGTCCATGAAGTAGGTGAAGTTCGAAAACAGGTCCAGGTCATAGTAGCCCGCGTACAGGTTCGTCTTCGTTGTCGTGTGGTCCCCTTCATGCACCCAGTCAAAGGACAGGCTGTGCCGCTGGGAGTTGCCGCCATCCGTCGGGTCGATGTTACCGTACCGGTCCAGCAGGCTGCCTATCAATCTTGACGGCACCTGGTCTGTGGAGTCCCATTTACCGCGGTACCCCATCAGCGTGATGTTGACGTGATCCGTCGCATCCTCCCAGTGCCACCGCACAAAGCCGTTGAGGCGCGTGGCCGCCGCGGGCAGCGACCACGGTCCGTCGTAGTATTGATGCTCCAGCGCCACCGTCAGCTGGCCTGCCCCGGCCTGGATCGTGTCCGCCACCAGCGTCCGCTCATAGCGGTACTGTCCCAGCGTCGTGCTCAGGATCCCCTGCGGCAGCGAGTCCACCAGGTTAAACCTCGCCGCTCCCGTCGAGCTCAGGTCTCCATGCTGGGCAAAGTAGGTGCCCTTCCAGTAGTCCAGCTGGCCCACCAGCTCGGGGATGAGGAAGTTCATGTCCGCGTAGCCCTGTCCGTGCGCGTGGTTGCGGAGGTTCACCTGCATCCCGTCCACAAAGATGGCAAAGTCGTTCCCGTGGTCCAGGTTCGTTCCGCGCAGGTAGTACTGGTTTGCCTTGCCGTCACCGCTGTGCTGCGTGGCGATGAATCCCGGGATGCTCTCCAGCAGCTCCCCTCGTCGGGAAAACGGCCTCGCCAGCAGCTCCTTCGCACTCGTCTGCCCCTTCGAGGCCGACGTCGCTATCCCGATCAGGCTCTCCGCCTTCCCTTCAATGATGATTTCCGGCATTTCCTGCGCCTGCCCGGTTGCGGCCTCGGCCTGCGGCGTTTTCACCACTGTCTGGGCATGTCCCTGCCATGAGATCATGGCCAGACTGAGGCAAAGGCTGGGAAGACGGAAATCAGGCATGAAACGGGAGTACATCGCGTTTCTAGGACGATCAGCCTTCGGCCTACCCACAAAAAGCCCTCACTTTTTGCTCTTGGGAGCAGACTGGCTATCGTATCCCACTCACATGTCCGCCAAACAGACCCGCATCCTTCTCGCCGATGACCACGCTGTCGTGCGCAACGGCTTCCGCATGATCCTCGCCGCCCAATGGGACATGGAGGTCGTCGGAGAGGCCTCCAACGGCCGCGAGGCTGTGGACAAGGCCATCGACCTTCAGCCGGACGTCGTCGTGCTGGACGTCACCATGCCCGAGCTCAATGGCATCGAGGCCGCCCGCCAGATCTCCAAGGCCGTGCCAAAGGCGCGCATCCTCGCCCTCTCCATGCAGAAGGACTCCGTCTATGTCCGCGAAATGCTCCGTGCCGGGGCCAATGGCTACCTGCTCAAAGACAGCAATGAGAGCGACCTCCTCGCCGCCGTGCGCGCCGTCGCCAATGGCAAAGGCTTCCTCAGCCCCGAGGTCAGCGACGCTGTGCTGGACGACTACCGCAAGCACGTGACCAATCCCATCGACCTCCTCTCACCGCGTGAGCGCGAAGTCCTCCAGATGATCTCCGAGAGCAAGACCAACAAGGAAATCGCATCGGTTCTAAACCTCAGCGTTTACACCGTTGAGGCGCACCGTGGCCGCATCATGGAAAAGCTCAACCTCCACTCCATCGGCGAGCTTGTCCGCTTCTCCATCCGCAATGGCCTCATTGACTGATTGAGAGCGGCAGGATGGAAAATGGCGATTTTTTTGTTCTTGGAACCGCATGGCGGGCGGCTTGAAATACAGCCCCGCACTTAAATAGAAACTTCCTGTTCCAAACAAAACAAGATCAAGCCACCGCATGCCTGCAACTCAAGTGGACAAGCCATCAGCCTACCTCAAGGACCTCTCAGCCGGACTCGTCGTCTTCCTGGTGGCCCTGCCGCTATGTCTCGGCGTTGCACTGGCATCCAATGCACCGCTCTTTGCGGGCATCCTGGCGGGAGTCGTTGGCGGCATCCTGGTGGGGGCCCTGAGCGGCTCTCACACCAGTGTCAGCGGCTGTTCGCCTGCACTGGCGGCCATCGTGGTGGCGCAGATCACCAAGCTGGGGGCCTTTGACACGTTTCTTCTGGCGCTCATGCTCGCCGGCCTGCTGCAGATCATTCTGGGAGCCGCCCGTGCGGGCTTTCTGGCCGCCTTCTTTCCCTCCAGCGTCATCAAAGGGCTCCTCGCCGCCGTCGGCGTCATCCTGGTGCTCAAGCAGATCCCCCATGTCATGGGCCATGACCCCGACCCGGAAGGTGAGATGAGCTTTGAGCAGCCTGACCATGAAAACACCTTTTCAGAGCTGTGGTCCACTTTGTTCGACATCCAGCCCGGCGCGGCGTTGGTTGGCATCCTGTCCATCCTTCTCATGCTCCTATGGGACAGGTCCAGGGCTTTGAAAAACAGCGGCGTGCCTGCTCCGCTGGCCGTGGTTCTCCTGGGCCTGGGGTTGAACCTCCTCCTGAAGCAGCTCGGCGGCTCCTGGGTCATCGGTGCCACCCACCTCGTCCAGGTTCCCGTGGCAAAGGATCTCGGTGCCTTCTTTGGCTTCCTGCAGTTCCCCAACTTCTCCGCCCTGGGAAATCCCGCTGTTTACGGCGCGGCCTTCACCATCGCCATCGTCGCCACTTTGGAGACCCTCCTCAATCTGGAGGCCGTTGACAAGATCGACCCCCAGCAGCGCCACAGCCCGCCCAATCGCGAGCTCATCGCCCAGGGCCTCGGCAATATCGCCGTGGGCCTCATCGGCGGCCTGCCCATCACCAGCGTCATCGTCCGCAGCAGTGTCAATATCAATGCCGGGGCCAGGACCAAGCTCTCAGCCATCTTCCACGGCCTTCTCCTGCTGGGCTGTGTGGTGCTCATCCCCGGTGTGCTCAATCTCGTTCCCCTGGCCTCCCTCGGGGCCATCCTGCTCATGACCGGTCTCAAGCTCGCCAGCCCCGCTCTCATCAGCCAGATGTGGACTGGCGGCTGGAAGCAGTTTCTTCCCTTCATCATCACGGTCCTTGCCATCGTGTTTACAGACCTCCTCAGCGGCATCATCATCGGCCTGCTGGTCAGCATCTGCTTCATTCTGCACAGCACGCTCAAGCACCCGCTGCGCAGGTACAATGAGCGCCACGTCGCCGGCGATGTCCTGCGCATTGAGCTCGCCCATCAGGTCAGCTTTTTCAGCCGCGCCACCCTCGAGCAGACGCTCCGCAGCGTGCCAGACGGCGGCCACATTCTCCTCGACGCCCGCACCACCGAGTACATCGACGCAGACGTTCTGGACCTGATCAACGATTTCCGCCACAACGCCGCCAAAGTGCGCGGCGTGCAGGTCAGCCTCTCCGGCTTCAAGGACAAGTATCCGGGGCTTGAAGACGGCATCCAGTTCCTGGACTACACCAGCCGCGAAGTTCAGAGCGGCCTCACCCCGGCGCGCGTGCTGGAGATCTTTCAGGAAGGCAACAAGCGCTTCAGGGAGGGCCGCCAGCTCACGCGGGACATCGGTCGTTTGGTGGACGTCACCTCCGCCGGTCAGTTCCCCATGGCGGTCGTCCTCAGCTGCATCGACTCACGCACTCCCGCCGAGCTCGTTTTTGACCTCAGCCTGGGGGATGTCTTCAGCGTCCGCATTGCTGGAAACGTCGCTCATGACAAGGTGCTCGGCAGCATGGAGTACAGCTGCGCCGTGGCCGGAGCCAAGATGATCCTCGTCATGGGGCACACCTCGTGCGGCGCCGTCAATGCCGCCGTGGATCTCATCTGCAGGCAGAAGACAGCGCTGGAGGTCACCGGCTGTGTGAACCTCGACTCACTCGTCACCGAGATCCAGAGCTCGGTCGATCTCAGCACCTGCAAACGAGAAGGCGCCTGGCTACCCGGGGAAAAGGCCGCCTATGCGAACGAGGTCTCCCGCCGCAATGTGCTGCGCACCATGCGCATGATCACCGAGCGCAGCAGCACCTTGACAGCGCTCGTTGAGGAGGGGAAGCTGGCGATCGTGGGAGCTCTCTATGACATCCAGACCGGCATGGTCTCCTTCTTCCAGACCCCGGGGTCCGTCAGGACGCCGCTGCCGGTTCCTTCCGTCACGGCCGTCTGAGTCCTGATTCCTGCAGTTATGTCCTTCACCTTCCTGCGGATCACCGAGCGCTACGTCCTGCGTGTTCTGGCGCTCGGTTTCCTGCTGGTGATGGTGCTGCTCGGCACGGCTGGACTCGTGGCCGTGCGCCAGAGCCAGGGCATCCGGCGCGGGGTCGAGCAGCTCGCGCGCGATCAGTTTCTCATCGCCCGTCTCCGCCAGGACGTCCAGTCGGAGGAGAATACGATGACCGCCGTGCTGCACCAGTTCACCCAGATCAATCAGAAGCGCGACGACCTCGTCAGGCTGCTGGAGGAGCTGGATGAGAGCGACCGCCAGGTCTCCCGCCTCAGCGGGGAAGCCCGCTCCCTGGCGGACGCCGAACTCTGGGCGGATCTCGACAAGCGCGTCAAATCTTTCTCCCGCGAGTCCCACCGCCTACTCGAAAGCAAGGATCCCGTGCAGCGGGACAAGATGGAAACCCTCTTCCAGCACCACGGCCACGTCGTGGAGCTCGTGGACAAGCTCATCAAAATCAGCTCCGATCACCTCGCCAAGACGGAACACGTCCTGGAGCAGCAGTCCCAGGATTTGAGTGATGACTCCACCCTCCTCCTCGGTTCCAGCACCATCCTCGCGGCCATCTGCGCCATGCTCACCATCGCCTTTGCCCGCAAGAGCATCCAGCGAATCCGCTGGCAGTCGGAGGAGCTAAGCCGCGTCTCCTGGCACATGCTGCAGACGCAGGAGCAGGCCGCCCGCCGTTTCTCCCATGAGCTGCATGATGAGCTGGGCCAGTCCCTCGCCGCTGTGCGCGCCAATCTCACCAAAGGCTCCACCCAGGACCTGCCCTCCCTGCGTGCCGACTGCCTCCATCTTGTGGACGAGTCCATCGCCAATGTGCGCGAGCTCTCCCAGCTCCTCCGCCCTGTCATTCTCGACGACTTCGGCCTCGACGCCGGACTGCGCTGGCTCGCGGAAAAATTCGGCCAGCGCACCCGCCTGAAGGTGGACTACGAGTCCGACTTCACGGG
>APMI01000158.1_pt1 | contig 103277 bp, 82 predicted proteins | sample 667938 | NCBI WGS metagenome assembly APMI01 (sample SAMN01084076, study PRJNA167559) | wastewater metagenome | biome: Wastewater | place: Denmark: Ejby Moelle, Odense | collected 2011-11-28 | reverse complement strand
CGCTTGCCACTCTCACTCCACTAACCAAAACCGCATTTACACAAAAAATTTGACAGACTCTTGCGAGGACGCCGGCGTACTCACGTCGCGTTAACGATCCGCTGTGCCGCATACGCTCTATACTCCCATGACAACAATAGATGCTTTCGGAGTAGACGATGATCACAGATCCACGCCACGCGCTTGATACCCGTGCTATTCACGGCACGACGCTGCAAGATCCGCACGGTAGCCCTCATCTGCCGATCTATAACACCACGACCTTTGCCTTTCCCTCGACTGCTGCCCTGCTTGATGTGGTGGATGGCCGTAAACCGGGGAGCCTTTATACCCGCTATGGCCTGAATCCCAGTCTGTTCGCATTGGAAGAGACGCTGGCTGGCTTGGAAAGCGCGGAATTGGCCTGGGCGTTCGGTTCGGGGATGGCAGCCGAGGCCGCTCTGTTTTTGGCTCACGGCCGCGAAGGGATCGTTTGTATTGGTGATGCCTACGGCGGCACGCTGGAATTGTTGTCGAGCCAGTTACCTTTGCTGGGTATTCCAACCTACTTTTTGCTCGGCGCTGAATTGGAGCGCCTGGATGCTTTGTTGGCTGGTGGCGCCAAGTTGGTGTTTTTTGAAACACCGACTAACCCGCTTTTGGAAGTGTTCGATATTCGGGCCATTGCCCAATTGGTCCATGCCCGTGGTGCTTGGCTAGCGGTCGATAACACCTTCGCCTCACCCGTTAACCAGCGACCGCTGGAATTAGGCGCCGACTTTGTGATTCATAGCGCAACCAAGTATTTAGGTGGCCACAGCGATCTGACCGCCGGTGTGTTGGCGGGCGCCAAGGACTTAGTGCTGCCGGTCTGGAACTGGCGCAAGAACCTGGGTTCGACCATCGCTCCCGAAACTGCCGCGCTACTTTCCCGGAGCCTGCGGACCTTAGCGGTGCGGGTTCGCCAGCAGAATGCGAGCGCGCAAGTCATCGCAGAGGCCATGGCTCGCCACCCGAAGATCGCTCGCGTCTATTATCCTGGACTGCTCGATTTTCCCGGTCACGCCTTGGCGCAAGCGCAGATGGATGGATTTGGCGGGATGCTCACTATTGAGATCGCCGGTACCGGTGAGGATGCCACCCAGGTCGCGGATCGGCTCCGGCTGTTTGCACTGGCGCCGAGCCTTGGTGGCGCAGAAAGCTTGGTGACGCAACCCTGTACCACCACCCATCACGGGCTGACCGCCGAGGAACGAGCGAGGCGGGGTATCGCTGATTCGCTGCTGCGCTTATCGATTGGCCTGGAAGATCCGGCCGACCTGATCGCCGATCTGGAACAAGCGCTGGTTTGAGCGCAGCGCGCCTTCAGAACGAGTGATCGACGCTCAAGATGCGCGCTTGCGCAGGAGAAAATAAAAACGCCCGTTTTCTTCGCGCGACTCCAGTAGCGCATGGCCCATTTGCTGGCTGAAAACCGTGAAATCGCGGACCGATTCGGGATCGGTGGCGATGACCCGCAACAACTGACCACCGACAAGCCCAGCGAGGGCTTTCTTGGCTTTAAGGATCGGCAGGGGGCAATTGAGTCCTGACGTGTCGAGTTCGGTCGTGACGGCGATCATAGCGGGGATAGGGGAAGCCGGTCAGTCATTGCATTGAAGCACGCTTGACTGGGCGGCGCAAATTTCGGAACCTCGCCCGCTTGGCAGGTTCCAAGCCCATGTCATCCATCAGGTTACGGTTATCCTATGTTCCAGCGTTTCCTTGCTCTCGCCTTGAGTTTTGCCCTCGCGGTAACCCCGCTCAGCGCGCCTGTCGCTCAATCCATCCTGCTGCCGGATATCGGCGATCCTTCCCAGGTCTATGTGGGCAATAACGAGGAGCAGCGCCTGGGTTTGGAGACCATGCGCAAGTTGCGGGAACGCGATCTGGTGATCGACGATGTGCAACTGAATGCCTATCTGGCTTCCATCGGTCAAAGCATCGTGACCTACGCCGATCAAAACGGCACACCCTATACCTTTTTTCTGGTTCGCAGCGGCAGTATCAACGCCTTTGCGCTGCCCCATAATTTTATCGGCATCAACGCCGGGCTTTTGCTGGCCACGGAGCGAGAAGACGAGTTAGCCGGTGTGCTGGCTCATGAAATTGCCCATGTGTCGCAGCGGCATATTGTGCGCGCTATCGCCGATATGCGGCGCATGGCGCTCCCCTTGGCGGCGGCGATGCTGGCTTCGGCCGCACTGGCGGCTGCCAGCAAGCAAGGCGGTCAGGCGGCGCTGGTCAGCACCATGGCGGCCAGCGCCCAGCATCAGATCAGTTTTACCCGCACGAACGAACAAGAAGCCGACCGGGTGGGTATGCGCTTGTTGGCCAAGGCCGGTTTTGATCCGCGTGGGATGAGCGATTTTTTCGCCAAGCTGGAGCGCCTATCCGGGAGTTCGGAAAACCGGCTACCGGAGATGCTGTTAACTCATCCACGGCCGGAAAGCCGGATCGCTGATACGCGGGACCGACTCGAAATACCGTCCGGCAAGAAGCCTGCGGTGCGTAGCCGGAAAGCTTACGAACTCGCCAAGGCGCGGGCGCGTGTGCTGGCCACCGATGACGCGCAAACCTTGATCCGGGAATTTGAAACGACCCTGGCCAAAGGTAATCCGGCGGATGAAACCGCCACGCGCTATGGCTATGCCTTAGCCTTGCGGCAAGCAGGCCGTTATGACGAGGCCCAGCAGCAAATCGAACGCCTGCGTAAAAGTGATCCCGACCGGCTAGCCTTTCGCCTGGAAACAGCCGAGATTGCCTTGGCCAAGGGTGAGCCAGAGCGGGGCTGGCGACAGTTTGAGGAGGCTCGCGCGCTTTATCCCGATGATTTCGTTTTGGCGATGCATTACGGCCGTGCCCTGGCGGCTCAAGGCGATCCCAGACAAGGATTGCGCCTGTTACGGCCGCATCTCAGCCGCCATCCCAACGAGCCTCAACTGTACGCTACTTACGCACAAGCGGCGCAACGGGCCGGCGACCTAACTGCGACCCACGCCACCATGGCGGAGTATCATTATCTGAACGGCGAGTTGTTACCGGCCATCGAACAGTTAGAACTTGGGTTGCGAGGGAGTGGCCTCGCTCCGAATGAAGAGGCTGGGCTACGGGCTAAGCTCAAGCAGTTCCGCGCCGAAGCACTCGCCCAGGATTTGCCGGTGCCCAAACCGGTGACGCCTTAATGGCCTAATCGTCGGCTGCGGGCAGCGAGCAAGTGCTACCTGAGCCGTCTATACTGGTTTTAACGCTCATATCCACTATCGACCGGAATCCTTGTTGCCATGGCCGATCAAACCCAGACCGTTGACTCCCCGAAGCCACTTGATACTCAATTTATCATTGATCAGGCGCGCGGCTACTTGGCCTTTGGCGAGCAAATCGCTGCTATGGGCCAACAACTCCAGGGCAGTGCCGCAACGGGCGCTGATTGGGGCACTATGCTGCGGGAGAATTTCGCGCAATTTAAAACGGCTATCCTTCAATCTGCCGATGACCCTAACGTCAATCCTGAACTGGCCCGGCTGTGGAATCAGACCCTTGATTTGTGGCAACAGACGGCGACTTCCTTGGGCTTCGTTGCGCCCGCCGATGGGGGAGGCGACGCTTGGCAGGCCTATCGGGGTGTGCAGAATCAGTATTTCGACATGCTGCGCAATGCCGCCAAGGGCGCATTAGATTTGATGGAAAAACAGCTCAGCGAACGCGCGGCGACGGGCCAGATGATCGGGAGCTTGCGAGAACTTTACAACCTGTGGGTCGATTGTAACGAAAAAACCTATGGGCAAATGCTGCGCGGCTCCGCCTATGCCGAACTCAGCGGTCGCCTGTTTAACTCCCTGTTGGCTTGTTCCCCGAAAAGAGAGAATACCCCATGATCGGCCTAACCCCGGAACAGATCAGCGAAGAGCTGAAAGGCTATAGCGCTCGCTTGACGGAGGGAATGCAAACCCTGCGGCGCGTCGGGGAGATTGAAGCCGGCGTCTCGCCGCGTGATCCGGTGTATCGAGAAGATAAGCTCGTCTTATACCGCTACCAGCCGCAGGTTGCTAAACCGCACCCCATTCCGCTGTTGATCGTTTACGCCCTGGTCAATCGGCCCTATATGATGGATATTCAGGAAGATCGGTCGATGATCCGGGGCCTGTTGGCGGCCGGTATTGATGTCTATTTGATCGACTGGGGTTATCCAGATGCCGGGGATCGCAATTTGACGCTGGCAGATTACATACACCGGTATATCAGTCACTGCGTCGATTTTCTGCGGGAGCGCAACCAGCAAGACACGATCAATTTGCTGGGCGTATGCCAGGGCGGGGCATTGAGTCTGTGTTTTACTTCGCTTTATCCAGAAAAAATCCGCAACCTGGTGACGATGGTTACGCCGATTGATTTTCACACGCCGGATAATCTGCTGACGCATCTGATCCGGTATGTCAATGTCGATTTGCTGGTTGATAGTTTTGGTAATGTGCCGGGCAGCTTCTTGAATTTCGCATTCTTATCCCTGAGTCCTTTCCGCTTGGCTGGCCAAAAATACGTCGATCTGGTTGATATCCTTGATGACGCGACAGCCTTGAAAAATTTTCTCAGAATGGAAAAATGGATTTTCGACAGTCCCGATCAAGCGGGTGCGGCGTTCCGCCAATTTGCTAAGGATTTTTTCCAGCAGAATAAGTTGATCAGAGGCGAAGTGGTCATCGGTGAACGCCGCGTGGATTTAGCGGCTATCGTCATGCCGGTGTTGAATGTTTATGCCACCCAAGATCATTTGGTGCCACCTGCGGCTTCTAAAGTCTTGAAAGATCTCTGTCGGAGTCGAGATTATTCGGAGCTTTCCTTTCGGGGTGGCCATATCGGGATTTACGTCAGCGCACGCGCCCAACGTGAAATTCCCCCAGCCATTGCTGCTTGGCTGATATCACGTTAACCGGTTTTTTCCATGCGGTTGGAACCGAAGAGGGCTAGAGGCAGTGCCTCATGAACCTTTGGTTTTTTTGCCGGATCGCTCTTTACCGGGTTTTGTTGGCTCGGTGCCAGGCTCAGCGTTCTGGGATGAGGTGGCTGAAGGGGAGAGTATTGGGATTTCACCGGTCCCTGGTGGAACATACTGTTGCAGCCGGTCGTTGACGCTTTTCCACAACGAGAGGTTGTGCTCCACCAACTCGGTCATCATCGATAGTGGGTTTTTACCGATGAGGGTCCGCATCTGTTCCCGGAACAGATGTTGTTGATCGACAAAGGCTTGCAAGCTTTTTTCCAGATAATTACCCATCATTCCTTGCAGCGTATCACCGTAGAAACGGATGATGTGCGCAAGAACCTCCGTAGTAAAAATCGGGTTGCCTTGCTCTTCTTGTTCGCTGATGATTTGCAGCAAAATCCCCCGGGTAATATCAGTGTTGGTTCTGGCGTCGATCACATTAAAAACGGCACGATCCAACACCAGTTGCTTGACGTTTTCAAGCGTGATGTAGCTGCTCACCGCTGTATCGTACAGGCGGCGATTGGGATATTTCTTGATAATGCGGGGTTCGCTCATGACAGACCGAGTGCAAAAAAACGGCGACGCCGCCGGTTAGGCGACGTCGCGGCGCAAAGTTTAGTAATTAACTGTGGTAGTAAAGACCGCCGTTGACTGTGATGTCTTCACCGGTGATGTAACCGGCATCATCAGCGCTTAGAAACACAACGGTACGGGCAATTTCGGAAGGCTCACCCAGACGCCCGGCCGGGATACCGGCAATGACTTTCTCCAACACGTCCGGCTTGATGGCCCGCACCATTTCGGTACCCATGTAACCCGGGGAAATGGAGTTGACCGTCACACCCTTCTTGACGCATTCCTGCGCCAGCGCTTTGTTGAATCCATAGATACCGGATTTGGTGGCGGAGTAGTTCGTCTGGCCAGCCTGACCACGCAAGCCATTGACTGACGAGATATTGACGATACGACCCCAACCCCGCGACGTCATCCCTTCATAAACTTGCTTACACATGTTAAAGACGCTGTACAGGTTGGTCTTGATGACCTGATCCCATTGCTCTGGGGTCATCCGATGGAACATAGCGTCACGGGTAATACCGGCATTGTTGACCAAGATCTCGATGGCACCGACTTCTGCTTCGATTTTCTTACAGACTTCGGCGCAAGATTCAAAGTTGGAGACATCGGCTAAGTAGACCGGTACGTCAATACCTTCCGCTTTGCGGTCGGCTTTCCACTTGTCAACGGCTTCTGGTTTCAGGCCCGTGTAATCGATTGCAACGGGGCGCCGACCGGCGGCAGCCAAAGCCTGGATCATCGCTGTGCCCAACCCACCAATAGCGCCGGTAACGACTGCAATTCGAGACATTAAAATTCCTCCTCAATGATCGTTTAGATATCAACTAACTGCGTTCGACAGCCAAGGCGACGCCCTGGCCGCCGCCGATGCACAGGGTCGCAAGACCCTTTTTGGCGTCACGGCGCACCATTTCGTGCAGCAAGGAAACCAGGATGCGGCAGCCAGAAGCGCCGATCGGATGGCCCAGTGCTATGGCGCCGCCGTTGACATTCACTTTGCTGGCGTCCCAGCCCATTTCGCGGTTAACGGAGATCGCCTGTGCGGCGAACGCTTCGTTGGATTCCACGAGATCCAGTTGGTCGGCGCTCCAGCCGGCTTTTCGTAAACAGGCGCGGGAAGCGGGGATCGGACCGGTACCCATGATCTTCGGATCGACGCCGGCCTTGGCATAGGCGACGATGCGTGCCAGTGGCTCCAGGCCATAATCCCGCGCCGCGCTGGCCGTCATGACCAACACGGCGGCAGCGCCGTCATTGATGCCGGACGCATTGCCAGCGGTGATCGTACCATCCTGCTTGAACGCCGGTCGCAACTTGCCCAACGCAGCGGCCGTCGTGCCAGCGCGGGGAAATTCGTCGGTGTCGAACACCAGCGGATCGCCTTTGCGCTGCGGAATCTTGATCGGGACGATTTCGTTCTTGAACCGGCCGGCGTTAATGGCGGCCACGGCTTTTTCCTGGGAAGCTGCTGCGAAAGCATCCTGCTCTTCACGAGAAATAGTCCATTGGGCGGCAATGTTCTCGGCGGTGATGCCCATGTGGTAGTGATTGATGGCGCAATGCAGCCCTTCACTGAGCATGGAGTCTACCAACCGGGCATCACCCATGGTGGTGCCGCGCCGCGAATGAATCAGCAGGTGCGGCGACAGGCTCATGTTTTCCTGACCACCGGCAATGACGATTCGGTTATCACCGTCACGGATGGACTGATAGGCGAGATGAACCGCTTTAAGCCCGCTGCCACAGACTTTGTTGATGTTTAGGCAGGGAACCTCAATGGGCAAACCGGCATTCAGTGCAGCCGTGCGCGCGGGATTCTGGCCCGTACCGGCGGTGAGCACTTGGCCCAGGATCACTTCATCAATGTGTTCCGGCTTAACCCCGGTTTGGCCTAGTAACGCTTCAATGACCTTGGCGCCTAGAGTATTTGCTGGGATGGTTGACAGAGAACCCATGAAATTGCCGATGGCGGTTCGGGCGGCGGCGGCAATGACGACTTCTTCCATCGGGTAACCTCCGGATAGCTTATTATTTTGATACCGCAGTGTTTCGCGGACAAACGGCTTAATGGCAATTGTTGGGTAGCGATTGCGATGGGCAAAAAGCAACCGCGCAAAAATCCTTACGATGCTGTCAAGCTCTAACCCGGAAAACGGCGGCAAGACTGGGTTTTTTAAGTGCAGCATATTGAATGCTGCCTGTATCCTTGTCAACCGCTTTGGGTTTTGCAGCAGTTTATAGTGCTTGATCGGGTGCTCAGTCAGGGTGTCTGATTCAGCAATTCGAAATAGACCAGCAGGGTTGTTTGCACAAGGCTGCAATTATCATCGCTGACCATAAAGAAGCGAGCACCTCGATAGCGGGTCAGCCCTTCAAAATTATCCAAGTGCCATCCTTGATCGCTTTTGAAAATGGCCACGTCGCTGACCGACAGGGGTACGGTTTTTTGTGGGTTCGGCAACACAGTGCGCCGCAGGCTAATGGAGAAGGGTTGCAGAGGCGATACAAACGCGCGCTCCAGCGTCAGCAATTCCCCATTTGGTAATGCGTCCATGGCGACCAGGGCACTGCCGGGTGCCTGGCCCAGCGGATACAGCCAAAAGCGGCCATCGGTGGCGAAGATGCGGATCAATTTCTTCGGTGGATCATTGCGCAAAGGTACTTCGGAACCCGTTATGATTCCCCAGCGCTGATCGATGGTTACCGCTTCCAAAGACTCGTTACCGTTACGGTAGTTGTAAGGGTTTCGCAACGTGTCCGGCAGCGGTATTTCGCCCCGCCATTGGCCAGTAGGGCTGTAACGGACGATGCGCGGTTTCATCTCGAAGGAGATGAGCAACTCGGTATCATCCATGATGTGATTGGCACCGTTACGGATCGCCAAACCTTCAGAGTCGCTGAACAGATAGCGCACCGGCTTGCCTGCGGTATCACGCAGGGCATATCCCGCTATCGAGCGTGCGCCGACCAGATACCCTTGCTCATCGAACGTTGGCTGCAAATGAAATAACGTGCCTTGATCGGAAAGGGCGTACAACAAGCCCGCATCTTCATCCCAAGCCAGTCCGGATAAGCCACAAAGTGGCAAGTCATCGATATCAGCGCGGTTGAACCGCAAGGCGCCCAGTAGCCGAACGCCCTGATGGCGATCACCGGGGCCAATCGAGGAATGCAAAGTGAACGGGGTCGCCTCAAAGGCTCGTGAACCGCACGCACTGAGCGGTAATCCGCAAAGCAGTAAGAGACACCAGATCAAACGGAGCATGTAGATTCGATGGCGGTTACCGTCACGAAAGGTCACGCGGTTTTAGCGCTGGTAGAAAGTACTTTGCAGGTACTCATCATGAGCGTGACGCAAGATGACCGCAATCACTGCCGCTGCTGGCAAGGCGAGCAGGATGCCGAAGAAGCCGAATAAATGCCCACCCGCTAGCACCGCAAACAGAACGACCACCGGATGCAGGCCGATGCGGTCGCCGACCAATTTGGGTGTCAGAAAGAAATCGCTGATCAATTGGCCAACACCAAAGACGATCAAAACGGGAATGATATTGAGAAAACTCTGCGATTGTAAAACCGCTGCGGTGCTCGCTACAGCGATGCCGACGATCAAACCCAAGTAGGGCACGAAGCTAACCAGCCCAGCCAACAGACCGATCAGCAACGAGAATTCCAAGCCGATGGCAGCCAACCCCATCGAATAAATAACCCCGAGCGCGCTCATCACGATGAGCTGTCCGCGCAGAAAGGCGCCGATCACCTCATCGGATTCCCGTGCCAATGCCGCGACCGTCGGCTCGATTTGTCGCGGTAGCAACCCGTGGATTTTGGCGACCAGAATGTCCCAATCGCGCAGCAAATAAAATGTCACAACCGGCACCAGGACCAGGTTGGCCAGCCAACTGAACAGGGCGGCGGATGATGCCCGGAACGATTGCAGCAGTCCACCCGCCAAGTCCCCCAGTTCCTGCGCGTAGGCCATGATTTGGGTACGCAAGCGGCTCAAGTCGAACATCGCCGGGTCAATGCCCAGCGTGTGTTGCAACCAAGGCAGGGTGTGCAATTGAAACCAGTCGATGTAACCGGGCAGGCGCTGCATCAGCCCCTTGAACTGGTGCGCTGATAGCGGAATCAGCAACAATAACAGCAGCAGTAAACCCAACAGCAAGGCGCCGAATACCAATGCCACCGCCCAGGATCGGGACATGCCACGCGCTGTCAGCCGGTCGATCAGCGGATCTCCCAAATAGGCTAACAGTGCCGCAAATAGAAACGGTGTCAGTACAGGCGCCAGCAGGTAAAGCGTACCCAGAAAGAGCGCACCGACAATGAGCCAGAAGCGCGTTCGGGACTTGCGAAGCATGAGCTGTCCTCAAGGTTGGACGTGGGCAGTTTTCGGGTGAAACTTGGTAAGCGCTGCGTAAATTGGGTGAGCGCATAGTACACTATTCAAGCTAACTGAACGGTGCGGACCTTGCCATTATGAGGCGCTCGCAAGCCTGATCGCGCTCGCTGCGCAGGCTTCAGCCGGGTGATTCCGCTGGCGATCTTGGTCGTGAGCGACTTTCCGTTACAATTCACACAATCAGCGCCGTTCCGATGAGGTACGTTCATGACGGAAATCTATTTTGCCCGCCAGCCGATCTACAATCGTGACTTAGAAATAGCGGGCTACGAGCTGTTTTATCGACAGGCGGCCGATGCCGACTCCGCCGATTTTCTCGACGCCGAAATTGCGACTTCGCAAGTTGTTCTTAACACCGTCGGTGAATTGGGTCTCGAACAGGTCGTTGGGTCGCATAAAGCGTTCATCAATGTCGCACGCGATTTTGTGGTCAGCGGTTATCTGGAAATGTTTGCCTCGCCACAACTGGTTTTCGAAGTGGCCGGTAGCTTGGTGGTGGATCAGCAACTACTGGAAGTGTTGCAACAGTTGCACGAGCGGGGCTACCGTTTCGTGCTTGATGATTATCGTGACGATGAGGCGAATCAGGCGCTGTTGACCATCGTCGATTACGTCAAAATCGATATGCTGGTCACTCCGCAAGACGAGGTACAACGCATGGTGGAGCTGTTGCGCCAACGCTCAATTGTTTTGATGGCAGAGCGCATTGAGACGCAGGAAGTTCAGGAGTTTTGCCAAGCGCTGGGGTTTGATTATTTCCAGGGCTATCACTTCTCTCAGCCCAAGGTGCTCAAGTTTCATGGCGTGCGCGCCAATCAGCTCTCGGTCTTGCAATTGGTCAGCAAGCTCTATCAGCCCGATATCGATCTGGAAGCTATTGAGGCGTTGATCCGGCAGGATGTGTCGTTGAGCTACAAATTGCTCCGTTACATCAATTCGGCCTATTTCAATTTGCCCCACCGCATCGACTCAATCCAGCGGGCCATCGTGCTGTTGGGTACCCGCAATGTCCGGGCTTGGGCGACCTTGGTCTCACTGGCCAACATCGATAATCACCGCAGCGATTTAATCACCATTGCGTTGGAACGGGCCAAGATGTGCGAGTTGCTGGCAGCCGCCATGGGTATCAAGCAAAAGGAAAGCGGGTATACGGTCGGATTGCTCTCGGTACTGGATGCCATGACCCAGGCGCCGATGGCCAATGTTTTGGCGACACTGCCTCTGGATGAAGACATCAATGAGGCGTTATTGCGCCACGAGGGGCCGCTGGGGCGCATTTTGGCCTGCACTCTGGCTTATGAGCGTTGCGATTGGGAAGGGCTGGATACGCTGGGATTGGAGATGAATCAAATCAACGATGCGTATATGACCGCTTTGGCGGAAGCTTACCGGATCTCCTGCGAACTCTTGAAAAGCTGAAGGCGGACTCAAGATCACTCAGTGGGTGGGGAAAGACCTTGCGCGGTGTGCCACGCCGACCGGCCCCAGCGCCATACATAGGCCAGCCCGCTCCAGATGGTGGTTATTGCCGTCAGGTAGAGCAACCCTGTTGGTAGCCAGTCGGGCAGAGGCATCAGCCCGCGATGGGCGATGACGACAAAGACAAGGACCAGTTGCAGCAGCGTGTTTAATTTGCTGATCAATAAGGGATGGGGCCGGATTCGTTCAATCATCAGGTGATAGCTGACCGCGCCGGCGACGATCATCGCATCGCGCAAGATCACCAGCACCACCAGCCAAAGCGGCAGAACCTCAAGCCAGCCCAGCACGAGGATCGCACCGACCAGTAATAGCTTGTCGGCGATGGGGTCGAGGATACCCCCTAAATCACTGGTCCAGCCGTAACGCTTGGCCAGAAAGCCATCAAGTGCGTCGGAAAAGCCCGCTATCGTAAAGAGCAACAGCGCTGCCCCGTAGCGGCCTTGTAGCAGCAGCCACAGAAAAGGCGGCACGAGCAGAATCCGCAGGCTCGTGATCAGGTTAGGTATATCCCGGATTTGAAAGGGCCACGGTACCACGGAGCGCTGCTCTTGTCGGGTTGTGGGGAGCGCCGAGCATCTCGGCGAATTGTCCAATACCGCTTAAGAATACCTAATTTTTGCGTGAGCGGGGCAACCGTCTCCCACCATCGCCGTTAGAATAGCCACTGTAAACCCGAGGAGCACACGATATGACCGAACCCACGTATGGCAATCGGTTCGCCCGGCAGTACGGCAAGATGATGGAGCGGGTCAAGCTTCATCTGGACGAATTGGAAAAGGCTGAGAAGGCCGCTTTTCCGCGCTTGAGCGCCAGTATCGAGCACGCGGCGGAAAAAGCGGTGATCTTAGGAGATCTGACCCGTGAGGAAGCCCGGCTGATCGGCGGTTATCTCAAGCGCGATATGGAGGATGCCAGCCAGTATGTGGTGGCTACGGGTCGTGATTTGCGCGCGTGGATGCGCTTCGACCTGGAGTTGATTGAAGATCGGTTGTTGGAGTTTTTCGAACACGGTGTCGATCAATCCCGCTTGGAACTATCGGCTTTCGAGCAACCTCTGACGGAGGCTGTCCTAGAGGCGGCCTATCGTAGCGGTGAAGTAACTGGGCCAGGTACTTTGCGGTGTGAGAATTGCGGTGAGCAGGTGGTTTTTTACGCGCCCACGCTGATCAGTCCATGCCCGATCTGCCAGGGGACTTCGTTTATGCGCCTGGCCGAAGACCTCTGATGTGTGGCTAGGTAAAAACCCTGATTAGGTTGGAAATCGTCCCGATTTACCCCGCCGCCGGATTGGCGTTTACTAAGTCCCGCTTGAGCTGGTTTCTACAGCGAAGCGTGTTTTAAGCTCAATATCCTGTACTTTACCGCCAGCCGGATTCGCTGGCGGTTTTTTTATGCCTGCTCGCTTTGGACTTCTGAGATATGAACCAGGTAAAATTGGTTTTATATCCAGCAGGTTATAGGATGGTAACGGCTTGCGGGTAACAGCGGGTTAACTGGCTGCGATAGCGTTCGGCCTGCTGGCGCACTCGGTGCGCGCGCTCCATCAGCCATGTTTTACTGCGATAGCTGCCTTTGGCAAAGCCATCTTGGCCTTCGTGATAGGCGAGATACTGGTTATAAGCGTCGTGGCGTGCAATCCGGTTCTGGCGCGCGGTTTGATCGATATACCAGCCCATAAAATCGACCGCATCAGCGAATTCGTCGCGGTCGGCGCCCCGATTGCCGGTCGCTATCCGATAGCGTTCCCAAGTCCCGTCCAAGGCCTGGCTGTAGCCACTGGCGGAAGACGGGCGCGGGCCGGGGATAAACCCTAAATACCACCGCCGTGAAGGTTTGGCATCGGCCCGGAACGCTGATTCCTGGTGCATGATGGCCAACAGGACCGGTAGGGGCACGTTCCAGCGACGGCTGGCGGCGTTGCTGTGGGTGAACCAGTCGCGGTATTCGGCAAAGATCGCGCAGGCGTTGTTCACGTTACGCGGTGGCTCGGTCACACAGGACACTGTAGCCAGCAAGACGCCTGCTATGAAGGTTACCCGAAACCAGTTAAAGGGCGAGGCGCTGCGTGAGCGTAACCGCCAGGTCGCAGGGTTGTTGCGCCACGCTCGCCAGAGTGGCGTCAGAGGTACGGAGTTTTCAGTCATGGCCCAATTTTGGCTGGGCGCCTTGCCAGCAGCAACCCCATCACCAGAGCCAGGGTGATTAAGATCAACACCGGCGCATCACCGAATTGTGCATAAGGCGTTTGACCGCTGTGTGGGCGTATCTCCCCCCGCACGACAACGGCCTCAAATTGGGGGCCACGCGCCTTGATCCGGCCACGGTCGTCGATCAGCGCTGAAACGCCGGTATTGGTAGCGCGAGCCATCTCACGGCCTACTTCCAAGGCACGCATCTGGGCAATCTGCAAATGCTGATGGGGGGCGGTGGAATCCTTGAACCAGGCATCGTTGCTGACGTTAATCAGCCAAGTGGCTTCAGGGAGCGCCAGACGGATTTCGCTGCCGAATACCGCCTCAAAACAGATCGAAACGCCCACGGGTTGGCCTCCGGCGCGCAACAAGGGTTGTACGCGGTCGCCGGGGAGAAAATCGGCCATCGGAATGGTCACCCAGTCACGGAAGAACTGAAAAAACCAGCGCAATGGCAAGTATTCGCCAAACGGCAACAGGCGACGTTTGTGGTAGAAATGAGTGGTCTGCCCGACGCTGACCACGCTGTTGTGAAAGATCAGCTTTTCCCATGACCCGGTTGGAATTCCTGTCACGTAATCGACGTGATCCTGGCGGGCTTTTTCGCCCAGCGCGTCTAAAAAGGGAACGACGTCATCGTAAAACGTAGGGATAGCGGTTTCCGGCCAAACGATCACATCGGCACGGCCATGTTCCGAAAGGCTCAGGCTGACATAACGCTCCAGCGTGTCATCCAGTTGGCCAGGCTGCCACTTAATCTCTTGCCCAATATTGCCCTGGACGATGGCAACCCGCAGGGCAGGGCCGGTGGGTTCGGTCCAGCGGATAATCCCCAGCCCCCAGGCAGCCACCCAAAAGGCTACCAGTAACCCCGCCCAACCCAGGCGCGCTCGCCAGTTAGCACTGTTCAGTACCGTCCATAGCAGACCAGTGCTGAGAAGAACCGCCCAGTTGATACCGAACACGCCGACATAAGGTGCAAGCTGCCCCAGAGGCGAATCGATCTGGCTGTAACCCAGCGCTAACCACGGAAAGCCGGTGAATAACCAGCTTCTAACCCATTCCAGCAGGCTCCACAGGGCGGGGAGTACCAGGAGCCAGCGCGCTGGGCCTGGTGGCGGCCCCCAGCGATTGAGCAGCCAGCCGGCGACGGTTGGATACAATGCCATCGTGATGATGACCAGTGAGGTGGCTAGCGCCGCAAACGGGGCCGGTGCGTTACCGTAATCGTGCAGGCTGATGTAGATCCAATAGATCCCGAATCCGAACATCCCCATGCCGAATAGCCCACCCCGCAGCGCGGCGCGGCCAGGGGTTGCGCCATCCCAGACCCACAAAAGGATGATAGGTAGCAAAATCGCCAGGGGCCAGTAGCCGAATGGCGCGAACGCCAGCGGCATGGCCACGCCGGCGAGCAACGCCGACAGATTGCCGATCAGTGGGGAAGGGTGGGGTATCGTGGGCATGGTGGCCAGGGGGATGATAGGCAAATCCGGCGGGCGCGGGATAGGTTGGCGTCGGATCGCTTCGGCTCTGGTTTCGTCCGCAGATCACGCCCTCTCCACGGATAGGAGAGCGCAGACAGCACCAAAATCAGCTTGCCAAAGTCGAGATGGAGACTGGCGTTTCCTTGCCGTCTCGTGGGGTCATTTCCAGTGTATGAACCCGCCGGTTATCGGCGCGTAATATGCGGAAATGGAACGGTCCTAAATCGACTATTTCGCCGCTTTTGGGCAATCGACCCAACTCCATGACCAGCAATCCACCAATGGTGTCGGCTTTATCGTCACTGAGTTCAGCTTGAAAATAGTGGTTGAAATCCTCGACCGGGGTTAACGCCTTGACGATAAATACATCGCCTTGCCGGCGAATGAAGGTGTTTTCCCCATCGGTGGTATCGTGCTCATCGTCGATCTCCCCAACGATTTCCTCCAGCACATCTTCGATGGTGATGACCCCGGCCACCCCACCGTATTCATCGACCACGATGGCCATGTGAAAGCGACTGCTGCGAAACTCGTTGAGCAAAATGTTGAGTCGCTTGCTTTCGGGAATGAATTTGACCGGGCGTAGCAGAGTGCGCAGGTCGAAATCTTCGCGGCGGTCGAAGGCGTGAATCAACAGATCCTTGACGATCAGAATCCCGATAACGTTGTCCTTACTCTCATCGATCACCGGAAACCGGGAGTGGCCGGATTCAACGATTTCAGCAATCAGGCGCTCGAAGCTCCAATCACTTTCCAACACCACCATCTGCGCCCTGGGGATCATCACGTCACGCACCTGGGTTTCCGAAACCCGCATGACGCCTTCCATCATCTTCAGGGCTTCCGGGTCCAGCAAGGCCCGCTGTTGGGCATCCCGCAGCAAGTCGATCAGATCAGCGCGATCCTTGGGTTCGCCCGTCAGGGTGAGGCCCAGGCGCTCCAGCCATGACGGTTTATGGCTTGATTCGGATCGTTCTTCGCTCATGGGTTTTGTAATTCTCCATAGGGATCGGGATAGCCCAATCCCTCCAGAATGCGGACTTCAAGGGATTCCATTGCCTCGGCCTGCTCTTCGTCATGATCATAGCCCAGCAGGTGCAAAACGCCATGTGCGACCAGATGCGCCCAGTGAGCGGCGACGGCTTTCCCTTGATTAATTGCCTCGTGGAGCACTACCGGCGCACAAATCACGATATCGCCCAGCAGCGGGGTTACGATCTCCGGGGGTGGCTCAAAGGGAAAGGAGAGGACATTGGTCGGGCCTTGCTTGTGGCGATAGCTTTCATTGAGCGCGGTAATTTCCGCTTCATTTACGATGCGGATGGTCAGCTCAGCGTCTTTTTGGTAATCGGCGCCGACCAGCGCCGCTTCGGCCCAGCGGTGCAAATCCGCCTCAGCAGGCAGACCGGGCATGTCCAGAGCGATTTGCAGATCCAAATCCAGAGTCATGTGGGGTGATCCTGTTCGTAGCGGGCATAGGCGGTGACGATGCGTTGCACCAGCGGATGGCGCACCACATCGCGGGCATTAAAGAGCGTGATGCTGATACCTTCCACATCCTTGAGGATTTGCAGTACTTGACGCAAACCGGATGGGACGTTGCGCGGCAGATCGACTTGCGTGATGTCGCCCGTCACGACCGCCGTGGAGCCGAAGCCGATCCGGGTCAGGAACATTTTCATCTGTTCGACGGTGGTGTTTTGCGCTTCATCCAAGATGATGAAGGAATCATTGAGCGTTCTACCGCGCATAAACGCCAGCGGGGCGACTTCAATGATGTTGCGCTCAATCAGCTTGGCGACGCGCTCGAAGCCCAGCATTTCGTATAAGGCATCGTAGAGCGGGCGCAGGTAGGGGTCGATTTTCTGGGCCATGTCGCCGGGCAGAAACCCCAGTCGCTCACCGGCTTCCACCGCCGGGCGTACCAGCACCAGCCGCCGGGCCGCATTGGCTTCCAGCGCATCAACCGCACACGCCACCGCCAGATAAGTCTTGCCGGTGCCTGCGGGGCCGACCCCGAAATTCAGGTCATGGTGTTGGATGTTCCATAAATAATGCTGCTGATTGGGGCCACGCCCGCGAATCAGGCCACGCCGGGTGCGGATGACGATTTCATCGGTGGTTGTGTCGATCTCATCGGCCAGTGCATCGGCTCCGGCTTCCTGTAAATACAGGTGAACCTGAGCCGGGGTCAGGAGTTCTTCTGTGGTAGCACGATAGAGCGCTTCCAGCACCGCCACGGCGACCGTAACCGCCTGGGTTTCGCCGACCACCCGAAACTGATGGCCGCGATTGTTGATTTCCACCCCCAGCCGCCGTTCGATCTGGCGCAAATGTTCATCAAGCTGACCACACAGCCGGGCCAGCCGTTCGTTATCGGCAGGTTCAAGCAGCAGGTCCTGAAAGGAGGGGGGCGTATTTGAAACAGCAGGGACTTCTGGGGATCGGCTCATCAACAGGCTTGTTTCAGCGTGACGACCGCAAGCCGCCCGCGCAGAGAGTTGGGTAAGGCTTCGGTGATGGTCACATCGGCGAACTGACCGATGAGGCTTTTCGGGCCGTCGAAATTGACTACACGGTTATTTTCGGTACGGCCGGCGAGCTGGCGGCTGTCCTTGCGCGAGAGCTTGTCCACCAGCACCCGTTGCACGGTGCCGACCATCTGCTGGCTGATGGCGTGGCCATTCTGCTCGATCCGCGCCTGCAACCGGGCCAACCGCTCCTTTTTGACCGCCAGCGGGGTGGGATCGGGCAGATTAGCGGCGGGCGTGCCGGGTCGGGCGCTGTAGATGAAGCTGAAACTGTGATCGAAACCGATCTCGTCGATCAGGCGCATCGTGGCCTCGAAATCCGGCTCGGTCTCGCCGGGAAAGCCGACGATGAAATCTGAGGACAGGCTGAGATCGGGGCGAATGCTGCGCAGTTTGCGAATCTTCGCCTTGTATTCCAGCGCCGTATGGCCGCGCTTCATCAGTGTCAGAATCCGGTCGGAGCCGCTTTGTACCGGCAAATGCAGATAACTGACCAGTTGCGGCACGCGGGCGTAAACCTCAACCAACCGGTCGGAAAATTCCACCGGATGCGAGGTGGTGTAGCGGATGCGCTCAATGCCGGGCACGGCGGCGACGTGTTCAATCAGCAGCGCCAGATCGGCGATATCGCCATCCTCAGTCGGGCCGCGATAGGCGTTGACGTTCTGGCCAAGCAGGTTGATTTCGCGCACGCCCTGTTTGGCCAGTGCGCCGACTTCGGCCAGCACATCTGCAAACGGGCGGCTGACTTCCTCGCCACGGGTATAGGGCACTACGCAGAAGGTGCAGTATTTGCTGCACCCTTCCATGATCGAGACAAAGGCGGTAGGGCCTTCGGCGCGGGGTTCCGGCAGCCGGTCGAATTTTTCGATTTCCGGGAAGGAGACATCCACCACCGGCCGCCGCTCGGCCCAGACCGCCGTCAGCATCTCCGGCAGGCGGTGCAGGGTTTGCGGGCCAAAGATCAGATCAACCTGGGGGGCGCGTTCACGCAGCGCCTCGCCTTCCTGACTGGCCACACAGCCGCCGACGCCGATGACCAGATCGGGCCGCTGCGCTTTCAGCAGCTTCCAGACGCCCAGTTGGGAAAATACCTTCTCCTGGGCTTTTTCCCGGATCGAGCAGGTGTTGAGCAGCAGCACGTCGGCCTGTGCCGGATCGTCGGTGCGTTCCACCCCGTGGGCCGCCTGCAACACGTCCGCCATTTTCGCGGAGTCGTATTCGTTCATCTGGCAGCCGTGGGTCTTGATATACAGTTTGCGGATCATAAAGCATTATTAAACAATAACAGGGCGAAAACTATAGCATTGCTGGCAGGGGGGCGCTAGGCGGTGGTTATACCGATGGTTTGGGTAGCCGAAGGAAACTGATTTTTCTGACTCCCATGCTCTAGCGTGGGAGCAAGTTCAGACGCTCCAGCGTCGTCAGTTCCCTGAGTTGAGGCGGGCCGCTGGAGCGGCTCAACGGCATTCCCACGCGGTGAACTCTACATTTACTATTTTACGGCGTCATAACGATGGAACTTCAACATGAGAATCAATGAATGCGGACAAATCACAATCCCCCAGGAATTCCGCGAGCGGTACGGGCTGATACCCAACGCCGAAGTGCAGTTCGTACCAGACGAAAACGGCCTCCGATTGGTTGTCAGCCCTGCATCCAGAGCAGCAGCCATTCATGCCCTGTATGGACGCAAGCATTTTGATCGCAGCACCGACGAACTTCTGGCTCTCCTGCGGGAATGAAAACCTATCTGGTCGATACCAATGTGCTGCTGGACGTTATCGGCGCGGATGCCCATTTCGGTTGCCTTTCCAGAGATTGCCTGATCCGCTGTGGAAATGAGGGAATTCTGGTCATCAACCCTGTGATTTATGCCGAGGTCAGTGCGGTTGTGGAAAGCCTTGAGGAATTAGATACGTTGCTGTCGGGAACTTTGTTTCGGCACGATCCGTTGCCGTGGCCAGCGGCTTTCCTGGCGGGGCGGGCTTTTCGTCAATATCGCGCACGCGGTGGCAGCCGAACGCGGGTGCTAGCCGGTTTTCTCATCGGTGCTCATGCAGCTACTGAAAACATGATCCTGATTACGCGCGACCGAGGGTATGCAACTTACTTTCAAGTAGCCATTGAAGACCCAACAGAAAACAAGAACGGATCTGAAGTCTGACGTAATTCGATTGGGCCACCACGAAACCTCTACAGTTTTTATCTGGCTCCCACGCTGGAACGTGGGAGCCAGATGATGTGGAGCATGGAAGCCAGTTGCAGCCGTGCATCGGCCTGGAACGGCTGGTATGGTAAAAAGCAGCTTTCTGATCTTCTAAAGAGCGGGGCGTGATGGAATTCTTAAGCGAATACGGGCTGTTTTTGGCCAAGACAGCGACGTTAGTGATTGCGATACTGGTCGTTGTCGGTGGTATCGTTATGCTGCTGCGGCGCGGTGATGGTCCCGCAGAAAGCCGGGGGCGGCTGGAAGTCCGCCATCTCAATGAAACCTACGACACTATGGCGTTGACCCTCAAGGGCGCCACCTTGTCGAAGAAAGCCTTCAAGCAGTATCAGAAAGCCGAGAAAACCCGCGAGAAGCAGCGCGAAAAGACCGAGCGCCGCCGCGTATTCGTGTTGAATTTCCACGGTGATATCCGGGCTGCGGCGGTGACCTCGCTGCGTGAAGAAGTCACTGCACTATTGACTACTGCCCAGCCAGAGGATGAAGTGGTGCTGCGCTTGGAAAGCGCCGGGGGTCTGGTTCACGGTTACGGATTGGCAGCGGCCCAGTTACTGCGGATTCGGGATCGGCAGATCAAACTCACCGTTGCGGTGGACAAAGTAGCGGCTAGCGGTGGTTACATGATGGCGTGTGTGGCGGATCACATTCTGGCCGCGCCCTTCGCCATCGTCGGTTCTATCGGCGTGGTCGCGCAGTTGCCCAACTTCAACCGGCTGCTCAAAAAGCACGATATCGATTTCGAGCAGTTCACCGCCGGGGAATTCAAGCGCACGGTCACTCTCTTTGGCGAGAATAACGAGCAGGGCCGACGCAAGTTTCAGGAGGAAATTGAGGATACCCACGAGTTGTTCAAGGTATTCGTCAGCACCCACCGTCCAACGGTCGATTTAGAACGGGCGGCGACCGGTGAGCACTGGTTTGGCACTCGCGCGCTGGAAACCCGATTAGTGGATGAATTGCGCACCAGCGACGATTATCTGCTGGCGGCCAGCAACGATGCCGATGTCTACGAAATTACCTACACCGGGAAAAAGCCCTGGCTGGCGCGATTGCTGGCGCATACCAGCGAATCGCTGAGCCGCTTCTTGTAAAACGTCCTCCTCCAGGCGCCGATGAGCCTGGCGTCGGTTCAAAACGGGATATCGTCCTCGAAATCGTTATCGGTTCTTGGCCCGGATGCGGCCGGTGGGTAAGCGGAGGGAGGCGGATTTTGGCTTTGAGGAGCGCGGGCGGGCGGCATGGCGGATTCCATCTCGCCTCCTTCCGGCGCGAACGGTACGCTACCGCCGGAGCCACCGCGTCCGCCCAACATTTTCATGTCGCTGGCGATGATTTCGGTGGTGTAGCGGTCCTGGCCGTTCTTGTCTTGCCATTTGCGAGTTTGCAAGCGCCCTTCGACGAACACCGATGAACCCTTACGCAGATATTGACCGGCGATTTCCGCCAGTGGGCTGTAGAAAGTCACATTGTGCCATTCGGTGCGTTCCTGCTTCTCGCCGGTATTCTTGTCTTTCCAGGTCTCATGGGTGGCGAGGGTAACATTGGCGACTGCCCGACCACTGGGCATATAACGAACTTCCGGGTCCTTGCCCAGATTGCCGATCAGAATGACTTTATTAACACTGGCCATGACGCTTTACTCTATGCTCCGCAAGGGCGTTGCTGCGATGGTAAGGTCCGCCATCATGCCATAGATTGGCGGGGATACGTAGACCGGCTGCTTGCTGATCGCTAACTGGCGGCGACCAGATGTTGCAAGGCCGGTTCATCCAGGATGTTCCGATCCACCTTAAGATAAGCCACCCCCTCGGTGGCGACCACCACCGCTTCTGCGACGCCCCGCACTTTATTCAATTGCTGAGCCAGCAACTGCGCCTGAGCGTCATCCAGATCACCAACCTTAAGGGTATAACTGCTGAGATAGCGGGGATTCGCCATTGTCCAAGCCACAACCAGCCAGGCCAACGCAGCCAGGGTCGTGAAGGCGAAAACTCCCTTCAGGCCGAGCAAACCGCGCAGCCAACCCCCCAGCGCCCCACCGGCGAATGCACCTAGAAACTGGCTGCTGGAATAAATGCCCATGGCGGTGCCCTTGGCGTCGGCGGGTGCCATCTTTGCGATCAGGGATGGCAGCGTGGCTTCCAGGAGATTGAAGGCCGAGAAAAACACCAGTAGAAGCGCCGCCATTTCTAACACTGTGGCGTGCAAGTTCAGCAGACCGAATTCGGCCAGCGCCAGCGCCAGCACCGCTCCGAGAAACACGGTTTTCAATCGGCGATATTTTTCGGCCAGGATCACGAACGGTGCCATGATGGCCATCGACAGCAACAACACCGGCAGATAGACCTCCCAATGCTGAGCGCTGGCAAGACCCGCGTCGCGCAATGCCAGCGGGATTGCGACGAAGGTCGCCGTCAACAATAAGTGCAGGATAAAAATACCGAAATTGAGTCGCAGTAGTTGCCCGTCGAACAACACCCGGCCAAATTGTGCGGCGACCGGTTCGGCATCATGATGGATACGAGCAGCCGGCGGCTCAGGCACCAGCAAGCGCACCACGCCCATGCTGAGGACAGCAAAGAGAGCGGTCAACCAGAAAATACCCGGTACGCCGATCCAGCCGTTCAGGGCAGGTCCCAGGATCATCGAAACCGCGAACGACAGGCCGATAGTGACGCCGATTACCGCCATCACCTTGGTCCGGTGCTCTTCGCGGGTCAGATCGGCGGCCAATGCCATCACCGCCGCCGACACCGCACCGCCCCCCTGGAGCGCACGACCGAGAATCACTCCCCAGATCGAATCGGCCAGGGCCGCGACCACGCTGCCTAGAGCAAAAACCAGCAAGCCAATGTAGATGATGCGCTTGCGGCCGTGACGGTCGGACAGAAAGCCGAACGGAATCTGAAACAGCGCCTGACTGAAGCCGTAAATGCCGATGGCCAAACCGGCCAGCGCCGGGGTATTGCCGCGCAGGTGTTCGGCGTACAGCGCGAACACCGGCAGGATCATGAACAAGCCCAGCATCCGCAGCGAAAAGACGCCTGCCAGCCAGAAAGCTGCGTGGCGTTCGTCGGCCGTCATCCGTTCGGGTGTCAAACTCACCGCCTTCATCCAGTCCCAAGCTCCCGTTTCGTCTGTATGGATTCAAAGCCGCTCATACTACTACCCTTGCTCCTGACACGCATGATCCGGTAGTTTTATTAAACCTCACACCTAATCGCTATTTATGTACGCCTACATCTTGCGCCGCCTGGCGCTCATTCCGCTGACCCTGTTTGGCATCATCGCCATCAACTTCGCCATCGTCCAGATTGCACCCGGCGGGCCGGTGGAGCAATTGCTGGCTCAACTCAAGGATACTGCTGTTTCCGCGACATCGCGGGTCGGCGGCGGCGAGGGTGTGGAAGCCGGACGCAGCAGCGCAGGGTCTGGGAACGCCAGCGGCAATGGTGCGTATCGCGGCGCGCAAGGTCTCGATCCGGCTTTCATCGCCGAGCTGAATCGCCAATTCGGCTTCGATCAACCCGCCTATGTGCGCTTTGGCCGGATGATCCGCGATTATCTCAGCTTCGACCTCGGTAAAAGTTATTTCCGTGACCGGGCGGTGTTGGATTTGGTGCTGGATAAATTGCCGGTGTCGATCTCGCTCGGCGTGTGGAGCACCTTGTTGATTTATCTGATTTCTATTCCGCTCGGCATTGCCAAGGCGGTGCGCGATGGCTCGCGTTTCGATGTCTTGAGCAGCGCGGCGATCATCATCGGCTACGCGATTCCCGCGTTCCTATTCGCCATTCTGCTGGTCATTGTCTTCGCTGGTGGCCGTTATCTGGACTGGTTTCCCTTGCGCGGGCTGGTCTCGGATAACTGGGCGGATTTGAGTTGGCCGGCGCGCATCGTGGATTATTTTTGGCATCTCACTTTGCCGGTGACCGCCATGGTAATTGGCGGTTTCGCCTCGCTGACCATGCTGACCAAAAACTCGTTTCTTGATGAAATCAATAAGCAATATGTGATGACCGCCCGTGCCAAGGGCTTGAACGAGCGGCAGGTGCTCTACGGTCATGTGTTCCGCAACGCGATGTTGTTGGTCATCGCTGGCTTTCCGGCGACCCTGGTGGGGATGTTGTTTACCGGTTCCTTGTTGATCGAAGTCATTTTCTCGCTGGACGGGCTTGGGTTACTGGGCTTTGAGGCGGTGATCAAGCGCGATTATCCGGTGATGTTCGGCACTCTGTACGTCTTTAGCTTGATCGGCTTGCTGCTGAATCTGGTCAGCGATCTGACCTATCGCTGGGTCGATCCGCGCATTGATTTTTCGGCGCGGGAGGGCTGAGCGATGCTAAAGCGATTGGGCATTCACGTCACACCATTGACTCATCGCCGCTTCGCCCAGTTTCGCGCCAACCGCCGGGGCTGGTGGTCTCTGTGGCTGTTTTTATTGCTGTTCGGGTTGAGCTTGAGTGCGGAATTTATCGCCAACGACCGGCCGTTGTTGGTGAAGTATCAAGGCGGATTTTATATGCCGGTGTTCAAGGAATACGCAGAAACCGATTTTGGTGGCCTCTTCCCCAGCGCCGCCAATTATCGTGATCCTTTCCTGGCAGATTTAATCCAGAAGAATGGCTGGATGCTGTGGCCACCGATTCGTTTCAGCCATGCCACCGTGAATTACAACCTGCCGGTTCCCGCACCCGCGCCGCCGTCGGCCGAAAACTGGTTCGGTACGGATGATCAGGGCCGGGATGTACTGGCGCGCTTGATTTACGGCTTGCGGATTTCGGTGCTGTTTGGCTTGTTGCTGACGCTGACCTCTTCAGTCATCGGGGTAGCGGCGGGTGCGGTGCAAGGTTATTTCGGCGGTCGGGTGGATTTGCTGTTGCAACGCTTTCTCGAAATTTGGGGTGGCTTGCCGCAACTGTTCGTGCTGATCATCGTCTCCAGCGTCGTAACGCCAGGGTTTTGGACACTGCTTCTGGTCTTGATGTTGTTCAGTTGGACTTCTCTGGTCGGGGTGGTGCGGGCGGAGTTTCTGCGTGCCCGTAATTTCGATTACGTCCGGGCTGCTCGCGCCTTGGGCATGACCGATGGCCGGATCATGTTCAAGCATGTCTTGCCAAATGCGATGGTGGCGACGCTGACCTTCATGCCGTTCATCCTCTCCGGCTCTATCGTTGCCCTGACCGCGTTGGATTTTCTTGGGCTAGGGTTGCCGCCGGGATCGGCTTCCTTGGGGGATCTGTTGCGGCAGGGCAAGGACAATCTGCAAGCGCCGTGGCTGGGTATTGCCGGGTTTGTGGTGGTGGCGCTGATGCTGAGCTTGCTGGTGTTTGTCGGTGAAGCGGTGCGAGATGCGTTTGATCCGAGGAAGAACTTGCTGTAAGCAAGCCGCCCAGATCAGAACCCTGAATCACGTTGGGTGTTTTTCTAAACCAATATTCTGAGTATTTTTATCAGTTAAATTATTTTTGGAACACTGCTTTACAGGTCAAATGAGAATGAATATCATTTGAGTGAATTGTAAAGCCCTGGAGCATTCGATGTCTGCCCGATTCAAGCGCACTGTTTTGTTACCGCTGTTTTGCCTGCTCTCTGGAGCGATTGCTACACTTGCGCTGGCAGCCGATGAAGTGAATATCTACTCAGCGCGCAAGGAAGACCTGATCAAGCCGCTGCTGGATGATTTCAGCAAGCAGACCGGCATCACGGTCAACCTGGTGACGGATAAGGAAGAAACGCTGCTGCAACGGCTGCAAAGCGAAGGCGCCAACACACCCGCCGATCTGATGCTCACCACCGACGCTGGGCGTCTGGCCGCCGCGAAAAAGGCCGGGGTGTTGCAAGCGCTCAAATCAGAAACGCTGGCAGCAAAAATTCCCGCTGCCTACCGCGATCCTGAAGGCTACTGGTATGGGCTGTCGGTACGTGCCCGACCGATTATCTACGCCAAAGATCGGGTCCAACCCGCGGATCTGTCCACCTACGACGCCTTGGCCGATGCGAAGTGGAAGGGCAAAGTCTGCGTCCGTTCTTCGGACAGCATCTACAATCAATCGCTGGTCGCTGGGATGATCAGCCATCACGGCGAGGCCAAAACCGAGGCGTGGGTCAAGGGACTGGTCGCCAATTTTGCCCGCCCACCCAAAGGCGGTGACCGCGATCAGATCAAGGCCGTCGCTGCCGGTGAATGCGATGTGGCCTTGGCCAATACCTACTACCTCGGCGGCATGAGCAATTCCAGCGATGATGCGGAAAAGCAAGCCGCCGCCAAGGTCGCTGTGTTCTGGCCCGACGCCAAAACCACCGGTGTTCACGTCAATGTCAGCGGAGCCGGGATCACCGCCCACGCCCGCAATCGTGATCATGCCATCAAGCTGCTGGAATTTATGGCAGGCGATGCCGCCCAACGCTGGTATGCTGAAACCAACAATGAATACCCCGTCAATCCGGCCATTCCGCCCAGCGCCACTCTCAAAGCCTGGGGCGAGTTCAAGGCCGACACCCTCAACGTGGCCAAATTGGGCGAACTGAACGCCGCCGCCGTGCAATTGATGGATCGGGCGGGTTGGAAGTGAGCCGATAGAATGCCGCCAATGTGACCGTTTCCCTCGAAGCCGGGGCGTCCGCGTCCCGCTGCACCACATCCCCTGTCGCTGGACGCAACCGCTGCCAGCGGTTGTGGATACTGTGGCTTCGCCTCGACCGCTGGGTTTTGCTGGTGGTCGGGGTTTCTTTGTTGCTGGCACTGCCCGTCCTGACGGTATTCCTGACCGCATTGCAACCGGTCGGCCCGGTCTGGCGGCATTTGGCCGATACCGTGCTGGCGGATTATGTGCGCAATTCGCTGGTGTTGATGCTGGGTGTTGGCGTGGGCACCTTGTTGATCGGCGTGCCTGCCGCCTGGTTGACCAGCATCCACGATTTTCCCGGTCGGCGGTTGTTCGAGTGGGCCTTGCTGCTGCCGATGGCGATTCCCGCCTATATCATCGCCTACACCTACACCGGCTTGCTGGATTTCGCCGGGCCGGTACAAACCGCCTTACGTGAGAGCTTCGGCTGGAACCGCCAGGATTATTGGTTTCCCGAAATCCGCTCCCTACCCGGTGCGGTCATCATGCTGGCGCTGGTGCTGTATCCCTACGTCTATCTGCTGGCGCGGGCCGCTTTTCTCGAACAGTCAGTCGCCGTGCTGGAAGTCAGCCGCTCGTTGGGGGCGGGGCCGTGGCGGCGCTTCTATGCTGTCTCATTGCCGATGGCGCGACCGGCGCTGATCGCCGGGGTGTCGCTGGTGCAAATGGAGGCGTTGGCGGATTACGGCACCGTCCAGTATTTTGGGGTGAGCACCTTTACCACCGGCCTCTTTCGGGTCTGGTATGGGATGAACGACAGCACCGCCGCCGCCCAACTGGCGGGATTGTTGATGCTGTTCGTGTTTGCGCTACTGGCGTTCGAGCGGTTGTCGCGGCGGCTGGCGCGATTTCACCACACCGGCAATCGACCAGTGCGGCTCGCTCGACTGGCCCTGCGAGGTGGTGGGCGGTGGTGGGCGACGGTAGCCTGTCTGCTGCCGTTATTATTCGGCTTTCTGCTGCCAGCGGGGCAGTTGGCGGTCTGGGCCTTCCGTACCGCACCACACATGGTGGACGGACGATTTTGGTCCTTGCTCACCCATAGTTTATCGCTGGCGCTCGGTGCGGCCTTGTTGATTCTGACGCTGGCGTTGTTGTTGGGATACGGCCACCGCTTGCGGCCGCAAACGCTGGTGCGGGGAGCCGTGCGAACGGCCGGACTTGGTTACGCCGTCCCCGGCGCGGTGGTCGCTATCGGAGTCATGCTGCCGCTGGCCGCTATCGACCGCAGTGTGGATGGTTGGGCACGGCAATGGCTGGGATGGTCCACCGGCTTGTTGCTGAGCGGAACGGTGACGGCGCTGTTATTCGCCTATTGCACGCGGTTTTTGCCGGTGGCCCTGCACAGCGTGGAAGCCGGGCTGAGTCGCATTCGGCCGAGCATGGATGATGCGGCTCGCGCACTCGGTTCGACGCCGAGGGAAGTGTTATGGCGGGTCCATATCCCGATGCTGCGTGGCAGTTTGCTGGCCGCTGTGTTACTGGTGTTTGTCGATGTACTCAAGGAATTGCCAGCGACTTTGATTCTACGACCGTTTAACTTCAACACGCTGGCGGTGCGGACTTACGAACTGGCCTCTGATGAGCGATTGGCGGATTCGGCGGGTTTCGCGCTGGCGGTGGTGCTGGCTGGCATCGGGCCGGTGATTCTGCTCAGTCGCGCCATCGGCCGTGCGAGACCTGATCATGACGCCGTTCCTTGAAGTGACCGACATTGATATTGCCTATCCGCCGAAGCGGGTGGTCGAGGGCGTCTCATTCAAAATGGCTGAGGCGGCTATCGGTTGCCTGCTCGGTCCCAGTGGCTGCGGCAAAACCACGCTGTTGCGTGCTATCGCCGGGTTCGAGCCGGTGCAGCGGGGTTTGATCTGGCTGGAAGGCGTCGAACTGAGCCGACCCCATTGGACGTTACCACCTGAACAGCGCCGCATCGGCATGATGTTTCAGGATTTGGCGCTGTTTCCGCATTTGACGGTTGCTGACAACGTGGCCTTTGGCTTGCGGAGCTGGAAAGCGGCAGAGCGGTGGGCACGGGTACACGAGCTATTGAATGTCGTCGGTTTGGATGAGTATGCCCAACGTTATCCGCATCAGATTTCCGGGGGCCAGCAACAGCGGGTGGCCCTGGCTCGCGCTCTCGCGCCGAGGCCGCGATTATTGCTGCTGGATGAACCGTTCTCCAGCCTGGATGTGGCCTTACGCGAGGATTTGGCGCATGAGATTCGGGCGATCCTGTTGCGGGAAGGCATCGGCGGCCTGCTGGTCAGTCACGATCAGTTCGAAGCCTTCGCCTTTGCCGATCAGATCGGGGTGCTGAATCAGGGCCGGCTGTTGCAGTGGGATAGCGCCTACAACCTCTATCATCGACCAGCCGATCATTTTGTCGCTGATTTTATCGGCCAGGGCGTGTTCTTGCCGGGCCGGATGGGCGAGGGCAGCCGGGTTTGCACCGAATTGGGTGATATTGATGGCATACCACCGGCCGGTTGTGCGCCGGGCGATCCGGTCGAGGTGCTGGTGCGGCCGGATGATGTGACCCACGATGATAGCAGTCCGTTGATGGCCGAAGTGGTGGAGCGCGCGTTTCGCGGTGCGGAGTTTCTCTACACTCTGAAGCTCGATAGCGGCGCGCGTTTGCTCTGTCTGGCTGCTAGCCACCACAATCACCAAGCGGGGCAGCGGATCGGCATTCGGCTGGAAATCGATCATCTGGTGGTCTTCCAGCGGGCGTTAGGGGCCATGAATGAGGCGTAGCTAGCCAGCGCCGACGCTTCGGGAGAAAATTGGCCAACCGCAGCCGTTTTTAGAACCTATTTCGGAGCACCCCGTGGAAAAGGTGTGGCTAAAGTGCTATCCGCCCGATGTTCCGGCGGACATCAATCCCGATCAATACCGCTCGCTCGTTGAGATCTTCGAGCGGAGCTGCTGTCAGTTCGGTCGCCGTCAGGCATTCGCCTGCATGGGTCGTAGCCTCACCTATAACGAGTTGGAGCAGAAAAGCCGAACCTTCGCCGCCTATTTGCAGCAGGATCTGCAATTAGCCAAAGGTGAGCGGGTGGCGCTCTTGCTGCCGAACTTGCTGCAATATCCGGTGGCGCTCTTTGGCGTGTTGCGCGCTGGGCTGGTGGCAGTCAATATTGATCCGTTAAGCGTGCCATCGGAGCTGAAGCAGCAGTTGCACGATTCCGGCGCGAAAGTGATTGTCATTCTGGCCAACTTCGCCCATGTCCTAGCCGGCATCATCGGCGAGACGGCGGTTGAAACCGCCATCGTCACCGAGATTGGCGATCTGCTTTCCTACTGGAAGGCTAAAGTCATCAATTTGGCGATCAAGCACATCAAAAAGACCGTGCCTGCTTATGTTTTGCCTAACGCGGTCGCTTTTCAGACCCTCCTTACGGCAGCGGGCGAGCGCTCGCTTTCTGCTGACAAGGTGAGCGGTGAGGATCTAGCCTTATTGCACTACACGAGGGGCATCACCGGCGTACCCAAGGGGGTGATGCTCAGTCACCGTAATCTGGTGGCGAATGTCGAACAATGCCTTGCCTTCCTGGGACCGGAGCTTGGTAAGAGCAAGGAAGAAATCATGGTTACGGCCTTGCCATTGCATCAGCTTTTCTGCCTGACGGTGAATTGCTTTGCTGGTGTGCGACGCGGTGGGTTGAATGTGCTGCTGGCGAATCCACGCGATATTCCGGTTCTTATCGCGGAAATGCGCCACACGCGATTGACCGCCATCACCGGGGACGACGGTTTGTTTGCAGCGTTGACCAACCATCCAAAGGTGAGCCAGATTGATTTTTCTGGGCTTAAAGTGGCGGTCGGCAGTGGCGTCGTGGGCGCAGCAGTGGCGGCGCGTTGGCAAGCGATCACCGGGGTGCCGATCTTGGCAAGCTATGGCCTGACCGAAGCCGGGCCGCTGGTTTGTCTTGATCCGCTGGAGGTTGGCGAGGCGGGCGGTCGCGTTGGCTTGCCGTTACCATCTACGGCCATTGAGTTACGCAGCGCGACGGGTATTGCAGTGGAACCGGGTGAGCGTGGTGAGCTGTGTGTGCATGGCCCCCAGGTGATGCGGGGCTATTGGCAACGGCCTGAAGAAACGGCTTGCGTGCTGCGCGATGGCTGGTTATTGACTGGCGATGTCGCCACAATTGATGAGAACGGCTTCGTGCGGATCGTCGGTCGGCAGCGGGATCGGATTTGCGTCTCCGGTCACGAGATCTTTCCCGATGATATTGAACGGGTACTACAGGATTGTGAGGGGGTATTAGAAGTGGCGTGTGTCGGGGTACCGGATGACAAAACCGGTCAGGCCATCAAAATCGCCGTCGTGCGCAAACCCGGCGCGGAATTGACCGGTGAAATGGTGCTGGCGCATTGCTATCGGCGACTGACCGCTCAGCAGATGCCACGGCACATCGAATTCCGTGACAGTTTGCCCAAGTCTCGCGCAGGCGAGGTATTACGCCGGGCGCTGTGTTGAGCGTGCGGCTGCGCTCAGAGGTGGCTTTCGGGGGATGAAGTTGTAGCCGAGTGCGGCGCATTCGGCAGGGGCAGCGCCGCATCAGGAGCGGCTAAGAGGGGAAAGATTTCATCCAGATGGCGGTGGATTTCCTGTTCCAGTCGCTGTTTGAAGGGGGTCAGCAGCCAACCCAGGCGCACGTTGACTCGGATCGAGCCGGGCACCAACTCGATTTGGCCATCAATGCCGCTGCGTTGAAAATGCAGCGAATCGCCTTCCCAGCGATAGCTGATTTCGTGCCGGTTGGCGAGGTGCTCGGCAAAGGTTTCGGCGGCTTGCCGGGCTTGTTGCGGGGTTAGCGGGTGAGAGCGCTCAATGGCGATGTCGAACATGGTGGTTTTTCTGAGGCAGTCATCAATCTTTCACAATTAGACAGCATCTGATCTGTGGAGTCCAGAATCGGCCTGGCGCTAGTGTAATCTTAAATTTACGGCCCGCTTGCACTGACTTGGGCTTGGCCGCCAATTAAAATAAACCGAGACGTGGCGTTAGGAGAGCAGACCATGCAGTGGGTACTGAGGGAGAGTAGGGTCTTTGCCATTGCCGCTATTTTCTTGCGGGTCGGGGGCTGGCTGCGCCAGCCGCTGTCGGATGATGCAAGGGAATTTCTTCGGCAATCCAATGACCTGCCGGTTACTGGATAACTGTGAATATCCAGTTACGGATTGAGCGCTTATTCACTTGGCTGGCCGGAGGGTTAGCCACGGTCGTCGTACTATGTCCTCCCGCTGCTTATTTCTTCTGGTCCTACCAGCAGCTAAGCGGTGCGTTGGAAAACGAGGTTGCGGTCACCGCCACGGCCATCACTGACTTTATCAATCTTAACCCCGCTCTGTGGCGCTTACAGCCCGAACGACTGGAAGAAGTACTCCACAAGCGAGTCAAGCAAGACTACACCGCCGTCCTTGTCGATGAGGCGGGCCAGCGCATGGCCCAGGTGGCGCCTGATTTACGCCAACCGCTGGTGACGCGCCGACATCCTGTTTACGAGTTGGCGGTCAAGGCGGGTGCGCTGGACATGGCGGTCTCGCTACAGGGGTTGCTGGTGGAAACTGCCCTGGTTGGTTTGAGCGGGCTTGTCCTTGGCTTGATCGTGTTTTTTTCGCTGCGGACTCTGCCGATCCGTACCTTACGGCTCTTAACCCAGGCGTTGATGAATAGCGAGAATGCGTATCGGCAGCTAGTCGAGCTATCGCCAGATGGGATTTACATTCACCAAGACGAGAAGATCGTCTACATCAATGCAGCGGGTGTTCGCTTGTTTGGTGGCCACGCGCCGGCCGATCTGCTGGGAACCTCCTGCTGGGACCGCTTGCATCCTGACTCTTATACCTTGGTTCGTCAACGGTTGCAGGAGATTCAAGTAACCAAAATGGCAGTTGCTCTGGTTGAAGAGACCTATGTCCGCTTGGATGGCAGCGTGTTTCCGGTGGATGTGGCCGCCGCGCCGTTTATCTATCAAGGTAAGCCGGCGTTGCAGGTGGTCTTTCACGATCTCACCGAGCGCAAGCGGGTTGAGGGTGCGCTGGCACACGCCCGCGATGCCGCCGAGGCCGCTAATTTCGCCAAGTCACGGTTTTTGGCCAATATGAGCCACGAGATTCGTACCCCGATGAACGGCGTGTTGGGGATGGCGCAACTGTTGACCCGGCAGGCAAATCTCACCGAGCAACAGCGCCACTACCTGGAGATGTTACAAGATTCTGGGAAAACGCTGTTGCGGATCATCGACGAGATTCTCGATTTTTCCAAGATTGAGGCCGGTAAGCTTGTTTTGGCAGAGGTCGAGTTCGATTTGCGCCAACAGGTGGGTGATGCGCTGCGAATGCTGGTTCCGCAAGCTCAGCGCAAGGGTTTGGTGCTGTTCTGGCAAATAGCGGCCGATGTACCGGGCCGGTTTTGCGGCGATCCCGACCGGTTGCGGCAGATTCTCTGCAATTTGGTCGATAATGCCGTCAAATTTACCCGCCATGGCGAAGTTCAGGTGAGGGTGTCGCTTGCCGAGAGCGATAAAGTAATCAGTCGGCGTGGCGACGGCGTTTGGTTGTATTTCCGGGTGCGAGACAGCGGGATCGGTATTCCCGATACGGCCCATGCCTATCTTTTCCAACCCTTTATGCAAGCCGATGATTCCACCACCCGCTCGTATGGCGGTACGGGCCTTGGCCTTGTCATCGCCAAACAAATTGTCGAACTGATGGGTGGTGAGATTGGTTACGAGCCTGCGCCGGGGGGAGGCACAATCTTTTGGTTTACCGTGCGGCTGGCCCCTACGGCTAAGGCATCTAGTCCGGCGGCCGTTCAGCTTGGCAAGCTCGAAACCTTGGCCGGTCATGTGCTGCTCGTTGAAGATAACGCCATCAATGCCCTGGTAGCGCAGGCCATGCTTCAATCCTTTGGGCTAGAGGTCAGCATGGCTGCCAATGGTAAAGAAGCGTTGGAATTCTGGGAAAACGGTCGATTTGATGCCGTGTTGATGGATTGTCAGATGCCGGAGATGGATGGTTTTGAAGCGACCCGCCAAATTCGGGAGCGCGAGGCGGCTCCCAGCCAGAACACGATCAGCCCAACCCCCATTATCGCGTTAACCGCCAATGCGTTTCCAGAAGACCGGGCGCGATGCCTGGCGGTCGGGATGGACGATTTTGTGGCGAAGCCATTTTCGCGGGATGATCTCTATCAAATCCTCCGAAGTTGGCTTGTGAAAACCCGCCACGTCAGTGGTTCTCAATAGAACCGTTTAAGCGAGCGCCCGACTTTTGCCGGAGGCTGGCGGGGATTTAATGAGCAGGTATTGTTCGCCGCGCCGCTCGTAGGCGCGTTCTTGCATCGGGCGCATACCGAGCGCATTAGCGGTAGTTGAACGGCCGCTCTGCGCGTAAGCCACTGAAACGGAAGGCACGCTTTTCGTCATGATGAATTGTTGTCCGTGGAGTTGCCCGTCAGTTCGCGCTCGATCTGTTCGATGCTGGGCAGGCTGGTCTGCAACTCTGGCGGTAAAGAGGCCAGCAGTTGATATTCAGCCACGCCGATGGGCTGGGTGTTGTCGCGCAGGGCGTATTCGGCCACCACCTTGTTTTTGCTTTTGCATAACAGTAAACCGATGGTGGGGCCATCCTGGGGGTGTTTGATCTGAGCATCAACCGCCGTGAGGTAAAATTTCAACTGACCCAGATGTTCGGGTTTGAATTTGCCGCCCTTGAGTTCGATCACCACGTAGCAGCGCAGCTTGAGGTGGTAGAACAGCAGGTCAATGAAGAACTCGTCACCGCCCACGTCGAGGAGCACTTGCCGCCCGACGAAGGCAAAACCCGCGCCTAGCTCTAGCAGAAATTCGGTGACATGTTTCACCAAGGCGTTTTCAATCTCGCGCTCCTGGGCTTTGTCGGTCAGGCCGAGAAAATCGAAGCGGTAGGGGTCTTTCAGCGACTCACGGGCCAGGTCGGATTGTGGTTTGGGCAAGCTGGCGGTGAAGTTGGTGACGGCCTTGCCGGTTCGTTCCAGCAGGCGGGTTTCGATCTGCATCACCAGAATATTGCGCGACCAGTTGTGCTCGATGGCTTTTGATAAATACCAATTACGTTCGTCGCGGGTTTTGAGCTTGTCTATCAGCGTGCAGAGATGAAACCAAGGTGATTGTGCAGCAGCCTGCTGCACAAATTCCGCATCCGGCCACGCTTCGGCAAAGGCCCGCATGTACTTGAGGTTGCGGGGTGAAAATCCTTTCATATCGGGGAAAGCGGCCCGCAAATCATTTGCCAGCCGTTCAATGACTTTGGCACCCCAGCCTTGTTCGGCTTGCCGCGCCAGAATGTCGCGGCCTATCTGCCAGTACAGCAGCACCAGTTCCCGATTGACCGCCAGCGTGGCCCGCTGCTGGGCGGTGTGGATGCGTTCTTTGAGATCGGCCAGCCAATCGGCGTAGCCGTCGGGTGGCGACATCAGGCCAGCGGGTAAATCGTTCATCGGCTCCCCGCGATTTCAAGGTCGGTCTGGCTGAATTCGCGGTCCGTCGCCAGAATCGGTACGCGGTAGTATTTGGCGCAGGCATAGTGCAGGCAATCGCCCAGGTTCAGGCCATGCCGCCCTGAACGATAACGGTGCGCGGCGGCCAGGGCGAGTTGGGTCGTATCGGCGGCAGGTGGCAGATCGCGCACTTCGATGTCTCGTTCATCGAGAAACTCACGAATCAGCGGCGCGGTGACTTCGATAGACAGGTTGAACTTGTCCGGCCGCGCCAGCGCCAGCGCGACCTCAAGCACAGCGACGGGTGAGGTGAGTCTGGTTTCAGCGGCAGCCAGCACCTCGGCTATCCGGCTGGCTTCGCGTTCATCGGACAACAGGGCGATAAGGGCGGAGGCATCGACGAACATCAGCCCTCCCGTTCCAGGTTATCGCCCCACATCGCGTCGAACACCTGTTTGGGCAGCGGTTTCCGCGCTTCCTCGCTTAGGGAAACGCCATATCTTTCTCTGATCCGTGCCGCCGTTTCCAGTGGTGTTTCCGCGGTACGCCGCCGGGTGATGGCTTCCTTCATGGCGATGATGATGGCGTCGGTGATGCCGACGCCCGCCATCACCGCGAACTTGCGGGTCAGTGCATCGGCTTCGGGGTTGTTGACGTTGATGGGCATGGCTGGCTCTATGTAGATAAAATAATGTAGATTTCTACATCATTACGCTTTGGCCTGCAAGACGGGTCAAAGCGCACCTGATGCCTTTGCGGGGAAAAGGCGGCCGTGGCGTCATCCCCGCTGCTTTTTTGGCTTGGCTGCCGCTGTCATCTTGGTATACAGATCAAACAGTTTCTCCAGCCGTTCGGTGTCGTTGCGGAAGCGGCGACCGATGTAGATGCGTTCTACCACTTCATCGTTACGCTCGTGCGCCTCGCGTAAATCGGCGGGCATGTGGTCGGGATCGTACAGGTCGGCAATCGTCGCCGGAAAATGCACTTCGCGGGTCAGCAGGATGTCTTCAGCGCAGCGAGTCAGGTCGGCTTGGTTTTTCTCGGTGAGCGGGGGAACGGGAAAGGTGTTCCAGCCGAGGGAGATGCTGGTCTGGATTGACGAAAGCGGCTTTGCTGACAACATGCCCCGTTGGCATGGCTATGCTCCCCTATCGGGCAACGCTGTTAGTACGGCGGGATCGCCACACCGGGGAAGCGGTACTTGAAAAATGGGTCGATATTCGACCGGTAATGCGGATGCTTCAAGATGACCTTGCGCAACCGTTCTTCATCTGCGGCCTCAATGAGGAAACCGCCGACATTGGCGCTGGCGATGTCAAACGCGACCTTTATGATGTTATCGGCTGCGAAATCGCCGGTCACCGGTGCTTCGGGAAAGCGGCGGTAGTGGAAGTAGACGGCCTGCGCGACGTAGGCTGCCGCCTCCGCGTCCTCTTGTGCCAGAATCAACCGCTGAATGTCCTGCATCGCGTGGGTTGCCTCGTGGATCACATTGGATACGGCGATATAGTCGGCCTGATTCAGCGAGGCTTTCACCTGCAACGTTGCCTTCTTGTCGGGGTGCGCCGTGCAAGGATAGTATTCGGCCGCAGTTACCGTACCGAAGGGCATCTCGGTGACCTGGATTGCTCCCATCGAAATATACGACGCGACCTCCTGGAATTTCGTTTGCGAGACCAGTTGCGTACCGAAACGGAAGTTACAGTACGCTGTATCGCCACCGGTGAGGATATAGCAGACCTGCTTGGCGAGAGGCGAGAGTTTTGCTGGATTTGGCATCTCACATTTTCTCCATACCCAAACTATACGCTGATTGCTGTTGATCGCAGTGCTTATCGGTGGATTCTTTCCTAATATGGTAAGTGGGTAATCTAAAGGTATCCAGTATTCGGATTAAATATTTTCAAATACTTAGCCCAACTTTCCCCATTGATAAGAAATTCCCTTGATGTTGGGAGATAGCAACCATGACGATTTCTTTCCGACTAAAGAGAGCAAGCACCTGGGGACACTACCGCCTGATATAGGCATGTTTGCGTCGTTGTTGAGCGAACGGGTCTGGCGGCAGGTACAAGTGCTGCTGGTGATGGAGGTGTTGCAGGCGATGGGATTGAGCGGGAAGTGGCGGTTCAGCACCTATCATTGGGTCTTGAGTCAGGCGCGTTGGTCTGGGCTGGCACAGTAAACAGTCCAAAAACGCCAATCCCCGCAAATTTACGGGGATTGGTGAGACGGACAAAGCTAGAGGTGATTAGGCCGCAACCTTCACCTGATCCGCCACTGCCCGATATTCCGGCACCTGATCGAAGTTCAGATAACGGTAAATCTCCGCGCCCTTGCTGCCGATCTCGCCCATGTACGTCATGTACTCGCTAAAGGTCGGAATCTTGCCGAGCAGCGCACAGACCGCCGCCAGCTCCGCCGAACTCAGGTACACATTGGCGCCCTTGCCCAGGCGGTTGGGGAAGTTGCGGGTGGAGGTGGACACCACGGTAGCATTGTCGGCGACCCGCGCCTGATTGCCCATGCACAGCGAGCAACCCGGCATTTCCATCCGCGCCCCAGCGCTGCCGTAGATGGCATAGTAACCTTCCTCGCTCAACTGGCGGGCGTCCATCCGGGTCGGCGGGGAAATCCACAACCGGGTCGGGATGTTGGATTGCCCGTTCAGCACCTTGCCGGCGGCGCGGTAGTGGCCGATGTTGGTCATGCAGGAGCCGATGAACACCTCGTCAATCTTCGCGCCCGCCACATCCGCCAGCGTCTTGACATCATCGGGATCGTTTGGGCAAGCCAGCAGCGGTTCCTTGATCGCGCTCATGTCGATTTCGATGATGTCGGCGTACTCGGCATCGGCGTCTGGCTCCATCAGGGTCGGGTTGGCCAGCCAGGCTTCCATCCCCTTGATGCGCCGTTCCAGGGTCTTCGGGTCTTGATAGCCGTTGGCGATCATCCACTTCAGCAGCGTGATATTGCTGTTGAGATATTCAATGATCGGCTCCTTGTTCAAGCGCACGGTGCAACCGGCGGCGGAGCGCTCGGCGGAGGCGTCGGACAGCTCGAAGGCTTGTTCCACCTTCAAATCCGGCAGGCCCTCGATTTCCAGAATCCGGCCGTTAAAGACATTCTTCTTGCCTTCCTTCGCCACCGTCAGCGTACCGGCTTTGAGCGCGGCGTAAGGAATGGCGTTGACCAGATCGCGCAGGGTGATGCCGGGCTGCATCTGGCCCTTGAAGCGCACCAGCACCGATTCCGGCATATCCAGCGGCATCGAGCCGGTGGCGGCGGCGAAGGCGACCAGCCCGGAACCGGCCGGGAAGCTGATGCCGATGGGGAAACGAGTGTGCGAATCGCCGCCGGTGCCGACGGTATCCGGCAGCAGCATCCGGTTCAGCCAGCTATGGATGATGCCATCACCGGGCCGCAGCGCCACCCCGGCGCGGCTGGAAATGAAATCCGGCAGGGTGTGGTGGGTTTGCACGTCCACCGGTTTGGGATAAGCGGCGGTATGGCAGAACGACTGCATCACCAGATCGGCAGAGAAACCGAGACAAGCCAGGTCTTTCAGCTCGTCGCGGGTCATCGGGCCGGTGGTGTCCTGCGAGCCGACCGTGGTCATCTTCGGCTCGCAGTAGGTGCCGGGACGAATGCCCGCCACGCCACAGGCTTTGCCGACCATCTTCTGCGCCAGGGTGAAACCCTTGCCGGAATCTTTAGGAGCCACTGGCCGGCGGAAAATCGGGCTGGGGCCGAGTCCTTGCACTTCCCGCGCCCAGTCGGTCAGGCCGCGGCCGATGATGAGATTAATGCGGCCACCGGCCTGCACTTCGTCCAGCAGCACGTCGGACTTATATTCAAAGGTCGAGATGACTTCGCCGTTTTTCTCGATCTTGCCGGCATGGGGATAGATGTCGATGACATCACCCATGTTCATTTTGGTCACGTCGCAATCGGTGATCGGCAGCGCGCCCGCATCTTCCATCGTATTGAAGAAAATCGGCGCGATTTTGCCGCCCAGACAGTAACCGCCATAACGCTTGTTCGGCACGTAGGGAATGTCGTCGCCGGTCCACCACAGCACTGAGTTGGTGGCCGATTTACGGCTGGAACCGGTGCCCACCACATCGCCGACATAGGCAACCGGATGGCCTTTCTTCTTGAGGGATTCAATCAGCTTCAGCGGGCCGATTTTGCCGGATTCATCGGGCTGAATGCCGGGCCGTTCCATCTTCAGCATCGCCAGGCCGTGCAGCGGAATGTCGGGGCGGCTCCAGGCATCGGGGGCGGGCGAAAGATCATCGGTATTGGTTTCGCCGGTGACCTTGAACACGGTGACGGTGACTTTTTCTGGCAGTTTGGGCCGACCGGTAAACCATTCCGCCTCCGCCCAGGAGGTCATGATCTGTTTAGCGTGGGCGTTGCCTTTGTCGGCTTTTTCCTTGACACCGTGCTTGTAGTCGAACATCAACAGGGTTTGCGACAGCGCCTTGGTGGCGGCGGGCGCGCACTCGGCGTCATCCAGCAGATCAATCAAGGGCTGAATGTTGTAACCGCCGACCATGGTGCCCAGCAATTCGGTGGCTCGCACGCGGGAAATCAGCGGACATGAGGTCTCGCCCTTGGCGACGGCGGCCAGAAAAGCGGCTTTGACATAAGCAGCCTGATCGACACCCGCCGGCACGCGCTGGGTCAGCAAATCCAACAAGAAATTTTCCTCGCCTTTAGGCGGGTTTTTCAGCAGTTCGACCAGATCAGCGGTTTGTTGCGGAGTGAGCGGTAGGGCAGGAATGCCCAGGGCGGCACGTTCGGCGGCTTGTTGGCGATAGGTTTCAAGCATGAAAAAGGCCCTTTTAGATAGGGCGATCCCGAAGAGCGGGAACGCTGACAAGTGGTGATGGGTGATCGATGGTTTCCGGTCGAAATGCCGGCGCATTAATTTGCGCTTTCCCTATTGAAGGAAAGGAAATTCAATTATACCGGGAACGGCAAGAAGCGGGGTAGTTAGGGATACGCGGCCGGTCGCATTGAACTATCCGCTACGCGAGCTAAACCAATTTAACGAATCCACATTGATTGGAAAACAAGATGGTTATACCCAGAGCGAACCCTGCGACCGGGTGCTTGATGAGCGGCCAGGATTTTCGGGACTCTCTTCGCAAGTACCAGCCCACCGTCTATGTCGATGGCCAACGCATCGAATCCGTCGCGGATGCGCCCGCGTTCCAGCCGGGCATCAACGCGCTGGCAGTGAGTTACGATTTCGCCCGTGATGCCGCTAAAGTGCCCTTGATGACCGCTGTGCAATCGGTTAGCGGCAAGACCGTCAACCGGATGCTGCATATCAACGAGTCTGCTGGCGATTTACTCAATAAATTGGAAGCCGTCCGACTGCTGTGCCAGGAAACCGGCTGCGCGCAGCGTTACCTGGCCCATGATGGCCTCAATGGGATTGGCCAAGCGGTTGCCCAGTTGGATGACGCCAACGGTACGACGGAGTGCCGTGCCCGCTTTGCCGCCTACTTGCAGCAGGTACAGGACCAAGATTTGAGTTTGGGGATTGCCATGACCGATGCGAAGGGCGACCGTAGTCGCCGCCCACATCAGCAGAGCAACCCAGATGTCTATCTGCACATCGTCGAGCGTAACGGCCGAGGCATCGTGATTGCCGGCGCCAAGGCCATCGTGACGGCTGCTCCCTATGTCCATGAGTTTCTGGTGATGCCGTCGCGGAATATGACCGAGGCCGATGCCGATTTCGCTGTCTGCTGCGCAGTACCGGTCGATGCGTCCGGCATCACTATCATTGCCCGGCCGGCCGGCCGGCCGGGCGAGAAGCCTGAACATGGTGCGCCGCTGTTTTCCCGCCGCTACGGTCAGTCCACGGCCGTGGTGATTTTTGATCGGGTGCTGGTGCCTTGGGAGCGGGTCTTTCTTGCCGGTGAGTGGGAGCATTCCGGGGCGGTGACTTATCACTATGCGACGCATCACCGGCATAGCTGCATCGGTGCGCGTGCCGGTTTTGGTGATTTGTTGATCGGTGCAGGCGCGCTGATGTGTGAAGCCAACGGCCTTGATCCCAACCGCAAGGCCAGTTTGCGCGAGCCGATGGTCGAGTTGATCAAAATCACCGAGGGATTCTATGCCTGCGGCGTGGCGGCCAGCGTCTATGGCCAGCAAGATCCCTATGCGAAAAGCTTCATGCCGGAACCGGTCTTTGCCAATATCGGTAAGCTATTGCTATCAACCCAGATTTACGAGATGCACCGCTTAGCCCACGAAGTATCGGGCGGGTTGATCGTCGCGCTGCCGGGGCCGGACGAGGATCACAATCCGGCGACGGCGGCGACGCTTGCTGAGGTGCTGCGGGCCAACCCGACGGTTCCCTACGACAAGCGGATCGAGGTCGCCCGCTTCCTGGAGGATTTGACCGCTTCTTACCAAGGGGGATGGTATTCGCTGATCAGTCTGCACGGCGGCGGTTCGCCAGCGGCATTGAAGCAGGAAATCTGGCGGCATTACCCCCTGGGCGATAAGGTCGCTCTGGTCGAGCGTTTGCTGGAACGCGGCGTGCTGGCCGACTCCAATCGGCCGATCCTGCGTAATCGCCAACCGGGCCGGTGTTGTGATGCTGGTTGTCGTCAACCGGGACAGCCGCTCATGGTGCCGCTGCCGACTGCGCCGTCAGCAGGGGATGGGGTGGAAAATCCCGGCCAGTAGGATTTTTCTGTTGGAACTCATGGCCCTCCCCGGCGTAAAGGCCGCCGGGGAGGGCATCAAGGGGAGGGCGGCCGTTTTATTTCTTGGCTTCCTCGGGAATCGTCAATGCGAGGAAGATCGCCCCATTATCCCGCCGCACCAGAACCGGTATCGGCCGACCGGCCGGCAAATTCTCAATCAGATCAGCGAATTGGCCAACCTCATTCACATCGATATTATTGATACGGGCGATGATATCTCCGGGCCGAATACCGGCTCTGGCTGCTGGCCCTTCGTCAACATCCTTAACCAGCAAACCGCTCGCACCCTGTTTACGTTTTTCTGCGGGCAATTCGGCAACAGCCAAACCCAATCGATTGCTGGTCGGCGATTCTACAGTCGCCTGTTGCAATTTGACCTCATCCGGTAATTGCGTGATCTGGACGTTAAGCGCTTGTTCCTTGCCGTCACGAATGACCGTCAGCGGAATGGTCGTGCCGGGCCGGGTGCGGGCGACCATCAAGGGTAAATCAGTGGAGTGCTGCACCGGTTGACCATTGAAGGCCACGATGATATCGCCCACCTTGATACCAGCCCCTTGCGCCGGCCCCTCTGCCATCACTTGTCCGATCAGGGCACCGCGCGGTTTGTCGAGGCCGAAAGATTGGGCTAATTCCGGTGTCATTTCTTGAATCAAAACGCCCAGCCAGCCGCGTGTCACCTTACCGCCCGATTTGAGTTGCTCAACCACCTCCATCGCCACGTCGATGGGAATGGCGAAGGATACCCCCTGATAACCACCAGAACGACTGTAGATTTGCGAATTGACGCCGATCACCTCGCCATCAAGATTGAACAGCGGTCCGCCGGAATTGCCGGGGTTGACGGCAGCGTCGGTCTGAATGAAAGGGACATAATTGTCGCTGGGTAGATTACGGCCTAGGGCGCTGATGATGCCCTGGGTGGCGGTGCGCTCAAAGCCGAAGGGCGAACCGATGGCCAATACCCATTGACCGACCTTGATCTTGTGGGCATCGCCGAGTTTGACGGTAGGTAAATTGCCGTCGGATTTAATCTTCAGTACCGCAATATCGCTGCGCTTATCTTTGCCGATCAACTGTGCCGTCAGCTCGGTGCGGTCGGGTAAACCGACGACGATGCTGTCTGTCTGATCAACCACATGGGCGTTGGTGACGACGTAACCATCGGCCGAAACGATGAAGCCGGAACCGACCGACGAGCGTGGTTGAGCCGGGGAGTCGGGCATTTCGTCGAAGAAGCGTTTAAAGTAATCGAAGAACGGGCTGTTCTCAGGAATATTCGGATGGCCCAGTCTGGGGCGTTCCTTGAGATCGGATTTAGTTTGAATGCTAACCACCGCTGGGCTGTAGCGCTCGACCAGGGTGACAAAATCGGGATACTCGGCTGCCGGTGCGGTCGCACTCCATAGCAGCCCAATCAAAGCGCTCAGCCAGAACGGCTGTTTTGCATACATAGCATTGTCTCCCATAAGGTAAATTAAGCGTCAACAGGTGCGAGGATCAAACCCATTCGGCTAGCGGGGATTGACCGCTAGAGATTGGCTTGGTTCGACGATGGCGGGTAACGCCGTCGGAACACGGGCTGAACCGCATAGTAGCGCGCACCACCAGGTTCCCCGATATTGCTAACGTTGTGAGGTGAAATCATGGCACAAACGCCGTCCACGATGCTGCCGCTGGCTACACTAGCCCCCAATTTTAATCTACCAGAGCCAGCGACAGGTAAAACCGTGGCCCTGGCTGATTTTCAAGACAGTCCGGCCTTGCTGGTGATGTTCATTTCCAACCATTGCCCGTTTGTCAAACATATTCGGGCGGACTTGGCGCGATTTGCCGCCGATTATCGCGCCAAGGGGTTGGCCAGCGTCGCGATAGGTGCCAACGATGCCGCCAATTATCCAGATGACAGTCCAGCCCGGATTGCCGAGGAGGCCAAAGCGCTCGGCTTTTCCTTCCCCTACCTGTACGACGAAAGTCAAGCCGTAGCCAAAGCCTATCGGGCGGCCTGCACACCGGATTTTTTCCTGTTCGATGCCAACCGCAAGCTGGTCTATCGCGGCCAGTTCGACGACAGTCGGCCGGGTAATGCCATCCCGGTGACGGGCGCGGATTTACGCGCGGCGGTGGATGCCTTGTTGGCGGGTCAGCCGGTTGCACCGGAGCAAAAACCGAGTATCGGCTGTAATATCAAATGGAAGGCGGGCAATGAGCCGGATTATTACAAGTAGCCGCTGAGGTCAGGGTCGATCTCGGCAAAGTGGAAGCTGCCAAGCATTTGGCCCTGTCGCAAATGGCGAAACTGAATGCCGCGCCACCGCACCGCGCGGTAATCCGTCCTGACGGCTGGCTAATGGCCCTCTCAACGTTCGATGGTGTAGATGAAATCGCCGCCCGTCCCGCTGGAGTTGGTGGCGGATTCCAGCATCAGATGTTCGGTGAAGCGGTATTTTAGGAAGAAGGTGTTAAGGGCGTTCAGCAAGCCGATTCCGTAGCCAACATAAAGCCTTGGCGTCAGGTACTTGCCGAGCATGAAGGACGTGCCGCCCTGGCTGGTGCTGCCGAGTTCGGCGGAATCCAGCCCGAACGCATCGGTCAGGCTCTTGCTAAGGCCGCCGCTTTGCCCGGAGCCGAGCGCGCTCGCCGCTTTGAACAGCATCGCCGTTTCGGTGCCGGAACCGCCCGGCGCCCGACCCAAGACCAGGTAGGCGAGAACATCTGGATCTGACATGTTCGGGGAGGAGAAGAAGGTCAGCTTCGGCCTTTTCAAGGTGCCGCGCACCTGTGCGCCCGCCATGATCTCTGCACCGGAAATGATATTTCGCTCTTGACGGACGACGCGCAATTCCAAGCTGGGGTTGTCGAGCGCGCTACTGCTGAATAATAACTGACCGCGTTGGATCTCGATTTCTTCGCCATAAATTTTGTATTTACCGGCCACGACTTCGATGTCACCGCTGGCGCGCGGTGCCAACTGCGGACTTTGCAGCACCCGCAAATCACCCCGGAGCTTACCTTTGAAGGCAGGCGTTTCCAACTGCACATCCTGGCCTAGTACGACGCGCATATCCGCGAAAATCGCCATGCCGCGCTCTTTGGCTTCCGGCGCCGTGCCATCCCGATTCTTGACGATCACCGTGTCGCTGGAGGCGTTAATCGCGCCCGGACGCTGACCGCCGGGCCGCAAAAAGGCCCGTGGAATGGTCAAGGTGCCTTGCAGACGGGTTTGCTGCGGTGTGTAGTCGATCTTGAGGTCAGGACTGATCTGGATTTGCACATCCGTGGTTTTGAGCGCTTGAAAGTTTTCTCCGATGATCGCCAGGATAAGCTGTCCTTTGAACGGATCATAATGGCCGTCAACCTGCAACTGGCCTGGCTCGGATTGCACCGAACCCGCCAAGCGGATCGGTCCCTGGCCGGTGCTGGTGGCGGCGAATTGCACAGCGCGCAGCTTCAGACCAGCCTCTGGAATCGACAGGGCGGTATTTTCCAGGCGCACATCGCCGCGCATTAAGGGTTTGGTCAAGGTGCCGCCCAGCGCCACATCCGCACGGACTTGCCCGGAAATTTCCGTGATCTCCGGCACGAAAGCCGAAACAATCTTTAAGTCGGTGATCGCTCCCTCAATCTTGCCGTTCAACCGACCAGCGCCGAGCGGGTCTTGTACTTGCAGGTTAGCCTGCAACTGCCCGGTTGATCCCAGATCTAGCCGGGCTTGGCTGGTCGCAGTCCGCCCATTGCTGTCCAGCTTGAGGGTGCCGCCGTTGAAGGCGATAGTGACCGGTCGGCCCTGATTTTGCAGGCTGACGTTACCAGGGGCGATGGTGACGTTGGCTTTACCCAGCAGCGCGCCACCGATTTTGCCGCTGACGGTGGCTTCGCCATTGATACTGGTGGTGAGCGCGACCTCCTTGGGGAAAAAGCGTTTGAATTGGTCTGGGTTGAGATTACTGAGTTGTACCCGACCATTGAAGTCGCCGGCTTGTTGCCACTGGCCTTGTAGGCACAACCGGGTGGGTGCGCTGCTCAAGCAGGCGGTATCAAGGCTCGCCTCCTTGGCGGAGGCGCGAACCGCTGCCGGTTTCTCCAGACTCCAGTTGCCGGCCGGGGTGTTTTTGGCAGTCAGCTGAGTGATACGGCCTTGCCAAAGCATGGCCGGGGTTTGCAGGCTACCGGCCAGAGCGAGCAGAAAACTCCCCGGTTCGCCGCTGAGTTCGGCTTTCAAGTCGTGCGCAGCGGCCGTGCCGGAACCATCCACCTGCAAGCTTTGCCATTTCTGGCCGCCCAGCACCAGGCTATCGCCGATGATTTTCAATTGCGAGCGGCCGACACCGCCCGCGTCGATGTTGGCCTCACCGCGCAAGCGCTGGATTTGATTGGCCCCTTGCTTAAGGTTATCAACGGCGATATTGGCGGCTATGATCGGGCTGGTGCGGGAGCCGCTCAATTTGCCAGTGCTGGCAACGGTGCCGCTCAGCCCAGGAACTAAGGATTTAAGCTGCGGCGCATTCAGCTTCCAAACCAGATCCAAGCGTTCAGTCAGTGTTCCGGTTGCTTCCAGGCGCGCGTCGCCCGCGCTTACATTCAGGTCCCGAACGGTGAGATTTTGGCCGCGAACACTGACATCGGCCTTACCGGCGACTCGTTGCCCGCTTAGAGTACCGGTCAAGTCTTCCAACAACACGTTGGTTCGCAGTTCACCATTTTCCAGCCCGCCATCACTTTTGAGCTGAAAATTCAATTTGCCGGGTACATCCTGCCAATGAGCGCCCGGATTGATCCCTTGACCATTGACGCTGGCTTGCCAACCGACTGCCGGCGCCCAGGTCGCATCGGCGGCGGCTTGTAGAGTTCCCTCCAAGGTTTTACCCGTCAGCTTGACATCACGAACCCCTTGCTCCGAGCCTTGGCCCGTCAGCGCCCAGGTACCCTTGGGAACATTCGGTCCTCGCAGATCGGTGGCCGTGGCGGTAAAGCGATAATCCTTGGGCGTACCCTCAGCCGTGAAGTCACCCTTCGTGCTCTGGATTTGCGGGATGCCCTTTAACGGCCAGGCCAGTGATTGCCATTGACCATTAGCCTGGAAACGCAGATCGGCCAATTCAACCTGGCCTTGCACGTTGAGCTTGAGCGGATGCTGGGCGGCGGTCAGGCGCAATTCGTTGAGCTTGACGGTCTTGGCGTCGCCATCGGCAGTAAAGCGCAGTGCCACGGGACCGAATTGGGGGACAGTGGCATTCATTTCGCCTTGGGCTTGCAAGCCGGAAAAGGCCCCATCGGCAAATTGCGCTTCGCCTTGGGTGAGCAGATTCAACGCCCAGGCAGGCGCAGTCAGGCGCACGTCGTCGAGTTTGATGGTTTTCGCGTCGCCGGCGGCGGTCAGTTGCAGAGTGGTCGGGCCGAGTTCCGGCACGGTCGCTTTCAACTCGGCATGACTGCGAAATTTCGGTAAAGCCCCCTCGGTCAATTGGGCCTCACCCTCGGCAGTTAACGTCAGATCGCGCTCAGGAGCGGCTACCTGCAAGGTGTCGATTTTAATGTTCTGTGGGTCGCCAGCAACGGTAAAGCGCACGGTGGTCTTGCCCAGTTCCGGGAGCGTCGCAGCAATCTCTCCCTGGCCGGTAAAACGGCTCATCACCCCTTGGGCATCAAGGTGAGCCGTCAGCGGTTTGCCCGCTAAATCGGGAGCGAACGGTTTGAGGTCCGGCACATCCAGTTTGGTTTTAGCCGACCAGATCGCTTCCGTCAGCGGTTTGCGCACCTCGGCATCTAACTCCAAAGTCGCAGGCCCCGTGATTTCATGAGTGACCGTCAGCCGTTCCCGCAGCGTACCCCGGACTTTGCCCTGGCCACTAAAGGTGCCGTATTGGGACAAGAATGGGGTTTGCCAGTCCAGATCCAGCGTGAGCGGATAGTTACCAGTCGGATCGACCTGCCCCTTCAGCCGCAGATCACCCAGCGGCGATTTAATCGCCAAATGATCAACCTTTAGCCCCTCGGCGGCGGCGTGCGCCTTGAGGTCGATAGCGTCAATTTGAATCGGTGGCGCGTTAGCCGGGATAATACGGATATTGCGGCCTTGCAGATCGGCGATAGTGGCGCCGATTGGCAATTGTATCTCCGGCAATACGAACGGCTCGGTGGTGGGTGGCTTGTCTTCGCCAGGCGGCGGCAGATGGATTTCCAGGCCGTCGAAGTGCAAGCGATCAAGATTGAGTTGCCGGCTGAATAATTGTGCTGGATTCCATTCCAGATCGGCTTTATTCAGCTTGAGTTTTAACGGGCCGTCTTCGTAGCGGAGTCCTTCGATGTGTAACGGTCCCCAGAGTCGGCCGCTGATCTTGTCATAGGTCAACTGGCCTGGCGCGAAGCGATGGGCCAGTTCCAGCAGCGAGTTAAGACCTGCTTGAGTGGTCAGGCCGATGCCGCCCAGCACCAGCAGCAACAGGAGGAAGACCAGCACGCCGCCGCCCAACCAGAGCGCCGCACGCCGCATGGTGGGAGCAATGCTCAAAGATCCGGCCCCAGGCTGAAGGAGAAACGGAAGGTATCACCGGGGGGTTGGTCCAGTCCGGTGGCGAAATCGATACGTACCGGCCCGATGGGTGAGCGCCAACGCACCCCGACGCCGGCGCCGGTTTTCAGTTCTGGGCGGGCGCCGTCGAAAGCGTCGCCCACATCCATGAAAACGGCCAATCCCCAGTTGTTCCAGACCCGGTGCTCGTATTCCAGGCTGCCAACGACCAGATTCTTGCCACCGATGATCTTGCCGCTGTTATCGGTGGGGCCGATCTTGTTGTAGGCGTAGCCGCGCACGCTGGCGTCACCACCAGTGAAAAAACGCAGCGATGCTGGCATCTTGGTAAAATCTTCGCGGATCGCGGTGGCGCCCATGTCGCCCCGGACGATAAGGCGACTGTCTTCGTTGAGCGCGCGAATCCATTTCAGGTGCAGGAGTCCTTGCAAGAAATTGATATCGGACAGCAAGGCCGTGCTTGCGCCACGCACTTCGAAACCAAACATCAGGCCGCGCGTGGTGAAAAGCCGGTCATCGGCATCAATCCAGGTCCAGTTCAGCCCCGGAATCAGCAGAAATGAGGTGGCACGAGGTTCGTTGCCGACTTTGTAATCTTCATACTGCATGGTCAGATTGTAGATTTTGAGCCATTTTCCTTCTTCATGCTGGTAGCTGCCGCCTAGCGCGATGCGCTCGAAATCCTGGTCTTGGTAGTTTTGCAGGGTGTAATTGGCGCTTAGCGCGTATTTTTCGGTGACGGGATCGCGGCCGGGGATCACATACTTACCCCCGATAAAGGATTTGATCGGTGAGAGTTGTAGCTCCGCTTCGTAATAGTGGCCCCACCGATTCAACCAGCGATTTTCAACCTTGAGCTTGCCTCTAGGCCCGGTATCGGTGCCGTAACCCAGGCCAGCGCTGTATTTGTGTTTCTTATTCGGTTCCAGCGCGACATCGACCGGCACGGAGACGGTTTTGGCGTCGGGCGATGTGTTGATCCGAATTTGGCTGAAATAGGTGCTGCCGCCGAGATCGCCTTGCAGTTTCAGCAATTCGTTGGCGTCGTAAGGGTCGCTCGGCTTGAAGCGGAGATAGCGGCTTAATAGCTCTGGTGAAAGGAAGTTTTGCTTAAAAGTAATATCGCCGAACAGATAGCGCTTGCCGGTGTCGTAGTGCAGCTTGATGGCGGCCTCATAGGCGTGCAAGTCAACTTGGATGGCGTGCTCCGTGAAATGGGCGTCGAAATAACCACGCTCAGTGGCCAGAGCTTCCAGGTTCTGTTTGAATTGCTCATATTTGGCGTGATCAAGTGCCTGGCCTTTCGCCAAGGGCCGCTTGTCCACGAGCGCTTGGAAGACCGGATCGTTGGCCGCATCGCCCGTCAACTGAACATCAACTAAAGCGATGGGGAGTGGGCGACCGGGTTGAATGCGATAACGCGCTTCCCACCCACCGCCGGTGGTCTGGTTCAAGGTGCTTTCAATCACCGGTTCATAATAACCAAAGGGTTGCAGCGCCTCTTGGATATGGCGTTCGGCATTGGTATGCAACCAGCGCAACTCGGTTTCCGCCGGCGGCGCTTTGCCCGCGAAGCGGTTGATGTCGAGGTGGGCCATGATGTTATCGCGCAGCGGTTCTTCTACGCCCTCGACGATGACGCTGAGCGTGCCAGCCGGGGCCGGATCGCTGGCTGAGGTCGGTGGCGTGGGCTGTTCTTGACCATGCGCGGGGATGGCGAATAACGAGAGCCAAGCGAACAACAGAGGCAAGCAGCGGATGAGGCAGGGTCTCAAACCAGGTCGGGTCATGACAAAATCAGCGGTTGGCTTGGGATAGCGGTTCAGTTTGATTAAGGTGGCCGTTGCCAGCGGCGATAATGTTGGCCCCGGCCCACGAAATTTTGCTCTTTGTAATCGGTTTAACATATTTCACGGGGCGGGAAAACGCCCGATCCCAGAATTTTGCGGACAACCCGGAATCCACTATGCCCCATTCTCCCTATCCCACGCTGGAAAGCTTTGTTGGCAACACCCCGTTGATCCGCATACAACGCTTGGCGGTTCAACGAGATAATCTGCTGCTCGGCAAGCTGGAAGGCAACAATCCCGCCGGTTCGGTGAAGGATCGGCCGGCACTGAGCATGATTCGGTGTGCCGAAGCGCGTGGTGCCATACGCCCCGGCGATGGTCTGATCGAAGCCACCAGCGGCAACACCGGTATCGCGTTGGCCATGATCGCGGCCATCAAAGGCTATCGGCTGACTTTGGTGATGCCGGAGAACCAGAGTGTGGAGCGGCGCGCTGCAATGCGAGCCTATGGTGCCGAGCTGTTGCTGGTTAGCCAGTCAGAGGGGATGGAAGGCGCCCGTGATCTGGCGGCGCGGCTGGAGCGGGAGGGCAAGGGTAAGGTGCTGGATCAGTTCGCCAACCCCGACAATCCCTTGGCCCATTATCAGACCACCGGCCCGGAGATCTGGCGAGATACGGGGGGCAAAATCACCCATTTCGTCAGTGCGATGGGGACCACCGGCACCATCATGGGTGTGTCGCGTTATCTCAAGGAACGTGATCCCACCGTGCAAATCGTCGGCGTACAACCGACCGAGGGTTCCAGCATCGCCGGCATTCGCCGTTGGCCGCTGGCGTATCTGCCGGCCATCTTCGATCCGGCGCGCGTCGATCAAATCATCGATGTCAGTCAGGCCGAGGCTGAAAATACCACGCGCCGCCTGGCCTGTGAGGAGGGGATTTGTTGCGGCGTATCGTCCGGCGGGGCGGTGGCGGCCGCATTGCAACTGGCTGATACGGTCGAAAATGCAGTGATCGTGACCATTCTTTGTGATCGTGGCGACCGCTATCTATCGACCGGTCTGTTTGCCGCGTGACGCGAGGGATAAAGCCATGGGAAAGTCAGCAGCGAAAAAACGCCAAGCACTCGCGGAGATGGCGCCCTTTACGGTTGGGATCGAGGATTTAACCCACGAGGGCTATGGAGTGGCGCGGCGGGATGGCAAGGCTATCTTCGTGGACGGGGCACTACCCGGCGAGCAGGCGGAATGTGTCTACACCGCGCGCCGGAGCCGCCGCGACGAGGCCCGCGCAGTCCGTATCCTGACACCCGCTGCCGACCGGGTTGAACCGCAGTGCGCACACTTTGGCGTTTGCGGTGGGTGCGCCCTGCAACATCTGCATCCGACTAGCCAACTGGCCACTAAGCAGCGCTGGTTACTGGATAGCCTGACGCATATCGGCAAGGCACAGCCAAATCAAGTGCTAGAACCGGTTACCGGACCTTTGTGGGGTTATCGGCGCCGCGCGCGCTTGGGCGTGAAGTGGGTGCCGAAAAAGGGCCGGGTACTGGTGGGGTTTCGTGAACGGCATAGCGCTTATCTGGCCGATTTGCGCCGCTGCGAGGTGCTCGACCCGCGTATCGGTGGTCTATTGGAGGAACTGGCCGGTCTTGTCGAAGCCTTATCCATCCGTGACCAAGTGCCGCAGATCGAAGTGGCTGGTGGCGATGCGGTGCTGGCGTTGAGTGTGCGGGTTCTGGCAGCCCCCAGCGAGGCCGATTTGGCGCGGTTGCGCGCATTCGGTAAGCAGCACGGGGTTACGTTTTATCTGCAACCGGGTGGCCCGGACAGCTTGCAACCCCTGGAATCGGAGCCGCCGATGCTGGCTTACCCACTGCCGGCTTTCGATTTGGATCTGCTGTTCCAGCCCGCGCATTTCGTTCAGGTCAATGCCGCCATCAACCGACAATTGGTCGAACGCGCCGGTGAATTGCTGCAAATCCAACCCGAAGATCGGGTGCTAGATTTGTTTTGCGGGCTGGGTAATTTCACTCTGGCCCTGGCGCGTCGGGCGCGTGAGGTGATTGGCGTGGAGGGAGATACCCATTTAGTGGCGTGGGCGCGGCACAACGCAGCGCACAATAAAGTCAGCAACGTCGCTTTTTACGCCGCCGATCTGGCCGGCGACTTGGAAACGCAACCGTGGTTGCAAGGCCGCTACGACAAGATACTGCTCGATCCGCCGCGCTCTGGCGCGTTGGCGATGATGCCCCGCTTGGCGGCGCTGGCCGCACAGCGCATCGTGTATGTCTCCTGTCACCCTGCCACCTTGGCGCGTGATATTGGTGAGTTGGTACACCATTGCGGCTATCACTTGGAAAGTGTCGGTGTGATCGATATGTTTCCGCACACTGCACATGTTGAGTCCATTGCGCTTCTGGTCCACAAGTGATGCATCATGGTAGTGGATAGTTTAATCTGATGCGCTAGCAATTGTTGAGACACCTGCAACCTTGGCGACTCTTGGGTTTGGCCTGTTGAGAGCGGCAACAGCGCAATTTCTGTTTGCTGAATTCTCTAGCAGGTGGAATAAAACATGCATAATTCTGACCATCGTACCGATCTGAGCGGTGGTGGGAGTGGCGGATGGGCAAAGCGAAGACGGTAACACCTCGGCAAACAAGGGTGATTAAGGGATTGATTGTATTGGCTTGTCTCGGTATAGGGGCACGCGCTGAGGCCGTAGAGACAGACTTAACACAGCTAAGCATCGAAGATTTGATGCAAGTGAAGGTCGTGTCGGCGACCAAAGTGGAACAAACCTTACAAGATACGGCAGCGGCGGTTTTTGTGATTACCGCTGAAGACATTCGGCGGTCAGGGGCAACCGTCATCCCCGAAGTATTGCGGCTTGCGCCCGGCGTCGAAGTGGCACGTATCGATGCCAGCCGCTGGTCGGTCACGATCCGGGGTTTTGCCGGTACCTACTCTAACAAGCTGTTGGTGCTGGTCGATGGCCGCTCGATTTACACCCCTTTATTTTCCGGCGTTAACTGGGAAGTCGAGGGACCGCCGTTGGACGAGATCGAGCAGATCGAGATTGTGCGGGGGCCGGGTGGCAGCCTGTGGGGAGCCAATGCGGTCAATGGTGTCATCAATATCATCACGAAGCATACCAAGGACACCCAGGGTGGCATGGTAACGCTGACTGCGGGTAACAAGGAACGGGCCATTGCCAGTGTACGTTATGCCGATCAGCTAGGCGAGCAGGCCCGGTACCGTCTCTACGGCCAGTTCGCTGAGCGCGATAGCTTGGTCACGCCTGCTGGCCGCGATGCCCAGGATAATTGGCGCCAGGGCAAGGGTGGGTTTCGGTTGGACTGGAATCCGGCTGCCATGGATTCGTTCACGGTGCAGGGGGAATTTTATAACGCTGATCTTAAACAGAATTTTACGGTCTTTAACCTGGCAGCACCCTATTCGACACATCTGCTCTCGCCGGTTGAGGCATCGGGCGGCAGTGTGCAGGCCCGTTGGCAGCGCCAGTATTCGGCGCAATCGAAGATGGAATTGCAGGCTTATTACCATTATGAAAGCCATCAGGATTATCTGTACGACGCGACCCTGGATACGGTCAATCTCGACTTTCAACACAACTTTCCGCTGGGGGATCGTCAGGAGATCGTCTGGGGGTTGGGTTATCGGCGTAATCAGGATGAGTTCACCGATACAGTAATCACCGCTATCAACCCAAGAAGTGTGGCCACGGAGCTATTCAGTGCCTTCGTGCAAGATCAGGTCGACCTGATCACAGACCGTTTTCGGTTGATTGCTGGCGCTAAGCTAGAGCACAACGACTTCACAGGCTGGGAATGGCAACCGAGTCTGCGCGCGTTGTGGACGCCACATCCCAACCATCGGCTATGGGCTGCCGCCTCGCGCGCGGTGCGGACACCCTCACGAGGTGAACGGGATGTCATGAGACTTAATTTGACCACTGTGTCCCCTTCGGCCCTCACCGGCAATCTGCCAGGCTTGCTGTACTTTGCCGGGTCGCCTGATCTTGGTTCGGAAGAGTTAACCGCTTATGAGATCGGTTATCGCGGGCAGTTGACCGAACGCTTTTCGTTAGATGCCACCGTTTTTTATCACGATTACGCGCAACTGTTGATTGGCAATCTGGGAACTGTTGCAGTGGCGGGAACGCCGTGGCCTTCCTATTTGCTCCTGCCTGTGACCCTAACCAATGCGGGTTCAGGGGTTAAAAGCGGGTTCGAACTGGCGGCAGACTGGCGCCCGGCCGAGCGATGGCGGTGGCGTTTGGCCTATTCATACCTGGATTCGGAACTGAAGAGAGATGACGATTCTAGCCCCATTTACACGGATGGCGACCGTCAGCAGATTTCCTTATTGGCGTCCTGGAATGCCCGAGATAATGTTGATGTCGATGTGTGGTGGCGTTATGTGGCCGCCAACGAAATAAGTTTGGTGTCTTATAGCGGCCGGATTGAGAGCAGCTCCTACCCTGAATTGGGCGTGCGCTTGGGCTGGCGGCCGCGCAAGGATGTGGAGCTGTCCGTGGTCGGTAACAATTTACTCGGCGCTCACCATTTGGAGTTTGTCTCCGAGGCTTTTGCCTTTCCGGTCGAAGTCGAGCGCAGCGTGTATGGCCAGGTGAAATGGAAGTTCTGAACGTGCCAACTTCACGGATGGCTGGATCGGCTCGGCGTGGCGCTCAAAAGCGAGCACCGCCTACCCAATCCAAGCCATCCCTGGCGTTTCGGTGGCATCAAGCGTTGCTTGTCTTAGCGTTCTGGCTGACCACCGCGTTATTGGGTAGCACAGTCTGGGCCGGTGAGTTTGACGAATACTCGGTTAAAGCCGCTTATCTGTACAACTTCGCTAAATACGTCGAGTGGCCGCCAGGCGTATTCGACCGTCCCGATGCGCCTGTGATGATCTGCATTGCCGGTGAAAATCCGTTCGGCGCAGCGCTCAGCGTGTTGGTCGGCAAAGCGGTGGGTAGCCATCCTGTCGATGTGCGTGCCGTTTCCTCCAATACTGGTCTGGAAAAATGCCATGTCGTGTTCATCAGCCGGGCTGAACAGAGTCGTGCCCGGGTACTGTTGGCCAGTCTGGCGCGCTTGCCGATCTTGACCGTCAGTGACATCGACGATTTTGCCCGGGCCGGTGGCATGATCGGCCTGGTGGAGGCTGAACAGCGCATCCGTTTCGATATCAACTTAGCAACTGCCCGGCAGGCTAACCTCAAGCTAAGTTCCCAATTGCTCAAGTTGGCGACCATCGTGGAGTAGAGCGCTAGGGTGAGGCATGAGTCCCTTTGATAGGCTTTCGCTGAAAAATAAACTGATGGCGGTCATGCTGCTCACCAGCGCGCTGGTTCTGCTAGCGGTTGGCGTAGCCCTGGTCGTCAATGAGTCATTTTCCCAACGCAAAATTGCCCGATCACAATTGATAACGCTGGCCGATATCATCGGCGCCAATGTTGCTTCGGCTTTGCTATTTAATGACTTGAAAGCGGCCGAGCAAAACCTGGCGGCGCTGCGCGCCCGATCCGATGTGCCCTATGCCGTGATCGACGATCCCAAGGAAAACATGCTGGCTGAATACCGGGCGCCGGGGCTGACCGACCAGCAGCGCGAACAAATTCGCCGCTGGGAAAGGGAGATCGAAGGGGATTACGCGCAACAGGGACCAAAGGCCGGCCAATTGGTGCTCGGCGGTAGTCCAATGCTTGGGTTTGGCGGCCAGATGCTGGCTGTCAGAATGCCCATCGAGCAAGAGGGCCAAGCGCTGGGTTATATCGAGATTTATTCGGATTTGCGAGAGCTAAGCGCGAGCTTAAACCGCTACTATTGGATCATCGCCGGGTTGATGGGGGTTTCACTGTTGCTGGCGGCCTTGTTGGCGGCGCGGTTGCAGCGGGTGATTTCAGAGCCGATTCTCGGTTTGCGGATGGCGATGGGCGCAATCACTGACACCCGTGATTATAGCGTCCGGGTTCCGCGCATCAGTGAAGATGATCTCGGCGCGCTAGTGGATGGTTTCAATGACATGCTGGTGCAGATCCAGCAGCGCGATGCGGATTTGGCCGGCTATAACGCCCGGCTGGAGCAAGAGGTGGCTGCACGCACTGACGAGTTATCACGCGCCAACACCGAATTGCATCATGTGGTGCGGGAGTTGAGCCTCGCCAAGGAGCGCGCGGAGGCGGTCAGTCAGGCTAAATCCCAGTTCTTGGCCAATATGAGCCACGAAATCCGCACGCCCATGAACGGCATTCTAGGAATGACGGATTTGCTTTTAGGAGCGGAACTGCCGGCCAGGCAGCGCGAGTTCGCCAAAATTATCAAGCAATCCGGGACTACCTTGCTGCGCATCATCAACGAAGTGCTGGATTTTTCCAAAATCGAGGCCGGCAAGCTGGATCTGGAGACAATCAATTTCCCGTTGCGGTCCCTGCTCGAAGAGGCCGTCATCCTGTTTGCCGAGAGCGCCCAACGCAAGGGTTTGGAGTTTCTATGCGCCTTGCCCAGCGAGATGCTCTGGGTGCGAGGTGATCCGGTGCGCTTTCGTCAGATTGTAAGCAATCTGCTGGGCAACGCCATCAAGTTCACCGAGCAGGGAGAGGTGGTGCTGCGCCTGACCGTGCTCGACACACAGCCTGGCTATTACCAGCTTCGGCTGGCGGTGAGTGATACCGGCATCGGGATTCCGGCCTTGGAACAGGAACGTATTTTTAATGCCTTCGACCAAGCCGATGGCTCAATGACCCGCAAGTATGGTGGAACCGGATTAGGGCTGACCATCGCCAGGCAGTTGGCCGAATTGATGAATGGGGCTATTTCCGTCAGTAGTGTTGAAGGTCAGGGTTCTACCTTCACCTTCGTCCTGCTCATGGATCGGGTCCAGGGCGCACCGGCCGAACCGCAAGAGAGTGGGCAATTTCAGGGCGTTCGGGCGCTGGTGGTTGACGATCATGCCACCAGTCGCCAGATTTTGTGTGATGACTTGCTGGCCTGGGGAATCCGCGCGGAAAGCGCCAGCAGCGGCGAGGCCGCATTAACTCAGTTGCAGAGCGCCGTCGCGGCCGTTGACCCCTATACGGTCGCTTTTGTAGGCGAGCGTCTGGGGGGGATGACTGGAGCCGAGTTGGCCTTGGCGGTTCGTGCCAACCCCAAGTTGCACGCGACTCGGCTGTTGCTTTTGAGCCGTTTGATGACCCAGAACGTACCGTGTGAAAAAATCCTTGAAGCCGGTTTTGACCAACAATTGCATAAGCCGGTGTTGAAAGCTCAGTTACGGGAGTGCTTACAGCGCCTATTGACGAATGTGGGCGATGGTTCGGTGGTTGCCCTCGACGCGGCCAGGAGAGAAGATACTCGGCCTAATCTGCCGGCATATCAGCGAAAGCGCATCTTGTTGGTCGAGGATAATCCGGTAAACCAAGCGGTTGCCAGTGCGACTCTGACGCAATTCCATTGCGTGGTCGATATAGCGAACCATGGGCAGGAAGCACTCGACATTCTGGCCCATGATCATACCTACGACCTGGTGTTCATGGACTGCCAGATGCCGGTGATGGACGGTTTTCATGCCACTGAGATGATCCGCGCGCGTGAGCAGCGCGCCGCCGAATTAGGTCAGCCTTTGCGGCGAGTGCCGATCATCGCGTTGACCGCGCACGCGATCAGCGGTGACCGAGACCGTTGCTTGCAAGTGGGTATGGACGATTATTTGAGCAAACCGCTTGCGCGAGAGGATCTGATCGCAGTGCTCGACCGTTGGTTGCGGCCTACCCTGGCAAGCCCAGTGGCCGTAACGGAGCAGGCCCCACTGCTTGATGCAGCGCCTGTGGCGGCAGACACCTTGATGAGTAGTCTAGATCGGGATGCGTTGAACAAGATCTATGCCCTGGAGCGCGGGGGCGCCACTGGTTTAGTCGCCCGCTTGATTGAGTTGTATTTACGAGAGTCTCCGCCCCTGATCGAAGCGCTGAAACAGGCTGACCAGGCCGGTGATTTAGCGGCGCTGGGTGCAGCGGCTCACACCTTAAAATCCAGCAGCGCCAATGTTGGCGCCATGAAACTGCGTGCGTTGAGTGCGGAACTGGAACGTCAGGCGCGGGCGCGGGCTGTCGAAGATGCCGCCGCAGGCCAGGTCGAAGCGATTGAGCAGGAATTTGCCGCCGTCCAAGTGCTCTTGCGGCGAGAGCTGACCGTAGGCGGGGATAACATATCCGGCGCACCGGGATGAATGGGGCGTTGCCCAGTCTGGTGTGGACGGATTTTGGCGGCTGTTGGCTTTAGTCTACATGCCCGGCGACGGCCATGACCGGTGCCGGCTGGATCGGTTTCATCCGCGACCCCAGCGGTGGAATCGATTCCCCTAAACCGAGGCGCTGAGCGTAGAGGGTGGCGTATTCCATGACCCGTTGCACGTAACCGCGGGTTTCCTGGTAGGGGATGGTTTCCGCCCAAAGATCGGCAGAGAGGGCAGTGCCGGTTGGTAGCCAGCGCTTTACCTTATTGGGGCCAGCGTTGTAGGCGGCGGTGGCCAGTACCGGGTTCTCTTGCAACTCTCCCAGCAGTTTTTGCAGATAACCTACGCCCAGACGAATGTTGGTGTCTGGCTCCAACAGCCGTTCGGGTAAGCCCTCTGTGGAATCCTGCACAAGCTTCGCCATCTCCTGAGCGGTGGCGGGCAGCATCTGCATCAGCCCCAGCGCGCCGACCGGGGAGCGGGCAACAGCGCGAAAGCCGCTTTCCTGACGAATAATGCCGTAGACCCAAGCCGGGTCTAGCGCGCGAGCGCGGGCGTTGGTGAGGATCTGATCACGATAGGCCAGCGGAAACCGCAGCTCCAGGTCATCCCAATAGTCGGCGCGGGCGATGGTCGCGATGGCCTGCGGGTGCCAATCCCAGCGGTGGGCCAGCAGCGCGGCGCGTTGCAGCCCCGTGCGGTCGAGGCCGCGCAGAACCTGTCGCCACTCGGCCTCAGCTTCCGTTTCCCGGCCCAGGATGTACAGTTCGCGCGCGCGCGCCAGGCCGGGCGATGTGGCCAGTAGCATTTCCAGTTCAGTGGCGGTCGATGTCAGCGGTGTGGCGGTGACGGTATAAGGGACACCGATCCGTTCGGCGGCGAGAAAGCCGTGATAATCCCGCTGGAGGGCGACGGTCTGATAAAGTCGGCGGGCTTCCTCAGTGCGGCCCAGTAACTCCAAGACTCGCCCACGCCAATATTGCCAGCGCGGACTATCGCGTTCCGCTTGCGTCAACTGATCCAGCCAGTGCAAGGCAGTCACCCAATCGCCCTGCCGTAGGCAGACACGCACTCGCCATTCCCGCACCGCGCTATCCGTCGCCTGCTCAGGCACAGCGCTCAGGCGCGCTAATGCGCTCGAATGGTAGTCCGTGGCGATGCGCAGGGCCAAGTCCCGTTCTGTTGCGGTCCATTGGGTGGCGAGCGTCGGGTGGCGTTCCTTGAGCCTATCGAGCGCTGCCGCCGCTGCCAGCACGTCCCGCTTGCCCCACCATTGCAAGGCCGCCGCGATCACTGGCCCCGCGCGTGCATCGTCCTTTGGCAGGCGCGCGGGATCAAGCACCAGGTGTGGGTCGGTGGCAAGCATCAGCCAGACATCCGCCAATGGTTGATCGGTGGCCGACAGTTCCACTCGCAAGGCTCGCCCCAGGCTGACGTTGCGTTGGCTCATTGCCAGGCTAAACCGCTGCCATAAGGCTGCCGGAGAAGGCTCGCCTCGGAGCCGCCAAGCAGCAATCACCGGATCGCAAGCGGCAGGTAATGAGCTACCGCGCAGCCAGATCGCGCCAAAATCCCGCAGAGCTGGTTCCGCTTGGCCAGTGGCCAAGAGCGCTTGTCGGCGCCAACACTCGAACGCCGGGTCGGTGGATGCAATGGCATCCCGCAGATAATCATCCCAGCGGCCGATACGGGCCAACTGGCGCAGCCAAGCGTCCCGCAAAGTCCCGGCCAAAGGCGTGGCTGCGTACTGCTGCAAGAAATCGCGGACTTCGACAACCGGCAATTCTGCCAGTCGGCGCGACAAATCTCGGTAGCGAAGATAAGGGTACAGCGGATAAGGCTTAAGGTCGGCGTAATCAAGCCGCTCGCCGGTTGACAGTGACCGGTCGGCCGCTTGAAAGCGTTCACGTTGGCTTTGTGGTGATTCAGCCGCTCCGCTGTCGCCCGCAATGAGGGCGACACAGAGCAGAGTGGCAATCACACGCCCGTATTGAGCGAATTTCCGCCCGCCGCGTGACTCCGCAACGGGGTTTAGGTAGCGGGCACCGCGCACGGAGTGGTGAGCGAACATGCCCTTGTCAGCAGGCCCGATGTCATTTGTCGTTACCGGCGAAGAGCGGTGCTGTACTGGCGGATGAGGCGGCGGTTGCCGACGGGTTTGGTTTGGACGAATAAATGACAGGAGGACGCACACTCCGGCTGGGCATTCCGCTGCTGTTGCCGACAATAATCCGCGTACCAGTCGGCGTCAGGTAGGTGCTGGGGATGGTAGCCGATCCGGTGCTACCGCGAGCGGCGATAGAGCGTGGGGTGAGGATGGTGATGCCGCCGGTGCGGTTTCCGTAGCTGGAGGTCGCACCGGTATAGCCGCTGCCATAAACCCGTGGATTACTGGCCAAAGCCGTGTTGGCACTCGCACTGTAAAACATGCCACCTTTATATTGCTCATAAAAGCCCAAAACGCGGGTGACGTAAGTGCGAGTTTCCGAATAGGGTGGTATCTGATTGCCATATTTCTGCACTGCGCCTTCACCAGCGTTATAGGCGGCCACTGCGAGGCGGGTATCGTTAAATTGATCGAGCAACCAACGCAGGTAGCGGGCACCACCATGCATGTTGGAGATCGGATCATAGGGATTACCGACCCCAAATCGGTTGGCAGTACCGGGCATCAACTGCATCAGCCCCATCGCACCCTTGGGCGATACCGCCCAGGGATTATAGGATGATTCGGCGCTGATCACCGCATGCAACAAGGCTGGATCAAGCCGATATTGGGTGGCGATGCGGTCAACATCGGCGGAAAAGCGCTGGCGGTTTTGTTCGTTGACACGGCGGGGTCGGGGCGAAGCGTTCACGCGGGGGTAGTAAGACTGGCTGTTCCAAGTGCCCGGCCGGTATCCGGTGTACGAACTGTACAAGTTACTTGGAGCGAAGCTGGAAGATTGCGGAGAAGGCGTGCGGTAGGCTGGCGTTCGCATGACCAGCTTGTAGCGGTTATCGTTGGGGACGTTGCTTAAGTGTCGTATGCCGTTGCTGTCTACAAAGGCGTAAATATCTGCGTGAACTGGTCCGGAAAACAGGAAAACCGCTGGAATCAGACTAGCCAATAGCCGCCGCTTCATCTATTTCTCCTATTCTTATTGACAAGCTGGGCGTGTGATGGATGGTCTGGCGACTATCCTGGCCCCAGCAAAAGAGCCGAGCGTCTGTCGGTTGATGCAATTAGATTAACACAATCTCCAGGATTGCAAGCCCGCGCGCGGACCAACTAGGAACCACTGGCAAGGTAATGGCAAAAAAACAGCTTGAAAAAGATAGTAAAATTAATTTTTAGGGCGACTCGTAAATCGTCGAAGCCTATCGTCTACTTTCAGCGTGAGTGAGATACCCATGTTCCGGACCGCCGAACTGAAACGCAAGCTGCCCAAAGAGCATTACCACCAACAGGTTCCACAGTTGCGAGAAGATCTGCTGATGGTGCAGATGGAGTTACGGGCTGCCGCTTTTCCTGTCATCGTGGTGTTTGCCGGGGTGGACGGGGCTGGCAAGAGCGAAACGGTCAACCAGTTGCACGAGTGGCTTGATTCGCGCTGGCTGGTGACTCGTGCTTACGGTGAACCGTCCGACGAAGAGCGCGACCGCCCCGAATATTGGCGGTTCTGGCGCCAGTTGCCCGCTCAAGGGCGAATCGGTTTGTTCCTCAGTGCTTGGTATTCGACGCCGATCCTTGATCGGGTTTATGGGCACACCAGCGAGGCCGAATTCGACGGCCGTTTGGAACGGATCAAGGCGTTCGAAAAAACCTTGGCCGACGATGGCGCCTTAATTTTGAAGTTCTGGATGCATCTCTCCAAGAATGCCCAGAAAGATCGCTTGCGCAAATTGGAAAAGAATCCACTGGAAAACTGGCGGGTCTCTAAGCGGGATTGGCAGCATTGGGAGATGTATGAACAGTTTGTAGTTGCTGCCGAGCGCACGATCATGAAAACCAGCACCGGCCAGGCGCCCTGGAAGATCATCGAAGGTTACGACGAACGCTATCGCAGCACGGCGGTGGCTACCGCCATCCGCGATGCGATCCGGTTCCGATTAAATGAAACGGCTAAAGCGTCCGGCGGCAACGGTGGCGCCGATAGTGCGCGTTCAAAAGCGCCGGTACCTGAGACCGACGGTTTACCGGCGGTTACGATCCTGTCACGGCTGGATATGAGCCAAACCTTAGAAAAGGTGGACTACGACGCGGGCTTGAAGCGCTATCAGGCCAAGCTTAATCAGCTCCAGCGGGTCGCGCGCGAACAGAAGATTTCCACCATCCTGGTGTTTGAGGGATGGGATGCCGCTGGCAAAGGCGGCAGCATTCGCCGCATCACCGCCGCGCTGGATGCCCGCGATTATCAGGTGATCCAGATTGCTGCGCCAACCGATGAGGAGGCGGCGCATAACTACCTCTGGCGATTCTGGCGCCACATCCCGCGCGCCGGCCGCGTCACCATTTATGACCGCAGTTGGTATGGCCGGGTGTTGGTCGAGCGGGTTGAAGGCTTTGCCCGTACCCGCGAATGGCAACGCGCCTACGCCGAAATCAACGATTTCGAAGCCCAATTGGTGGAGCGCGGTATCGTGCTGCTGAAATTCTGGCTGCATATCACCCCAGAGGAGCAGTTGCGTCGCTTCAAGGAACGCGAGCAAATCCCTTACAAAGCATGGAAATTGACTGAGGAGGATTGGCGCAACCGTGAGCGCTGGGCTGACTACGAACTGGCGGTTAACGATATGGTGGAGCATACCAGCACCCAGAAAGAACCCTGGACCTTGATCGAGGCGAACGATAAGCGTTATGCGCGGATCAAAGTGCTGCATACCCTGTGCGAGCGGCTGGAAGCGGCGCTTGCCGGAATCTCCAACCATAAGGTGGCGAAAATCGCCAAGGGATGAGCGGATTCATGACCGAAGAGATCACAGTGATGCCAAGCTCGAATGAAAACGTTGCGCGGATGGCGGAAGCGAAGGTCGGCAGCCGCAAGCGTCCAAGCGAGGCCGCGCTGGTGGAGGCGAGCATCCCGCCTGAACCGGAGATCGATCTTGATGCGGCGGAGTGGTATCTAAACCGCGAGTTGACTTGGTTGGCGTTCAACCGCAGGGTCTTGCGTGAGGCCCAGGATGATCGCGTTCCGCTGTTGGAACGAGTCAAATTTCTGGCCATCGTCAGCGCTAACCTTGATGAGTTTTTTATGAAGCGCATCGGCGGACTGAAGCAGCAGATCGGTGCGCGGGTGCGGGAATTGACGGTGGATGGTCGCAGCCCTGAACAACAGTTGCGCGAATGTTTGACCGTGGTGCGCGATATCGTTGACCAGCAGCGGCATCTGGCATCGGAAATACACGAATTGCTGACCGAAAAGGGGATTCGGCTACGTAGTCACCATTCATTGACCGAGGACCAGCGCGAGCAAATGCGCGACTATTATCTGCGCAATATCTTTCCGCTGGTCACGCCACAGACCATGGACCCGGCACATCCTTTCCCGTTCATTTCCAATCTGTCGCTCAATTTGTTAGTGACGGTTCGCTACGCCGACGATGAATCAAGCGGATTGGCGCGAATCAAGGTACCGGTAGGCTCCGGGATTCCGCGCTTTCTCAAGGTCGGTGAAGAGGATCTGTATATTCCGCTGGAAGACGTGGTGGCCAATAACCTCGACCTGTTGTTCCCCGGCATGGTGGTGGAAGCCTGCGAGTTGTTTCGCGTCACCCGCAACGCCATTGCCGAGCGAGCCGAGGACCAGGCTGATGACATGTTGTTGATGATTGAATCCGAACTGCGGGAGCGCCGCTTCGCGCCTATCGTGCGTCTGGAAGTGGACAAGAACATGGACCCGATTCACCGGGGGATGCTGGCCGCCGAACTCGGTTTGGACGAAGCCAATGAGGTATTCGAAGTCGATGGCATGATGGCGTTGCGCGATTTGTTCCAGATCGTCGCCATCAACCGGCCGGAGTTGCACGATCCTTCGCACCACCCGCTTGATCATCCCAAGCTCAACGACAAGCGCAATATTTTCCACATCATTCGCGAGACGGGGCCGATCCTGCTGCAACATCCCTACGAATCTTTTGTCACATCGGTTGAGCGTTTTGTGCTGGAAGCCAGCGATGACCCGAAGGTGCTGGCGATCAAGATGACGCTCTATCGCACTTCGGCCGATTCCAAGATTATCCAGTATCTAATCGACGCCGCCCAGGATGGCAAACAGGTGACGGTCGTCGTGGAGCTGAAAGCCCGCTTCGATGAGGCGGCCAACATTCGTTGGGCCAATCGACTGGAAGAAGCGGGGATTCACGTTACGTATGGCGTGGTGGGGCTGAAAACCCATAGCAAAGTGATTTTGGTGGTGCGGCGTGATTTCAATGGCTTACGCCGTTACGCGCACATCGGCACCGGCAACTACCATGCCGGTACCGCCCGTTTGTACAGTGATTTGGGCTTGCTGACTTGCGATCCTGTCCTTGGTGAAGATCTGACTGAGCTGTTCAATTATCTAACGACTGGTTATGTGCCCAAGCGCAACTATCGCAAGCTGCTACCGGCGCCCAAAGTGCTCAAACCGGCGTTGTTGGCCAAGATCGACCGCGAGATCCATCACGCCAAGGCCGGTAAGCAGGCACGAATCCAATTCAAGATGAACGCGCTGGAAGACAAGGAGATCACCGCCGCCCTGTATCAGGCCTCGCGCGCGGGTGTGATGATCGATTTGATTGTCCGCGATACCTGCCGACTGCGCCCTGGGGTTGCGGGTTTGTCGGAAAATGTCCGGGTCATCAGTGTAGTCGGGCGCTTCCTTGAGCACACCCGAATTTTCTACTTCTACAACAACGGTAACGAGGAATACTTCATCGGATCGGCCGATTGCATGAAACGCAATCTAGAGAGCCGGGTTGAAGTGGTCGCCCCGGTCGATACCCCAGAGCTACGCCTGGAGCTAAGGCAGATTTTCGATGCGCAATTGGCCGACCACCGTTCGGCGTGGGATATGCAGCCTGACGGCAGCTACGTTCAGCGAATGCCCAGGGAAGGTGAAGATCCGCGCGGTTGCCAACAACTATTGATCGAATTGGCGGAACGGCGCCAGAAGGAGGCGCTGCGTTTGAAGAAACGCAAACCGAAAGGCATCGCCCGCCGCCTCGCCAATTGATGGCAGGGCTGTTGCCTAGCGTTTAGGCGGGCAACCCATACCAATAGACTCCGAATCATCAGGTCATTTTCCGGCAAAATTTATATGAAAAAAGGCCAGTTTTTAGGCGATGTCAGTCCTAGAGAAGCGTGGGATGCGTTGCAAAATCACCCCGAGACGATGTTGGTTGATGTCCGTACCAGGGCCGAATGGGCCTATGTCGGTGGTCCCGATCTGAGCAGCTTGCACAAGCCGCTGATTCAAGTCGAGTGGCTGATGTTTCCGAGCATGGCGTTCAATCCGCAATTTCTTGAGGAACTGCAAGCCTATGGCATCAAGCCGGGGCCGGTACTTTATATGATCTGCCGCAGTGGAGCGCGTTCCCACCAGGCGGCTGAACTATTGGCCGACTACGGTTATGCGACTTACAACGTGGCAGATGGTTTTGAAGGCCAACTGGATGAGATGGGTCATCGCGGGGTCGGGGGTTGGCGGGCTGAAAACTTACCCTGGCGACAAGGTTGATAGCCAGGATGGCCACCTTTCTGTGCTGCCAAAGGGGCCGCCGATAGCATCAAGGTCTTGGAATTACCCCTCTATCGGTCCAACCCGCAGGTTTTACCGGTCTGCCTTTTCAGCGCATCCCTCGGAGCGTTGCCACCATGAATCAAAAGATTATTGCTCCCGTCAAGGCCAAGCCGCTGGAGTTGAGTGCCGATACCACCACAGAAGACGCCTTCGTAAGGGTCATCAGTGTCTGCCTCTGTCACGCCCAAGCTAACCTGCCGGCGGTGCTGGATGGGCAGATAGAGGGAGTGCATCAGATGCGGGTGGGGTTTCGGCGGCTGCGTTCGGGCTTGAAGATATTCCGGCCGCTGGTGCCCCGCGAAGCCAGCGAGATGCTGGTGGAGGAGATTCGCTGGCTGAACGGATTTTTAGGACCGGCGCGCGACTGGGATGTTTTTTTGTATGAAGGTCTCGTGCCGCTGTTCAACTATTTTCCACGCAAGCGCAGTTTGCATTTATTTAGGGCTAAGGCCGAAACAATTCGTCAAACCCATAATCGACTTTTGCGGGATGCTTTAGTGGAACCCCGCTATGCGATCATTGGCGAGCGTTTTATCGCTTGGCTGGCTGAGCGCGCTTGGCATAATGAGGCCAGCGAGCGTCAAGCGAAACGGCTGGCCGAGTCGGTTGCACGCTTCGCCACCCCACTGTTAGAACAGGATCATCGCCGGGTGATCAAGCGCGGGGAGGCGTTTGCCCGCGCATCCCCCGAACAACGCCACGCCTTACGCATCCGTATCAAGGAAATCCGCTACGCACTCGATTTTTTTGCCGGCCTGTATCCCTCGAACACCATCAAGCCATATCTAGCGAGTTTGGCGAAATTACAAGACTGTCTGGGGGTCATGAATGATATTTCGGTGGCCCATCGCCTACTGGATGAAGCGGGTTCAGGCACGGCATCGGCGGCGCGTCAGTTGATCGATGGTTGGTACGGTTGTCGGTACGATGTCTATCAGCGCGAGTTCCCCGACCTTTGGCAGCGATTCACCGTGTGCGAGCGGCCTTGGAAAGAATAAGTGGGATCTGCCCGGCAGCGACTACACTAATGCCGACTAGCCCGATCAGCCCCGCCCAAAGGAGGATGGCATGCCCGATCTGACGCTCACCCAACAGTTGACCGAACTGATCACCGCCAAAGCGGTTCTGCCCACCGATCTTGAACGTGCCGCGTTATTGACCCTTGATGCGATAGCGAATGCGCTGGCAGGGCGCGCCACAGACCCTGGCGCGATATTGGTGCGTTGGGCTGGCGCAACTCCGGATACGGATGCTGCTCGTCGAGCCTTTCTATGGGGAGCGTTGACCCACATCCTGGAAACCGATGATTTGCACCGGGCCTCGGTCGTCCATCCCGGTTGCGTGGTGGTACCGGCGGCCTGGTCGGTGGCGCGGCGCGAGGGCCTGCGCGGTCACGCCATGCTCAAGGCAGTGTTGTGGGGATTTGAGGCTGCCACGCGGGTGGGTATGGCGGTAGGGCCGTCCCATTACCGGATTTGGCACAATACCGCGACCTGTGGGCCGTATGGTTCCGCGATGGCTGTAGCAGCGCTCTTGCAGCTCGAACCCGCACAGATCGTTCATGCGTTGGGTAATGCGGGTACGCAATCTTCTGGCCTCTGGCAGTTTCTGGAGGCCGGCACCATGACTAAACACCTCCATGCGGGCCGTGCCGCCGAAGCCGGCTTGTTGGCCGCTGATTTAGCACGCTTTGGCTTTACCGGGCCGCCGACGATTTTGGAGGGGGCTAAGGGCTGGTTTGCCGCCACCTGTCCCGATGCCGATCCAGGAGCGGTGACGCGCGATCCGACCGGGCCTTGGCAACTGTTGCAGACATCGATCAAGCCCTGGCCTTCATGTCGGCATACCCATCCGGCCATTGACGCCGCTGTTGAATTGCGCCCGCAGATCGTGGCCGGCACTATCGAGCAAATCGATGTCGAGACCTATCCAGCGGCTTTGGAGGTTTGTGATCGACCGTTGCCGAATAGCGAATACGAGGCCAAGTTTTCACTGCAACACTGTGTGGCAGCCGGCTTGATGCTGGAAAATGTGAATTTTGCCGCCTTTGCCGATGTCGCCCGTGCTGGGTTGGCGGATTTGCGCGAACGGGTGTCGATTCGAGTAGCCGAGCCGTATGCCTCCGCCTATCCGCGTGCGTGGGGCAGTGCGGTGACCGTCACTGTGCGGGGTGGACAGCAATTGACGGTGCGGCGCACCCATGCCAAGGGCGATCCTGAAGCGGCCGTATCACCGGTTGAACTGATCGCCAAGGCACGAATGCTGATGACGTATGGCGGGGTGCGTGACCCAGATCGGCTGATCGATGACATTCTTGCGCTTTCGGACGATTCGCCGTTACCGGATTTGCCGTGCAAGCATGATTAATTTTATGGCAGTGCAGCAAAAAACCTGATTTTAACCTATTGTTTATACAACAGAATGTTGTTTTTTGCCGAAAAACAACGAATATCGGTATCGTTTGGCAGATTTTTTTGGTATGATCGCCATCGTGCGGTGGGCACTTCTTCTCCTCAGTCCACCGCACATCCTCCTTTGGTGGTTTTTGGCCGGATTTCTTAATCCGGCCTTTTTTTTGGTCAACTGGCGAGAGAATGCGCTGAAAGCCGGTCAAACGACATAGACGTGGCCATAAAAAACCCCGCATTTGCGGGGTTTAGGCCAAACGAAGGCATCAACCGATTGAGTTAATCGTCGCCGGACATGATGCCCAGGATTTGCAGCAGATTGACGAATAAGTTGAACAGGGTGATGTACAGGCTGACGGTTGCCATGATGTAGTTGGTTTCCCCGCCATGAATGATCTCGCTGGTTTGCCAGAGGATCATGCCCGACATCAGCAAGATCACCATCGCCGAGACGGCCAAGGCCAGCGTCGGCAAGTTGAACAGAACCGCGCCGATGCTCGCCAGGAAAGCCACCAGGATGCCGACCATCAGGAAAGCACCCATGAAGCTAAAATCCTTGCGGCTGACCACGGCATACGCAGAGAGCGCTAGAAAAATAGCTCCGGTCCCTGCCAACGCCGTCATCACCAGCTCAGGCCCGTTAGGCAGCTTCAGATAGAGATTGAGTAGCGGACCTAGCGTATAACCCAGAAAGCCCGTTAGAGCGAAGACCGCAGCCAAGCCCCACGCGCTATCACGCAGGCGGGTCACGACAAATAGCAGCCCAAAATAGCCGCCAAGCGTAATCAACCAGTGCAATGGCGGCGCATGAGTCGCCATGGCGATACCGGCGGTCAGTGCACTGAACAACAGCGTCATTGACAGCAGCATATAGGTATTACGCAAGACTTTATTGCCGAGAGCCGGCCGGTCCACATTGAGCGTAATCGGCGCTTTGGCCAATAGGTCGTCTCTTTGAGCCATTGTGGAAAAACCTCCTAAGCTTGGGAATCTGGCTATATTGACCTTCGGCAAGCGAGAAGGGTTCACGCGCTGGAAGGTCTAATTCGCTGAAAATTACTCAATACTCCGATGATATAGGGATTGTGGACTCTTTTTCAAAAGTATTGCGGTCAAATAAAAATCTACCGAAGCGGTTCGGCTGTAGTGACTTTGCTAATGGCAATAGTTATGCCACTCATGAGTGAAGGTTCTTGTCTCTTCGGCGCTAGTGCTGGATCACACAAACCTATGGGAACTGGTCTAACCAGGGGTGGATAGCTATTTTCAAGCTAGACTGCTTGGGCCAAATATGTTACATCCGCTCTAGGCTAAGTCGAGAATATCAGCACAACTGATTGGAATTGGTGCGTCGTGTCTGATTCGGCCGGCGATGTGTGAATAGCTTAAAAACACACGGTTCGTTGACGGTCTCTATAGGAGATCGGCGCAACGCTCGGATGTTGATTCTATCGAGTGATGATCGGGAGGATGGTCTTGGTAAGCGGACAAGAGCATCAGGGAAAGATTCTGGTAGTGGATGATGATCCGCTGACCCAGACTGTGATCAGGGGTATGCTGGAGCATGAAAGCTTCACCGTGGTCGAAGCGGCCGGTGGCGAGATGGCGCTTACCCTTTTTCGCGAACAACCCTTCGATCTGGTCTTGCTTGATGTCTTGATGCCGGAGATGGATGGTTTTACCACCTGCGCCCGTCTGCGCGAGACACCGGCCGGTCGAATGGCCCCGATTGTCATGATCACCGGCCTAGATGACGAGTCATCGATTCGGAGCGCCTACGGCGCTGGGGCTACCGATTTCATCACCAAACCCCTCAACGCATTTATTCTCGTCCATCGGGTCCGTTATATCCTGCGGGCGACCGCCGCCATGCGAGAATTGGCTTGGCGGGTCGATTTTCAGCGGGTGCTGATCGAAACGCTCCCGGTTCCATTTATCGTGGAAGATACGAAGGGGCATTGCCTGATGGCGAACCCGGCTTTCGCGACCCTACAGGGAGAAGATGCTGCGGGCGTCGCTGATGAGCCGCACGCCGAGAGCCGTAGCCGTGTACCGCAACCTTCTTCCGTTGACGGCACCAGCATAGGTGCCGAGGGCCAGCGGATTTATGAAGCCGAAATTCTTCTGGCCGGCAAGGAGCCACGATCAATGATCATCCATCAGGCGATGTTTACCCCACCAGTCACGGGCGAAACCGGGGTCATCAGCGTGCTGATCGATATCACCGAAAGAAAGAAAAACGAGGAAAATCGGCGGTTAGCGGAGACCGTTTTTCAAAATGCCGCCGATGCCATCATGGTGACCAGTGCCACCGGAATCATCAAGTCGATCAACCCGGCGTTTAGCACCATCACCGGCTATGGCCGGGAAGAGGTCATGGGTCTAACACCGCGTTTGTTGCGCTCTGGACGCCAAGATAACCAGTTTTACGCCGCATTCTGGGCAAGCTTGCGCCAATATGGCAAGTGGTCGGGCGAGTTATGGCAGCGGCGCAAGAACGGCGAAGTTTATCCTGTCTGGGAAACCGTGGCGGCTGTGCGGTCACCGGAAGGCAGGATCATTGAATATGTGTCGTTTTTTAACGACATCACCGCGCGCAAGCAAGCCGAGCAAGAGATTTTTTACCGCGCCAATTACGATCCATTGACCGGCTTGCCTAACCGCAGCCTCTTCCATGAGCGTTTGGAGCAAGCACTCAAGCAAGCCCGTCGCTATGATCGGCGCGTCGCGCTGATGTTTGCTGACCTGGATCGCTTCAAGCAGGTCAACGACACGCTAGGACACAGTTTTGGTGATCAGCTACTGGGTCAGGCCGCATTGCGTTTGGAAGCGTGTGTACGTGATACCGATACCGTGGCCCGCCAGGGCGGCGATGAGTTCGTGGTCGTCTTGCCGAATGTAATTGAAGAGCGCGATGCCGGCGTAGTGGCCGAGAAAATCATCTCCCGGCTGCGGGAGCCGTTCGATTTGAGCGGCAACATCGTCCATATCGGGGTCAGTATCGGTATCGCGCTTTATCCTGATCATGGTGACAATTCGGAGGATTTGGTGCGCCATGCTGATCTGGCGATGTACCAGGCGAAGCTGGCCGGGCGCAACACCTATCGGCTGTATGAATCCGCAATGGCCGATGAGCTTAACCGGCAATTGATGCTGGAAACGGATTTGCGAACCGCGCTGCAAAAGAACGAACTGGAGCTGTATTTTCAACCGATCCTCAAAGTTGAGGACAAGAGCCTGGTACGGGCTGAGGCGCTGTTGCGTTGGTTCCATCCCCGGCGTGGCCCGGTCGCGCCGGGTGAGTTCATTCCGCTGGCTGAGGAAACCGGTTTGATCCGGGATATCGGCCTTTGGGTGTTTGAGCGCGCCTGTCAAACCCTCGAAAAGTGGCACGAACTCGGTTTGATGATCCCGTTGGCCATCAACCTGACCAGTGCGCAGGTATTTCGCGGCTTATCGCTGGAGGTCGTATCCTCCTTGTTAGAGCGCTATCACTTGGCGCCGGAATCTCTGGTGTTCGAAATCGCCGAAGGGGTGCTCCTGGCGGATAGCGCGCAAGCCCGTCAATGGCTCAAAAGTATCCGCCAACTGGGCATTTGTTTGGATCTTGACGATTTTGGCACCGGCTATTCCTCGTTATCCTGCCTGAAGCGCTTTCCGATTGATCGGGTCAAGATCGATCTCTCCTTTGTGCGCGATATGGTGCTAGATCTGGATGACCGCGCGTTGGTCGAAGCGATTTTGGCCTTGAGTCGGAGTTTACGGCTGGAGGTGGTGGCCGAGGGCGTGGAAACCCAGGAGCAATTCGACTTGCTGCGTGCCCTAGGTTGCGGGTACGCTCAGGGCTACTACTTTTCACATCCGGTATCGGCCGACGCCTTTGTTGAAGTCGCTCGTGCGTTGGCCGCCCGCTAGCTAGCCACCCGCTTTTTCCCCCATGAGTGTTGCCGTCGTCGCGGAGAAACCTGCGGTTGCCCGCGATATTGCCAAGGTGCTCGGCGCCCGCCAGCGCGGTGCGGGTTTTCTGTATGGGAACGGTTACGTGGTGACCTGGGCGGTCGGCCATCTGGTGCGGCTGGCCGAGCCTCACGAAATCGACCCAAACTGGAAACGCTGGCGGCGTGACGTGCTGCCGATGTTGCCGGCGCGCTGGCCGCTCATTGTAGGCGATGCGACGCGAGAGCAGTTTGAGGCGGTCTGTCGTATTCTCAACGATGACACCGTTGAGCGAGTCATTTGCGCCACGGATGCAGGCCGCGAGGGCGAGTTGATCTTCCGTTATCTTTATGAAGCGGCCCATTGCCGTAAGCCGTTCAGTCGGCTTTGGGTTTCTTCGCTGACGCCGGATGCCATCCAGCATGGGTTCCAAAACCTGCGTGATGGACGCGAGTTGGAGCCACTGGCCGCCGCCGCGCGAGGCCGCAGTCAGGCCGATTGGCTCGTTGGCATGAACCTATCTCGCGCCTATACCTTGGCGTGTGGCGGTACAGATCAAGAAACTCTCTCAGTCGGGCGGGTGCAGACGCCGACGTTGGCGATGGTCGTGGAACGGGATTTAGCCATCCGCGCCTTCGTTCCTGAGGATTACTGTGAGGTTGTGACCGTCTTCGGCCCGTGCGCACCGCTTGATGGGCTGATCGAAGACACAGCGAATGCCGAAGGAGACGAGGCAACGGTTTCTCGGCCAGGCGATGACAGAGGAAGTTATCGCGGGGTCTGGTTCCGTGGTGAAAAACCCGATGCCAAAGCCAAGCGCTTACCCGCTGATGGTATTGAAGCAGCCGAAATCGTCGCCCGTGCCCGGCAAGGACAAGCCACTATCGAATCCTGTACCGCCGAAACTCGCCGATCACCGTCGCCACTGCTCTACGATCTGACCGAGCTGCAACGCCATGCCAATCGACTGTATGGCTTCAGCGCACAAACCACCCTGGATTTAGCGCAAAAGCTTTACGAACAGCATAAGTTGCTGAGCTATCCGCGCACTGACAGTCGCCATCTTTCGACGGCGGTCGCGGCAACCTTGGGAGCGGTGGTCGCGGCGATTGTGGAACCGTTTCGGGCGCAGCTAGCACCGGACACCGGCCGACGTCCATTGGGGCGCCGATTTGTGGATGACAGTGCAGTCACTGATCATCACGCGATTGTGCCGACCACCCTGCAAGCCCGGAGTACGCTCACACGGGACGAGCACAAGATTTACGACCTGGTTTGCCGCCGCCTGCTGATGGCCTGGCATGAGGAACACATTTGGGCCGTCACCACGCTGATCACCGCGATCACTACCGCCGAGGCCGACGGCCCGACGACCATCGACCGCTATCACAGCAGCGGCACGACGGTAGTCCAAGTCGGCTGGAAAATCCTGGAGGTGAACCCTGAACCTCGGTCGTCGAAAACGGCTGTACGCACGGAAGAGGCTGCGCAGCGGCGACAATCTCAGTCACTCGATGCCGGGTCTGTCGTCGATGACGGCCTTGATCAGCGCTTACCGCCGGGATTGGTGGCCGGTCAGCCTCAGCAGGTTCTCGAAGCCCGCGCCGCGATCAAGCGGACCCGGCCACCCCCGCGCCTGACCGAAGCCGCTTTATTAACGGCGATGGAAACCGCTGGGCGGGCGCTGGAGGATAAAGAGCTATCGGCTGCGTTAAAGGAGCGGGGTCTCGGCACTCCGGCGACTCGAGCCGATACCATCGAGACCTTGTTGAAGCGGGGTTATCTGATCCGCGAAGGCAAGACCCTGAGCGCCACCGAGCGTGGAATTGGCCTGATCCAGGCTGTACAACCGCCGATCAAAAGCCCCGCGCTGACCGGTGAATGGGAGGCGCATCTGAAACGGGTCCAGCGCGGCGAGGTCGGTCTGGCCGATTTTATGGCGGCGATCACCGGCTATGTGCGTGAGGCGGTCGCAGGAGCGCTAGCGAGTGTTTTACCGCCCGTGCCAGTCCCGGCCAGGGTGAGCGCACCGGCAGGCAGATTGGCGCGTGAGCCGGTGCCGGTTGATCGGTTAGCGGAGCTGTTGCGTACCGTGTTCCGGTTGCCAGGCTTTCGACCGTATCAGGAACAGGTCTGTCGAGCCGTAACGGGTGGCCAAGACGTGTTGCTGGTGATGCCGACCGGGGCCGGCAAGTCGTTGTGCTTTCAATTACCGGGCCTGGCCCGCGCCGGAACTACCCTGGTGGTCTCGCCGCTGATCGCGCTGATGGAAGATCAAGTCGCCAAGCTATGCGAGCTGGGTCTCCGCGCCGAACGGATTCATTCCGGCCGAGATCGGGCGGTTTCCCGCCAGGTCTGCGCCGAGTATTTACAGGGCCAGTTGGATTATCTGTTTATCGCGCCGGAGCGTCTGAGCGTGGCCGGTTTTCCAGAGATGCTGGCCAAACGCCAACCGACCTTGATCGCGGTAGACGAAGCGCACTGTATTTCCCAGTGGGGCCACGATTTCCGGCCCGATTATCGGATGCTGGGTCGCTATTTGCCTCTGCTGCGGCCAGCGCCGGTCATCGCCCTGACCGCAACGGCGACGGTTCAAGTACAGGATGATATTGTCCGCCAGCTCGGCATGGAAACCGCAACGCGCTCTATCCATGGATTTCGCCGACCGAATCTCGCGGTTGAGGCGTTGGAGGTGCGCCTACCTGACCGCTACGATTCTGTGCAGCGGTTGCTGGCCGATCCGGCCCGACGGCCGGCCATCATTTATGCTCCGACCCGTAAGGACACCGAAGCACTCGCTTTGGCACTGGCCAATGCATTCCCCGTGGCGGCTTATCATGCCGGTATGGCGACCCAAGAGCGTGACCGGGTGCAGAGCCTGTTCAATAGCGGCGAGCTATCGGTCATCGTCGCTACCATCGCGTTCGGCATGGGCATCGACAAGCCCGATATCCGAACAGTCGCCCATGTGGCGCTACCGGGCAGCATTGAGGGCTATTATCAGGAGATCGGGCGCGCGGGGCGCGATGGGCAACCGGCGCGCGCGGTGCTGTTTTACTCCTACGCCGACTTACGGACTCACGAGTGGTTTCAGCGGCGCGACTATCCTGAACCTGAACGGTTAGCGGAAATCTTTGCCATGCTCAATTCCACACCACAGAGCAAGCTGGCGTTATGGGATCAGTTGGATGTAGAACTGGATGAGTTTGAAACCGCGCTGGAAAAATTGCGGGTGCATGGTGGGGTCTGGCGCGATACGGAAGGCAATCTTACGCGCGGCACTGGCGATTGGTTGACGCCTTACCAGCGACAACGTGCGCACAAGATGGCGGAATTGCGGCAGATTCTGGATTTCGCCGACAAGGCGACCGGTTGCCGGATGGTGCGGCTGGTCCGGCACTTCGGCGACCGGGACGATGATCAGCCCTGCGGGATTTGCGATGTGTGCGCACCACAAGCCACGCTGGCGCGGCGCTCACGGCCGCTGACGGCGGCCGAATCCAAATTGGCCTTGCATGTGCTAGATGTGTTGCGGTCGCGAGATGGTTTGACCATTCGTCAACTGCACGAGCAGATTGCCGGTGGCGTGGTGGATAGGCGCACTTTCGAGCGTTTGTTGGAGGCATTGGCGGCCGCCGGGCTGGTGACGACGCAGCAGGATGCCTTCAGTCGTGACGGTAAGGTAATCACCTTTTGGCGGGTCTATCTCACTGATGTCGGTCGTGCCGGTGGTATTGGCGCAGTGGGTTCGGCCCGATTGGCGGCGCAACAAGCCTCTCCAGCAGCGACTGGCCGGAAGCGGCCCGGCAAAAAGCGGTGTTAACGCGGCTGGTTTAGCGGGTCGAAAGCGTAGAATGAGCTGAAAGCTGCCACGCGGCGTGTTTCTCAAATCGGCTCAGGGCGCGGGCGTGATGCTTTGCCGGCCGCCGCCGACTTGGAACGCACCGGACGGGCAGCGGCCAAACGTGCCTGCAAAGCGGTTTGGACCAGAGTCGTAATGGTGGTGTAATCCTGATTGTTGAGCAGGCGCGTGAGCTTGGCGGCGATGACGGGCTTAGCCGGCTGGATTTCCTCAATCAGACTGTGCAGGGTCATTTGGCTGGTGGCGAGCACAGCGGCGAATCGCTCCAGGATGCTCAACGATAGGCTCGACAAATTCGATGCTTTCAACGCACGGGGCGGGGCCGTGGATGTGCCCACAGCGGTTGGTTGCGATACTTGATCTTTGGCTAATGCTTGGCGGTTGAGGAATTCGGCAAAACGCATGTCCGCCTTGGAGGTATGGTTCACGTACCAGTCCTTGAAAAAGCTAAGGATCGGTTCGTAGTTGTAATCCGCTTCGGTTTTAAGATCGACCATGACGATATTCAGATCCTCCAGCAGATGGAGGTGGGTGCTGCGGTGGGCTTCAAGTCCAGGATAACGGGCCGCGAACATGATGTTTTCTTCGCTTTGGAAATGGAATGCCGCATAGCGAACCAGTGCCTGCACGATGCGTTGCGCCATAACCGGATTGGCCTTGTTTTTATCTAATTCATTGATTATAACTACAAAAGTTTGATGCTCAAGATCGATCTCGCTGATACCAAGCGAAATCCCCGGATTCCAATTGACGTAATCGGACATCTTGGTCGCCTTCTTTGTTCTTAGTCAAAAACCGCGCCGCTGCCTTTGGTCAGGGGCCGAAGAGAGGAAACACCCACGATGCTGTTCCAATCCTTAGCCGGTTTGCCCTCATTCCTGGCCTATTTTGCCGTCGCCATCATTTTGTTGACGCTGTTTGGGATGGCCTACATCTTCATCACGCCCTATCGGGAGATCCACTTGATTCGTGAGGGCAATCTCGCAGCGGCGCTGGGTCTGGGCGGTGCCTTGCTTGGATTCGTTTTGCCGCTGGCGAGCGCTATCGCTCACAGTGTCAGTTTATTGGATATGGCAGTTTGGGGTTTGATCGCCTTACTGGTGCAGTTGTTAGTCTATCGGGTGGCGTGCGGGTTGATGCCCGAATTGGTGCGCGATATTCCCGCCGGCAAGGTTGCGACCGGGGTGTTTGTTGGTAGCCTCTCAGTGGTTACTGGAATTCTTAACGCCGCTTGTATGACGTATTGACCCGTGCGTCGGCCAGCGCGCTGGAACGGCTGGGTGGTCGCTTGACGATACCGCAGGGTCGGCGGTGGCCAAGAGCCGAGTCGTCACTCCGGCCGCCGTGGCGACCAGAGACGCACCAGCCAAGGCAGCCAACGCTGCAACCGTTGCGCCCAGCCGGAGGTAGATGATGCGCTGGTCGTCGTCGGCTGCGGTGTTCGCGCCCGGATTCGGCCGCCTGATACTGAGCCGGGCCGCGCGTCAAGTTGTTGGAACGCTTGCAGTAACTCCTCGCTATTGGCAAAGCGGTCTTCGGGCTTTTTGGCCAGCAGCCGGTCAAGGATTGGCTGAAAGCGGCGGAGCGTGTCCGGTAGGGTTGGTATCGGCCCCTTGACGTGCAGCATGGCGGTCTCAAAGGCATCCGCACCCTGATAGGGACGGGTGCCGGTCAGCATTTCGTAGAACACCACGCCCAGGCTATACAAGTCGCTGCGGCCATCGACCGGCTTGGCCAGGGACTGTTCGGGACTCATGTAGTTGGGGGTGCCGATTCGCCAGCCGACTGCGGTCAGTTGGGTTTTGTCTTCTAAATTCTTGGCAATCCCGAAATCGGACAGCACGGCCGTTTCACGATCTCGAAACATGATATTGGCCGGCTTGATATCCCGATGGATGCAGCTTTGCTGATGGGCGCAGCCCAGCGCCTGGGCGATCTGGCGCAGGATTTTGACCGCTTCTTCCGGGGTCACGCCGGCCTTGATGCGTTCTTTAAGCGTGTCGCCTTCCAAATATTCCATCGCGATATAGAACAACTCTTCGTAGCTGCCAGCATCGAAAATCGTAACAATATTTGGATGGCCTAACCGGCCGATGATGCGGGCTTCCTTGACGAAGCGCTTGTTGAAAGCGGGGTCGGCGGCTAACCGGGGAGTGAGAATCTTGATCGCGACCCGCCGTTCCAGCGATTCCTGAACGCCTAGAAAAACGGTAGACATGGCACCTTTGCCGATGGCTTGTTCGATCCGGTAGCCGGGGATGTAGGGCGTTTCCATGAGGTGAAGACCTTGCGCGGAGGTTCCGTTAATGGGCGAGATAATGGGCTAGGGTAACGTAAACGGCAAGCTGATGGCGCATTGGTTAACCCCATTTTGGTGACGATGGCGTTTATAGCGCATGAACTTGAACCCATACGAGGTCTCGCAGATGTCAAAGCCAATCAGCATAGTGTGCGTATTATACGTGGTAGCGTTACTCGGTGGTTGTTCGCCCAGTAACCCGTTGCCAGTAGCCGGCAAAGCGGCAGATGAGAAGCCGGCTGTCTCCAATACAGTCCAGGAACCAGCAAAATCTGCTGATAAAGAAGCGGCGCCGCCACCACAATCGGTGCCCGCAGGTGTTACGTCCCCGGCCCCCAGCGCTCCGGCACTGGTCGGCGCCGGTCTTGAAAAGCGTGCCCAAGAAGTGAAACAGTCTACCGTTGCTGTTAGCGCAGCCCATCAAGCGCCCGCCAGATCGGCGGAATTGGATGCCTTGCGGCCACCGAGTCAACCGACCGACCGGGAGAACTACGCTCAGATCGAGGAAAATCCGGTCAAGCGGGTGGCTGAACAGCCAGTGTCTACCTTCAGCATTGATGTCGATACCGGTTCCTATGCCAATGTTCGCCGTTTCCTGAACAGTGGCCGTTTGCCGCCACGCGCTGCGGTGCGCATTGAGGAGATGATTAATTATTTCGATTACGACTACCCGGCACCCGCCAGCCGCCAGCCGCCGTTTCAGGTCAGCACCGAGCTGGCATCGGCCCCGTGGAATCCGAAGACGACGCTGTTAGCCATTGGGATCAAGGGGTATCAATTACCGCAAAATCAGTTGCCGCCGGCTAATCTGGTGTTCCTGATCGACGTATCCGGTTCAATGAATGCACCTGACAAGCTGGAACTGCTCAAGCCAGCCATGAAGTTGCTGATCAAACAATTGCGTCGTGAAGACAAAGTGGCGATTGTTGTTTACGCCGGAGCGGCCGGGATGGTGCTGGAACCGACACAGGGCAATGATAAAGCCAAAATCGAAGCGGCCATCGACCGCCTTGCCGCTGGCGGTTCCACTAATGGCGGCGCCGGCATTCAATTAGCCTACGCACTGGCCCGACAAGGCTTTATCGACCAGGGCGTCAATCGGGTGATTCTGGCCACCGACGGCGATTTCAACGTCGGCACAGTCAATTTCGATGCGCTAAAGGAACTGGTGGAAACTCAGCGCAAGAGTGGAATCGCCCTGACCGCGTTGGGGTTCGGCACCGGCAATTACAACGACCGCTTGCTGGAGCAATTGGCGGATGCCGGTAACGGCAATTACGCCTACATCGACACCTTGCGGGAGGCCAACAAAGTATTGGTCGAACAGATGAGTGCCACGCTGTTGACCATTGCCAAGGATGTCAAGATTCAGATTGAATTCAATCCGGCGCTGGTCGAGGAATACCGGCTGATCGGCTATGAAAACCGCGTGTTGCGGCGGGAAGACTTTAATAATGATGCAGTCGATGCGGGTGACATCGGTGCGGGTCACACGGTCACGGCTCTCTACGAAATCGCCTTGAAAGGGAGCGGTGGCAGCCTAACCGAACCGTTGCGCTACAGCGGTACGATGGCAAATCCAGCGGAGTCCGCGCGTGGCGATGAAATCGCGTTCTTGCGCTTGCGTTACAAGCAACCCGACAGCGATGCCAGCCAGTTGCAGGAGTGGCCGATCCAGCGAGGACAATTAGCGGAGAAGTGGCAAGCCACCAGTGAGCGGTTCCGTTTCGCGGCGGCGGTCGCTGGCTTTGGCCAGTTGCTGCGTGGTGGGCGCCATACTGCTTCGTTCGGTTACGATGAGGTGCTGGCCATCGCCCGTGGGGCGCGCGGTGAGGACCCCTTCGGTTATCGGGGCGAGTTTCTGACGCTTGTTAGCTTGGCTCGCTCACTGGACGCAGGCAAGGCCGAGGGAGGGCCTCAGGCCATCCGTTGAGCAGATTGCCAGGGTCTCGCCAGGAAAGCACCCCTGGGCATGAGGATCAGTGATGGCGGGAAAATCGCTGGATGGCTTCCCCGTTACCGAGTGGACGGGTAAAGTGCCGTCCTCATGCAAGCCGATAACGACACCGACGAGACCCTCATGCTGCATTACCGCGATGGCGATTCTGGCGCCTTCGCTCGGTTGTACACCCGCCATAAAGGGCCGTTGTACCGCTATCTTTTGCGCCAATGCGGCCCCGTAGTCGCTGAGGAATTATTTCAAGAGGTCTGGCTGAAGTTGGTGGCAGCCCGCGCTGGCTACACTGTGCAGGCCAAGTTCACCACTTGGCTGTACCGGATCGCCCACAACCGGTTGGTGGATCATTATCGAGCTAGCGCGCGGGGCCTGCCGCTGTCTTATGCGGATGACTGCCCGGAATGGGCGCACATTCCCGGCCCGGAAGGCGCTCAGCCTGAAGTTTGGGATGATCGCCGGCGCCAAGCGGAACGCTTGCTGGCGTTGTTGGCGGAATTGCCCGAAGCGCAGCGCGAGGCGTTGTTGCTCAAGGAAGAGGCCGGGCTATCGCTGGAAGAGATCGCACAGGCGACCGGCACGGGTCGGGAAACCGTCAAGAGCCGTTTACGCTATGCACTGGCCCGTTTGCGGCAAGGTTTGGGAGGGGCGTCATGAACGAACAACCCGACGCACTGCACGACGAGCACCTGTCAGCCCTTTACCGTGCCATCCCCCAGGTCGAGCCGCCAGAGTGGCTGGATCGGCGGATTCTGCTGGCGGCTAAAGCGACCGTTCAGTCGTCTGCACCACGACCAGCGGCTATCGTGCCGAAGCGACGCCCGTCCCGCTGGGCGGTACCATTGGCCCTGGCTGCGACCGTGGTGTTGAGCGTGGGGGTAGTACGGCTGGTGCGCGAGTCAGGCGAGTTGGCGACAGCGCCATCGCTGGAATCCGCCCAAGTGGTGACAAGTTCTGCTAGCCCAGCTAATGCTGAGCCATCAGGGGCTTCTCAGGCCCTATCGGCTGAGGAAAAGGCACAGCCGCGAGCGGCTGCATCGGCCCCATCTCCGTCCGCACCGGCTACAAGTCCCATAATCTCACCGTCTTTGGCGCCGCCTGCCCCTCTAGCGGATCGGCTGCTGCCCGCCGAGTCGTCCGCGCGTCCTGCTGATGCAAAGCCCACCGGATCAGGCCAGCCCCCATCTTTTTCCCGGCAGATGAAAGAAACGGAGAAACTGGATGAAGCGCCGGCCCGCGCCCGTAAAGAACGCTCTAAAACCGAAGAGAAGCAGCTATTCCGAAACTCTCCAGAGCGCTGGCTGCGGGAAATTGCCGAGCTGCGGCGTCAGGGTGAGACGATGAAAGCGGAAGCCGAATGGTTGGAATTCAAACGCCGTTATCCACATTATCCGCTTGATCCGTCGGAGGCGGACTCCAACAAGCGATGAGCGCCGACTTCGTGCCAGTGCCTGCCGCCCTGATAGAGCTTGAGCGGCACCTGTTGGCATTTCTGGAGGCACATCCGGCTGGCCTGAGCGAATACGAGCTATTGAAGCGACTGCGTGAGCAAAATGCGCTGTTTGCCGACTTTAACGCCCGCGAACCGCTGAGCCTGTTTCGCAGCCATTTTTTGCTGTTTCATGCCCTGTACCGCTTGCGGGATCGGCTGTGGTTAGAGCAGCGCGGTCAATTGCAGATCGATCCATTGCAAATTGTGCTACTGCCCAGTAGACCAGTCGAGCATGTTGCCGACCGTACAAACGTTCTCGCGCCTTACGACGGCCTGGGGGTTTGGTATGGCGATCTGGAGCGTGGGGCAGCCGTGGCCGGGACCGATGTGCGCGAATGGCTGAATCAGTTTGAAAAATCCCGGCAGGCACTAAACCAACGGCAAGCTGCTTTGGCTGAACTGGGGTTGCAAGACCCGGTTGATGCAACCGCCATCAAGCGGCGTTACCGCTGGCTGGCGATGCGACACCATCCCGACCGAGGCGGCGACGGTGTGCGTTTGCGCCGAATCAACGCGGCGATGGCGATACTGAAAGCCGCTGCGATACGACCCGCCTGGCCAGGGCGCTAAGCGGATTGCACGCCAGGGCCAGGAGAGGCCAGGGGATCGGGGCTTGATGAGGCAAGACCCATTGCACGTCGTTCATGTCTTGGGCAGGAAGGGCTTAATGGTCTCCATAAGGATAGCTTCTTCCACCGGTTTGGTGACGTAGCCTTTAGCGCCTTGCCGCTGTCCCCAGATTCGATCCGTTTCCTGATCCTTGGTGGTACAGATGACCACCGGAATATGGCTGGTGGATGGATTTTTGGTGATCTGCCGCGTGGCCTGGAAGCCATTGACGCCCGGCATCACCACATCCATGAGGACCAAATCAGGCAATTCCGCTTCGGCCACCACGACGCCTTCGGAGCCGTTTTTTGCCGTTATCACCTCGTGCCCATTTTTTTTAAGAATTTTAGTGAGACTCATGGTCTGCGTGGGTGAGTCATCGACTATCAGTATGCGGGCCATGCTGCCACTCCTGGAGTGCTCTTGCGTATCTCATTTGTACGACCTTACCGGCATCGGAGCGATCAAACGATTCCGCGCCAGCCTGAAAAATTTAGCCGATCTTTGCCGGTTTCACCAAACACATCATAAGCGAAATACGGTATTTCGGGGATGGTTTTGAAGTGGTGGGCGACTTGCCGACGCATGATAGGATACAGGATCGGTGAACGGGTTTCGCGGGAGTTTGCTTTATGAATGATTCACAACCGGGTTTTTTTGCGCGGCTGGCCTTGGCGCTGCGTGTGTTCGGGCGAATTTTAGGCGATGGGGCATTTGCTGGCAGCGTGTTGCGGCTGGATCGAGGCGAATCAAGCGTGGTCGCCGCGCCCTCGCTGGCAGAGCCACCCAAGCCGGCACCGCTACGGGAAACATTGCCCGAATCCGCTTTACAGTTTTTGACCCTGCTACAACAGGAAGGCCGCTTCGTCGATTTTCTGGAGGAGAACGTGACGGCCTATTCCGATGCCGAGATCGGCGGCGCGGCTCGCGTGGTGCATGAAGGTTGCCGCAAGGCGTTGCGCGATTATCTGCAAATCGAACCGATCCGGCCTGAAGCGGAGGGCGCGCGGTTGACGCTGGCCGCTGGGTTCGATCCGGCGACGGTACGCTTAACGGGTAATGTGGTCGGCCAGCCGCCGTTTACCGGTACTTTGATGCACCGGGGTTGGCGAGTCGCGCAGATCACCTTGCCAAAACTGGCTGAAGGTCACGATGTCCGCATTCTGGCCCCGGCGGAGGTGGAGCTATGAGCGAGGCCCGCTATGCGGTCGGCATTGACCTGGGAACTACCCACTGTGTGATGGCGGCGGTGGATTTGACTGCCGAGGAACAGGATGGCACGGTGCAGTTGACCGTGCCGGTGCCACAGCTTACCGCGCCCGGTGCGGTGGAAGAACGGCCGATGCTGCCCTCCTTTCTCTATCTGCCGCATCCCGATGAATTGAAGCCGGATGACCGCATTCTGCCATGGGGCCAGCCGCAGCCCTTCGTGATCGGTGAGCTGGCGCGGACCATGGGTAGCCGCACGCCGATTCGGCTGGTGGCCAGCGCTAAAAGCTGGCTCTGTCATCCCGGAATTGACCGGCGTGCGGCGATTTTGCCGGTGGAAGCACCGGAGGAAGTCCAGCGCGTCTCGCCGCTGCAAGCCTCAATCCGTTATTTGGAACATTTGCGCGCTGCCTGGGATCAGCAGTATCCCGACTACCCGCTGACCGGACAGGATGTGATTTTGACCGTACCCGCGTCCTTCGATCCGGCGGCGCGCGAGCTGACCGCCGAAGCGGCGGCGGCGGTCGGTCTGTCGCGGCTGGTGCTGTTGGAGGAGCCACAGGCGGCGCTCTATCACTGGATACTGGCGGCGCAGGGCGAGTGGCGCAAGCAGGTGAAGGTCGGCGACATTATCCTGGTGATCGACCTCGGCGGTGGCACCGCCGACTTCTCGCTGATCGCCGTGACCGAACGCGACGGCTCGCTGGAACTGGAGCGGGTGGCGGTCGGTGATCATATCTTGCTGGGCGGCGATAACATGGATTTGGCGCTGGCCCACGCGGTTCGCGTCAAATTGGTGGCCCAAGGCACCCAACTCGATCCCTGGCAGTTGCAGGGCATCACCCACGGCTGCCGGAGCGCCAAGGAAACCCTGCTCAGCGATGCGAAGGCGGAGGCCGTGCCGGTGGTGGTGCCGAGCCGAGGCTCCAAACTGATCGGCGGTACCCTGCGCACCGAGCTGACCCGCGCGGAAGTGGCTCAAAATCTGGTGGAGGGCTTTTTCCCGGCGGTGGACGCGGCAGCCCGGCCAGCCAGTCGGGCGCGGGCGGCTTTGACCAAGTTGGGTTTACCCTACGCGCAAGATCCGGCGATGACCCGCCATCTGGCGTCGTTCCTCGCCCGGCAAGTCGGCGCGACCCGCGATCTGGCCGGTTTCGAGGATCGCCTACCAGCCGATGCGACTTTCCTGCATCCGACCGCTGTGCTGTTCAACGGGGGGGTATTCAAGGCGCAGCCGCTGCTGGAGCGGACCTTGAAGGTGCTGAACGATTGGTTGGCCGCCGAGGATGCACCGCCGGTGCGCCTGCTGGAAGGAGCCGATCTCGATTTGGCGGTGGCGCGTGGTGCGGCCTACTACGGTTTCGTGCGGCGCGGGCGTGGGGTGCGGATTCGCGGCGGCACCGCCAAGTCTTATTACGTCGGTGTCGAAAGCGCCATGCCAGCGGTGCCGGGAATGGAACCGCCCATTGAGGTGCTGTGCATCGCGCCGTTCGGGATGGAAGAGGGGACGCAAGCCGAACTGCCGCCGCAGGAAGTCGGGTTGGTCATCGGCGAGCCGGTGCGCTTTCGCTTTTTCGGTTCATCGGTGCGGCGGACTGATCAAGTGGGCGCGGCGCTGGAGCAGTGGGCGCCGGAGGAAATCGAGGAACTGGAGGAAATCGAGGCAACCTTGCCCGCCGAAGGCCGCCAAGTGGGCGATGTGGTGCCGGTACGGCTGCGCGCTGCGGTCACCGAGGTCGGCACACTGCGGCTGGAAGCGGTGCCACGCGACGGTTCTGAAGGCTGGAAGGTCGAATTTGATGTGCGCGGGGAGAGTTGAAGCCATCATGATCCACTGGCTATCTGCCGGAGCGGTTTATGTACATCCCCAAGCATTTTGATGAACCGAAAGTCGAGAGATTGCACGAGTTAATGCGGGATCAACCCTTGGCTACTCTAGTCACTTTTTCGTCACATGGACTTAATGCCGACCACCTACCCTTGCACCTTACGGAAACATCGAATTCCCTTGGCACACTACGTGGCCATGTTGCCCGTGCCAACCCGCTCCGTAGTCATTTGGGTGAACATGCTGAGGTTCTGGCGATCTTTCGGGGTTCGGACGCCTATATCACGCCGTCGTGGTACGCGACTAAGGCCGAAACCGGAAAGGTTGTGCCGACTTGGAACTATGTCGTTGCCCATGCCTATGGGACGTTGCGATTTCTTGATGATGCTGCGTGGTTACGCGCTCACCTCGAAGCTCTGGTCACCCATAATGAAGCTGCATTCGATAAACCGTGGCAGCTATCGGATGCCCCACATGACTTTATCGAGAAGCTCATCGGAGCGGTGGTCGGCATTGAAATCACTATCACTCGATTATTGGGTAAGTGGAAAGTCAGCCAGAATCAGCCTTCAGAGAACAAAATGGGTGTTATTAACGGTCTTCGGGAGAGCGGGACCGCAAAAGCTTTAGACATGGCCGATTTGATCGAGAGGGCTAATTGATGGGTTTATGCATCGATTCGGGATCTTGGCAAGGCACTATGATTGCCCCTTCCCCCAAGGATTGACCCATCGCCCACCAACGCACCCCCCGTTACCTCGTTGGCATTGACCTTGGCACCACCCATACGGTGGTGGCCTACGCCGACCTGAAAGCCGCCGGCGCGGCGATCCGACTCTTTCCCATCCAGCAACTGATCGCGCCCGGCGCGGTGGCGGCACGACCGCTACTGCCCTCGGTGCGCTATCACCCAACCGATGGGGAACTGGCGGCGGCGGATGTGCGGCTACCGTGGGATTTCATCGACCCCGGCGCGGTCCCGGATGTGGTGTTGGGGGAACTGGCGCGTGAGCGGGGTTCGCGCACGCCAGGCCGGTTAGTGGCCAGTGCCAAGAGTTGGCTATCCCATGCCGGGGTGGACCGCATGGCGCCGATCTTGCCTTGGGGCGCGGCGGAGGGTGTAGCGCGGGTATCGCCGGTCATGGCGACCGCCAGTTATCTCGCGCATCTCGCCGCTGCCTGGAATCACCACTTCCCCCGTTATCCGCTGGCGCAACAAGATGTGGTGCTGACTGTACCGGCGTCGTTCGATGAAGGGGCGCGGGTGCTAACGATTGGCGCGGCGCGACTGGCTGGATTGCCGCAATTGCGGTTGCTAGAGGAACCACAGGCGGCGTGCTACGACTGGCTGTACCGACATCGCGCCGAGGTAGCGACCGATCTCAGCGACGCCCGACTCTTGCTGGTCTGCGATGTGGGCGGCGGCACCACCGACCTGACGCTGATCCAGATCGAATCGGGCGAGGCCGAGCCACGTTTGACCCGGATCGGCGTGGGTGAGCATTTGATGCTGGGCGGCGACAACATGGATTTGACGCTGGCACGCACGGTCGAAGCGCGGCTGGGTGGCGCGCGACTGAATGCCGGGGAATTGTCGCAACTGTTGCAACAATGCCGCAACGCCAAGGAGCGATTGCTGGCGGCAGATGCTCCAGCACAAGTGGCGGTGACGGTGCTGGGCGGTGGTGCCCGACTGATTGGCGGTGCGCGGTCGGCCGAATTGAGCCGCGATGAGGCGCGAAGTTTGCTGGTGGACGGGTTTATGCCGTTGGTCCAGCCGACGGAGCGGCCGCAGGGACGGCGCGCGGCAGTCGTCGAATTCGGTTTGCCCTATGCCGCTGATCCGGCCATCAGCCGCCACCTGGCGGCGTTTTTTAGCCAGCACACCGACGTTGTTCAGCAGGCGTTGGGCGAGACTGCGGCCGACCGCGCCGCGATTCCAGACGCTATCTTACTCAACGGCGGCGTTTTTCATGGCTCAGTGCTGGCGGATCGCTTGCTGGAACTGCTGTCGGATTGGCGCGGCGCACCTTTGCAGCGCCTGGATAATCCCGAACCCGATCTGGCGGTAGCGCGCGGCGCGGTTGCCTACGGGCTGGCCCGGCGCGGTCAGGGGGTACGGATCGGCGGCGGTTCGGCGCGCAGCTATTTCCTGCTGATCGATGCCGACCGCGACCGCAAGCAAGGCGTTTGTCTATTGCCGCGCGGCGCGGAGGAGGGCAAACCGATCCGGTTGGAGCGCACATTCTCCTTGCGTCTTGGCGCCCCTGTGCAGTTTCACTTGCTGTCCTCGACGAGTGATAAGGTCTATCAGCCAGGTGAGGTGGTGACATTGGTGGCGGAGGTTTTTACCCCATTGCCGCCCATCGCCACGGTCATCGACAGCGAGACGACCGGGGAAGTCCCGGTGCAACTGGTCACGCAATTGACCGAAGTCGGCACGCTGGATGTGGAATGCGTGGCGGTCGATGAACCGGCGCGGCGCTGGCAATTGGCCTTCCAGTTGCGCGGCAGCGATACGGCGACGCTGGCCCGCCTGCATCCGCGTTTTTCGGAGGCGGCGGCGCGATTGGAACGCTTCTATGGTGCGCGCGCGCCCGATGTGGAACAGAAAGAAATCAAGGGGCTGCGAGCTGAGTTGGAGCGGTTGCTCGGCAAGCGTGAAAGCTGGGAAACCCCATTGCTGCGCGAGCTGTTCAGCGTGCTATGGGCGGGTGCGCGACGGCGGCGGCGGTCGGCGGAGCATGAACGGTTATGGTTTAGCCTCACCGGCTATTGCCTGCGGCCGGGTTTTGGTTATCCGCTGGACGATTGGCGAGTCGGGCAATTGTGGGCGCTCTACGAACAGGGTGTGCAATATGGTCAGGATGCCCAGAATCGCTCGGAATGGTGGACCCTGTGGCGGCGGGTGGCCGGTGGTTTGGATCGAATTGCGCAGTGGCGTCTGAGTGATGATCTGATGGCGGAACTGCGGCCGCTGACTGGCAAGGCGGCAAAAGATAAAACGCCGGGCATCGACGATATGGCGCGGCTGGCCGGGGTGCTGGAGCGGTTATCGACGCCGCGAAAAATTAAACTTGGCCAGCTTTTACTGGAGCGACTGGCGCGCAAAGGCGAATCGCCGCAGCTTTGGTGGGCAGTCGGTCGGCTGGGGACGCGGGTTCCCGCTTACGGCAGCGCCCATGATGTCGTGCCGGCGGCGACGGCGGCGGCCTGGGTAGAACAGGTGCTGGCGCTGGATTGGCGCGCAATCGCACCCGCGCCGTTTGCGGCGGCTTTGCTGGCGCGACTCAGTGGCGACCGCGAGCGCGATTTGGATGAAGCCTTGCGGGCGCAGGTCAGCCAACGGCTACGCGCCGCCAAAGCCCCGGCCTCTTGGCTGCGAATGGTTGAGGACGTCGTGGAGTTAGACGAGGCCGATGCAGGCCGGGTGTTCGGTGAAACCCTGCCGCCGGGGTTGCGGCTGGTGGGCTGAACCATCTACTTTCCCGAACTGTATTTCAGCGTTGGGGCGGCGATTGGCTGTTGGGAGTTGTTATCCACTCTTGCGGCGCGACCCGCCAACCGATCCATATATAGGTAAATCACCGGCGTCAGGTACAACGTCAGCAATTGCGACACCACCAGACCGCCGACCACCGCCAATCCCAACGGTTGCCGCACCTCCGCGCCCGCGCCCAAGCCCAGCGCAATGGGTAGAGTGCCGACCAGCGCCGCCATAGTGGTCATCATGATCGGCCGAAAGCGAATCAGGCACGCTTGAAAAATGGCCTGATCGGGGGCTATGCCGTCGTTGCGCTGCCGATCCAGCGCGAAGTCGATCATCATGATGGCGTTTTTCTTGACGATGCCGACCAGCATGATGATGCCGACGAAGGCGTACAAGCTGAGATCGATCTTGAACAGCAGCAAGGTCAGTAACGCCCCCAATCCCGCCGAGGGCAGACCCGACAGAATGGTCAGCGGGTGGATGAAGCTCTCGTACAGAATGCCCAGCACGATGTACACCACCAGTACCGCGACCAGCAGCAGGATGCCGAGGCCCTGCAAGGAATCCTGAAATGCCTGGGCGGTGCCTTGCAAGCTGGTGTTGAGCGACACCGGCAAATTCAATTCGGTTTCGAGCGCCTTGATCCGATCCACCGCCGCGCCGAGCGAAACGCCGGGCAACAGGTTGAAGGAAATCGTCACCGAAGGCAGTTGGCCTTGATGGTTCACAGTCAGCGCTTGGGTCTTGCGCGCCACCGAGACCACGGTATCCAGCGCCACCAGCGCCCCATTGCTGGAACGCACGTAAAGCCGCGCCAGCGACGCCGGATCGGCCTGAAATTCGGGGGCCAGTTCCAGAATGACCTTGTACTGGTTGGTCGCGCCATAAATGGTGGACACCTGACGGGCGCTGAAGGCATTTTGCAATGCGTCCTCGACTTGGCCGAAATTTAAACCGAGCGCGGCCAGTTTGTCCCGATCCACCGCCACCGCCACCGCCGGGCTCTGGTTGTTGAGGTTGCTGGTCACATCCACGAAGCCCGGCAATTGCCGGAAGCGGCCGACCAGGGTTTCCGTCCAAGTATAAAGTTCTTCTAAATCAGTGTCCTGTAAGGTGTATTGATACTGGGAAGCGGTACTTTGACCGCCGATGCGGATCGGCGACGGATTGCGCAGATAGACGTTGATGCCGGGGATGACCGCCAGTTTGGGCCGCAACGCTTGAATCACCTGCTCGGCGGACAGCGTGCGTTCGCGCCGGGGTTTCAGGCGGATGAACATGCTGCCGGTGTTGGCGGTAGGCCGGGGGCCACCCGCGCCGACCGACGACATGAACGCCTCGACGTTCGGGTCTTGCGCCAGGATCGCCGCAACGGCTTGCTGTCTCTCCACCATGGATGCGAAGGAGGCGTCCTGCGCGCCTTCGGTGGAGACGGTGATCTGGCCGGTATCGCCGCTGGGCAGAAAATCCTTGGGAACCAAGCCATACAACCACACCGTCGCCGCGAGGGTCAGCACGAAAACCATCAGCACCGTGCGCGGCCAGGCCAGCGCGCCGCGCAGCGTGCGCTCGTAACTCGCCAGCAGGCCGGCGAAAAAGCGCTCGAAGGCTTGATAGATCGCGTTATGTTGGCGCGGGTCGCTGTGTTTGAGATAGCGGCTGCACAGCATCGGGGTCAGGGTCAGCGAGACGAAGCCGGACACCAGAATCGCGGCGCAAATGGTGACCGCGAATTCGTGCAGCAGCCGACCCACGATCCCGCCCATGAACATCACCGGGATGAAGACCGCAATCAGCGATAAGGTCATCGAAATGATGGTGAAGCCGATCTCCTTCGCACCGAGGATCGCCGCCTGAAACGGAGCTTCGCCGCGCTCGATGTGGCGGACGATGTTTTCCAGCATCACGATGGCGTCGTCCACCACGAAGCCCACCGCCAGGGTCAGCGCCAGCAGCGACAGGTTATCGAGGCTATAGCCGAGGATGTGCATGGCCGCGAAGGTGCCGATGACCGAGATCGGCAGGGCCAGACTGGGAATCAGCGTCGCCGACAGATTGCGCAGAAATAGCAGGATCACCAGAATCACCAACACGCCAGCGAGAATCAGAGTGAATTGCACGTCGTGAATCGACTCGCGGATCGATTCGCTGCGGTCGTAGAGGATTTTCAGCTCGATGGAGGCTGGCAGCGTCGTTTGAAAAGCCGGCAGTACCGCCTTGATGGCGTCCACGGTGGCGACGGTGTTGGCCCCCGGCTGACGCTGGATCGCCAGCACGATAGCCCGCCGGTCCACGTACCAACTGGCCACCTTGTCGTTTTCCACGCCGTCCAGCACCGTGGCGACCTCGTTCAGCCGCACCGGCGCGCCGTTGCGATAGGCGACGATCAGCGGGCTATAGGCGGCGGCGGTTTCCAACTGGCCGTTGGTCTGGATGGCGACGCTCTGGCGGGGGCCGTCGAAGGTTCCGACCGGCTGGTTGACGTTGCTGTCCCGAATGGCTTGGCGCAGTTCGTCCAGACCGATGCCGCGCGCCGCCAGCCCATCCGGGTCGGCCTGCACCCGCACCGCGAATTTCTGCGAGCCGAAAATCCGCACCTGCGCCACCCCGGTGATGGTGGACAGCCGCTGGGCCAGCATGGTTTCGGCGTATTCGTTGACCACCGACAGTGGCAGGGTCGGCGAGGACATGGCAATGAAAAAAATCGGTGAATCGGCCGGGTTGGACTTGCGGAACGACGGCGGCGACGGCATATCGGCCGGCAACTGGCGCAGCGCGGTGGCGATGGCCGTTTGTACGTCCTGGGCGGCGGCATCGATATTGCGATCTAGCGCAAATTGCAGGGTGATCGAAGTGGAACCCTGAGCGCTGGTCGAACTCATCGAATCCAGCCCGGCGATGGTCGAGAACTGGCCTTCCAGCGGGGTCGCCACCGCCGCCGCCATGGTTTCGGGCGACGCGCCAGGCAAGGAAGCGGACACCGAGATGGTGGGAAAATCGACGCTCGGCAATTCGCTGACCGGCAAGGCGCGGTAGGCGATGACGCCGAAAATCAAAAATGCCGCCATCAGCAGGGTGGTCATCACCGGACGATGGATGCACAACTCAGGCAGTTGCATCGCGCTTGGCCTCAACCGCCGCCGGCTTTGATTTGCACTTTCGCGCCCGGCGTCAGCCGCAACTGGCCGTCGGTGACCACGGTTTCGCCCCCGCTCAAACCCTGTCCGATCACCGCCGTTTCGGCTTGCCGCAGGGTGACGGTGACGGGGCGGGTCTCGACCGTCTCATCCGTTTTGACCACGAAGACGAAAGCGCCTTGCGGCCCTTGCTGGATGGCGATGGCCGGCACGGTCACAGCGGCGGCGAGGGTGTCAAGGGTGAGGTTGATGTTGAGAAATTGGCCGGGCGTCAACGCCTGGGCGTCGTTCGCCACGGTGGCTTTCATTTGAATCGCGCCGGTGGTCGGATCGACCGCGTTATCGAGAAAGCGCGCCTCGCCGGGGAAGGTCTGTTCGCCATGACCGGGAACGGTGACGACCACCGGCAAAGCGCCCGACCGCAGCGCCGCGCGCAGCCGGGGCAGGTGGCGCTCGGGAACGCTGAAACTGACATCAAGCGGCCGCACCTGATTCAGGATCGCCAGCGCGGTGTCGTTGGCTTTGACGGTCGCGCCGGGCGACACCAGCCTGGCGCCGATCACGCCGGCAAACGGGGCTTTGATCGTGGTGTAACTCCGTTGCAGTCGAATCACGTCCGCTGCCGCCTGGGTGGCTTGCACCGTGGCGTTCATCGTATCGACGGTCACACGGGCATCGGCCAGTTGCTGGTCGGAAACGAAACCGCGCCCCTTGAGCGTTTGTAAGCGCCGCACATCGTTTTGCGCTTTGGCCAGTTGCGCCCGGTCGCGCGCCAGATTCGCCTCGGCCTGTTGCAAGCGGGCGTCAAAATCGGCGGGATCGAGCCGCGCCAGCACCTCGCCCGCTGTGACGGTTTGCCCCTCTTTGAATGGCAGAGCGGCGATCTGGCCATCGACCCGCGCCTTGAGGGTGACGCTCTCGTGCGCTTCCGCCCGCCCGACCAGTTCCAGGATCAATGGCACATTCTTGACTGTGGCCGGTGCAACTGTGACCGGCGGGGCGGCGCGGGCCGGCTTTTTGGTTTCGGCCGCCGTTCGGGGATAACCATAATGGAACACCGCGCCCCCGACGGTGAGGGTGGCTAGGAACAAAAGGAGCGCGGTGGATTTTTTCAGGGGCTGGCCTCTAGCGATAAACATCGCCCCACGTCCCCCCTCCCAGAGGGAGAGGATTTTTTTCGTATAGCCTCAAGCCGCCACACTCAGTTCCAGCACCTTGCGGCTGGTGGGTAGATCGATATCCCCGTATTCGCCGAGCTTGGTCAACTCATGCCGCTCCAGTTGGGCCACCAGGGCCGGCACGGCGTCGGCCTTGATGCCATAGTCGCCCAGATAGGTATGCACCCCCATCCGCTCGAAAAACTCGCGGGTCTTGGCGATGGCCGCGTCGATCCGCCCGTCCTCGTCACCGTCGGTGAGATTCCAAACGCGGGCGGCGTATTGCAGCAGCTTGGCGCGTTTCTTATCGCGCTTCACCTGCATGACGCTCGGTAAGACAATCGCCAGCGTTTGCGCGTGGTCCAGACCGTGCAAGGCGGTGATTTCGTGGCCGATCATGTGGGTCGCCCAATCGCCCGGCACGCCCGCGCCAATCAGCCCGTTCAAGGCCATCGTGGTACACCACATGATATTGGCGCGCACGTCGTAATCATCCGGCATCGCCAGCGCCTTGGGGCCTTCCTCGATCAACGTCAGCAGCAAGCCCTCGGCGAAGCGATCCTGAATCGGCGCGTTGACCGGATAGGTCAGATACTGCTCCATGATGTGGGTGTAGGCATCGACCACGCCGTTACCGATCTGCCGAGGGGGTAAGGTAAAGGTGGTGGTCGGATCGAGCACCGAAAAGCGCGGGTAGACCAGCGGGTGCATGAACGCCAGCTTGTCGTTGGTGGCGCGACGGGTGACGACCGAACCACTGTTCATTTCCGAGCCGGTGGCGGGCAGGGTCAGCACCGATCCCAGCGGCAGCGCTGTTTCGATGCGGCCGCGATTGGCCAGAATGTCCCACGGATCACCGACGAAGGGAATGGCAGCGGCGATGAATTTGGTGCCATCGACCACCGAACCGCCGCCGACCGCCAGCAGAAAATCCACCTTTTCCCGCCGGGCCAGTTCGACCGCTTTCATCAGCGTTTCATAGGTCGGATTCGGCTCGATACCGGCGAACTCGAACACGGTGCGACCGGCTAGCGCCGCCATGACCTGATCGTAAACCCCGTTTTGCTTGATGCTGCCGCCGCCGTAAGTGAGCAAGATACGCTGATCCTTGGGAATTTCCTTACTGATGGCGGCAATCTGGCCCTTGCCGAACAGGATTTTGGTCGGGTTGTAAAAACTGAAGTTGAGCATGGCGCGAGTTCCTAGAAGGATGAATCAGTCGGCGACGTGGAGCACGATCTTGCCGCGCGCGTGGCCGCCCTGGCTGATGGCGTGCGCTTGGCGGGCGTCGGACAGCGGCAGGGCGGTGTGAATCAGTGGCTTCATTTTACCGTCGTCGATCAAGCGGCCGATGGCGGTGAGTTGTCGGCCATCGGCATGAATGAAGACGAAGGCGCGGCGCAGGCCGCGTTCGGCGGCGATTTCCTTTGATGGTGGACTGACCACCGATACCAAAATACCGCCTGGTTTCAATACCTGCCACGAGCGCTCTTGGGTGTCACCGCCGATGGTATCGAACACCACATCTACCTCTTTGACCACCTCTTCAAAACGAGTTCGGGTGTAGTCGATAAACTGATCGGCGCTGAGTTCGGCCACCAGCCCGGTGTTGACCGCCGAGGCGGTGGCGATCACCCGCGCGCCTTTGGCCTTGGCCAGTTGCACCGCCAGGCTGCCGACCCCGCCGGCGGCGGCGTGGATCAACACCGTTTGGCCGGCCTGCAACTGGGCGGCATCCACCAGCGCTTGCCAGGCGGTCAGCCCGGCCAGCGGCACGGCGGCGGCGTGGATGTGATCGAGCGTCGCCGGCTTATAAGCGGCTTCGCTGGATTTGACGGCGATGTATTCCGCATAGCCGCCGTCGCGTTCGATGTCCGGCCGGACATAAACTGTGTCACCGATCTTAAAATCAGTCGCTTGCGGGCCGACTTCGACCACTTCGCCGGACACATCCCAGCCAAGCGTCAGCGGTAATTGATGTTTCAATACGCCTTGCAGATAGCCTTCCCGAATCTTCCAATCGACCGGGTTGACCGCCGCTGCCCGCACCTGAATCAGAATATCGTCGGGTTGGAGCCTGGGTATCGGTACGTTTTCGTAGTGCAATACGTCGAGTCCGCCATAGGCGTGAATGCGCACGGCTTTCATGGTCAGGGTCATAGTGTTTGATGACTCGTGGGGTGATCAGGGTGGAGAGAATCGATGATTCCAGCGCCAGCACCAGGCGTTTGCCGAGTGCCGCCGCTGCGCGTTCCAGTTGGCGCAGGGTAGGGGAGTGACGGGGGTTTTCCAGCCGCTGCGCTGCGGGCTAATTCGGCCAGCGAGCGGTCGCCGCGCGCCCGACGGATCAGCAGCATCGTATTTGCCGTGGGCTGGAACCGGAAAAACTGTGCCACCTTTCATCATGACTGATGGCTGCCGTTGATCCGCGCCAGCGTCCAGCCGGCGGCTTGCAGTTTTTGACGACCTCATTCCCGTTCATGATGGGGAATCTCTATCCTTAATGGTATATCCATTGGCCATATATTTTGCAATGGGTCTAATAAGCCAAACCGACTAAAGACCTCTTCGACTGGCTATTGATTGTGCAGGCGCCGGTCGTGGACATGACTCTGGCTGGTGGCCATTCAACCGGTTAGCCGGTTGCTGACGCGGAGGGTACGCTTGAGTGCTTTGAGTTCGTGGGCCGCGAACAGTGGGAGCCAGCCAGCTACAGGGGTACGCTGGAGCATGGGAGCCAGACCCCGAAAAGCTGTAGCTGAAGCAAGCGGGTGAACATCCAATAGACGGTACAATCGTTTAAACCGTTCCAAACCGCTCCAAATCACTCTGCACCGTTTGGAGCGTTTCAATCAACTGACTCGCCATGAACTGAATAAAAGGCGTAATGTCGCCTTGATCAGCGATTTCCAGCGTCTCCAAATAAGTTCGTTTTTGTTCGCGGCGGATGACGGCCGGAAAGAAGCTCGCCTTGAGCAGAATCAGATTCATCAGAAGACGCGCCCCCCGTCCGTTGCCATCATCAAAGGGATGGATACGCACCAGGTGGTAGTGCGCTACCCCCGCTCTCACAATGGGGTGAACTGGCTGGTCGCCGTTGATCCAGGTAACCAGGGTTTGCATTTGGGGGGCTACCTGTTCTGGAACAACATACTGATGCAGGGTGCCGTCCTGCTGGAGAACGTGATTGGGCAACCGCTTATACTGTCCGGCGTGAACCGTCTTGCTGACGGCTTGCCCGGCCGGGGTCCGCGCCGGGGTCTGTAAAACGCCATTGAGAAGCAGCGCATTCACTTCTTTGAGCAATCCCTCACTGATCGGCCGAGCGTTCGCCACGACATCGAAAAGAAGATCAATCGCTTCCGCGTGATTCCTCGCATCCAGAAAATCCTTGAACGGTTTCCCTTCAACCGTCAGCCCTTCCTGCAAAAAAAACAGGGTATCGCCCCGATTTAGGGTCGAGCCTTCAATAGCGTTACTGTGGTAAGTCCAATCGACACGCATTTTCTCCAGTATTTTTGACCAAAGGTCAGATTCAGGATGGAGACTGGCTTTGCCCGCATCGATCCGGCGCTTCAAATCATCGGCCAGCGCCAGAAGCGCAATGACGGCTTCAGGGTTTTGACGTGGATATAAAGCGCTGTCAACATCATCTTCTACGGATGATTCTGAAGCATGGATTCTATGTTCTGGTGGTTTCATGTCGTAGGTAGCCAGGCATTGCTTGCTTAAGCGTATTCGATGACCATTAGCACATCATTCTGCTAAGGTCTTGCGATGTTTTCTACCTTACCTGGTTTGACTCAAAAGGCGGCGCTCCGTGCGACATAACGCGGTTTTCGCTCTGCTGGCTGTTGCTTTGACGCTGGTCGCTTGCAACAAGCCCGATCTGCCGCCTCCCGCCGCAACGGTGCGCCCGGTATTGGTGCAGGCCCTGCAAGCGGCGAGTACGACACCAATCCTTTATTCCGGCGAAGTGCGCGCCCGTCATGAGTCGGATTTGGCCTTCCGGGTTCCCGGCAAGATCGTGGCCCGGCTGGTTGATGTCGGTGCGCGGGTCGAGCGCGGTAAAATCCTGGCCCGACTCGATCCCGCCGATCTGCAACTCAACGCCCAGGCCGCCAAAGCACAATTGGCGGCCGCCGAGAGCGATTTAAGCCTCGCGGAAGGCGAGCAGGTGCGTTACGCCGCCTTGCTGGAGCGCAAGCTGATCTCACCATCAGTCTATGACGCCAAAGCCACCGTTTATAAAGCCGCCAGGGCCAGGCGCGATCAATCGAAAGCGCAACTGGCCGTGATCGACAACCAGGCCGAGTACAGCACTTTGACCGCCGATCACACCGGTGTAGTGACGGCGGTGCTGGCCGAAGTCGGGCAGGTGGTCGCTGCCGGTCAGCCGGTCTTCAAGCTGGCGCGTCCCGACGAACAGGAAATCGTCATCAATATTCCCGAAGGGCGGGTGGCCGAACTCCGGCAGGCAAAGGCGATGACGGTGACGCTGTGGGCGAAACCGGAACTGCGTCTGTCCGCAGAGTTGCGGGAACTGGCCCCGGCGGCTGATGCTGCGACTCGTACCTATGCCGCCCGTATCCGGTTGCTCGCCGCCGATCCGGCGGTGCGGCTGGGCATGACCGCCCAGGTGATGGTGCAGCCCGCCGCGTCCGATGGTCAGTTGCTGGTGCCGCTGACGGCGGTGGTGGAGCACGGCGCGGGGCCAGCAGTTTGGGTGGTGGCGGACGGCAAGGCGCAGCGCCGACCAGTCACCATCGGCCAATATCGTGAAGAAGGCGCAGTGCTGGCCAGCGGCGTCCAGGCCGGGGAATTGGTGGTGACGGTCGGCGCCCATAAGCTCGTTCCCGGCCAGGCGGTGCGACCGGTCATGCAGGATACCGCCTCCGCCGGAACACGGCCGTGACCGGCTTCAACCTGTCGGACTGGGCTATCCGCCATCGGGCGCTGGTCGGTTATTTCATCGTCGCCGTGGCGTTGATGGGCGTGTACGGCTATCAGCATCTCGGTCAGGCCGATGACCCGCCGTTCACCTTCAAGGTCATGGTGGTGCGCACGCTGTGGCCGGGCGCGACCGCCCAGGATGTTGAGCAGCAGGTCACCGACCGCATCGAGAAGAAATTGCAGGAAGCGCCCCACGTCGATCACCTGGTCAGCTATTCCCGACCGAGCGAATCGGTCATTTTATTCATGGCCAAAGATTCCGCGCCGCGCTCGGTGATTCCCGAAGTGTTCTATCAGGTCCGCAAGAAAGTCGGCGACATCCGCCAGAGCCTGCCCGCCGGGGTGGTGGGGCCGTTTTTCAACGATGAATTCGGCGATGTTTACGGCAACATTTATGCGGTGGTCTCCGATGAATTGAGCGATGCCGCCCTCAAGCAGTACGCCGACGGGGTGCGCGATGCGCTGTTGCGGGTCAAGCAGGTCGCCAAAGTCGATCTGTTCGGTGAGCAGGATGAAAAGATTTATCTGGACATCGCCAACGCCAAATTGGCCACACTGGGCCTGGATCTCAACACCGTCATTCAAGCCTTGTCCCGCCAGAATGCCATCGCCGGGGCCGGCTTTTTCGAGACCGCCACCGACCGGATTTATCTGCGCCCCAGCGGCGGCTTCGACACCGTGGCCGCTGTGCGCAATACCGTAATCCGGGCCGGTGGGCGGCAATTGCGCATCGGCGATCTGGCCGAGGTGCGGCGTGGTTCGGTCGATCCGCCCGCGCCCCGGGTGCGCACCGGCGGCCAGCGCGCCATCGCCATCGGGGTGGTGATGACGCCCGGCGGCGACATCATCCAGCTTGGCCGCGAACTGCGGGCCGAAATGCAGCGCTTGCAGAACCAACTGCCGCTGGGCGTGGACTTGCAGGAAGTGGCCAGCCAGCCGGAGGTCGTGAAGCGGTCGATTGATAATTTTGTGAAAGCCCTGGCTGAAGCGGTGCTGATCGTGCTGGGCGTCACCCTGTTCAGTCTGGGGGTGCGCACCGGTTTGGTGGTGGCGCTGTCGATTCCGCTGGTGCTGGCGGCGACGTTTCTGCTGATGTGGTTTTTCAACATCGGCCTGCACAAGATTTCGCTCGGTTCGTTAATTCTGGCGCTGGGCCTGCTGGTGGATGATGCCATCATCGCGGTGGAAATGATGTGGGTGAAGATGGAAGAAGGCTGGGAGCGGGCCAGGGCCGCCGCCTTCGCCTACACCAGCACCGCCGGGCCGATGCTGTCCGGCACGCTGGTGACGATGGCGGGCTTTCTGCCCATCGCCACCGCCCGTTCCGCCACCGGCGAATACACCGTGTCGATTTTTCAGGTCAACGCCATTGCTCTGCTGCTGTCGTGGCTGGCGGCGGTGGTGGTGATTCCGTGGCTGGGTTACGGCACGCTGCCCGATCCCCGCGCCCCGCATAAGGCCCGATTACTGACCCGCTGGTGGCGACGCGCCCACCATCAGCCGGTTGAAACCGTAGTAGCGGGCGTCCACAGCGAATACGAGGTCTACCACACCGCCTTCTATCGGCGTTTCCGGGTGGTCGTCCAATGGTGTGTGGCGCAGCGCTGGTTCGTCATTACCGTTACCGTCGCCCTGTTCGTGCTGGCGATTGTCGGTTTCGGCTCGGTGCAAAAGCAGTTTTTTCCGGTATCAACCCGGCTGGAATTGATGATCGATTTACGCCTGCCGGAAGGTTCCTCACTGAAGGCGGTCGATACGGAAGTCCATAAACTGGAAGCGATTTTGGCCAAAGAGCCGGGCATCACCAACTTCGTGGCCTACATCGGCTGGGGTGCGCCGCGTTACTACCTGGGGCTGGATCAGCAGTTGCCAGCCACCCGTTACGCCCAGTTTGTCATTCTGACCGAGGATGTGCCGGCGCGCGAGGCGTTGCGGGCACGGCTGATCCAGTTATTTGAAGACGATTTTCCCACGCTGCGCGCCAACGTAACCCGCGTCGAAAACGGCCCGCCGGTCGGATTTCCGGTGCAGTTTCGGGTATCCGGGCAGGATCTCGCCCCACTGCGTGGCGTGGCCAACGCCATAGCCGACGTGATGCGCGGCAATCCCCATCTCAGCAACGTGCATCTGGATTGGGAGGAGCAATCCAAGGTGATCGGCGTTGAGATCGACCAGGATAAAGCCCGGCTGCTGGGCGTGAGCAGCCAGGAAGTCGCGCAGATGCTCAATACCTTGCTGACCGGAATGCCGGTTACCAGCTACCGCGAGCGGGATAAAGCCATTGAGGTGGTGTTGCGGGGCGATGTCGCTGCGCGCACGCAACTGGCCTTGCTGGACGATCTGACGGTGCCCACAGCCAGCGGCAAAAGCGTACCGCTGGCGCACATCGGCCGGATTCAGTACCGCTTTGAGCCAGGCGTGATCTGGCGGCGCGACCGGCTGCCGACCATCACCGTGCGCGCCAATGTCTACGGCACCATTCAGCCCGCCACGGTGACCGCGCAAATCGAGCCGCTGCTGGCCCCGATCCGCGCCCAATTGCCGGCGGGATTTCGGCTGGAAACCGGCGGCACGGTGGAGGAAGCAGCCAAGGGGCAGGGATCGGTCAATGCCGGTATTCCGCTGTTTGTGCTGGTGGTGCTGACGGTGTTGATGATCCAGTTGCAGAGTTTCTCGCGGGTAGTGCTGGTGGTGTTGACTGCCCCGCTGGGCCTGATCGGGGTGACGCTGTTTTTGTTGCTGTTCAACCAGCCGTTCGGCTTTGTCGCCATGCTCGGCACCATCGCGCTGTTTGGGATGATCATGCGCAATTCGGTGATTCTGGTTGATCAGATTCAACAGGACATCGCCGCTGGTCGCAGTCAATGGGAGGCGATTGTCGAATCCACCGTGCGCCGGTTTCGGCCGATTGTGCTGACGGCAGCGGCGGCGGTGCTGGCGATGGTGCCGCTATCGCGCAACGCTTTTTTCGGGCCGATGGCGGTGGCGATCATGGGTGGGCTGATCGTCGCTACGTTGCTGACGCTGCTGTTTTTACCGGCGTTGTATGCGGCATGGTATCGGGTGCGGCGGGTGGAAACCGTTCCGGCGGATTCGAGCCATTAGCGACCCGATATGCGTGCTTTAGCGGACTTGTTCGCGGCCAACCCGCTGGCGCAATCGGTCGGCTTGCTGGCCTTCGGCCTGGGCATTTTGACCTTCGCCCAGCGTAGCGACCAGCGTCTGCGCGTTTTCCTAACGGTGTTCTGTGCCGTGATCGGCGGCCATTTTCTGCTGCTCGGTACCCCTTCCGCCGCGTATGCCGCCTGGTTGAGCGGCGTGCGCAGTTATGTTTCCGTGCATACTCGCCATGTCGCGGTGATGGGCTTTTTTCTGGTGGTGGTCTGGGTGATGGCGATTCCGACCATTACCCGACCGGTGCAATGGCTGGCGGTGATCGGCGCTACCCTGGGAACCTGGGCTTTGTATCGGGAGCAGGGGATTCGGATGCGGGTGGTGATTCTGGGGGGAACCGCGTGCTGGCTAATCCACAATATCGCGGTCAGTTCCATCGGCGGGGTATTGATTGAGAGCTGCTTTCTGGTGGTGAATAGTCACACCATTTTTCGCTTGTGGCGGCAGCGGAACGCTTCAGCGCCCTCACCCTGACCCTCTCCCAGAGGGAGAGCAACTGTGTTGTCATCTCATGGCCTGCACTCTGCGGGAGGCTGCCAAGGGGAGTTGGTCTTGAGGATGGCATTGAGGATGGTCAACAATTTACGCATACAGGCCGTGAGGGCGACCTTGGGAGGTTTGCCCACGACCCGAAGGCGTTGGTAGAAAACCTTGATGATGGGATTACATCGACTGGCGGCGACGGTAGCCATATACAGGACGGCCCGCACGCCCGCGCGTCCACCGAAGATCATGCGTTTACCCCGGCCCTGGCCGGAATCCCGATTGAAGGGACAGACGCCGACCAGGGCGCTGATTTGGCGGCGGTTGAGGGCGCCCAATTCCGGCAAGGCGGCCAATAAGGTGGCCGAGGTCACCGGGCCGATGCCGGGAACGCCCTGGAGGAGGTCGTCGGCTTCGCGCCAGAGGGGGCTTTCGCGTAAGCCGCGCTTTAGGTCGTCATCGTGGTCCTGGAGTCGTTGGGTCAGCCAGGCGATGGTGGCGTCGATGTCGGGCTTCACGCGCGGATGGGCGCTCACCCGACGGTTTTTCTCCGCCGTCAACATCTCCACCACCTGCCGCCGCCGCTGGATCAGCGCCATCAATTCCTGGGCTTGGGCGTCCTTCCAGGGCCGAGGTTCGGGACGGATCGCCGCGCCAAAGTGGGCGAGCACCGCCGCATCCAGCGCATCGGTCTTCGCCAGCCGCCCAGTCGCTTTAGCAAAATCACGCGCCTGGCGCGGGTTGATCACCGCCACCGCCAATCCCGCTTCAACCAGCGCCGTGACCACCGGGATTTCCAGGCCCCCGGTCGCTTCCAGCACGATCAACGCCGGTGATCGGGGGCGCAACCAGTCGATCAACACCTCCAATCCCGCCGTGTCGCGAGCCACCCGTAACCGCTCGCTCTCCGGCCAGGTCGCCACATCCAGATGCGCCTTCGCGACATCAATCCCGATCCAGCATTCCTCCAACCGCTCACGATTTTCTTGCATCAACGTGTTCCTCTCCCTACCTTGCACGATGCGGGTTTTAACCCCGGCAACTGTTCGGGTTTCCGGTTCACTGAAAAATCAACGTGGCGCTTCTCGCTCTCCCACGGGATCTGCAGTCCCTCAGGGTTTTCGTGCTACCACGTCGCCCTTACACTTTAACCAATCCCCAACATACAAGGG
>APMI01000100.1_pt1 | contig 103513 bp, 89 predicted proteins | sample 667938 | NCBI WGS metagenome assembly APMI01 (sample SAMN01084076, study PRJNA167559) | wastewater metagenome | biome: Wastewater | place: Denmark: Ejby Moelle, Odense | collected 2011-11-28 | reverse complement strand
ATGCCAAGGCAGCAGATATCTATCGCTACATGAACTTCGACCAGATTGCCGAGTTCAAGGAAGTGGCGGAGACGGTAACGATCTAAGCGCTTGCCCGCCTGGCAACAAACGGCGCCCTGCAGGGCGCCGTTTTATTTGGTATCCAGCCGGGTTGTCGAGAAAAACGGTGTTGCTTTGGTTGCCGCTGGGGAAATCTAAATCCGTCCCGCCCGCAGCAGTCGGGTCATTTCCTCAGCTGGCAGGGGGCGGGCGAAATGGTAGCCCTGCATGTATTCGCAGCCGCAGGAACGCAGGGTCGCCATTTCGTCGGCGGTTTCGATGCCTTCGGCCACCACGTCGAGGCTCAGATCGCGTCCGAGATTGACGATGGCCCGGGCGATGACGGCGTCGCCCCGGCTCAGGTCGCGAACGAAGGACTGATCCATCTTCAGCTTGTCGATGGGAAAACGCCTGAGGTAGGCGAGGGACGAATAGCCGGTGCCGAAGTCATCAATGGCCAGCCGCACGCCCATGGCCCTCATTTCGGACAGGGTCTGCAAGGCGCGCTCGGTGTTCTCCATGAGGGTGCCCTCGGTCAGTTCGAGCACCAGGCGGCCCGGCGCCAGGCCGCTGTCCTGCAGGGCCTGGGCGATGACCGTTGTGAGGGTCTCCTTGCGGAACTGGCGGGGAGACAGGTTCACCGCCACCTCGATCGCGGGCAGCGCCTGTTGGGACCATTCTCCCGCCTGACGGCACGCCTCCCGCAGCACCCAGTCGCCGAGGGGGATGATCTGGCCAGTCTGCTCCGACAGCGGAATGAACTGGGCTGGCGGCAGCAGGCCCAGTTCCGGATGCTGCCAGCGCACCAGTGCCTCGACGCCAACGATGCGGCCGCTGCTGGCGGCGACGACCGGCTGGTAATGCAGGACGAACTCGTTGCGTTCGAGGGCCAGACGCAGGCTGTTTTCCAGTTTCAGCAGCTCGAGACCGGCGTCGCTCATTGCCTCGCCGTAGAACTGCAGCGGCTCGCCGGCGGCGGCTTTGGCCCGGTACATGGCCGCCTCGGCATGTTGCATGAGCGTCGGCAGGTCGCCGGCGTCGTCGCCGAAGACGCTGATGCCGATGGAGATACCGACGCTGACCTCGTGTTCCCCAATGCGCAGCGGGGCCTTGGCGGCGGTCACCAGGCGCAGGGCGACGAGGATGGCGCTCTCGGGTGTGCCATCGCTTAGGAGGATGCCGAACTCGTTGCCGCTGAGGCGAGCGGTGAGATCGCGTGGTTGCACGACGTTCCCCAGGCGGCTGGCCATTTCCCGCAGCACGGTATCGCCGGCGGCGAGGCCGAGGGAATAGTTGATCTTCTTCAGGTCGTTGATGCCGACGCTGAGCATAGCCAGCGGCCGCTGGGCGGCCTCGGCATCGCGCAGGGCCATTTCGGCGCGGTCGACGAATTGGACACGGTTGGGTAGGCCGCTGACGTTGTCGAAATAGGAAAGCTGGTGCAGGCACGCCTCCATGGCGTCCTTGACGCTGCCGAGGCGGCGCTCCGCCTCCCAACGGCCGGTGATGTCGCGCAGCACGGCGTGAGCGACGTTGCCGCCGCCGAGGTCGATGGCATGCAGACGGACATCGGCATAGAGAAGGGAGCCGTTCGGGCGCTGGAGCTGACATTCGAAACGGGCGTGGCCGGTTGCCAGGGCTGCTTCCAGCCAAGTCTTCAGCATGGGGCCCGAGGCCGTGCCGTCCGGCTGGTGGGGTGGGGCGAAATCGGAAAGGGGGCGACCGAAACAGGTTTCCCGGCAGGTGACGCCGAGGAGGCGCATGGCTGCCTCGTTGCAGTCGAGCATCCCGTCGCGGTCTATGAACAGCATGGCGTCACCAGCGCATTCCCAGATGGCCTTGTATTTCTGGGCGGGGAAAAAGAGTTTGTCCGGCTCGCTCATGTCCTTCTGTGTTACGGGTAGCGTGGGCAGGGGTGCTGCCCACGGCCAGTCGATTACAATCCGATGATGAACTATACCAGACCGAGCGGATTCGGCGGGTCTTGCCACCGCCGCTGCGTTCGCATGGCATAATCCTGAACATTACCAACCGGGGGGTTATCGTCATGCAATTAACATCCCGTCCGCATCCCGGCGCCACTGTTCTCGTTGCCGCCGAACGCATCGATCAGGCCAGCGCCGGAGAATTCCTCGCCGCGCTGCAAGCGGAGCTGAAGCAGCACGATCCGGCAGCTGCGCCGGTCGTCATCGACTTTGCAGGAGTCGATTACATTTCCAGCGTCGGCTTGCGCGCGCTGATGGTCATTGCCCGCGAAATCAAGGCCGGCAAGGGCAAGATCGGCATCGCCGCCTTGCAGCCGCTGGTGCGCGAAGTTTTCGGGATTGCCCGCTTCGACCTGGTTATTCCCTGTTTTGACAGCGTCGAAGACGCCATCGCCAAATTGAGCACATGAAGGTCAAATTCTGGGGCACCCGCGGTTCGCTGCCGGTGGCCGCTACCGCTGCCGATATCCGCAGCAAGATCGTCGCTGCGCTGACCGCCGCCAACGGCCGGCAGTTCGGTTCGCCCGAGGAAATCGAATCGTTCGCCGAGCAATTGCCCTTCGCCGTTGCCGGCGGCTATGGTGGTCATTCTTCCTGCGTCGAACTGATCGCCGGCGGCGCCGAGCATTTCATCTGCGACCTCGGCAGCGGCGCCCGTCCGCTCGGCCAGAACAAAATCGCTACGCATGGCCCGCAGCGGCCGCAGACCTATCACGTCTTTCTTTCCCACCTGCACTGGGATCACCTGATGGGTTTGCCCTTCTTCGTTCCCATCTACCTCCCCGGCAACCGTATCGTCATCCATGGCTGCCATGCCGAAATGGAAGCCGCCGTGCGCCTGCAGATGTCCGAACCCTGCTTTCCGGTCGCTTTCAGCCAGATCGCCGCCAGCGTCGAGTTCGACCGGCTCGAACCCGGCGGTACCTATGAGATCGCCGGTGTCAGGGTTACCCCCAAGCTGCAATTGCATCACGGCGATTCATACGGCTACCGTTTCGAAAAGGATGGTCGCTCGTTCGTCTATTCGACCGATTCCGAACACAAGCTGAACAATCCGGAGACGGCGGCTGGCTTCATCGATTTTTTCCGCGCTGCCGATCTGGTCGTTTTCGACGCCATGTACAGTCTGGCCGATGCCGTTTCGGTCAAGGCCGACTGGGGCCATTCCAGTAATATCATTGGCATCGAATTGTGCCAAGAAGCTGGCGCTAGGCGTCTGGCGCTCTTTCATCACGAACCGGTGCACGACGACGCGCAACTCGACCGCCTGCTGGAGGAAAGCCGCCGTTTCGAGGAAATCACTCGCGACGGCCGGGCGCCGTTGGAAATCATCTCCGCCTATGACGGATTGACGATCCCATTGTGAACTGGCGAGGTTCCCTGCCCCTTTTCCGGGGCGGCCGCAGCCGCCTCGTGCCGCTGGGTCTGTTGCTGCTTGCCGCCCTGTTGCTCGGTTACCTCGACGACACACCGTTGGCCAGTCTGCGCAACGCCCAGTTTGACCATTATCAGCGCCTGATGCCGCGCCAGCGTACCAACGAGCCGGCCATCGTCGTCGCCATCGACAGCGCCGGCATTGAAAAATACGGCCCCTGGCCCTGGCCGCGCACCCTGCTGGCACAATTGGTTGAGCGCCTGCATGCGGCCGGTGCCAAGTCCATCGGCCTCGATCTGCTGTTGGTTGAGCCGGATCAGTACAGCCGGGAAATGCTGACCAAACGGCTGCCCGATTTGCCTGCGAGCAGCCGCGATCTTCTCCCCGACCCCGACCGGACACTGGCTACGGCGCTGGCTGGGGCACCGACCGTCCTAGCGGTCAGCGGCATCGTCCGGCCTTTGCCCGGCGCCCGTTTCCCGAACAAACCGCTGCCCGATTTTCGCATCGCCCCGGCAGCCGAATCCTCTATGACCCGTTACGCCAGCAGCCTGACCAGCCTGCCGCTGTTGGCTAGGGCCGCGCATGGCGAGGGAGTGATCAACGCCGCCCCCGACCGCCTGACTTCGCCGCGCGACCGCGGCGTGCTGCGCCGGGTGCCGAGTGTGGCCGTTATCGATTTCGTGCCGCTACTCTCGCTGCCGCTGGAAATGGCGCGCCAGAGCCTCGGCCAGAACGCCGTCGTGGCGGCCGAGTCCGGCGCGCAAGGCATGGAACGCATCCGCATCGGCGACCACAGCCTGCCGGTGCAGCCCAATGGCGAAATTCTGCTGTACTTCGGTCGTCCCAGTTCGCATTACTACCTTTCCGCCGCCGACGTGCTGGCCGGCAATTTCCTGCCCGATACCTTCCCCGGACGTTTCGTTTTCATCGGCATTACCACGACCGGGCTGCAGGATCGCGTCATCACCCCGCTCGGCGACAACTTGCCGGGGGTCGACATCCATGTTCAGGCTCTCGAGAGCCTGCTCAGCGGCGAAGCGCTGCAAAGGCCGGTCTGGATGCCGCGTCTGGAACTGGCTGTGCTCGTCCTTTCGGGGCTGTTGCTGATCTTTGTCATTCCGTCTCTGCAGCCGCGCTATGCGGCGCTGGTGTTCCTGACTGGCATTGGCGCTACCGTCGGCGGTGGCTATCTCGCCTTTCGCGGTGGTCTGTATCTTTTCGATGGCGCCAGCGTGGCCCTGCTCCTCAGTCCGATTTTCATCGCTCTGCTGAGCAACACGCTGATCGCCGCCGATCGTCGCCGGCAGCAGGCCGAAACCGATTTGCAGGCCAGCCGCGAGGCCGCCGCCCGCGTCGCCGGCGAACTCGACGCCGCCCGCCGCATCCAGATGGGGCTGCTGCCCGATCCCGGGCGCGCCTTCATCGGCGAAACGCGCTTCGAACTGGCTGCCTTGCTCGAACCGGCGCGCGCCGTCGGCGGTGACTATTACGATTGTTTCGCCCTCGACGAACGCCGCCTCTGTCTGGCCATCGGCGACGTTTCCGGCAAAGGGCTGCCGGCCAGCCTGTTCATGGCCGTTTCCAAAACCCTGACCGGAGCGCTGACGCGGCGCAATCGCGATCTCGGCCAGGCGCTGCGCGAAGTTGAAAGCGAACTGAACCGCGAAAACCCGGAATTTCTCTTCGTCACCGCCTTCGTCGCCGTTCTGGATGCCGACAGCGGCGATCTCGACTACGTCTGCGCCGGTCACGATGCGCCGCTGCTGCTACGCGCCGGCCGCATCGGCCGTCTCGACACGCAGGCCAACTCCGGCCCGCCGCTGTGCGCGCTCGGCGATTACCCCTACGGTGCGGCGCACACGCGCCTGCAAGCCGGTGACATCCTTTGCCTGTTTACCGACGGCGCTTCCGAGGCCAGCAACGGGGATGCCTTCTATGGCAGCGAGCGGCTGGCCGCAACCTTGGCCGCCACCGCAGGCGAACAGTCGCTGGCGGCGCGTCTGGAAGCGCTACGCGACGATATCCGCCGCTTCGAGGCCGGCACGCAGGCGCACGACGACCTCACCCTGCTGCTGCTCAAATTCAGCGGACGCTGATTTCGACGCGCCGGTTCTTCGGCTCGGCCACTTCATCCGCCGTTGGCACCAGCGGCTCGCGCTCGCCTCGGCCGGCCACTTCGATCAGTCTGGAATCGAGGCCAGCCGCCACCAGGGCATCGCGCACCGTCGCCGCGCGCTGCTTCGACAGCGCATCGTTGGCGGGGTCGCTGCCGACGCGGTCGGTATGGCCGATGACCGCAATCTCCGGCGCCTCGCGTTGTTTGATTTCGGCTTTGACCCGATCGAAAGTCGCCAGCGACTCGGGCGTCAGTTCGTCGCTCCCTTCCCTGAAATAGACGATGTAGCTTTGCGACCGCTTCGGCTGCGCTTTCAGCGTCGGACCATAACGTTCCTGTACTTCTGCAGCCGACATCTGCGTCAGCCGGTTGTCGCCCAGGCGTCGCACGCTGGCCGCATAAGGCTGGTCGAGGCGCTGCTCGCCCTTGCCCGGATTGATCAACACCGCGCCGAGCGGGCCATCCGTCGCAGGCAGCAGCACGACACGCTCGCTGGCACAGGCCGCCAGCAGCACACATCCCAAGGGTACAAGCCAGCGCATATCAGTCCTCCTTGCCGTCAGCGACTTCGATGACGAATTCGGTGCCGCGCGTGCCGAGTATCGTGGTCGGCGTGTGGAAATCGACCGATTCCGGCGTCTTCTTGGCAATCTTGCCGGTCGCCACCGATACCGTGCCCTTTCTTACACCGACCGAGACATTGCCGTCGTGAGTCGTGCTGTCGAAGCTGAATTTGTCGATCGTCATCAGCGAATTGGGTCCGGCCGAGAGCAGCGTGTGATCCTTCAAGGTCACGCCCACGGCGCTATCGTCGCTGGTTCGCAACTTATCCGCCACCAGCACCGGCGCCCCGACCGCCGCCGGCAACTTCTGGCCGGCGCGCTCGATGCTGACCGTGCCGCGCACATGCTTGACCATCCCGGCAGGCTCGCCGACCTGTGCCCAGGCCAGGCCATAACAACTGGCGCAAAGCACACCGGCCATCCAATATGATCTAATCACGATTCATCCTCCTTGCATTTTGTCATGTCCGATCCTTTGCCGGAAATTACGGTTCCTGCACGTTTTACCGCCCTACCCGAACTGCTCGGTCACCTGTGCCGGGAGGCGCAGGTGGCGGGTATAGGCGATGCTTGCCAGCGACGCATGCAACTGGTCGTCGAGGAACTGTTCGCCAATACCATTCACCACGGCTTCGGCGGCGAATGCGATGCGCCAGTGCGTCTGGCGGTTGCCTGCGCCGACGGAAGGTGCCGTTTGCATTACAGCGATAGTGCGCCGCGCTTTGACCCGATGCAAGTTCCCCTTCTCGGACCGGCGTTCGACAAACCTGGTGGAGTCGGCATTGCCATGATTCGCCAACTGAGCGATTCGATTTCATACAGGAGAGCGGCTGACAACAATTTTCTGGAACTTGTGTTCGCAACGTGACGTTTTCGCGCCTGCTCAGCCATCGTCCGCATGTTGCTCGATGCGTTGGCCCGGCGGAATCGATCGTTGGGTAATACCGCCACATCGGCCAACAAAGACGATCGGAAGTAAAATTGTCTCGTTATAAGGGACCCCGCAGATGAACAGATCGTAGTGTTCATCGGCTCCTGCTGACCAACATTGGTCACTTCCGCGCCGCCGGCAAGGTGCTCGACGGCAAGTCGGACATTCCCACGCGGCTGTGGATCGCCCCGCCGACCAAGATGGACGCCATGATCTTGAACGAAGAGGGTTACTACGGCGTGCTTGGCAAATCCGGCGCCCGCATGGAAATGCCGGGCTGCTCGCTGTGCATGGGCAACCAGGCGCAGATCAGGAAGGGCAGCACGGCGATGTCGACCTCGACCCGTAACTTCCCGAATCGTCTAGGTATCGATACCAACGTCTACCTTGGCTCGGCTGAGTTGGCAGCGGTCTGCGCGCTGACCGGCAAGATTCCGAGCCTCACCGAATACATGGCGGCGCCCATCGGGGCGCCGTTCCTTTTTGTGAAAGTAACTGAATGCTTTCACCGTAGGGAGGGTGATGTCAGTGTCGCCAATTTTTACAATAATCGAGTGAGAACCTGTTTTCCAAAACTAAGTTTCTATAGATCAGATAGTTACATATTTGGCAAACTAATTGCTCTAGTATCTCTGGCCGAACAAAGGCATTCAAACCGATGTGGCCCGACCCGAGGAGACCGAGATGAAAGTGTTTAGAACGATAGTTGCGATTGCGTCGCTATTTGCGGCGTCATTTACTCAGGCTACACCCGTAACAGTGGATGCTGGTTGGTATGGATTCTGTTTTTCCGGTGTGGGTGGAGGTGCTTCCGCCGGCTGCCAAAATGCGGGTGTCGGTGTTGCCGGCAACTCCATCACGTTCACCCTCGCCTCGGCAGGTTTGCTGAAGGTTACGGATGGTTTCCAGGTCGGAGATGTGTTCAGGGTGTTTGTCGATTCTGTGGACATGGGTACGACTTCCACGCCTGGATCGGGTTCCTTTATAAGCTCACCGGATGCGCTCTACGCGAGCGGCTATTACAGCGCGGGCAGCTGGTTGCTGAGTGCGGGCAGTCATTCCGTGGATATTTTTGCGGACGTTTCGCCGTTCGGTGGTGGCGGGGCTTATATGGAAATCGAAACCGCTCGGCAGGCAGTACCCGAACCCGGCATGTTGCTCCTCGTCGGCCTGGGTTTGGCGGGCATGATTTCAATGGCTCGGCGCGGGCGTCGCGCGATGTAAATTGGCGTCACCAACGTACCCAGGGTGACCTAGCTTGGCTCCCTCACCCTGGGACATTTGGGCTTCAAGCGGTGCGTTCAGAATGCACACATTCATCTCAGCCTGTTGTCAGGCTCACTTGGCAGTGTTTGGCAACAAGGGTTCCGGGCAGGCGTAGCCGAATCCCTGCGCGAAATCGACACCGATAGAGGCGAGCCGTCCGATGACACCCTCGGTCTCCGCGCACTCCGCGACGGTGCGTTTGCCGAGAATATGGCCGATGCGATTGATGGTTTCGACCATGGCGTGGTCGACACTGTCGTGTTCGATATTCTTGACGAAACTGCCATCGATCTTGAGATAGTCGACCGGCAGATTCTTGAGGTAGCCGAACGAACTAGTGCCGGTCCCGAAATCATCCAGTGCGAACTGGAAGCCGAGTTCCTTGCAGGTCCGGATAAATTCGGCAGCAGCCTGGAGGTTTTGTATCGCCACAGTTTCCGTCAACTCGAAACAAATGCTGCCGGGGTGCAATTTGTAGCGGGTAGCTTGCTTCTGCACAAAAGGAAGCAGTTCTTCCGAATCCAGTGAAGCACCGGAGAGATTGATGGCACAGGTGATCGGCTGGCCGCCCCAGCCGATGGCAATGTCGGCGTAATGGCTGAACACCTCCTGGATGACCCAGCGGTCAATTTGCGGCATCAGGTTATAGCGTTCCGCCGCAGGCAGGAATCGGCCCGGCAAAATCAATTCGCCATCCTCGCCGATCATCCGGAGGAGGACTTCGAGGTGTTCGCCGTGCCCGGCCTCGGTTTCCATTGTCTTGTAGCGTTGGCCGTAAAGTACAAAACGATTGTCGCGCAGCGCGGCGTTAATGCGGGCGACCCAGCCGGTTTCGGCACGGCGGGCGGCCAGGCTCATGTCGCTGGCGGCAAAGATCAGCACCCGATTCTTGCCGCGATCCTTGGCCCAATAGCAGGCGCAGTCGGCTTCGCCAAGAATTTCTGCGACGCTGGTGTGTGTGGGGCTAATTTCGGTGAGGCCGATGCTGATGCCCACCGTGAATGTCTTGCCCGAGTGCAAAAACTGGAATTCATTGACTGCCGCCAGGATCTCTTCGGCAATCAGTTTGCCGCGCGCTGCTGGACAGTTCTCCAGCAATACGCCGAATTCGTCGCCACCCAGTCGCGCCAGCGTGTCGGTATCGCGTATACGTTTTTGCATCAACTCAGAGAGTTTGCGGAGCAGTTCGTCGCCGGCAGCATGGCCGCAGGCGTCATTGACGACCTTGAAGCGATCCAGATCCATGTAGCAAAGTGCATGGCTGCGCCTATTTTCTTGGACGTCTTCGAGCGCCGCCTTGAGTCTGCGCTCGAACTCGCGGCGGTTGAACAGGGCCGTCAGCGGATCGTGAGTGGCCTCCCACGACTGGCGATGCAGGTATTCCCGCGTCACCGTGACATCGCGCAGAACGACCACGCCACCGATCAATTTGCCTTCAGAGTCAAGAATTGGCGCGGCCCGCTCTTCCACGGCCACGCGTGTGCCGTCGCAGCGCCGCAACTCGCCGTTACCCTGGCACGACACGACCGTCCCTTGCTGGAGCGCCGCGTCCAGCGAGCTCGCCAGTGGGGTGCCTTCGGTGGCGTCTTGAAGGTGAATGATCTCGGTCACCCGTCGTCCGCGGACTTCGCGGGAGTTCAGCGCAAGCAGGCGTTCGGCGACGGGATTGAGGTAGTTGACCCGGGCCTCCGCGTCCGTGGTGATGACGGCGTCGCCGATCGAGTGCAGCGTTGTCTCGGCGCGCTCCTTCTCTTCATGCAAGGCTCGCGTGACGCGCGAAAGTGCCCGAAGCGGCAGGGTTTTCATGATCGCGTAGATCAACAAGCCGAGCATGACACCCACCAAGGCTACGACCATTTCGGTGAAAAGCGCCTCGCCCATCGCGCGCGTCACGGCCAGGTTGCCCACGACGCGATCGGCATCGTACAGCGGTTGACTGATCCGCAGTGTAGGCTTGGGTGGCGGTTGTCCGGTACTGGCCACGATTTCGCCTTGCAGATCGAGCACTTCGACCAGTTCATTGTCGAACGGCACCGGCTCTCGTGCCATGAGGCCCTGGATGCGGTTCTCGGCAAGCGTCCAGGTGTCCGGCGCGCTGGCGATCAGGCTGCTGAGCGCAGCGGCTTTGACCCGGGCCTTGAATTGCAGGTCATCACGGGCGTCCCAATAGGCGAGCGCACCATAAATGGCCGGCAGGCTGAGCGCTACCAACAGCGCCAGCACCGCAGCAATGCGGTCAATGGAGCGTTGCAAGCGGAGATCGAGCGAAGGCAAGGCAGCGGCGGTTAGGGTAAACGGCGAAAAGGCAGGGTGGAGTCAGGGCAACAGATGTCCAGTTTGCCGCAAAATGTCCGCGCCCTTTGCGGAACGGACGAATTTCAGGAATAGTTCGGTTTCTGCAGACGGGGATTTCGGCAGTACGAAGTAAAAATGTTTGAGCAGTGGGTAACGGCCGTTGCTCGCGTTTTCCGGCGTAGGTTCGATACCATCCAGCGCCACTGCGCGCAGGTTGCGTTTCTCGGATCGAATCAGGGCCACGGTCGTGACGCCCAGACTTCCCTGGATGCTCTCCATTTTGTCGGCAGCTTCCTGGTCGGTGGCGGCGTAGGCGAGGCCGCTGCGTTGTTCGGCGGTTACGAGTGCCTTGTCGATGTCGGGCGAAAGCGCGCGGATCTGGCGCGTGTTGTCGTCACCAGCCTGCCGCATGACCGGGCGCACGGTGGTGCCATCTGGCCAAGTTGTCAGTCTGCCGGCGTAGATATCGGCAATCTGGCTCTTGTTCAGCGATCCTGTCTTGTTATCGGCACGTACCGCAAATACGGTGAGGCTTCGAGCGTATTCCTGTGTTTGGATACCCGCTTGCGTTTCCGACTCCGTCGCCCGGCGCGACGACAGTCCGATTTCAATGGCGCCTTTGGGCACGCCCTTGAACGCTCCGCTGGTACCGAGACTCGACAGCACGACGATCTTTGAATCGGGGTAGGCCTTGGAAAAGGCTTCGCCCAGCAATCGCATGGTGCCCAGCGCATTGCCGGTGCCCCCGATGCGAATTTCGCCGGCTGTCGCCAGTAACGGCGTCGTCAGCAAAGTCAGGATGGACAGCTGAACACAAAGTCGGCGCAGAGATGTTTCCGCGAACTGGAAATCCACGATGCGTATCCTCTTTGGGAGTCGAAGCTTGTGCGCAATGTACTCCTTTGCGTGCTGACTGAAAAGCCGACAAACCATTGGAATGGCCGGCCCGCGGGCTTGTGGCACATGGGTGGCGGGGCAATCTCACGGCGGGATGCGAACACATGGGTATTGCACTAGAAAATGGTTTCAATTTGAAAATCAAATCTCGCAAAAATGTGCTTCAAGTATATAGAAAAATAACAGAAATATCACATTCAAATGACTGCTATTGATAATGACAATTGGAAAATATTTGTCTTGAAAGGCATATTTAAAACAGAACGCTTCAACTAGCGTTTCAGCGACAATCCGATCTGTCTGGAGGGCACTATGGAACACGCGATCAATGCAAACGGCTGCGCAGCCATCATGAACGAAACGCCTCGGCAAGAGCCGACGCCAGGTGGCGTGTGGCGCTGGTTTGGGGGGGTGGTGGAAACTTATCTTTACCCCGACATCCATCCCGGCGACAACCGAATCGCGGAGTACATTCCGCCCCGCATGGGGCCGGGACGCGGTTAGGGCGCCGCTTTTTCCCCGCAAGTTTTGGCGGTCGGTCCGGCCGCCTTTTTTTTGACGATGCCGTGCAGTTAGCGGCGCTCGCTGTTCCAGACCGCGGCGGCGACGGCCATGGTGGCAGCGACGGTCGGTTCACCCATTCTGTCCCTGCGGCAAATCAGGCCGAGTTCAGCGGGTACCTTGACCGCATTGGCGATTACGACGCCATCGGCGTGGGCCGCATTCAACGCCAGATTGTCACGCGCCAGCGAAAGTGCGACGCCGGATTTGACCAGATCCATCATCGAAGGCTCCAGATCGACCTGGGCAACGACATTGAAGATCACGCCCTCCTCCAGTGCAATGCGCTGAAGCAGCCGATGATGCACGGATTCGGGTGGCGTCTCGATCCAGGGCAGGGCTGCCAGCTCGCGCCAGCCCTTGTTGCTGACTTCGGTGCTCCAATTGGGCGGGGCGACCACGTTATAGGCGAAGCCGGTGAGCGTAAGTACGTGAAAGCGCTCGCGCAATTCCTCCAGTCCCGGTGCGCCGAGCGTAAAGGCGACGTCAAGGTTGCCCGCTTCGACCTCGCGTGCCATGGCGCCCGACATGCCGTGCCGCAGCGAATACGACAGGCCGGGATGCTGTTCGGTGAGCCGGCGCAGACAGGTGCCAAGGCGCAGAAATTCGGGGTCGACGATCGTGCCGAGGCGCAAACTCCCGGTGATGCTGCCCTTCAGGCGCAGCGCTGCGGCACGAAATTCGGCGGCGGTATTTATCGCCCGCTCGGCCGCCGGCAACAACTGGTTTCCCGCCTGGGTTAGCCGCATGCCGCGCGGCATGCGTTCGAATAGTGCGACGCCAAGCCTTTCCTGCAACTTCTTGAGTTGCAGGCTGAGGGCTGGCTGGCTCAGGCAAAGACGATCTGCTGCTCGCGTCAGGTTGCCTTCCTGCGCCACCATTACAAAAGCTCGAAGTGCAGAATAGTCCATATGATATAAAAATTTCAAATGAAAGATATTTGTGTTTCTAAACCTGAATGAGGGTATATATCATTTAAATTCAACATTATATGCTTATCTCAGTTTCTGAGCATAGAGTGTTTCTTGAAGTTTAAGTTTAAATATTGAAATGATAGGGACTGGTGGGGTTTGTCGAAAAGGGTTCTTCCGCAAATCGGATAGAATCCACCGACTTACGTTGCCTGGTGAACGAGATGTTGTGGTATTCAATGCGCCACCGCCTGCGCCAGTTCCAGAGTTCGCGGCTTAACAAACGGGGTGACGACCTCATGCGGCGCGGTGATCTGACGGCCGCCGAGGCATGCTTTCGCGCCGTTCTTGCGGCGGATGCCCGGCACGCGCTGGCGCACAGCAATCTCGGCAACACCCTGATGGGCTTGCACCGCTACGACGAAGCGTTGATGCATCTGGAGCAGGCAGTTCAACTGGCGCCACGTCATGTCGGCGTGCTGGTCAATCTCGGTAATGCCTATTTTCGCGGTGGAGCGACCGCCGCCGCGGCGCAACTGTATGGGCAGGCGCTCGATATCGATCCGCATGCCGAGGCGGCGCTGGCGAATATCGTGCGGCCCCTGCTTGAACTCTGCGATTGGGACGCCCTCGACCGCCATCTGGCGACCATCCATGCGCATCTCAGCGCGGCCGCGCCGGGGGCGGCGGTTCCGGTCTCGCCATTCGATTCGATATTTTTGCCCTTCACGCGGGCGGAACAACTCGATATCGCCCGTCGCTACGCCGCCGGTTTTCGCGGCATCAGATCGATCGAACGCCGCACTTCGTCGGCCAGCCGTTTGCGCATAGGCTATCTTTCCGGGGATTTTCACGATCACCCGACGGTGCATCTGACCATGGGGCTGTATGCGGCGCACGACCGGTCGGCGTTCGAGATCACCGGCTACTCGATCGGGATTCCGGACAGCGGCCGGCACCGCCAGACCATCGCCGCCCAATGCGATCGGTTTTTCGATCTGCACGACCGGGATGCAACGCAGATCGCGCGCAAGATCGCCGACGACGGCATCGACATTCTTGTCGACCTCAAGGGCTACACCGGTGGCGCTCGGCCAGAGATATTGGCGCAGCGACCGGCGCCGGTGCAGGTCAATTACCTGGGTTACCCCGGTACCATGGGCGCGCCCTTCATCGACTATCTGATCGCCGACCCGATCATCATCCCCGATGTACACCGGGCGGACTATGCCGAACAGGTGGTGGTGCTGCCTGTCACCTATCAGCCGACCGATCCGCATCAGGCGGTCTCGGCCACACCGATCACCCGACTGAAAGCCGGCCTGCCCGAAGCTGCCTTCGTATATTGCTGTTTCAACAATTCGGCCAAGATCGATCGTCGGACCTTCACAAGCTGGCTTGCGGTGCTCGCGGCGGTGCCCGAGAGCGTGCTCTGGCTGCTCGACATGCCCGAACCGGCCCGATTGGCGCTGCGTGCCGCCGCCGGCCGCGCGGGCGTCGATGCCAACCGGCTGATCTTCGCGCCCATCGTGCCCAAAGCCGAACATCTCGCCCGGCTGCGCCTCGCCGATTTGGCATTAGACACGTTTCAATACAATGCCCACACCACGGCGACCGATGCGCTCTACGCGGGGACGCCGATGCTGACGCTGATCGGCGAGACCTTCGCCTCGCGCGTGGGCGCCAGTCTTGTCACGGCCGCCGGCCTGCCCGAACTGGTGGTCTCCAGCGAGCGCGAATTCGTGCGGATGGCCGTCTCTCTGGCCGGCGACCGTTCCCGGCTGGCGGTGCTGAAAGACGCGCTCAGGCGACCGGGCATGCTGCCGCTCTTCGATGCGCCGCGCTATGTTCGGGAACTGGAGGCGGCGTATCGGCAGATGATGGAGCGCTAGCCATTCCTCCGCAGCTCGTCGCCGCCGGTCGCCGTTCAGCTTCCGAATGAAGGGGTTCGTCGCACGCGCGTGGTGAGCGGAACTGCGTCGAGCCACAGTGGCGCCACGTTCAATCACGGAGGTGCCACCATGCCACACCACAATCATTTTTTGCTTAACCTGTCGGCGCGCGAATCGGCCGCGTCGGCAAGCGGCCGGAGACGGCCATGAGCGACACCTTGTTCAACCTCACCGGCGTAGAACGCCATTTCGCGCTCGGCGAAACCACGGTACACGCGCTGCGTGGTATCGACCTGACCGTGCAGCGCGGCGAATCCGTCGCCATCTGGGGGCCTTCCGGCAGCGGCAAGTCGACCCTGCTTAATCTGCTCGGCCTGATCGATGAACCCGATGCCGGCAGCCTGCATTTCGACGGCGAAGATGTGCATGCGCTTGCCGACAACAAGCTTACCGATTGTCGCAATCGCAAGATTGGCTTCGTTTTTCAGGGTTTCAATCTGGTGCCGGTGCTGACCGCGCTGGAAAACGTGATGTTGCCGCTGCAAATTCGCGGCCTCGGGCACAGCGAAGCGCGCAACCGCGCCAGCGCCTGGCTCGATCACGTCGGCCTGGCCCGCTTCGCGGCCTTTTTGCCGGACAAACTCTCCGGCGGCCAGCGCCAGCGCGTGGCGATTGCACGGGCGTTGGTGATCGACCCGATGCTGGTCATTGCCGACGAGCCGACGGCGAATCTCGATTCCGAAAACAGCCGGGCGGTCATCGACCTGTTGCAGCAGATGAACCGCGAGACCGGTGTCACCTGCGTCTTTTCCACCCACGACCCGCGATTGCTCGACCATGTGCCGCGCCATGTGCGTCTGGCCGACGGGTTGATCGAATCGGATGTATGCCATTCCGCCACCGGAGCGAAGCCGCAATGAACACTCTCAAACTTGGCCTGCGCAACCTGCGCCGCAACTTCCGCCGCAGCCTTACCACGGCGCTCAGCATCGCTTTCGGCTTTGCCGCCGTGGCGCTCTTTTCCGGCTACACCAAACTGATCTATCTCGGGCTGACCGAACAGGCCGTGCATGGCGAACTGATCGGCCACCTCACGCTCAGCAAGAAGGGCATGAAGCAGGAAGGGCGGCTGCATCCCGAACGCTATCTGCTGCGCGCCGAGGAGATCACCCGTATCAAGGAGATCATCCAGCGCGAATTGCCCGGCGCGCAGGTGGCGCCGCGGCTGAATCTTTCCGGCTTGGCCTCGAACGGCCGCATCAGCACCATCTTTCTGGCCGACGGCGTCGCGCCGGACGACATGCGCGTGCTGCGTGGCCCGCGTCACAGCGACATCGGTGCGTTGTCGCCGACGGCGCCACAAGGCGTGACCATGGCACGCGGTCTGGCGGCGCTGCTGGGGCTCAAGGACGGCGACGATCTCTCGCTGTTGGTCAGTACCGTGCATGGGCAGGCCAATGCGGCCGACGCCAGCATCGTCAACACCTACACCACCGGCAACGCGGGCCTGGAAGACAAAGCCGTCTTCTTGCCGCTGGCGCTGGCGCAGTCCCTGTACGACGCCACCGACCGTGCCGACCGTCTGACCATCCTGCTGCCCGACATCGCCGCGACCGACGCGGCACGCAAGCAACTGGTCGCCGCCGCAACCGCTTCCGGGCTGGATGTCGAGGTGGAAACCTGGCAGGAACTCTCGGCCTTCTACCGCCAGGTCAAAGGCATGTTCGACATGATCTTCACCTTCATTCTCGCCATCGTGCTGGCTATCGTGGTGATGAGCGTGACCAACGCCATGAGCATGAGCGTGGTCGAGCGGACGCGCGAAATCGGTACGCTGCGGGCCATCGGGTTGCGCCGCCTGGGTGTCGTCCGGCTGTTTGTCACCGAGGCTATGTTGCTGGTCGGCATCGGTTGCCTGAGCGGTCTGGCGCTCACACTGCTGGTGCGCGCCGGGGTCAATGCGGCGGATATCACCTATGTCCCGCCCAACGGCACGGGCCGCATTCCGCTGCTGGTCGGCATCGACGCCGGCAAGATGATCTTTACCTTCGTGCTGCTGGCCGTGCTCGGTCTGGTGGCGTCGCTGTTCCCGGCGCGTCGCGCTGCCCGTCAGGCGATCACCGTGTCGCTGGCGCATGTTTAAGAGGAGCTGTGTGATGAAACGACTGATAACCTGCCTGGCCATCGGGATGGTCTGCCTGCCCGCTATGGCGGCGGATCTCGATCCGGTTACTTTGCTCAAAAAAACCGATCAGGCGCGCGGCGGCGGGCTGCCCGGGCTGACCTGGGAAATCCGCTCGCAAAACAGCGGCAGCCTGGTCAATGACGACGATCCGCCGATGCGGCTGCAAGTCAAGGCGTCGGACAACGCCAGCATGGCTGAGACGCTGGAGCCGCTGCGCAGCAAGGGGGCGCGCATTTTGCAAGTGGATCGCAATATGTGGATTACCAAGCCGGGCCTGAAGAAACCGGTGCCGATCTCGCCACGCCAGCGGCTGACCGGCCAGGCGGCCATCGGCGACATCGCGGCGACCAACTATGTGCGCGACTACACGCCGACCTTCCTGCGCGAGGAACTGATCGAGGGCGAGCGCTGCATTGTGCTCGATCTGGCCGCCAACACCCGTCAGGCGACCTACGACAAGGTCACCTACTGGATTTCCGCCAGCCGCCAATTGGCGGTCAAGGCCGAATTCCAGTCGCTTTCGGGCAAAAAACTGAAATCGGCGGTGTTCGAATATCGCAATCGCGTCGACCATGGTGGCAAGCCGATTCCCTTCGTCAGCCGCATGGTGATCGCCGACGCCCTGACTGATGCCAAGACCACGCTGGAATACAGCCACGTCGTGGTCAAGCCGGTGGCGGCCAGCGAATTCGATCCGGGTAATCTGGAATGAGACGGCTCGCCCTGTGCTTGCTCGCCGTTGCGGCCACCAGTGCGGGTGCCGACGATTTCAAGCTGACTGGCAACCTTGAGATCTGGGGCTACGCCACCGCGCTGGATCGCGCGCAGGGCAGCCCCTACAACCCGGACAACCGGGTTGCCCGGATGCCCGCTACGCAATGGACGCTGGAATCGCGGCTGAATCTGCGCCTGCGCGACGAAACCAGCGAGTTCGTGCTGCGGCCGCGCCTGCTGCAACAGCACGACATCGGTCGGCCCGGCGATCCCGACACGAGCGACGCCTGGCTGAATCAGGCGTTTCTGCGCCAGCGCCTGACACCGGCATGGACGTTGGTGGCCGGGCGTGAGTTGTTGAGCTGGGGGCCGGCGAGCTTTCGCTCGCCCAGTTCGCCGCTCTATTTCGACGCCGGCCGGACCAATCCTATGCGCGATGTTTCCGGCGTCGATCTGGTGCGCCTGGCCTATACCGAGGGGCGCTGGGGTGCCACGCTAGCACATGTCGTTGGGGACGCGCGGCTGACCGACGACCCGGTGCGGACGCCGATGAATCTCGCCAAGGCCGACTATCGCGGCGAGGACAACCAGGCTGCCGTCGTCGTTGCCGACCGGGTGCAGGGCGCGGTCTTTGTCGGCGCCTACGCGCTGCAAAACATCGGCGATGCCTGGATGCTGTATGGCGAAATCGGCCATGGGCGCCGTCCGCACGGGCTCGACCTGGCCACGCCGGGCGCGGAGCCGCCCATTCTGTCGCTGTCGCCCGCACCGGCGCGCACCAGCGCCTTGCTCGGTGCCAACTACACGCTGGAAAACGGACAGACGCTCTTGCTGGAAGCGCTCTACGACGGGCATGGTTTGTCGCGCGACGAATCACGCCGGCTGGCCGCGCGCGTCGAGGCATTGGCGGCGTCCTGGCGCACCCCGCTGCGCACGCCCACGGCAGCGGCCAACCTCGGTCAGTTGGGGCGGGCCTTGTCCACTTCGCCCTCGCTGCTCGGGCGTGACTACTTGGCCGTGCAATGGCAGAGCAATCCGCAGGAAGGCAACCAGTTCTGGCGTGTGGGCTGGGTTGGCAACCTGACTGACCACAGCCACCAGCTGAGCGCCTACTATGAGCGCAACCTCGCCACACGCTGGAGCGTGTTCGTCTCGACGACGATCAATCGTGGCGGCGAAGCCAGCGAGGCGGTGCGCCAGACCATTGGCAACGTGGTGGCCGGATTCAAGTTCTTCGTCATGTAAATCGCTTGCCAAGTACCGGGTGGGTCGTCAGAATCGCTGCGAATTCATTCCAGAAGGCGACCCATGGCAACCCATCCGGATTTTGAACGTTACAAAGCGTTTTTTCAGGCCGGGCAATATGACGAGGCGCTGGCGACGCTGGAGACGCTGTTCGCGGCGTTTCCCCTGTCGGTCTCGCTGCACTGGCACCGCGCGCTGTGCCTGGAAAAGCTCGATCGCTATGACGACATGGCCGCGGCACTCGACGCCTTTCTCGACAAGCAACCCGATTACACGCCGGCGATCCTCAAGCGGGTGGAATACAGCGAGGTCTGGCTCGAAGCGGCGGCGCCGTATCCGCAAGACCCGGACGAAGAGGGGATCGCCGCGAGCGAGCGTACGGCGCGGCAACAGGCCGCCGGACGGCGCGAGGCGCTGGAGCGCGAACGGGCGACAATGAACGAAGCCGCCTTGCGGCGCGTACTGGAACGGGAGCCCGACCAGGCGGAGGCGCTGTACCGGCTTTCCGGCCTCCTGCGTTTTCGTCTGGACGAGGCGCGCAGCGAGGCGAGCGATGCGGAAGCCCGCGCGATGCTCGACAAGGCTATCAGCCTGGCGCCCGATGTCGCCGACTACCGTCTGGCGCGTGCCGAGCTGCGGCGCGGCGAGGCGTATGTGCAGATTGACGGTGACACCGCGCCAAGCGACCCCGGAATCGTCACGACCATGCTGGGCGTGCATTTTCGCCGCGATCTGCTGACGCAGGCGGCCGAAGACTATGATTTTTGCTGGAAGAATGGCGGTGAAACCCGCCATGCCATGCAACAGGCCGGTATCCTGCACGACCTGGGCCGGTACGACGAGGCGCTCAAGCTTTTCGACGAGGTGCTGGCGAAGTTGCCCGCCGACGACCCGCGCCGCGAATTGATCCTCGCGCGGCGGGCACGGTCGGAGAACAACGGCGCCGGCGAGCGCGAAGAGATGGCCCGTCTGCTTGAGGCAGGCGTGGAGGAAACGCCGCCCGGCAAGGATCGCACGCACGCCGAACACATGGCGGCGCAGGCCATGCTCGGGGCCGCCGAGGCGGTCCGGCGCGGCGTTGGGGTGAGCAAAGCGGTGTCCAGCCATGTCAGCGACGATCCGGAAACCATGGCGGCGATGAACATCGCTCGACAGCTTATTGCCGTGGCCAATGAACCGCCGCCGCAGTTGGAGGCGGTCAATCCCGCCGCCTACCCTGCCTACCAGCGAAAGCATTGCGACGCCACCGAACGCGCGGCGACGAAGATCGGTCTGCAAAAGATTGCCGACGCCGAGGCGCGCGCGCTGTTCAACATGCTGGGTAGCCATGTATTGCTGCGGGTGTTCAGCAATGTAGAGGGCGATATCGGTATGGCGAGTTTTGCCATGAAGCCCAAGCGGCAGGGGTTGATCATCTTTCTTGTCATGCTGCTGACCGGAAAATGGAAAGTGCAGCGCATGGTCGAATGTGTGTCGCAGTTCGAAGATGGCACCCTGATCACGACGCAACCGGAAAGCATTTCGCCCTTTGAGTATGGCGGCAAGATCCACATGAACAAACTGGCCCGGGATGCGGATGTGGGTGACATCTACCAAGCGCACGCGCAGGCGGTTGCCGCGTTCCGCGCCGCTCATCCAGAGGTCAGGCCGATGATCGTCAAGGATCTGGCTGGTGTGGAGTCACGCTGGATCGCCGGGCAGCAAAGCAAGGCCGCTTACCGAAAATCCGTTGGCTACGCGACCGACAACGAGCTTCGCCGCCTGCTTGGCGCGCATTTCGACCGATTTGCAGACAAGGTGAGAGCGCATTTGCACGCGATGGCCGGGGAGTAACGCGCTTCCGGCCATCCGGCCGGGAGCGCGGCGGCGACAACCGGCGCGTTATCGCGTAATCGGCTTCAGGCGGTCGATGGCCGAGACGTCGACCCAGAACAGGGTATTGCCCTGGCTGCTGTGACGGGTGAAAAACAGGATGTGCCCATCTGCCGAGAGGTGCGCGCCGTATTCGTCGTCGGCGGTGTTGAACGCCGGGCCGAGCTTGATCGCCTCGCCCCAGCCGCCTTGTGGCGCGCGGAAACTGACGTAGAGGTCGGCACTCTTTAGATCGCGCGCCGAATAGAACACGAGAAATCGGCCATCCGGCGCGATGCACGGGTCGCCGTCGTAGTCGCTGGCGTTGATCGGGGCCGGGAGGGTGGTCAGGGTGACGGCGCCAGAGGCATCCGTGATCACCTGATAAATCTGCATCCGGCCGCTCCGGCCGCGTCCGAAATAACGGGTGCCGTCGCGCGCGACGCTGCTGCGGAATTCATCCGCGTCGCTGTTGACTGGCGCCGGCAAGCGGCTGGGCACGCCCCATTCGCCATTCCGCTCACGCCGCACCTGCCAGAGATCCTTCGATTCGCCCGCCCTCTGGCCGGTGAAGGTCAGCGTGTCGCCGTCGGCCGAATACACCGGTTCGTGGCAGTAGGCGAATCCGGCGGCGAATCGAGCCGGCTCGGGCTGTTGCCAGTGGTCGCCACGTCGTTCGGAACGATACAGGGTCGCCCGCGAATAGTCGGCGGCGCCAACGGAGAAAAAGAGTTCCCGGCCATCCGGCGAGAAGGCCAGAGCTTCGACCCAGGGGCTGAACGCGGCAAGTATTTCGGGGGCAAAGGGGCGAGGCGTATCGCCCGGCGCAGGTTGCCCGAGATAACTGCCCCGCACGGCGGTCGAGCCGTGCATCCAGTCGGCGCGTATGTGGGCCGTACCGGGCGGCGGATTAGTCACATCGCCGGCCTCGAGGCGAGCGCACGCCGTCGCGCCAGCAAGCAGCAGACAGGCGCAGAGCAGCAGGGCTTTCATCGGTTCGACTCCGTCAAAATGAATGTCGCTGGATGGAATTTGCAGTCTCCTCCCAAACGCAATCATTGAAAAGCCGCCTGTTGACGGCGTACGATGTCGGCGGAATACTTCTCCGGGCGCCACTTCAGGCGCGCTCCTTCGCACGCGATCCCTGCCGACCTTTTCGACTGCCTTCTCACTATGAATGCGTTTCTCCGAACCCTTCTGCTGTCCACTTGCCTCGGCCTCATGGCCCACGGCAGTTATGCCCACACTCTCAAGCCCGTCAACAGCGTCGAAGGCATCGACGAATACCGCCTGGCGAACGGATTGCAGGTTTTGCTGGTGCCCGATCAGTCGAAGCCGACCACCACGGTCAACGTCACCTATCGCGTCGGTTCACGACACGAGAATTACGGCGAAACCGGCATGGCGCACCTGCTGGAGCACCTGATCTTCAAGGGTAGCCCCAAGCACTCCGACCCATGGAGCGAATTCACCAAACGCGGTCTGGCGGCCAACGGCACGACCTGGTTCGACCGCACAAATTACTTCGCCTCCTTCGCCGCCAACGACGAGAACCTCAAGTGGTATCTCGAATGGCAGGCCGACGCGATGGTGAATAGCTTTATCGCCAAAAAGCACCTCGATACCGAAATGACGGTGGTGCGCAACGAAATGGAGCGCGGCGAGAATTCGCCAGGACGGGTGACCTATCAGCGCGTGCTGGCCGCGATGTACCAGTGGCACAACTACGGCAAGGACACCATCGGCGCGCGCGCCGATGTCGAAAACGTCAACATCGATCGCCTGAAGGCCTTTTACAAGTTCTGGTATCAGCCCGACAACGCTACCCTCATCGTTTCCGGCAAGTTCGACGCGAACAAAGTGCTGGACTGGATCGACGTCAGTTTCGGCAAGCTGCCCAAACCGGCGCGTATCGTGCCGCCGGCCTATACGCTCGATCCGGCGCAGGATGGCGAACGCAGCGTCACGGTGCGGCGCAAGGGCGGCTCGCCCCTGTCGCTGGCGGCTTACCATGTGCCGCCCGGCGCGCATCCCGATTTTGCGGCGATCGAAGTGCTCGATTCCATCCTGGCGGATGCGCCCACAGGGCGTCTTCACAAGCGGCTGGTCGAGGAAACCAAGCTCGCCTCCGCCGTCGGCAGCGCGGGCATGGCCCTGGCCGAACCGGGCTTCGCGTTCGTACAGGCGGTGCTGGCGCCCAACGCGTCGCAGGAGCGGATGAACAGCGAGATGCTGGCCGTCGTCGAGGGCTTCGCGCAGCGTCCCGTCACGAGCGAAGAATTGAAGCGCGCCCAGACCCGCTGGCTGAATCAGTGGGAGAAACTCTTCACCAGTCCTGAACAGGTTGGCATCACGCTGTCGTCAGCCATTGCGCAGGGCGACTGGCGTCTGTTCTTTCTGATGCGCGACCGCATCAAGGCATTGACGCCGGAAACGGTTCAGCGCGTGGCGGTCGAATACTTCGTCGCGTCGAACCGCACGCTGGGCCAATATCTGCCGACCGAAACGCCGGTACGCGCGCCGGTGCCGGCGTTTGTCGATGTAGCAGCCCAGATCAAGACTTTTGTGCCGCAAGCGGCCGTGGCGCAAGCGGCCGCTTTCGAGGCGACGCCCGAAAACCTGGATCGCCAGGCGATCCGCCGGCAGCTACCGACGGGCCTCAAACTGACCCTGCTCGCCAAGTCCACGCGTGGCGAAGCCGTGCGCGGCTCATTGAACCTGCAATTGGGCGATGCGGCCTCGTTGCTAGGTAAGGAAAGCGTCGCCGGTATGGCGGCGGCGATGCTCCGGATGGGTACTGCGACCAAGACGCGCGAGCAGTTGAAGGATGCGCTCGACGCGGCCAAGGTCGAGGTACAGATCAGTGCAGCGGCCGCTGACCGAGTGAGTGTTTCGTGGAGCACCAAGCGCGAATTTGCGGCGCCGGCCATTGCGCTGATCGCCGAGATGCTGCGCAGCCCGCGATTCGAGCCAGCGGCGCTGGAAGAGCTGCGCGCCCAGAGCCTGACCGGCTTGCAGTTCCAGAAAGGCAATCCCGAAAGTTTGGCGCCGCGGGCAGTCAATATTGCGCTCAACAACGTTCCGCGCGGCCATGTGCACCACGCGCGCAGCTTCGAAGAGGAAGATGCCGACGTCAAGGCGGTCACGCTGGATGAGGTCAAGGCCTTTCATGCAGCCTTTTACGGCGCCAACCAGGCGCAAATGTCGCTGGTCGGCGATTTTGACCCCCAGGCCGTCAGTTCGGCGGTTCTAGCCGGTTTTGGCGACTGGAAAGCGCGCGCCGGCTATGTCCGCATTCCGCAAGTGGCGAACGAAAAAGCCGGCGCAATCCAGTTGCTGCGCACGCCGGACAAGCAGAATGCCATGTTGATGGGCGAACTGCCGATGACGCTGAAAGACGATCATCCGGATTATCCGGCGCTGGTGCTGGCCAATCACATGCTCGGAGGCGGCGGCAGTTCCCGCCTGTGGGTGCGCATCCGCGAGCGCGAAGGTTTGTCTTATGGCACGGGAACGGGCGTCAGCCTGAGCGCCGAAGACCCCTACGGAAGCTGGTATGTGTATGCCATCTTTGCGCCGCAGAACCGCGAGAAGGTCGAGGCGGCCCTGCGCGACGAAGTGGCGAAGGTGCTGAAGGAGGGTTTCACTGCCAAGGAGCTTGAAGAAGCCAAAACCGCGTTGCTCAATCAACGCCGCCTGTCGTTGGCGCAGGACGCCACGGTGGCCGGCATGTTGAGCCGTCAGGCGCGGCTCGGCCGCACCTTTGAGCGCGAGCGCCAGCTTGATGCGGCGATCCAGAAGGCGGATTTGCAGCAGGTGAACGAGGCACTGCGCCGCCACTTCAGGCTGGAGGGTTTCCAGTTGGTTTTTGCGGGCGATTTCAAATAGGAGAGGGTCGACCCCACTCGCTCGGCCCGGAGGCATTGCGATGAAGAAACTGCACTATCACTGCTACGATTTCTCGCCACCCTGGATTCGGGAGAAGACGCCGTTGCTGCTGATTCACGGCCACGGTGCCGATTCCGGCAGCTGGTTTACGCAGGTACCGGATTTTGCCCGGCACTTTCCGGTCATCGTCGTCGATTTGCCGGGTTGCGGCGGCAGCGCCGAATCGGGGCAACGGCTGACCATCGAGGCGATCGCCAAAGCGGTTCGCGACAGCGTGCGCGATCGCTACGGCGATCGACTGAACGTGATGGGGATTTCGCTCGGAGGATTCGTCTCGGTGGAACTGGCGGCGCGGTATGCCGATGAAATCGGCAAGCTGGTGCTGATCGGCACACCGCACAGTTTTTCCGAAGAGTTGAAAATCACGTTGCGCGCCACGCTGGAAGGTTACCGGCATCTCTCGATGAAGGACATCGTCGAGCCGAAGATCGGCCGGGCGTTCGGCCGGCTCGCATCGGACGAGATGAAACGCTTTCTCGCCGACGACATTCTGAAGACCTCCAAGGCGGCCTATCTCAATCTCGGCCAGGCGCCAATCGAATACGATCCGCTGCCGCGCTACCCGTTGATCCAGGCGCGTACGCTGATCATCGCCGGCGAACTGGATTACATCGCTGGGCCGGATCAGGCGCGCAAGATACAGGCCGAATTGCCGGGATCAGAGCTGTTGATCCTGGCGGACACCGGCCATGCCGCCAATCTCGAAAATCCGGCAGTCATGAATCCGCGCGCGATCGAGTTTTTGCTCGCCTGAACCGGAACGCGCCGCCACTTTCACCACGGGGAGAAAACAAAGATGCCTCACGCACACGTCAATGGAATCGATCTCTACTACGAAGAGCGCGGAACGGGCCGACCCCTGGTCTTCATTCCGGGCCTGGGCGGCACTGTCGAGCTCTGGGCTTTGCAGACCCGCTACTTTGCCGATCACTATCGCTGCATTTCCCTGGACAACCGGGGCGCGGGGCGCAGCGACAAACCTCAAGGCCCCTATACGCAGGCGCAGTTTGCGCAGGATCTCGCCGGGCTGCTCGATGCGCTGGGCGTCACCGAGCCGATTCTGCTCGTCGGCGCGTCGATGGGCGGCATCATTGCTCAAGCCTTTATCCACGACTATCCAGAGCGGGTGGCGAAGCTGGTGCTCGCCTGCTCCGGCGTGTCGGGGGGCGATCCGCACATTACGCCCTGCCCGCCGGAGGTGATGGCCAAGATCACCCATCCGGGCGACACACTCGAGGAAAAAGTCGACGCGTTGCTGTCGATTTTCTATCACCCCGCTTTTGTTGCCGCGCGCCCAGAAATCCGCAATTTCTATCTACAGCGCAAGATCGAGCCCCAACCGCCGCACGCCTATCAGGCCCAGTTGGCGGCCTGCTCCGATCCGCGCCCCTACTACCAGTGGCTCGGCGAGATTCAGGTGCCGGTGCTGGTAATTCACGGCGCCGACGACTTGGTGTGGCCGCTGAAGAATGCGGAAACCTTGTGCGAGGGCATCGGCGAGCGCGCCGAACTGTATGTGATGGGCGAAGCCGGCCACGTGTTCATGCAGGAGAAACCGGAAGAATTCAACCGCGCCTTACATGCATTCCTGAAGAAGTGAGCGGCAGATGATCGGGGGTTTTTCGCGGCAATATCTGGCGATGCCATCGGGTCGTCTGGCCTACCTCGCCAACGGCAATGCCGGCCGTCCCAGACTGCTGATGCTGCACGGGGTCAACACGCGTGCCGATTACTTCGACGAATTCCTGCCGTGCATTGCCGCGCAGTACGACATTTTCGCGCCCGATTTTCGTGGCCACGGCGAGAGTTTTCACACCGACGAGCCCTATAGCCTGACCAACTACGCCCGGGATATCGAATGGCTGATTGGGCAGGTCATCGGCGGGCGTTTCTTCCTGCTTGGCATGTCGCTGGGCGGGCGGGTCGGATTGATGCTGGCGGCGAAGTTCGCCGCGCGGGTCGACAAGCTGGTCGTTGTCGATGTCGGGCCGGATGTCGATCCGGCCGGTCTGGCGCGCATCATCGATGCGCAGGCGAAACTGCCCGCAGCGTTCGCCAGCCGCGCAGACCTTGTCGCGTTCTACGCCAGCGCGTATGCCAGCGTGTCGCCGCACTATGTGGAACGCATCATCCGCCATGGCTGGCGGGCGGATGCGACGGGGAAGATGACGCGCTCCTACGACCGGCGTGTCTGGGAGCTCGACCCCGATTCGTTCGTGACCGACGCGGCCATGCTCAACGCCCTGCTGCCGCAGGTGACGATGCCGGTGCTGGTGATCCGTGGCGGGCTAAGCGATATTCTGCGGGCCGATGCCGCGGCGGACTTTGTGCGCAGGTTACCGGACGGGCGGCTGATCGAGATTCCGGACACCACGCACGGCGTGATCGTCGAGGCGCCGAAAGACTGCGCGGCCGTCATCGAAGCCTTTTTTGCCGACGAGGATCGGGCCACCTTGACTTGACGGGTGGGGGCGCAGACACTCCGAGCAACCGCAACCGCCGGAGAACGCCATGCGTCGCCTGTCACTGATTCTCTCCACCCTCTGTGTGCTGGCGCTCGCGGCGTGTGGCGGAGGGGGCGGTGGGGGCGGCAGCGCCGACCCGGGGCCGCCGACGGCGGTCTCGCCGGTGCCGGCGGGGGGGCGGGCGTCGACCTGAGTGCAGTCGAACGCGCCGATCCCGGCAGCACACTCGATGCCGATTGGGTGCATGGCGCCTTCATGCAGATTTTCGTGCGCAGCTATCAGGATAGCGATGGCGACGGCATCGGCGACCTCAAGGGGCTGATCGGCCGGCTCGATTACCTGCAATCGCTGGGCGTGCGCGGCCTGTGGCTGCTGCCGGTCAATCGCAGCCAGGACCGCGATCATGGCTACGCGGTCGCCAACTACCGCGACATCGAGACCGATTACGGTAGCCTCGCCGATTTCGACGAACTGCTCAAACAGGCGCACCGGCGCGGCATCGGCGTGGTCGTCGATTACGTCATCAACCACAGTGCGGCCATTCACCCGCTGTTCGTCGCCTCCAGGGCCGATACGACCAACGCATGGCGCAACTGGTACGTCTGGCAGGCGCCGGCGCCGACCGGCTGGAGCATCTTCGGCGGCAATCCCTGGCGTTTCGGCGGCAGTGGCTATTACTACGCGCCCTTCTCGGAAACGATGCCGGACTGGAATCTGCGCGAAAGCAAGGTGGTGGATTTTCACCGCAATAATCTGCGTTTCTGGCTCAACCGGGGCGTGGACGGTTTTCGCTTTGATGCGGTCGGCATGCTGTTCGAAAACGGCCCGGCCGCCTGGGAGAACCAGCCGCAGAACCTGACCCTGATGGACGACGTGGCGCTCGAAATCGGCAGTTACGCCCGCCGCTTCATGATCTGCGAAGCGCCCTCGGCGTCGGTCGTTTTTGCCGACGCTTGCGGCCGCGCCTTCGCGTTTGGCCTGCAATCGACGCTTATTGGCGCCGCCAAGGGCGATCCGGTCGCCGTGGCGGCGCTGGCCGCGGCCAACGCCGATCCTGGCCTGAGCCCCTTTCTCTCCAACCACGATGGTTTTGCCGGCGCCCGCCCGTTCAATCAGTTGAACGGCGACATCGGGTCGCTGAAAGTAGCCGCGGCGCTGAATCTGCTGCGTTCGGGCACGCCCTTCATCTATTACGGCGAGGAAATCGGCATGGCCGGCGACCCGGCCAATGGCGGCGATCCCGCCATCCGCAACCCGATGAGCTGGACCGCCGACCCCGCCACCGCAGGCTTTACCAGCGGCCGTCCGTACCGAGTGCTGGCGAACAATTCGACGACATACAACGTCGCTGCGCAGGACGCAGACCCCGATTCCCTGCTCAACCACTACCGGCGTCTGCTGGCATTGCGCAACGCCCAACCGGCGCTGGCGCGCGGCACGCTGGACGGTGCCAGGGCGGATGGTGCGACGTTGAGCTACTGGCGGCGGGAGGGTAGCGCGGCAGTGTGGGTCGTGATCCACACTGGGCGCAGCGCCCGCTCCGGATTCGTCGTTGCGGGCTTGCCAGCCAATGTCCGCATGCAAAGGCTCTTCGGGCCGGGAGGCGATGCGACGGCAGATGCCCAGGGGCAGTTGACGCTCGATCTGCCGGCGCAGTCCATCCACGTCTTCAAGGCGCCATGAGTGTGTCAGTCTGGTGGAAGAACGCGCGCGGCGAGGCCTGGGTGCTGCTGCAAGCGCTGCTTTTTCTGTTGATCCTGTTCGGCCCGACACACTGGCCGGGCGCACCCGCCTGGCCTGCTCCGTTGGCAACGATAAGCGCGCCGCTCGGGATCGGGCTGGGCGTCGCCGGGCTGATGGTGGCGATACTCTCAGCGCGACACCTCGGTCGCAACCTCACGCCGCTGCCGCACCCGCGCGACGACGCGCATCTGGTCGTCGGCGGGTTGTATGCGCACGTGCGCCACCCCATGTATTTTTCGGTGCTGTTGATGGCAGGCGGTTGGGCGCTGTGGCGTCAGGGCGGGCTGACCTTGGTCTATGTCCTGGCACTCGGCATCTTTTTCGACTTGAAGTCGCGTCGCGAGGAGCGTTGCTTGCTCGAACGCTTTCCTGCCTATGCCGATTATCGCCGCCGGGTAAAGAAACTGATTCCCTGGCTTTACTGAAACGCTAGCCCCGATATTCTGAGACATGACCCTTACCCTGAGCATCCAGGAGGCGCGCCGTGTGGCGCTGGCGGCAGGCAGCGGCGCTGGTTTGGCAAACGGTTTTGCAGGTGACGCCGCAGAGAGCGGTCTGGCGGCGCTCCGCGCCATCGGCTTCGTACAGATCGATACCATTTCCGTGCTGCGTCGGGCGCACGATCATGTGCTATGGAGCCGCGCACCCGCCTGGCAGCCCGAGGCCATGGCCGCACTGGAAAGGGCGCCGCGCCGCGTCATCGAATACTGGGCGCATGCCGCTGCCTATCTGCCGGTCGAAGATTGGCGCTTTTGCCGACCACGTATGCGGAGGATTGCTCGCGACGGCCACGAATGGCATCGTTTCGACCCGGCCGTGGCCGACGAGATGATGGCCCGCATACGCGAGGGCGGACCGTTGCGGACGCGTGAAGCTTCCGCGACGCCCGGCGGAGGCGGGGTATGGTGGGACTGGAAACCGGCGAAAGTGGCGCTCGAATACCTGTTTCACGCCGGTGCGCTGGTGACGGCCGGACGCGAAGGATTTCAAAAGGTATACGATCTGGCCGAGCGGCATGTGCCCGCCGAGCAGTTTGCTGCGCCGGAGCCGGATGCCGAGGAGATGGCGCGTTGGTATGTGGATCGCGCCGTGGCCTCGCTCGGCGTGTTCGCGGAGACCGAAATGACTTACCAGCGCCGCGACGCTACTGCGCAGGTAGGCGGGGAGGTGGCTTCGCGGCTGGCGGATGGCCGTCTCATGCCGGTGCGTCTCGCCGGCGAAGGCCGCGCGCCGCGGTTGCTGGCGGCGCCGGATGTCGTGGCGAGCGCCCTGAACATGCTGGAGCCCGATGAATTGCGGTTGCGATTCCTGTCACCCTTCGATCCGCTGATCATCCAGCGCAAACGCGCGCAACGTCTGTTCGGGCTGGAGTACACCATCGAATGCTATGTGCCGGCGGCCAAGCGCCAGTTTGGCTATTTCACCTTGCCCGTGCTGTCCATTGGCCCACGAGAAACCTGCTTCGTTGGACTGGTCGACGCGGTCATGGATCGCGCCCGCGCGACCTTGGTGATCCGCCGCGCGCGTATTGAAACGCCGCCCGCCGACGCGAACGCCTTGTTGGATGCGCTGTCCCGCGAGCTCGCTGCCTTCGCGCGATTCAACGGTGCCAACCGGGTGGAGTGCGAACAAGTGGAAAGCGAATCCGGTATGTTCGCCCGGCGTTTGCGCGCCCGCCTCAAGGTGGATCGGATTCGCGGGTGAGAGCGATTGGTGACTAGGGAGCGAGGGGCGTGGTATGCGGTTTGGAATAACGGCGGATGGCCGCGAGACAGAACCCTGCCGCAAGCAGCAACATGATGGTATCCGGCACCGGTAGCGGCGTGCTGCTGACGATTTCGGCCCTGACCAGATAGTTGAGCGGGTCGTAACGCTCCTGGCTGCCGACCATGCCGACATAGACCACGTAGCATTCCGAAGGGTCGATCGCCAGACTGTTGGCTACGAAACGCAATTGAGGGTCGCCAAATGGACTTGACTGCGAGGGAGGCAATTCGTTGTCGCCAGTCGCGACACGCTTGCTATCCGGGCCGAGCGGGTTCTTGTCCCAGGCTGCTGCCCACAAATCGGTGTCCCCCTGGTTGATGACCGACACCGTGACACGATCTCCGGGCTGCACTCTGAGCGAAAAGTACCCAGACCATGTCGACCATTGCCACTGACCATCGGTGAGATCGGCCAGATAAAGAGTTGCGTGCGCCGCCGGGGCGTGGGTTAGCAACAGAACTGTTGTCAGCATCACGAACCGTTTGAGGGTTTTCATCGCCGCGTCTTTTCCATGACAAAGGGAAATTGGTTAATTCGATATGCATAGCAATTTTTGCGCCGGACACCGGAGTTGGCGTCGTGCCGTCACCTCGCGCCACAGATATCACCACAACCCAATTTGGTGTAAGGTTTTTCGACAGATTTGCCCGAATCGTTTCAAAACTGCGCGCCAGCTACCACAGGCCGCCACCGTTGCGGGAAAGCAGCGCGTATTTTTCTGGACGGGGCCAATATCATGTCCGTATGATGTGTCAGGGAAAACATCGGCGGTGTTCGTCCGGTGGCAGACAGTGGTTTGCGGATCATAAAAACAATGCGGGCTTGGCTTGTCAAACTGGCGATTGCGGTCGCGGTGTCTTACATCGCGATCAATGCTATTTTTGCTGTTCTAATTGAGCGGGAAGCTGACGAGGTCAGTGCACGCATGATCCTCGGCGACAGCGTCCATTTGCTGGCGACCATGCGCCATGTGTACCGCGAACGACTGCAATCCACCGGGTTGGTGTCCAGCATAGCGGGAGTCGAACTTTGTCCGGGCGGAGTGATCGGGGAAATGTCGCGGCGTTCCATGCTCGATCATGCACGCGGCGTCAGTATTGCCAACGTGTCGGATCGCCCGCGCAATCCCGATAATCGTGCCGATGTCGAAGCGCTGTCGGCGCTAGCGTATTTCAGAACACATGGCGATGCGAGCGAGTATTTTTCCACCATCAAATTCCCCGATGGGCGGCACGGTTACCAAATGGCGATGCCGCTTCGCGTCGAGACAGGCTGCCTAATGTGTCACGGGCCGCGCGCTACGACGTTGCCTATCGTGCAGGCGCGTTACAGCGAAGGTTTCGATTACGCCGTCGGCGATCTGCGCGGTGTGCTCATTGCCCGCATCGCGGCCGATAAACTGGAGAGCGAAGGGTTGATGCGGAATCGGCTGGCGGCTGCGGCGGTGAGTGCGCTGGTGCTGGTTGCGCTGCTGTTCTACTTTTTGAACAAATTCCTGATCGGCCGTCTGCGCATGCTGTTCAACGCCTTTCATCAGCTTGGACAGGGCGTGTATGCGCCGGTACCGGCACCAGCGGGGGGGGACGAGATTACTGGTGTGCTTCGCAAGTTCAACGACATGGCGGAACTGATTGCCCAGCGTGAGCGCACGATTTCCGACCATGTGGAAACCATCTCGCGGCAGCAGGAATTCCTCAAGGGCGTGGTCGACAGTCTTGGCGATCCGGTGCTGGTGATCGACAGGCAATACCGGATCATGATGCAGAACGACGCGGCTCGCCGTCTGATTGCTGTGGGTTCGCATCCGCGGATCGAGTATTGTCATAGCGCCTTGTTTGGGCTTGAGCAGCCCTGTAGTGATGCGGTCAGGCCTTGTCCCTTGCGTGCCGCGCTGGCAGGCGAAAGCAAGAGTGCGATCACCTACGCCGTTGTTTCGCCCCATGGTGAAACAAGGCGCTACGAGGGCAACGCGCGCCCGGTCAGCAATGCACAGGGCGAGGTCATTGGTATCGTCGAGAATCTGCACGATGTCACGCCGTTTGTGCGCCAGGAAAACGAATTGCGTTTGAGTAACGAGCGGCTCAACCAGCAAGCCAATTGCGATCCACTGACAGGGTTGCCCAACAGGCGGGCGATCGAGGAGCGCCTGGAGCAAGCGGTTGACGCGGCGCAATCGGGCGGGCCGGGATTTGCGCTGGCTTTTGTGGATCTGGACGGATTCAAGGCGGTCAACGACACTTGGGGCCACCTGATGGGAGACGATCTCCTGAAGGCGGTGGCTGGCCGCTTGCAAAATGCGGTGCGCAAGAGCGATCTGGTCGGCCGTCTGGCGGGTGACGAGTTCGTCGTTGTGGTGCCATATGCCGACGATCATGCCCAACTCGAAAGGCTTGCCGATCATATTCTCGATGTCCTGCGTCGGCCGGTGGCTCTTGGCAGCGCGACGCTTTCCGTGACCGCCAGCGTGGGCCTCGCGCGCTTCCCGCAGGACGCGCAAACCTTGATAGAACTCTTCCGCGCGGCGGATGCGGCCATGTATGCCGCTAAGCGTCGGGGACGCAACGGTGCGGTGTTTTTTGCCTGTGCCGCGCATCGCGACACCGAGTAAAAAGGCACTTTCAAAAAAACCCCGCCACTTGGGCGGGGTTCTGCGGAGCCAGAGGCGGCTTACTTCTTCTTCGCCTGAATCGCTTCGATCTCGTCCATGATCTTGTTCATGCGGTCGACGATGGCCTTGTACGGGGCCGGGGAAGCGAGGTCGACACCCGCCGCCTTGACCAGTTCGTACGGATGCGCGGAGCCGCCGGCCTTCAGTACATTCAGGTACTTGTCTACGGCGCCCGGTTCGCCCTTCAGGATGCGATCGGCGAACATCGAGCCGGCGGCAATCGAGGTGGCGTACTGATAGACGTAGAAGCGGTTGTAGAAGTGCGGGATGTAGGCCCATTCCAGGGCGTAAAGGTCGTCGATCTTGACCACGCCTTCCTTGTCGCCGTGATAGCGTTTCAGGATATCGCCGTAGATCTTGGTCAGCGCCTCGCCGGTCAGTGTCTCGCCCTTGTCGACCTTGGCGTGGATGGTGCGCTCGAAGTCGGCGAACATGGCCTGACGGAAGAAGGTGCCGCGCATGCCTTCCAGCGCCGAGCCGAGATAGAGTAGGCGCTCTTCGTCGTTCTTGGCGGTCTTCAGCATGTGGTCAAGCAACAGCACCTCGTTGGTGGTCGAAGCGATTTCGGCCGTGAAGATCGGGTAATCGGCCGTGACATAGGGCTGCGTCTTGTTGGCGAAGTAGGAGTGCATGGCATGGCCCCACTCGTGCGCGAGCGTCGACACCGACTCGTAGTCGTTGTTGTAGTTCATCAGCACGAAGGGGTGCACGTCGTAAGCCGCACCGTTCATGTAGGCGCCGGAGCGCTTGCGCGGACGCGGGTAGACGTCCATCCAGCGATTGTCGAAACCTTCTTTCATGGCCTTGACATAGGGCTCGCCGAGGGGCTTAACCGCCGCCAGCGTAAGGGTCTTAGCCTGTTCGATGGGGAAGCTCAGGTCACTGCCGACCAGCGGCGGGTAGATGTCGTAATAGCGCATTTCGCTGACACCCAGCATTTTGGCGCGCAGCTTGAAGTAACGGTGCAGGGTGGCGAGATTTGCGTTGGTTTGCTCAACCAGCGTGTTGTAGACCGCGACCGGCACGTTGTTGTCGTCGAGGGCGCGGGTGATCGTGTCGGGATACTTGCGCACCTTGGAATACACCGCGTCCTTCTTCAACTGTTCATACATCGTCACGCCAAAAGTGCGTTCGTAGGCTTTCCACTTGCCCCAGAAGGCATCGAAGACCTGCTTGCGGTCGTCGCGATTCTTGACGGCACGGTACTTGGTGTAGGCGGATTGGTCGAGATTGACCTTGGTGCCGTCGGCCAGGGTAATGGTCGGCCAAGGCATGTCGGCGTTGGAAAGAATCCCATAGGCGCTGCTGGCGGCATTGGTGGCCAGGCCGAAATTGGCGATCAGTTCTTCGCCCTGCGCGTTCAGTGTGTGCGGCGCAGCACGCAGGATCTCGTTCATAGGGTGCCGGTAAACGGCCAGAGATTTGTCCTTTGCCAGCAGCGCATCGACTTTCTTCTTGCCAAGCGCCAGGATCTCGGGGCGCAGGAAGGAGGTGGCCTCCTCAAAACGGGTGCCGATCACATCTGCCTTCTGCGTCAATTCCATGCCGGCGGCGGCGCCCGTATCCTCGTCATGCGACTGCTGCGAATAGGAGCTGATGCGAGCAAAGCGTTTCATCATGTCGGCGTTCACATCCAGGCAGCGCTTGAAATGGGCGGCTTGGCCCAGCTTGCCTTTGCAGCCCGCAAAGTCCTTGATCTGGCCATCCAGTTTGGTGACGTCCTGATTCCAGGCATCGGTGGTCGGATAGAGGTCTTTCAGGTTCCAGCGGTCAAATTCTTTGTCGGCGGCGCCGGCAAACACCGGCATCAGCGCGAGCAATGTGAGACTCAGCGTCTTTTTCATGAGTTAGGCTCAAAAAGGGTGAATGGAGCGCCGCAGCGAGAATGCCGAGGCCGGGAAATCAAACGCGAAGTATTCGCCTTGACCGTGCGCTGGTCAATATTTTGGTACGAAAAAAATGCGCCCAGGTAGGGCGCATTTTCTTTGAATCAATGAAGGGCAGTCAGGTGGCCGCACTTGTAGCGGGTGTCTCGGCTTTCTTTTCGCTGCCAGCGACAAACCATTTTTCCAGAATCGCGGCAATGATGCAGCCGGCCAGCGCGTACAGGCCGAGGATCAGCCACATGGCTTCCGGACGATCCCAATAGCCGATCTGGTTGTTGATCATGGCTTGTTGCAGCGGCACCGCGACGCCGTCGATATTCACTTTCTCCGGCGACCAGCGTTCGAGCAGGTGGCCCGAGAAACCGCTAACCATGGTCTTGGCGACAAACCACGGAATCAGCGAAAGCCCCAGATAAGTGCCTTCCTGGCCTTTAGGTGCGATCTGGGCGGTGTACTCGTAGAGCTTTGGCGACCAGACCACCTCGCCGACGGTCAGAAGAGCCATCGCAATGAGCGCCATGACGTAATGGGCATTGGCGATGCTCATGCCGTACATTTGCCAGGGCACTGCCATCGGGAACAGAGCGATGGATGAGAACATCGCCCCCCAGACCAGCATACGGAAGGTGCTGAACTTGTTGGCGAGCGGGATGAACAGAACCAGACCGATGACGATGCCAATGGGGTTGATGGCATTCAGCGTGCCAAAGGCCGCGTCCGGGCCGATGGTGCGCAGCCAGTACTTGGGCATCAGCAGGTAGAGGTAGGCATAGACGGCCCGCACACCGAGAATCAGCGCCACTAGAGCCAGCAGGCGCCAGAGCACCTTTTCGGCGAGGATCTCGCGCCATGCGGTCCATGGGTTCTTGCGTTTGGCCGGCGCGGCTTCGACAGCCTCTTCCGGCGGATCGTCCGGGCTGGTGAGTTGCTCTTCGTTCTTGACCATGAAGTGGCCGACGATCAGGCAGAGCAGGGCGGTGACGACGCCCATCGTGAAGATATGGACGCTGGGCAGGTTGAGTGCCTGGCGCACGATATCGATGGAGAAACCGGCGGCGGCGGCACCGATGTTCATGAACAGGTACCACAGGTTGAAGCCGGCGCTGCGCGAACGCTTGGTCGTGTAGCGATTGGTCGCGGACTGGAAAATGGTTTGCAGACCCGCCATAAAGGGCGCCATCGCCAGAAAGACGATACCGGCCAGCAAACCGCGATTCGGCAACGAGGGCATCAGGCCGATGCAGACCATTGCCAGACGCAGGATCAACTGCCCGGTCAGCGCCAGGCGCAGCGAACGGCGTATGCCGAGCCAGTCGGTGGTCATGCCCGAGAAAAGCAGAAAGATTGAAGTGGCCGAGGTGAATACAGTGACCGTATAACCCGCTGATTTGTCATCCAGCCCGAGATCTTCGGAGAGAAAAACGGCGGCGATGGTGAGCAGGGCGAAGTAGGCGGTGCAATCCAGAATATTGACGATCTGGATACCCCAATATTCCCTGCGGGTTTCCTTGAGAACCTTGAAGTCGCGGAAGTAGGCCCGCATCATTTCGAGGGCTGACTTGTCGTTCGCGGCGGGTGTGGTGGATTGGGTCATGGTGTGGGTCGCCGAATGGCGGATTGGAAAGTTTAGGCGGCGCAGTATCCCTGTCGGGAGCAGGGTGAGTCAAGCAGCCTCGGAATGCCGCGCCGGGCCTCAGTGCTCCACCTGCCTGCTGAATTATTCCGTGTCATTTTGTGGTGCCAAGCGTGTCAGTGCGTATTCCGGCCACGCTTTGGCGACGACCGGACCATCCGCCGACAGGGCATGGCAGGAGTCGATCAGCACTGGCCGGCCCAGTTCCGGATTCTGCCGGCTGAGCAGCGGGTACAGGGTTTGAAAAGCAGCCGTCGCCATTGCGGTCATGAGGTCGACGAGGTGAGTGCATCCCCGTACGCCGCCGTAGCGCGTGCGCAGGGTTTTGACGAAACCGTTGGTCAGGCAGAGTCCGCACAGATCGGCAAAACGGGGCGCAATGTCCGGACAACTGGCGAAAGGAGTATGCGGCGTGACCACTTCGACGGCGTGCAGAACAAACTGGCTGTCGATGGTGAAACGCACCTGCATATCGTGAACAGGCGCGCCGGCCGGATGCACGCCGGTGCCGTCGCGGCGGGCGAAATCGTAGGCACGGACATCGAGGAGCGTACCTTCGATGTCCCATAGACCATCGTTACGTCGGAAACCTTGACAGGTAATTTGACGGGTCTGAATGAGTGCGCGTTCGGCGGGCGAAGAAAGCGGCATGACGGTAGTTCGGCTGGGTTGGAGGGATGCAACGCCAGTATGTTGCGCTGCAATATTTCTCGGGCAGGAGTGAAATTTCGGTTACACTCGCATCACGAGCATCGCCCGAAGCGGGGCAAGCTCATGTTAACCGAGACTTCGGGAGATAAACAGGCATGAAAACACATTCAGCAATCTGGATCGTCGGGGCGCTGCTCGCAGCGTTTCTGACGGGAGGGTGCGCCAGCACCGAAGGCAAGCAGGCTAGCGCGGAACCTCAGGAAAAGCGGGAATATGTAACGGGCAGTCTTGTTCCGCGCAAGGACCGTTCCTCGTCGCCCGTGCAGACGCTTGACCCGGCTGCCGTTCAGGGTGCCATGAAGCAGGGTATTCCGGGCACCGGAAAGACCCCGGCCGGCGGCTCCTGATAAACCGCTGCTTGCAAAAAGGCCGTCCGTTTCCGGGCGGCCTTTTTTTGTTTGGCTGTGGTTGTACGCAATCAGTTCAGCATCACGTTGACAATGGCGTTGCCTATCCCGACCAGTGCCGCCCCAGAGATCAGGCCGGCGCAAATCGGCTCCAGACCTTCCACCCAGATGTCGTGCGCGCGGGTGCCCGGCGTCTTGTTGCGGCCCATGATCCAGAACAGGAAGGCGCCGAGGAACATGGCGAAAGTGGCATCTGGTGGCAGCACGACGCCAAGGCCGATGGAAACCGACGAGAGCGGGAAACGGCCGCGGGTGACGATCTTCAGCACTTCGATGGTGAGCGCGGCAAGGGCGGCGACCGACATGGCGATGATCGCGCTGGTCGGCAGGCTGGAGATACCCTTGGCGATCAACTCGGCCACGCCCTTCCACTGTAACGCTGCCGGCATGCCAAACTGGTCGGAAACAATGGTGGCCGTCGAGCGCACGCCGTTTGCATCCGGCGGAAGGAAGAGCAGATAAAACAATGGTACGCAGGCGATGGCCCCGGCAATGATGCCAATGACGTGACCGATGGCTTGCTGCCGGGGTTTGGCACCAAGCATGTAACCGGGCTTGATGTCTGATAGCAGGTTAGCGGCATTGGACGAAATTTCCGCCGTCATCGTCGCCGGAATCAGGTTGCTGGCGGGATTGCTGCGATCCAGTGCGCCGATGGTGAATTGGGTAATCTTCGACAAGGCACCAGTTGGCGTCCAGGAGGTCAGCGCCATAGAGTTGGTACAAATAATGGTCAACACGAAAATCAGGGGTAGCGAAATGAAAGCCAGCAGCCAGGGCACGCCGAAGAAAGCGTGTGATGCCCAGGCGCCTAGCACCGCGAAGATCGGGACGCCGATGTAGGACACCATCAGCGGCAGTTCAATGTGCCCGAGCACGTCGTGGCCAGGTTTCTCTGCTTTCACCCTGTTCATGCCCTTGATCGACCGCCAGGCACTCCTGAACATTTCCGGCCGCCCTGCCAGGCTGACCAGCGAACCAACCACCATCATCGCAACGCCCCACCACAACGACCACTGATTGACGATTTCGCCGCGGGAGATGGGAATGACCGCGCCATTGGCGCCGATGCGCGGGGCGATGTCGCCAAGCTGAATCATGATGGGTGCCAGCACGGCATAGTTGATGAAGGCGCCTAGCAGGCAACTGGAAGCTACTGCGATGCCCATCAGGCCACCAACGCCGACCATCGCGGCGTCCAGCGTCAGGCGCAGGCCGAGCTGGCGGATGTCTGTGCCGAGGATGTTGGGTATCCAGGCGTTGGCTTTGGTCGCCCAAGTGTAGTAGTAGGTGTCGATGCGTTCGTGCAGCGTCCACGGTTCCTTCATGCCGCCCCACTCGTGCATGCGCAGCAGCTTGAATTGCAGCAGTTTCATCCAGCCGTCGCTGGTGATGGCCTGATAAATGCCGGTACACACCGCGGTAATCGAAAGCAGGCGTGCCTTGAACATGCCGGCATCGGCCGAACCGTGATACAGGGCATCCAGAACGACCCCGCAAGCGCGTCCTTCGGGGAAGGGCATCTGCTCGTCGTTGATGAAACGACGCTTGAGCGGAAAGGCGATCAGCACGCCGAGCACGCAGATGATGATCATCCAGATCACCATCTGCCAACCGGGAATGATTTTTCCCGTGACCAGCATGAACGCCGAAAGCCCGGCGATCAGCGGGCCGATCATGTAGCCGGCGGCCGTGGCGATCGACTGCGTGCAGTTGTTTTCAAGGATTGTGTAGTCCTGTGCCAGACCGGCACCATGCAACAGGCGGAAGATGGCGAAGGAGAGAATCACCGAGGTCAGACCGACGCCGATCGAGATGCCGGTCTTGCCGCCGATGTAGAGCGCGGTCGCGGCCAGAATGCCACCCAGCAGAAAACCAGTGATGCCGGAGCGGATGGTCAATTGCGGCATATCGCCGCGATAGACATTGTCGAACCACCATTGGTCCTTTTGCGCTCGTGTCCAGGTGCGAGTCTGTTCTTCGGTTAAATGCAAGAGTGCCATGAGCTAGTTCGCCATCGAATGAATTGTTTGGGTGGGGAGGGGCGTGCGCAGATCCGCGTCGGCCCTCCAACAAAAAGCCGGATTGTGACAGAACCCGTGTTGCCGAGGCTAGTGACCGGCACGTTGTGGCTTTATTGGCGCATTTTCAGTTTTCTACCGACCGTATCGCGCTCGAGGTTGGTGTCGAATGCGAGGCAATCGGTTTTCAGGAACGCCTGAATGGTTCGATGATCCTGTTGATCCAGGCTGGGAATGGCGGCCTGCAAGTCAGCGCGGATCACCACCCAGCCGTTGCGGCCGGCATCCTTGGCTGCGTAGAGGCCCATGTCGGCCAACGTGATGACATCCGACCAACTCAATGCACGCGGTTGACTGGGGATGAAGGGCAATGCCGCAACGCCCACAGAACAACTCAAGGTCACGTCGATGTTGCCGGCCAGACTGAAAGGCTGTGAGGCAAAAGTGCTGCGCACACGTTCAGCGAGCTGCTCGGCGCTGGTGCGATCAGCGTTTCGGGCGACGACCAGAATCTCCTCGCCTCCCCAGCGAACCAGATAATCGGAATCGCGGAAGACAGCTTGCAATCGTGCTTTGATCTGTCCGAGTACGGCATCTCCGGCGGCATGTCCGTGTTGATCGTTGATTTGCTTGAAGTAGTCGATATCGATCATGAAGAACAACAGGTCATGATCGAAAGGCGGATTGGTGCCGGCGGAAGTCGCCTGTTCAAACTGCCGTATGCTGAGGCTGGCATCACGATCAAGTTGTTGCGTGGCAAAGCGGCGGTTGTTGAGGCCGGTCAGTGGATCGGTCAGGCTGGCTTCTTCAAGGTTTTGCAGGGCGGTCGCCAACTGCGCGGTGCGTTCGGCAATGCCCTGCTCAAGTAGCGTGGCTTGAGCTTCCAGTGAGCGGATGCGCCAGCGGTAGGCAAAGGTTGCGAGCGACCCCATGCCCAGCAGAACGAGCAACTTGAACCACCAGGTTTTCCAGAGAGGTGGCTGGATGACGATTTCCAGGGAGCGCACTTCGTCACTCCAGAGTCCATCCTTGTTGGCGGCTTTGACCCTGAAGGTGTAGTGCCCGGGGTCCAGGTTGGTGTATGTGGCAAAACGACGGTCCGCGCTGGTCTGGTTCCAGTCGGGGTCGAATCCGTCAAGCTTGTAGGCAAAACGGTTTCGCGCTGGATCGGAGAAATGCAAGGCCGAAAATTCGATGGTGAACACCGATAGACTGGCCGGAATCACGGCCCGGGTGGCGGTCTCGAGCGAGCCATCCAGCGAAAATCCCTCAGGTACGAACGTCCGGATGGAGCGGTTGAACAAGGCAATGTCGGTAATCACTGCTTGCGGCGGATGGCCGTTATCCCGCACGGCCTCCGGGCGGATCGCTGTCAACCCGTTGACGCCGCCGAAATAGAGCGTGCCGTCGCCATCGCGATAGACTGATCCAATGAAGAAACTCCCTTCCGTAACACCGTCGCGGGCTGAGTAGTTACGGAACTCTCCCGAGCGCGGGTCGAACCGCGAAATGCCAGCGGTGGTACTGATCCACAGCTTGCCTTCGCCGTCCTCGGCTACCCCGCCGATCGAATCGGCAGCCAATCCGTCGCGCGAGGTATAGGTTTTAAACGAAATCCGGCCATCCTGGCTGCGTGTCAGCCGATTTATTCCAGATGAGGTTCCCACCCACGTGACGCCTCCACGGTCGCGAAAAATGGTTTGGACGCGATTGCTGCTGATGCTGTTAGGCTCGCCCTCTTTCTTCTGAAAGTGGGTGAATCGGTTTGCCTTGACGTCAAAGAGATCCAGGCCGCCACCAAAGGTGGCAATCCACACGAAGCCTGGTGTGTCCTCCAGCACCGCAGTCGTGAAATCGCTGGCGATCGAATCCGGATTGGCCGGGTCGTGTCGATAGGTTGTGACCTGTTCTGTGGAAAGGTCGATCCGGTAGGTGCCCGACCGTGAGCACACCCAAATTTCGTCGGTACTCGGCAGGACAACCACGCACATCAGGGTCGAGGCGAGCGAATTGGTAACGGGCAACGGAAACGGCTTGAATCGAACAGAATCGGGGTCGAAGACGTTGAGTCCCTCGTCAGTGACCACCCAGAGGCGGCCGCGTCGATCAAGCGCGGACGCCAGCGTCTTGTCGGTAGCGAGGCTGTGAGCACCCTTGTCTTCATGCCGGAAATACTTTATCTCGCGCGCATCCGGGCGCATCCGGTTTATCCCGCCTTCGCGGGTGGATAACCAGAGCGTTCCTCTGCCGTCGCCGGTTACCCCGTAGACCTTGCTGTCGCTGAGTTGAATCGTGCTGTTGATTGCCGATGAATAGCGTTCAAAGCCCCCTGTGCCGAGGTCGACCCGACTTGCACCGCCACTCCAGGTGCCAACCCACAGCGTGCCCGTGCGATCTTCAAATAGCGAGGTAACATAGTTGTCGGCGACACTGTAACGATCCGCCTTGTCGGCGACATATTTGCGCGTGCCGCCCTTTTTCAGATCGAACCGAAACAGGCCGTTGATCGTGCCGGCCCAGAGCGTATCGATGGCGTCCAGATAGAGCGACGATACCAGCCCATTCTGCGGGGCTCCATCAGGCAGGGCCTGGCGTTGAACCAGATCACCCGCGATGCGCCAGCGTTGCAGACCGTCCAGCGTACCGACCCAGATGGTGTTGTCGGGAGTGATCAGCAAGGTGCGCACAAAATTCTTGCGCGATTTGGTGTCACTGGCGTCGGCCGTCGCAAACCGGCTGATTCCATTGCTGTCTTTCGCCATCCGCAAAATGCCAAATTGGGTCCCGATCCAGACGGCTCCATCGGATGAGCGCGCCATGGAGAAGACTTGAGGCGGCGCGGGCAACGCGGGCGAAAGGTCAAGGGGAATACGGCGCACCTCGCCACTTTTCACATCCAATCTGAGCAGGCCGAGATCCGTTCCCATCCACAAACCGTCGTCGCCGTCTTCGAGAAGACTATTTACGGCACCGTAGCGGGCACCGTTTGGCGACTGGCCAAGTGAATAGTGGACAAAGGTGCCGGATGTCGAGTCGTAGCGATCCAGTCCTTTGCGCGAGCCGACCCAAAGGCGGCCCGATTTGTCGACTCGGAGCGCCTGAACCCAACTATCGGCGAGGCTTTTTGGATCGGCCGGATCGTTCTTGAACACCGTTGTCCGGTAACCGTCAAAACGGGCCAATCCCGTTTGGGTAGCTAGCCACATATAGCCGTGCGCGTCCTGGGTCATCGCGATGACGGATTCCTGCGGCAAGCCCTGGGCTACGCTCATCGGCTCGAACCGGAGCGAAAGCGGTGTGGCACCGCAGGTCAAGGCACTCAACCAGCAAAGGATCAGTGCAAGAGGTTTGAATTTCGACATCAGGTGTGGTGGAGCGGCAATTGAAATCGAGCGTCGAATGGACAAGAGGGTGCGAGGATTGTTCGTTGTTCGCGCATTAGCACCAGTATGGTCAGTATACCTGGAATGAATAATTACAAAGGTCGCAGAAGGTGGGTAGACCAATTACCCCGGCTCACAACATGGATTTGCGTTTCCGCAATGACATGAAGATAATCGCGGTTTTCTATCGAAAGTGCTTTTCATGCAACCACGTATTATCGGAATTGTAAGCGCGGTGCTGATCCTCTGGTCCGGCCTGGCCCCGCTCGCGGCGGCGGCAGAAATGGCGACACCGGTTGCCATTGAAACACTGTTCAGCTATCCCCGATACGGCCGTGCGAGGTTGTCGCCAAACACCAAACTGTTGGCAACCACCGCCATGGTGGGAGAGCGCATGCGGCTAGTTGTCGTCGATCTCGATGCAAAGACTGCCAAACCGATCGCTGGGTTTGACGATGCCGATGTCGTTTACTTCCGTTGGGTCAATGACAAAAGGTTGGTGTTTTCGGTTGGTGACCAGCGCGAGGCAGTCAGTGATCAACCAGGAGCGGGTTTGTTTGCGATAGATGTGGATGGAAGTAATTTCAAAGAATTGATGCCGACGTTTAAGAAGCAGGCCAATTCGGCTGCTTGGGTTAATAATTTCCGTGCTTCGACCTTCCTTGCGCGTTGCAAGGGCAGCGACGATATCCTGGTGATGACGCACGAGTCGGATAAAAAGGGCATCGCCATCATGCGCCAGAACACCCGAACCGGGCGCCAGGAATCCGCGGTGCGTGGCGTTTCCGGTGATATTACGGACGGTTTTGCCGATGCGGCTGGTGTACTTCGTGCCGTCAATTCGGTGGACTCGGACGGACGTTTGCTGCTTTGGTATCGCGCCGCTGCCGATGCGCCGTGGCAAGAGATTGCGCGGTACCAGGGGATTTTTGCGCCCGATGTGGTGACACCGGCGGGTTTTTCGCCAGACGGGAAAACCATGTGGGTCTCGGCGGCGATCGGTCGCGACACTGACGCAATCTTCGCCTATGACCTTGCTGCCAGAAAACTTGGGGAACAGTTGGTGGCGCATCCGACCGCCGACGTCGATGGTGGTCTGATTATCGATACCGATACCGGCGAACTTCTCGGCATACACGTCGACGCCGACAAGCCGCAGAGTGTGTGGTTCGACGAGAAATGGGCGCAGGCACAAGCGACAGTCGATGCGGCACTACCGGGATACGCGAATGCGCTATCCGGAGAGAGTGGTGGTCGCATTCTGGTGTACTCTCATTCTGATCGTGACCCCGGTCGCTACTACCTGTACGACAAGGATAAGCGCAGCCTGACCCAGCAGTTCGCGATCAAACCCGAAATCAAGCCTGCGGCGATGGCGACAATGCGCTGGTTGCCCTATGAAGCGCGCGACAAGCTGCGCATTCCAGCCTATCTCAGCTTGCCGCCTGGTGGTCCGAAAACCGGCCTGCCGCTGATCGTGCTGGTGCATGGTGGCCCATATATGCGTGATCATTGGGGGTTCGACAGGGAGGTCCAGTTTCTCGCAACACGCGGTTATGCAGTGTTACAGCCGCAGTTTCGCGGTTCGACCGGCTTTGGCAATCGCCATTTCCGCGCTGGCTGGAAAACCTGGGGCCTAGCAATGCAGGACGACATTACAGACGGCGTCCGTTATCTTGTCAAAGAGGGCATCGTCGATCCGAAGCGGGTCTGCATCATGGGCGCGAGTTACGGCGGTTATGCAGTGATGATGGGGCTGGTCAAGGATCCCGATCTGTATCGCTGTGGGGTCAGCTTCGCCGGGGTCAGTGACATCAACCTGATGTATTCGGTCGGCTGGTCGGATTCTGCAAATTCGCTTTGGGCTGATTTTGGCATGACGGAACTGATCGGCGATCCTGATAAATTAAAGGAACAATTCATCGCCACATCACCGATCAAGCAAGCTGTGCGGATCAAGGCGCCGTTGTTGTTGACCCACGCGACCCAGGATTACCGGGTGCCCATTATTCACGGTGAAAAAATGCGTGATGCCTTGAAGTCAGCCGGTAAAGAATTTGAATGGATCGCTTATCCGGCGGAAGGGCACGGGATGACAAAAAGCGAAAATCGCTTCGCCCATTACCGCAGCATCGAGGCCTTCCTAGCCAAACATCTGGGCGGGGCGATCGAGAAAACGGACAAAACCAACAACTGAGTTTCATGTCCGAAAACGGCGAGCAACCGCTCGCCGTCCGGCCATAATGACGGCATGGATGAACAACACGCCGCCCGTTACGCCGCCCTTCTCGCCCGCGACCGCCGGTTCGATGGACGTTTCTTCGTCGGCGTCACCTCCACCGGCATCTACTGTCGCCCCGTTTGCCGCGTGCGGACGCCGAAAAGCGCCCACTGCCGTTTTTTTGATCATGCTGCGGCGGCGGAGGCGGCGGGGTTTCGTCCCTGTTTGCGCTGCCGGCCGGAACTCGCGCCGGGGCTGGCGGCGGTCGATGCCTCATCACGGCTTGCCTGGGCGGCGGCCATGCGCATCGACGCGGGAGAGCTGGAAGCGGGCAGCCTGGGTGGGTTGGCTGAACGGCTGGGCATTACCGACCGCCATTTGCGCCGTGTGTTTGCAGAGCAGTTCGGTGTCACGCCCGTGGTCTACGCCCAGACCCAGCGCTTGCTCATGGCCAAGCGATTGTTGACCGAAACCACCCTGCCGCTGACCGAGATTGCCTATGCGGCGGGTTTCGGCAGCGTGCGCCGCTTCAACGCGCTCTATGCGGGGCATTATGGGATGTCACCCAGTGTGACCCGCGGTCGGACTGCCAGACCGGCGAGCTGTTCCGAGGAGGGGTTGCGTTTTCAGCTGGCCTACCGGCCGCCGTTCGACTGGCCGCGCCTGCTGGCGTTTCTGGCCGGTCGTTGCGTGCCGGGTGTGGAATCGGTGGAGGGCGCGGTCTACCACCGCAGCTTGCGTCTCGACGCCACTGGCGCCGCGTTGCGCGGGTGGCTGGCAGTGGCGTGGACGCCCGAACGGCATGCCGTGTCTGTCGTCGTTTCACATGGCTTGTTGCGGGGGCTGCCTGCCGTGCTGGCGGGCGTACGGCGTTTGTGCGATCTCTCCTGTGATCCGGCGGCGGTGTCGGCAGTGCTGGGGCCGCTTGCCGACGATGCGCCGGGCCTGCGCGTACCGGGTTCGATGGATGGTTTCGAGATGGCGATCCGCGCCATCCTGGGCCAGCAGGTGACGGTCAGGGCCGCGCATACGCTGGCGGGGCGCTTGGTCGAACGCTTTGGCGAGCCCTTGGCGACGCCGATTGCAGGTGTCACCCATCTGTTTCCACCTGCCGGGCAGTTGGTTGCCCAATCTGTTGAGGCGCTGGCGGAATTGGGCATCGTCCGGCAACGGGCGTCGGCGATTCTGGCGCTGGCGCGCGCGGTGACGGAAGGCCGACTCGATCTGGGACCGGCTGCCGACGTGCCCGCTGCATTGGCTGCGCTGGAATCCCTTCCCGGCATCGGGCGCTGGACCGCCAACTACATTGCCTTGCGCGCCTTGGCCTGGCCCGACGCCTGGCCGACCGGCGACATCGCGCTGCAAAAGGCGCTCGGTGCGCCGTCGGCCAAGGCTGCCGAGGCGCGGGCCGAGATCTGGCGGCCCTGGCGGGGGTATGCGACGCTGCATCTGTGGCGGCGTCTGGGCGAAGCGAATTTGCCGGACATTCAGGAGACATCATGACGACCACTCTCTGGAAATCCATTGCCAGCCCGCTGGGGCCGATTGTTCTCGCCGCGGTGCCGGAAGGACTGATCGGAGCCTGGTTTCCGGGGCAGGCGCATTTTGCGGGCGTGCAACCGGATTGGCGGCACGATCGCGCGGCGGCTGGGCTGATCGATGCAGAGCGGCAGCTGGCGGAATGGTTTGCCGGCCGGCGGCGCGATTTCGATCTGCCGCTGGCGCCGGTTGGCACACCGTTTCAGCGGCAGGTGTGGGCGGCGATCCGGCGCGTCGCGTATGGGGCGACCACGTCTTATGGCAGTGTCGCCGCGGAGTTGGGCCAGTCGCAGGCGGCGCGGGCGGTGGGCGCGGCGACCGGACGCAACCCGTTTTCGATCATCGTGCCCTGTCACCGTCTGGTCGGGCAGCGTGGTGCGCTGACCGGCTATGCCGGCGGGCTGGACAAGAAGCGGGCCTTGCTTGCCTTTGAAGCGGCCGGGGCGCCCTTCGAACTGGTTACATCTGCTTGAAACGGTGGGCGAAGGTGCGGCTGACTTCGAGTTTCTCGTCGCAGCTTTTCAGCCGCATCATCAGGTGGCCGCGAATGTCGCGGCTGAGATCGACGATGGCGCGCACGTTGACGATGGTTGAGCGGTGGATTTGCCAGAACTGGTCGGGGTCGAGTTCGGCCAGCAATTCGTAGATCGGCTTTCTGATTAGCACTTCGCCTTGTGGGCGGACGACCCGCGAATATTTGTCGGCAGCCTGAAAGAACAGCACTTCGTCGGTGGCGATGAATTCCAGCCGGTCGCCGACCGACGCCTGAATCCACTTGAGGGCGGGTTGCGCCGGAAGTGCGGTGCGCAGCTGGGCGGCCAGTTGGGCGAGCACGGCGGTGTCCTGGGCGGGCGTCGCCTGGCCGGTCAGCAGCTTTTTCAGACGGGCGACGCACTTCTCCAGACGGGCGGGATCGACCGGTTTCAGCAGGTAGTCGATGGCGCCGCGCTCGAAAGCTTCGATGGCGTATTCATCGTAGGCGGTGACGAAAACCTTGTGGATGCCATCGTCGATCTGGCCGGCCGCCTCAACGCCGGTCAGCACCGGCATGCGGATGTCGAGGAAGGCGATCTGCGGGCAGTGTGCGGCGGCGAGTTCGACCGCCTCGCCGCCGTTTTCCGCTTCGGCGACGATTTGCAGTTCGGGCCAGCACTGCGCCAGGCGGAGGCGCAGTTGCTCGCGCATCAGTCTTTCGTCGTCAGCAATCAGCGCTGTCGGCGGGTTTGGTAACGGCATAGGGAATTTCCAGTCGGACAGAGGTGCCAGCGGGTTCGTTGGCGCTGATGCTGAGCCGCCCGTCCTTGCCGAACAGCGCGGCAAGGCGTTCGCGGATATTGCTGAGGCCGACACCTCCGGCATGGCCGGGCCGCACCTTGGCCGGAACCGCGCCGAAGCCGACGCCGGTGTCATCGACGCGCACCGCCAGCTTGCCATCGACAATCTCGGCTGCCAGGGTGATGCGTCCGCCCTCGCTCTTCGGTTCGATCCCGTGTTGGATGGCGTTCTCGACCAGCGAGGGCAGCATCAGCGGCGGCATTTGCGCCGATTCGAGGCCGGGTGGAATCTCGATGGTGAACTCGAGGCGGTTTTCCATCCGCATCTTGAGGATTTCGAGGTAATGCCGGCAGATGGTGATTTCGCGGCCGAGCGTCGAGTCCGCGCGGCGCAGGTTGGGTAGCACGCAACGCAGATAGCCTATGAGGTTGCGCTGCATCACGGCGGCGCGCGGCGGATCGGTCTCGATCAGGTGCTCGACGGCGGCCAGCGTGTTGAACAGGAAATGCGGCTCGACCTGGGCCTGCATCGCTTGCAGGCGCGCTTCCGCCAGTTGGCGTTCGAGTGTTTCCTTGTCGGCGGCGGCTTCTGCTACCGAGGCGCGTGCTTCGGCCTTCAATTTGGCATTGGTCAGCAAACGCAGGATGATCATGAAAAGGATGAGCAACATCACGATTTCCATGATCGGCACGGTCTTCACATGCTTCTTCACGAAACCGCCGTCCGACTCATCGTCGTCGTCATCATCCGAAGTGTCCGGATTGGGTGGCACCGGTGGGGCGGGCACGGCCATCGGTGGCGACATGCCTTCCGGCGCTGAGGCGGCCTCAGGCCGCGACGCGCCTTCCGGCATGACCGGATTCTGCGGGTTACGGCGGATCACGAGGCCTTTTTCATCGATGCGAATCTCCACCGGCTCTTTGTCGGCGCCTTTCTTGAAGACCTTGGTCACCGTTTTGTGATGGTTCGTACGTGGCGTTACCACGGTCTCGGTGAAGAAGGTGTCGGACATGATGCCGCCGCAAATCATCAGCAGCAGACAGAGCAGCACAAACTGCCAGAAAGTGAGGCGGGCAATGACGGCCGCCAGGGCGGCCGTGCCGCGTTTTACGGAGTCGCCGAAGCGGACGAAGGCGTTTTCGTTCATAAGCGTCAGTTTACAGCTTTGCGGTGGTTTCGAAATCGAGGCGGGCGAGGTAATCGCTCGACTTGGGGGTGACAGTGAAACGGCCGACGGTCGGTGTCGCTTCGTCAACAGGCGGGACGAATTGCATGCCCTGCGGCGTGACGATGAAGCGGCCAATGGTCGGTGGCGTCGGCTCGGTTTGCTGCGGAGCACGCACCATCATGTTCACGGCTGCAGCGGCCGTCGTAGTGGCGAGCAGCAGGCAGGCGAAAGTGGTCAGAGCGCGGCGGTGGGTGCTGTGATAAACAGTCTTGAACATGGCGATCTCCTCGTGTGGGGTTGGGATATGCGTAGCCTAGGCACGGAGGAGATTCGCTGCGAGCGCGAAGCGACGAAATGCGGAAACAGCGGAGTGAAATGCAGGTTGGCCGGAACACGAGGCTGGCAAAAAGCGGGCGCCAGCTTGCCGAACGCTTCCGTTATGGCTCGGTTTGCGGCAGTTCGCTCAGACGGGTCGGGCAGTTTTCCCAGTCGTCGTGACGACATTCGGTCTTGTGACAGCGAAACTGGCAACGGGTGAGTTCTTCCGGCGTCTCGTCGACGAACAACCTTGAAAACCAGCGCACGGCCTTGGCGAGGCCGCCGGGAGTCGATTCATGCTGATCGGACATGATGAAGGCTCCTGCACACGATGGATTCGCGGAGCGCCGCTGCGACGGCGTCGTGAGGGTCGATTTGATCCCCATGGCCGTTAGAGCACTTGCCCGGGAAAAGTTCCGGCGGCGCAGGCGGGCACAGCCTGCGGGTAGGAGTGGCCCGAGGCGGTCTTCCGCCTTTGCTAAAATGGCAGCCTTATTGTGTTTTGGAATCGATTCCATGTATGCAAAGTTTCGGCATCTTGTCGGCTGCGCCAGTATCTGCCTCGTGACCGCCTGTGCCCAGAATGCCGTCAAACCCGCCGATCCAATGCCACCTCCGCCGGCCAAGCCGGTGGTCGCCCTGGTGCTTGGCGGCGGCGCGGCCAAGGGGTTTGCGCACATCGGCGTGATCAAGGTGCTGGAAGCGCAGGGCATCGTGCCGGATATCGTGGTTGGCACCAGCGCGGGGGCGGTGGTGGGTTCCATGTACGCGGCGGGCAAGAACGGATTCGAATTGCAGTCGCTGGCGATCAGCCTGGATGAATCGCAGGTCAGCGACTGGTCCCTGCCCGATCGCGGCGTGTTCAAGGGCGAGGCTCTCGCGACTTTCATCAACAAAGCGGCAGGCAACGTGACGCTGGAGCGGTTGCCGAAAAAATTCGGCGCGGTCGCGACCGATCTGGCGACCGGCGACCCCATCGTTTTTCGCACCGGCGATACTGGCATGGCGGTACGTGCCTCGGCCAGCGTGCCGGGCGTGTTCCAGCCTGTGGCGATCCGGGGACGGGAATACGTGGACGGCGGGCTGGTCAGCCCCGTGCCGGTGCGTTTCGCCCGCGAGATGGGCGCCACGTTCGTCATTGCCGTCGATATTTCCAACAGACCGACCAATGGCCGCACCAAGAGCAGTTTCGAGGTGCTGATGCAAACCTTTGCGATCATGGGTCAGGCGTTGAATCGGCATGAACTGCCGCAGGCCGATATCGTGATTAGGCCGGATATTTCGCAGCTGGCGTCCACCGATTTCAAGACCCGCCATCAGGCGGTGCTGGAGGGCGAAAAGGCGGCGACGCAGGCGCTGCCGGCGCTCAAGGCCAAATTGGCGGCGTTTGGCGAGCGGCGCTGAACATTGGGGGTTTTTTCGGGTCTCTACTCCAGGTCAATATCAGGAGAGGGCGATGAAAGTTAGCGTGTTCAATCGGCGGGGCGAACTGGTCGGCCCGATCGACTGCGAGCCGGTCGTTCGGGACGAAGCGGTGTGGCGCGCACAACTGACCCCGGCGCAATATGCCGTGACCCGGCACAAAGGCACTGAACGTCCGTTTTGCGGTGGCCTGGTCGATAACCATCGATCGGGTGTGTATGCCTGTGTGTGCTGTGGGTTGCCGCTGTTCACCTCGGAGACCAAGTTCGAATCCGGTTCGGGTTGGCCGAGTTTCTTTCGTCCCCTGGCGGACGGGAATCTGCTTTTGGATGTCGACCGCAGCCACGGCATGGTGCGAACCGAAGTGACCTGCGTGCGTTGCGAGGCCCATCTGGGTCATGTCTTCGATGACGGACCGCGTCCCACCGGTTTGCGTTTTTGCATCAACGGCGAGGCTCTGGCGTTTGTCGATGCCGACCGGCTCGCCGACCTCGCGGATCCGGTTGCCGATTCAGGCCCATCGCGGGGAACCACTTGACTGTTTCGTTGTCTTGTATCTTTTAGTAAACTAGCTGAAAAATCGTCGCCACCTGACAAACGAAACGAATATCCACGGGTTGCGGCGAGGGAGGAAAATTCACTTGCCGGGCGGTTCTGCCAGCGCCACACTGCGGAATGTCGGCAAACGTCTCAACCGACCATAATTCATTATTACTATTAAATGCATCAGCCTTAACCGAGAGAGATCATGTCCGATACCAAGACGAATGCCGCGCTCGATTCAAGCAGCCTGGAAACCTGGCAGAAAGCTGCCGCCAAGTCCGCCCCCGGTGGCGACCTGAATGCGCTGAACTGGGTGACGCCGGAGGGTATCGCGGTCAAGCCGCTATATACGAAACAGGATGTTGCAGGGTTGCCCCATGCCGACACGTTGCCCGGTTTCGCGCCTTTCCTGCGCGGGCCGCAGGCGACCATGTACGCGGTCAAGCCGTGGACGATTCGCCAATACGCCGGTTTTTCAACGGCGGAGGAATCCAATGCCTTCTATCGCAAGGCGCTGGCCGCCGGCGGGCAGGGCGTCTCGGTGGCTTTCGACCTCGCCACGCATCGCGGTTACGACTCCGACAATGCGCGCGTGGTCGGCGACGTCGGCAAGGCTGGCGTGGCGATTGATTCGGTCGAAGACATGAAAATCCTCTTCGACGGTATCCCGCTTGACAAGATTTCGGTCTCGATGACGATGAACGGCGCCGTGCTGCCGATTCTGGCCGGCTACATCGTCGCCGCCGAGGAACAGGGCGTCGCGCAGGCGCAGCTTTCCGGCACCATCCAGAACGACATCTTGAAAGAATTCATGGTGCGGAATACCTACATCTATCCGCCCGCGCCGTCGATGAAGATCATCGCCGACATCTTCGCCTACACGGCGACGAACATGCCCAAGTTCAACTCGATTTCGATTTCCGGCTACCACATCCAGGAAGCGGGCGCGAATCAGGCCATCGAACTGGCCTTCACGCTGGCCGACGGCATGGAATACGTGCGCACCGGCATTGCGTCGGGGATGGATGTTGACACCTTTGCCGGCCGCTTGTCGTTCTTCTGGGGCGTCGGCATGAATTTCTATCTGGAAATCGCCAAGATGCGCGCCGCCCGGCTGTTGTGGCACCGCATCATGAGCGGATTCGGGGCGAAGAGCCCGAAATCGATGATGCTGCGCACGCACTGCCAGACTTCCGGCTGGTCGCTGACCGAGCAGGATCCGTACAACAACGTCGTGCGTACCACCATCGAGGCGATGGCGGCGGTCTTCGGCGGCACCCAGTCTCTGCACACCAACGCGCTGGACGAGGCGATTGCCCTGCCGACAGAATTTTCGGCGCGCATTGCCCGCAACACGCAACTGATCATTCAGGAAGAAACGCACATCTGCAACGTGGTTGATCCCTGGGCCGGTTCCTACCTGATGGAAAAGCTGACCCAAGAAATGGCCGACAAGGCCTGGAGCATCATCGAGGAAATCGAGGCCATGGGCGGCATGACCAAGGCCGTCGAATCCGGCTGGGCCAAGATGCAGGTTGAAACCTGCGCTGCCGACAAACAGGCGCGCATCGATTCCGGCAAGGATGTCATCGTTGGCGTGAACAAGTACAAACTGGCGAAAGAAGCCCAGATCGATATTCTCGACATCGACAACCATGCCGTGCGCGAGGCGCAAATCGCCCGCCTGAAGCTGATCCGCTCGACGCGAGACGCGGTGGCGGTGCAAGCGGCGCTGGAGGCGCTGACCGAGTGCGCGGTGACCGGCGAAGGTAACCTGCTTGATCTGACGATTCGGGCGATCCGCTTGCGGGCCACGGTCGGAGAGGTGTCGGATGCGCTGGAAAAAGTGTTCGGCCGCTTCCGCGCCAACAATCAGACCATCACCGGCGTCTATGGCGGCGTGGTGGCGGGGCAGGAAAGCTGGGAGGCGATCCGGGCGGATGTCGAGAAATTCGCTTCCGAAGAGGGGCGGCGTCCGCGCGTGATGATCGCCAAGCTCGGCCAGGATGGTCACGATCGTGGCGCCAAGGTGGTGGCGACGGCCTTTGCCGATCTCGGTTTCGACATCGATGTCGGCCCGCTTTTCCAGACGCCGGAAGAGGCCGCCCGTCTGGCCATCGAGAACGATGTGCATGCCGTCGGCGTGTCTTCGCTCGCCGCCGGTCACAAGACGCTGCTGCCGGCACTGGTCAAGGCACTGCACGCGCAGGGGACGGACGACATCATCGTCTTCGCCGGCGGCGTGATCCCGGCACAGGACTACGACACGCTGTACGCGGCCGGCGCCAAGGCGATCTTCGGGCCGGGAACGCGGATCGAGGATTCAGCCAAGACGGTACTGGCCGAAATTCGCAAGGCTCGCAACGGCGCTTTGGCATAAACTGCCGGTTCAGAACACAATCTGTGCTGATGGATATGAGCGAAAGCACCCGGCTCGCGGCCGGGCATTTGCCTGAGGGGGATCGGGCACTGGTGGACGGCGTGCTCGCCGGCCAGCGGCGGGCGCTCGCCAAGACCATCACCCTGCTCGAATCGACCCGTGAAGATCATCGCCTGCGGGCGGGAGCGGTGCTGAACGCGTTGCTGCCCCATAGCGGGCGTGCCGTGCGTGTCGGCATCTCCGGCGTGCCCGGGGCGGGCAAGTCGACCTTCATCGAGGCGCTCGGTCTGATGCTGATCGAAGCGGGGCATCGCGTGGCGGTGCTGGCAGTGGATCCTTCGTCCTCGCTGTCCGGCGGTTCGATTCTCGGCGACAAGACGCGCATGGAACTGCTCTGTCAGCGCGAAGAGGCCTTTATCCGACCGAGCCCGTCGTCCGGCTCGCTGGGCGGCGTTGCCGACAAGACGCGAGAAGCCATGCTGGTGTGCGAGGCGGCGGGGTTCGACGTGATCATCGTCGAGACCGTCGGAGTCGGTCAGTCCGAAACCACGGTGGCCGGCATGGTCGATGTTTTCGTGCTCCTGCAATTGCCCAATGCCGGCGACGATCTTCAGGCGATCAAGAAGGGGATTGTCGAAATCGCCGATCTGGTCGTTATCAACAAGGCCGATCTCAATCCCAAGGCGGCGGCGTTTGCGCGCGCTCAGTGGCACAACGCGCTGGCCATGTTGCGCCACGTCAGTCCGCACTGGTCGCCCAGCGTCATCACCATGAGTGCCCTGCACAAAGAAGGCATTGCCGAATTCTGGCAGGAAATCGAGCGCTACCGCACCACCATGACCACCCATGGCGAATGGGAGGCGAGGCGCCGTCACCAGTCGCTGGCGTGGATGTGGAGTTTGATCGACAGCGGCCTTCGTCACGCATTCAAGCAACATCCGGACGTGTGCCGGAATCTGCCCGATTTCTGCCAGGCGGTGGAAGCCGGACAGATGACCCCAACCGTGGCCGCCCGGCAATTGCTGGGCGCGCTGAAACTTTGACAGAAACCCCAGCCATAGGGAGAACAACCATGCAGGAAATCATCCGCCAACTTGAAGAAAAGCGCGAGGCGGCGCGCCTGGGCGGTGGCCAGAAGCGCATCGATTCCCAGCACGCCAAGGGCAAGCTCACCGCCCGCGAACGGATTGAGTTGTTCCTCGACCCCGATTCCTTCGAGGAGTGGGACATGTTCAAGGAACACCGCTGCCACGATTTCGGCATGGGTAACCAGTTCATTCCCGGCGATGGGGTCGTGACCGGCTACGGCACGGTCAATGGCCGCCTGATTTTCGTGTTCTCGCAGGATTTCACGGTGTTCGGCGGCGCGCTGTCGGAAGCGCATGCCGAGAAGATCTGCAAGATCATGGATCACGCCATGAAGGTTGGTGCGCCCGTAGTCGGTTTGAATGACTCCGGCGGCGCCCGCATTCAGGAAGGGGTCGCCTCGCTGGGCGGCTATGCCGAAGTGTTCCAGCGCAATGTGATGGCGTCCGGCGTCATCCCGCAGATTTCGCTGATCATGGGGCCGTGCGCCGGCGGCGCGGTGTATAGCCCGGCGATGACCGACTTCATTTTCATGGTCAAGGATTCCTCCTACATGTTCGTGACCGGGCCGGAAGTGGTCAAGACGGTGACGCACGAAGAGGTGACCGCCGAGGAACTGGGCGGCGCGGTGACGCATACGACCAAGTCGGGCGTCGCTGACCTGGCTTTCGAAAACGATGTCGAGGCGCTGATGATGCTGCGCCGCTTTGTCGGCTTTCTGCCTGCCAGCAACCGGCAATCTCCTCCCACTCAGCCGACGCGCGATCCGGCCGATCGCCTCGACCAGTCGCTCGACACGCTGGTGCCAGTCAATCCGAACCAGCCTTACGACATGAAGGAGCTGATCATCAAGACGGTCGATGACTGCGACTTCTTCGAGCTGCAACCGGATCATGCCAAGAACATCATCATCGGTTTCGCCCGCATGGAAGGCTCGCCGGTGGGCATTGTCGCCAATCAGCCGCTGGTGCTGGCGGGCTGTCTGGACATCAAGTCCTCGATCAAGGCGGCGCGCTTCGTGCGCTTCTGCGATGCCTTCAACATTCCGGTCATCACCTTTGTCGATGTGCCCGGCTTCATGCCCGGCACCGCGCAGGAGTACAGCGGCATTATCAAGCACGGCGCCAAGCTGCTCTACGCCTACGCCGAATGCACGGTACCCAAGGTCACGTTGATTACCCGTAAGGCCTATGGCGGTGCGTACGATGTGATGAGTTCCAAACATTTGCGTGGTGACGTCAATTTCGCCTGGCCTTCCGCTGAAATTGCGGTGATGGGGCCGAAGGGTGCGGTCGAGATCATTTTCCGTGAGGAAAAGAACGATCCCGCCAAGTTGGCCGGACGCGAAGCCGAGTACAAGGCCAAGTTCGCCAACCCCTTCGTGGCCGGCGCACGTGGTTTCATCGACGACGTGATCATGCCGAGCGAGACGAGAAAGCGCATTTGCCGATCGCTGGCGATGCTGCGCGAAAAGAAACTGGAAAACCCGTGGCGCAAGCACGGGAACATCCCGCTGTAAGCCGAGGGAGCGACAAGAATGTTCAAGAAAATATTGATTGCCAATCGCGGCGACCAGCCGCGAAGCGGCGCAGCGACGAAGTCACATTGCCTTGCGTGCGAAGCACGCGGCGATCGAACCGCGGAGAAGACAAATGTTTAAAAAAATATTGATCGCAAACCGCGGTGAGATCGCCTGCCGAGTGATCAAAACCGCCCGCAAGATGGGCATCCAGACCGTCGCCGTCCATTCCGAGGCGGATGCCGGCGCCCTGCATGTGGAAATGGCCGATGAGGCCGTTTGCATCGGCCCGGCACCCTCCAAGGAATCGTATCTGGTGATGGACAAGATCATCGCCGCCTGCAAGCAGACCGGTGCCGAAGCGGTGCATCCGGGTTACGGCTTCCTGTCCGAGAACGAGGAATTCTCGCGTCGTCTGGAAGAAGAAGGCATCAAGTTCATCGGGCCGAAGCATTACTCGGTCGGCAAGATGGGTGACAAGATCGAATCCAAGAAGCTGGCGATGCAGGCCGGGGTCAATACCATCCCGGGGCACAACGCCGCGATTTCGGGGCCTGACGAGGCGGTCGAGATCGCCAAGCGGATCGGCTATCCGGTGATGATCAAGGCCTCTGCCGGCGGTGGCGGCAAGGGCCTGCGCGTGGCCCACAACGACAAGGAAGCGCATGAGGGTTTTTCTTCCTGCGTTAACGAGGCGCGCAATTCCTTCGGCGATGATCGTGTCTTTATCGAAAAATTCGTCATCGAGCCGCGCCACATTGAAATCCAGGTGCTGGGCGACTCTTTCGGCAACTATGTGTACTTGAACGAACGCGAATGCTCGATTCAGCGTCGCCACCAGAAGGTGATTGAAGAGGCGCCGTCGCCCTTCATCGACCCGGAAACGCGCAAAGCAATGGGCGAACAGGCGGTGGCGCTGGCGCGGGCGGTGAATTACGAATCGGCGGGTACGGTCGAATTCGTGGTCGGGGCCGACAAGAGCTTCTATTTTCTCGAAATGAACACCCGTTTGCAGGTCGAGCATCCGGTCACCGAATTCATCACTGGCCTCGATCTGGTCGAGCAGATGATCCGTGTCGCGGCGGGCGAGAAGCTGACCATTACGCAGGCCGACGTCAAGATCAACGGCTGGGCGATGGAATGCCGGATCAACGCTGAAGATCCGTTCCGTGGATTCCTGCCTTCTACCGGCCGTCTGGTCAAATTCCAACCACCGCCCGAAACTGCGGGCGCGGTGCGGGTCGATACCGGTGTGTACGAGGGCGGCGAGATTTCGATGTTCTACGACTCGATGATCGCCAAGCTGATCGTGCACGGCAAGGATCGCAACGAAGCGATCCAACTCATGCGCGATGCGCTCAATGCGTTTGTGATTCGCGGCATCAGTTCCAATATTCCCTTCCAGGCGGCGCTGTTGCAGCATCCGCGTTTCTGCTCCGGCAAATTCAACACCGGCTTTATCGCCGAAGAATATCCGCACGGCTTCGATTCGAGCATGGTGCCGCACGACGAACCAGAACTGCTGGCCGCCTGCGCGACCTTCGTGCGCGCCCGCTATATCAAGCGGGCGACCGGAATTTCGCACCAGTTGCCGGGGCATGGCCGCAAGGTGAACAACGATTGGGTCGTGCTGATGGGCAACAGCAAGATTCCGGTCTCGGTGACGCCGCTCACCGGTGGCCTTTCGCTGAATGCCGACGGCAAACAGTACGATATCGTTTCGGACTGGAACTTTGGCGATCAGTTGCTGCAAGGCACGGTCAACGGCAAACCGATCTGCCTGCAAGTCGAGCGCCGGCGGCTACGTTACCGCATCTTCCATTACGGCCTGCAAGTCGAGCCGATGGTGATGACGGCGCATGCGGCTTATTTGCTCTCGCTGATGCCTGAAAAGGCGCCGCCCGATCTTTCCAAGTTCCTGCTTTCCCCGATGCCTGGTCTGTTGCGCGAAGTTTGCGCGGAGGAAGGGCAGGAAGTGAAAGCCGGTGAAAAGCTCGCGGTGATCGAAGCGATGAAGATGGAAAACATCCTGAAAGCCGAACAGGACTGCAAGATCAAGAAGATTGCCGCCAAGGTCGGCGAAAGCCTGTCGGTCGATCAGGTCATTGTCGAGTTCGCGTAATCTCCCCGTGACGGCGATCAGGCGGAAAGCGCGCAAGCCTTTCCGCCTTTTTTGTGCCCGATGCCCTTGTGACGCCGGCATGGATGATCGAAAATGGTGCATGCGGGTTCTTCGCGAAAAGGGTCGAAATTGAATACGATGAGGCGATCCACCAAGCGGTTGGTATTGCTGCTGGCCGCTTTGCCCACGCTGGTGGTGGTGATGGGCACACTCTACATGCTGGGGATGTCGTATTTTGAAGATACCCCGCGCACGTTCTGGTCCAGTCTGGAATGGGCGTCGGAAACTCTGACTACAACGGGTTACGGCGGCGATTCGCACTGGCGGCATCCTGTGATGAATCTGTTTGTGATGTTCGTGCAGGTGACCGGCATGTCACTTGCCGTCATGGTGTTTCCGATTTATGTCCTGCCATACTTGGAAGAACGCCTGCAGTTCCGGTTGCCGCGTACGCTGCCGTCGATGGAGGATACCGTTCTCGTTCATCGCTACGGCCCCGCCATCGACTCTCTGGTCGAAGAATTGAAGCGCAGCCACATACCGTTTGTAGTGCTGGAGAAGGACGAAGCTTTGGCACGCGGGCTACAGGAGCGCGGCTTCAGGGTGGTGCTCGGCAAGCTGGAGGAAGAGCCTCATCTGATGGAAGGTGTGGAAAAGGCGCGTGCTCTGATCGCCAATGCCGACGACCATTCGAATGGCATTTTTATCATGATGGCGCGCGAACGCGGTTTCGATGGGCCGCTGTTGGCGCTGGCGGAGAATCCCATTTATCGGGCACCGATGGAAAAGATCGGTGCCACGGCCGTTTTCACGCCAGCGCATGTACTGGCCGCCGCACTCGCTGCCCGGGCAAGTATCCTGATCAGCCCGCGCCAGGAGGGTTTGCATGTATTGGGCGGTCACGTCGGGTTGGTAGAGTTCCGGATTCATCACGACAGCACGCTGGCGGGTCGCCGACTGGGCGACCTGCACATGCGCGAGCAGCATGGTGTGACCGTGATCGGGCAATGGATAGGCGGTGCCTTTCAATTGGCGACGGGTCCCGACACACGAATCGAAGCGGGCGCCATTCTGGTGGCCGTGGGCGCACATGCCAGCCTGGAGCGTTTCGAACGAATGGCCACCCCGCTCCGTACCGGCGGCCATATCGTGATCTGCGGCCATGGTGCGGTGGGTGGCAAGGTGGCGCAAATGCTGAACGACGCGGGGGAACGCACTGTTGTGATCGACCGTGCGCCGGGCGAAGGTGTTGATGTGGTTGGCGACGTGCTCGATCATTCGACGCTGGACCGCGCCCGTGTGCATGAAGCCACCGCGGTGGTGATCGCGCTCTCCAATGACAGCCTGGGCGTCTTTGCGACCGCCGTCGTCCGTGATTATGCGCCCCAGATTCCGCTCGTTGCACGGGTCAACCGTGCGCCCAACGTACCCCGGCTATATCAGGCCGGCGCCGATTTTTCGTTGTCCTTGGGGCAGATATCCGGGCAGATTCTCGCGCACCACCTGTTGCATCAGGATGCCCTGATGCTCGAGCAGCGCCTCAAATTTGCGCGAGTGGCGCCAGGTACGCTAGTCGGCGCGCATCCATGGCGTGCTGAAGTACGCGAGAAGACGGGAGCCGCCATTGTGGCGGCGGAACGCGGCAGCGAAGTGAAGGTCGAATTCGAGCCGGATTTCCGCATCCGCGTGAGTGATGTTCTCTTCGTCTGCGGTACCACCGAGAGCATGGATCGCTACCGGGCGGTGTTCAAGACGACCGCGGTCGCCGATTAGCTTGCCGCGCGCTTGGTTGCCAGTCGGGCATCGAATTTTGCCTTATCGATGACGAAACGTTCGTGACGACCTCGGCTGATGGTGTCAACACCGTCGTGCGCCGAGACCTCGAAGATCAGCTTTTTGCCCTCCACCGCCACCAGTTCGACCGTCACTGTGACATCGAACCCAGGAGGGGTAGCGCCTTCGTGGCTGACATTGATATGCACGCCGACCGTTTGCTCGCGTGGCCAGTCGAGATGCGGGTTGATTGCCTGAATGCAGGTCCATTCGAGCAGCCCGACCATGAAACCGGTGGCGAATACCTCGGGCATCACCGTGAATTCCGTGGCTTCCGTGTAAAGTGCCGGCACTGTTTTGTCGGCAGGTACGCGATAGGAAAATTGGTGACGCAGGCCGGGTTGCAGAGTGTCTTTCATCGTGGACTCCAGGCAGGATCAAGTGTTGGATTGTAGGCCCATGTGTGATTATGTGGCGCAACCCCCTTGGTGATTTACGGTCGCGCCGTTAGGATAAGGACCGTTTTGTCACCATAGGGTCGCGATCATGAGATTGATTCCGCTGTTGCTTTCGCTGGCTTGTGCATCCGCATTTGCGGGCACGCCGCTGTCAGGTATCGACAAGGCTGGCATGGATACCCACATTCGTCCGCAGGACGACCTGTTTCGGGCGGTGAACGGCGCCTGGCTCGACAATACGCCGATTCCGGCCGATAAGGCGGCCTGGGGTGTGTTCTACATTTTGCGCGAACAATCCGACAAGCAGGTCAAGTCCATCGTTGACGATCTCTCGGCGGGCAAACCCAAAGCAGGGACGCTGGAAGCCAAGATTGCCACCTATTACCGAAGCTTCATGGACACCGCTGCCATCGACCGCGCCGGCCTAAAAGCCGTGCAGCCCCGTCTCGAACACATTGCGGCGCTGAAAGACAAGGCCGCCCTGGTCGCCGAACTGGGCGCCGTACAGGGGGTTTTGCCGACACCGGTCGTGCTGGTTGTGCTGGCCGATCCCAACGATCCGGACCGATATGTGGCGCGCACCTACCAGAGTGGCTTGGGTATGCCCGATCGCGATTATTACCTCAAGGATGACGAACGTCTGGTCAAAACACGGGCCGCTTACCTCGAGTACGTACGCACGCTGCTCTCGCTTTCGGGCGACGCTCAATCCGGCCCGCATGCCGAGGCCGTGGTGGCGCTCGAAAAACGCATTGCCGAAGCGCATTGGGACAAGGTTGAAAACCGCAATCCGGTGAAAACCTATAATCCGATGACGCTGCAGGAACTGGCCAAGCTGGCACCTGAAGTCGATTGGGCGTTGATGTTGAAACAGGCGGGTTTCCCGACGGTCGAGCGCCTGGTGGTGTCGCAGCCCAGCGAGGTGACGGCGGTGGCCAAACTGCTCGGCGAAGTACCGCTGGAAACTTGGAAAGCTTATCTGACGGTACGCACGCTGGACGCGGCGGCCGAGATGCTGCCGCAAGGTTTCCGCGATGCCCGTTTTGTTTTCCGCGACAAGGTACTGTCTGGTACCGAACAGGAGAAACCGCGCTGGCAGCAAGCGGTGGCACAACTGGACGGCGCGATGGGTGAGGCGCTGGGGCAGGTGTATGTCGCTCGCCACTTCCCGCCGGCCTACAAGGCGCGGATGCAGGAATTGGTTGCCAATCTGATGGCGGCCTATCGCGATTCGATCGACGGCCTGAGCTGGATGTCCGCTGATACCAAGGCGCAGGCCCGCGAAAAGCTGGCCAAATATGGCACCAAGATCGGGTATCCCGATAAATGGCGCGACTACAGCAAGCTGGAGATCGTTGAAGGCGATCCGATCGGAAACGCGCGGCGTGCCCGCAAGTTTGAATACGAGCGGCGCGTCGCCCGCATCAACGACAAGGTCGACCGCACGGAATGGCACATGACGCCGCAAACCGTGAACGCCTACTACAGCCCCCAAGCCAACGAGATTGTCTTCCCCGCGGCGATTCTGCAACCGCCGTTCTTCGACATGAAGGCTGACGATGCCGCCAACTATGGCGCCATCGGCGCAGTGATCGGTCACGAAATCAGTCATGGCTTCGACGACCAAGGCAGCCAGTTCGATGGAACCGGGCGTCTGCGCAACTGGTGGAGTGCGGAAGACCGCAAGGCATTCGAGAAACTTGGGGCGCGGCTGGTGGCGCAATACGAGCAATACGAGCCTCTTCCCGGCAAACGCATTAACGGCAAGTTGACGTTGGGCGAGAACATTGCCGACCTTTCCGGTTTGCAGATTGCCTACAAGGCCTACAAACTTTCGCTGAAAGGCAAGCCCGCGCCGGTAATCGACGGGCTTACGGGCGACCAGCGTTTCTTCTATGGTTGGTCGCAATCGTGGCGTAGCAAGATGCGCGACGCCACGCTGCTACAGCGTCTTGTCGCCGATCCTCACTCCCCCGGCGAATTCCGCGCCAACGGTGCCGTGGTCAATCATGATGGTTTCCACGAGGCATTTGCCACCAAGGAGGGCGACCGCCTGTTCAAGACACCGGGAGAGCGTATCCGCATCTGGTGAGTCTGACGTGCCGCAAGGTTGCCGGCGGCGACCTTGCGGCCATGTTCTATAATGAAAAAGCAGTAATCGCTGCGGCGGCTGCCGTCCTCACGAGGGAAGGCCAGCCAATCCAAACGCCGTCCGGAGCGGTGCTCCCGCCGGCGGCGAAATGAAGAGGGAGAGTGTCATGAGCAAGCTCCAGTCCATGCAGCCCGGAACCTATTCCGAAGATCGCGCCGAAAAGCTGGCCGAAATGGTCGAACCGACCATGGTCGCTTCCATCTGGTTGGGCGCAGGTGGAACCCTGGCTTTGCTTTGCTGGACCGTGTTGGCGGTCTGAGTAGCGCTGGCTGAGAACACGACCTAGCCGGTCAACTCGATCAGTCGCGTCAAAGTGTTGAAATTCCGCGTCGTTGCGGCGGTTTTCAATTTGCGCTCAAAATAGTTGTTGGTGAATTTCGAGTCGCTCAGGCGTGTGGCGTACCGTGTGTAGAGCACGTCGCCGGCCACCACGATGTGGTCGGGTGAGAAGTCGGTTTGCCGAAAAGCGGCTAACAATGTCGTGTCCGGTTCGTTCGCCAGAAAGCTGAAATAGGTGCGTTCGGCATCGTCGCGGCTGAATGGGTTGCCCGCCAGCACTTCACGCAGCCGGATCGGGCTGCGCGTCAGGGCGGTGATGCTTGCCCCAATGCGTGCCGTAATCGTCGTTTCCACCAACTGGTTCACCTCTGCGGCGGTCAGCGATGTGGAAACGATGACGTTACCGCTCTGGATGTAGGTGCGAACGTCCTGCAAACCCTCGGCTGAGAGGGCTTCGCGCAGGGCTGCCATCGGCACGCGGTTGCGTCCGGTCGGCATGACGCCGCGCAGCAGGACGATGTGTGTGTTCATCCGCCGATCCGGTCCAGCGCCGTGTTCAGGTTGGCTATGGTGCGTTCAGGGTAATGCAGTTTGTCGAGCCCGAACAGTCCCAGCCGGAACGTGCGGAAATCGGCCGGTTCGTCGCATTGCAGCGGCACGCCGGCAGCCGATTGCAAGCCGGCGGCGAGGAATTTGCGACCGTTCTGGATATCGGGGTCGACAGTGTAGCTAACGACCACGCCGGGAGCCTGGAACCCTTCCGCCGCGACGCTGGGAAATCCCCGTGCGACCAGCAGTTGCCGCGCCTGTCGGCCCAGTTCGATCTGTTCGGTGGCGAGGCGCTCGAAACCGTAGCGCTCGGCTTCCAGCATGACGTCGCGCAGCACGGTCAGCGCATCGGTCGGCATGGTGGCGTGATAGGCATGGCCGCCATTCTCGTAGGCCTGCATGATTTGCAGCCACTTCTTTAGGTCGCAGGCGAAACTGCTGCTGCTCGTCTGCTCAAGGCGATTCAGAGCGCGTTCGCCCAGCATCACCAGCGCGGCGCAAGGTGGGCCGCTCCAGCCCTTTTGCGGGGCGCTGATCAGCACATCGACTCCGAGGTCGCGCATGTTTGCCCACACCGTGCCGGATGCAATGCAGTCCAGCACGAACAAACCGCCCGTTTCGCGTACCGCCGCGCCAACTGCACCGAGGTAATCGTCCGGCAGGATCATGCCCGAGGCGGTCTCGACGTGCGGCGCGAAGACCACGCCCGGTCGTTCACGGCGGATGGTGGCGACGACCTCGTCGAGCGGCGCCGGCGCGAACGGCGCCTGACTACCGGCATGCGTCGGGCGCGCCTTCAACACCGTCTGAGAACCGGCGATACGCCCGGAGTCGAGGATCTGTGTCCAGCGATAGCTGAACCAGCCGTTGCGAATGACGAGGCAAGCCTGATCGGTGGCAAACTGGCGCGCCACCGCCTCCATGCCGTATGTTCCTCCGCCGGGTACAAGCGCGACGGCATCGGCGCCGAATACGTTTTTCAACACCCGGGAAATGTCGCGCATGACGCCCTGAAAGCGTTGTGACATGTGATTCAGCGCGCGGTCGGTATATACGACGGAATATTCGAGCAGGCCTTCGGGATCGGGTTGGGGCAAGAGGGCGGGCATGGGGGTCCTTGGTGTCAGGTTTTGTTTTGGTGAATCAGTTTGGTCAGAATGGGGGGCGTGATCAGTGTGGTGAGGATAACCATGACCACGATAACCGAAAACGTGGTTTCACCGATGACGCCGAGCTGCTTGCCAACCATGGCGAAGATCAGACCGACCTCGCCACGGGGTACCATGCCCCAGCCGATGATCCAGGGGCTAATACCACGGCCGGCGGCAAAACCTGCCACAAGCTTACCGACAATGGCTAGCAGGCTGATGCCAATGGCTGTCAGCAATACTTGAGGATCAAGAATCGCCCTGAGATCGACCTGCATGCCCGTGAGTACAAAAAAGACCGGGACGAAGAAATATCCGATAGGTTCGATCATGTGTTCATGCTGCTTTTGAGTGTGACGCAACAATAGATCGGTAAGCGCCATTCTGTGCCCTCGATCCAGATCATCCAGTAAAGGGGCTACTTCGCGCACGATATGAGGTGTTTCAAAGTGGCGCAAGAAAACAGGTTCAAACAACAAGCCGGCTGCGAATGCGCCGATGATTGGCGCCAAACCAACCGCATGCGCCAGCCAAGCGAGAAACAAGCCGGTGGCGAGTACCAGAGCGAACAGCATCGCCGGGCCTGCATCCAGGTTGGCTAGCCAGCGCGATGCGTGCGGTGAGAGCCATCGGCCGACCCCGACCGAACCGGCCAGGAAAATTGCCGCCGTGGCAGTGATGCCGACGACCTCGCCAACACTCACCGAACCGGCTTGCACCAACCCCGAAACAACGGCCAAAAGCACTAACCCGAGTACATCGTCGATCACTGCCGCGCCGAGCACGATCTTGGCCTCACGCATGCCCAGTTGTCCCAGATCTCTAAAGACGCGACCGGTAATTCCGACTGAAGTGGCCGCCAATGTGGCGCCGAGGAAAAGGTTGGTGTGCGAGTTGTCGCTACCAAGCAGCCACGGTCCGGCAACCATGGCACCCAGCGCGAACGGGAAGGCGATGCCGACGACGGCCACCAGCGTGGCACGAGGGCCTACTTCGACAAGGTCTTTCAGCCGGGTTTCCAGCCCAATTTGCAGCAGCAACACAATCACGCCAAGTTCGGCGATGAAAGCGATGATCGGGTCCTGCCGCACGGTATCGAAATAATGCCATCCGATCAGACCAAGATTGCCGAGCGCGACGCCGAGCAGCAATTCGCCCAACACTGCCGGCATGCCAAATCTGCCGGTCAATGGCGAAAAGAGGCGGGCGGAAAACAAAATGATAGCTAGCCAAAGCAGGTTCTCGCCGATCACAGCCGAACCTGCCGCGAACGCCGGGAGCGACCATGCGGCGAGGACGAGCGGGAGTGGGTGGCAGGGAAGTATTCGGGTTTTCATGTATGCAGGAGCAAACGGGCGTTAACCCGATGTCCTTGGTGCCAAATGTCGGTGATTCGTTGCGTCAGGCGGAATGCGGCTTCGTCATCAAGGTACATGTGGAGGATTGCCCAGGGATGTTCATCAGTGCCCTCGCGCACAATTTCGACGCGTTCGATCGTGCCGAAATGTGGTTCAATCTCGGCCCGTATGCGGGCTGCGTCGGTGTCCGGTGGCAGGCCGGTCAGCATGATCGATCTCAGGAGCGGATTGTCCACTATTCACCTCGCTTGGGTGGCAACAGGAAACGTCGAGGTGCCGATTTGAATTGTCGCCACAGCACGGGCAGCAGGCGTGGTTTGCCGGAAACCGCGATTCCCCGCGAGCGTAGGGCCACGTTGAGCGCCAACGCGAAGCTGACAATCAAATTGACGGCGCCGATCAACAAGACGCCAGCGGCAGCCCACGCAAAGAGCGCCCAGTTAGGTTCGAATTGGCTTCCAGCAAGCGCGAAGCCGAGATTGGCCGACGAAAAGGCGACATGTCGAATATCGAGCGGCAGGCCGAACAGAACCCCAATTGTCCAGGCGCCTCCAAGCAGGAAACCGAAAAAGAAATTGCCGGCCAACGCACCAAGATTGTCACCGATATAGCCGGCCACCCGGCGCATTCGTGCTTCACCAAATAGACGGCGTGCCCAGGGCAGTTGCTCGACGCGGGCAGGAATGTCGTCGTAGGCAGCGAGGTTGTCGAAATAGCCGGAAATGAGGCCGGCCAGAAATAGGCAAATGCCGGCAATGGCCGCATACACGAGGGCAAGGCTGCCAAAGGGATGCACATCGGCGAGCAAGTGCGCGGATTTGCTCGCGTCGAATGGTGTCTCACCCGTGAAAAAAACGAGCAGGGTACCAATCGCGATAGCTGTGGGCACGGCCATTGCAATATTGCCGAAAATGGCCGCGATCTGGCTGCGACAGGTACGCGCGATCAACTCCACCAGTTGATCAAGGTCACCTAGGTGTCCCTTGCTACCTCCAAGGCTAAGCGCAATCGCGTTGGCCGTCATGGCGGGTTGTTTGGTGGCAACGGTACCGTGAAGCAAATGAATCAGCACGAAACCGAGACCATAGTTGAGGCAGATAGCCAGCGATTCATTCAGGGGGGCTAAGTGAAGTTTGGTCAATAGCGTTTTGCAGAGCGCCATGCACGCGATAATGACGCCGGCACCCAGCGCCGATTTCACCAGCGTGAAGTACTCCTGGCGATCCGAAGTGATGTAGTGCTCACCAGTCCTGCCGGCGTTCTCGGTGATGCGGAGAGCAAGCAGGGACATGTGCTGTCGCCAATAGGTTCCCAGGTCGTTGCGCAGGCATTCCGATTTGACCAGACGCTTGAATAATGTGATCAACGGCTGCCAATCGCGTCCGGTATTGATTGGTGTGAGCATGGCAAGCTGGGCGTCAGCCAGGCGTTGAAGCCGCTTGAGGAGCTGTCGCAAACGGCGAACGCGGAAGGTCAGTGCCACACTGGTGCCAAAGCGCATCGACTGTTTGCGGATGCGGTCTAGCCAGGCATGGCATTGAGCGAGGAGGACGCGCAGATGCGCCATGTCGCAGTGCTGACCGGCACCGATCGTTTCAAGGCAAGCCAAGGTCTCGAGGTTCTGGGCGACGAATGGCGATTCGTAGCGGGTTAGCGCAGGCTCCAGACGCACCAGTTCCGGTTCCAGGCCTGCGGCAGCGATCCAGTAGGAAACGGTACGCATCGCCTCGATCAAGTCGCAGTTCGTTTCGGCGCTTGGCGGCGTGTGGCCCATCGGGAAAAGTTCGACGAGAAAACTCACCCAATGGCAGTCGTCTACCTCGCGTACCCAAATCGCATCGTGTTTGTAGGGAAATAGCACACGCAGCACGCCGCGTAACTGGCTGCTATCAATGGTTTCCGGGAGTAGGGCATGGCCGATTCGCCGACTGGCCTCTGTAAAGAAGCCCGTGCTCGGCAGAATGCCGGAGAGCGTCAGCAGCGAGCCCGACGGGCGATTGACGAAAAGGGCTCGCAATGAACGCTGCAAACCGAGGCGCAACTCGGGTTGATGTCCGATCACATAAGAGAGCGCCCGAAGTTTCTCGACAACCGATTGACTGGATTCACGTCGCGCGGGTCGCAGCTTGTCAATCAGGGCGGCGAGGAGTGCGATGCGTTGTTCCGACCTCGAGGCATCAAGGCACGCCAGCTTTTGGAGAATGGCTTCCATGCCCAGATTATGCCATGGGAGGGAATCAGGCGAGTTTGGCAAAGGCGGCCACCACTTCCGGTGGGGCTTGTACAAGTTCGATCAGGACCCCTTCGCCGGCTATCGGAAATTCTTCATTGGCCTTGGGATGCAGGAATGTAATTTCGTAACCGGCGGCGCCCTTGCGAATCCCCCCTGGCGCGAAACGGACCCCTTGTGCGGTGAGCCATTCGACGGCTTTGGGCAAATTGTCGATCCAAAGACCGACGTGGTTCAGGGGCGTGGCATGTACGGCGGGTTTCTTGTCCGGGTCCAGCGGTTGCATCAGGTCGACTTCGACCTTGAACGGACCGCTACCCATGGCGGTGATGTCCTCGTCTACATTTTCGCGCTCGCTGGCGAAATGACCGGTTATTTCGAGTCCGAGCATGTCCACCCAGAGTTCGCGCAATTTGGTTTTGGAAGTGCCGCCGATGGCGATTTGCTGAATGCCGAGCACCTTGAAGGGGCGTGTAGTCATGATGAATCCTGATTGTTGTGGGTTGAAAAGGGTGGGGGCTAAAAAGGTGGTGGACACTGATATTCGACGCGCTCCCCATTGCCCGGATGGCAAAATTCCAGCCAGTCGGCGTGCAAGAGCAGGCGGGGAGCAGCGCTGAAGGCATCCGGGTCGGCGTAAAGCGCATCACCCAAGATGGGATGCCCTATCGCCGCGAGATGAACACGCAATTGATGCGAACGGCCGGTTTCGGGATACAGTGCGAGCCGGGTGCGGGCGGCCGTGACTTCCAGGCGACGGAAGCGTGTCAAAGACGGCTTGCCTCGCGCGTGATCTACGATTTGTCGCGGCCGGTTAGGCCAGTCGCAAATCAGCGGCAAATCGATCTCGCCACTTTCATCCCTAACCGAGCCTGCAACCACCGCGACATAACGCTTCTCAACCTGCCGTCTTTCAAAGGAAATACTCAGTGCCCGATGGGCCGCCTTGCCCCGTGCCATCACGATCAGACCGGAGGTTTCCATATCGAGGCGATGTACGCTCAACGCGTCGGGGAAACCTGACTGTATGCGGCTGGACAGGCAGTCCTGCTTGTCCACGCCGCGCCCGGGCACCGAGAGCAGGCCGCTGGGTTTGTTGGCGACGATGAGGTGGTCGTCTGAGTACAAGATCATCCCGTTATGGCCACGCCAGCGGCGTCCCTCGCCCTTGCACTGGGGAGCTTGCCAAAACGCCTCAGCGCATGCTCACTCATACCCTGAGCCAACTCTCCCTCGCCAAGGAAGATACGGCCGATACCCTCTTTTTCGAGCAATTCGGCCTCGTCCTCACTGTGGGTCCGCACCAGTGTTTCGATGCTGGGGTTGAGTTGTGTCGCAATTTCGTTGATCCGGCGGATGTTGAAACTATCCGGCGTCGCGATGATCAGCATGGCGGCACGGGCAATGTGGGCCTGGATCAAAACCGCCGGATCGGCTGCATTGCCGCATACTGCTGCAAACCCGTCGGTTCGTAGTTTTTCGACGATGCCGCGATTTTCCTCGGCCACAACGTAGGGAATGCCATGTGCTGACAACTGTTCGCCGATGCGGCGTCCGACCCGGCCATAGCCGACTAGCACGACCTGGCCGGAAAGATACTCGTGACCTGTTGACATCGGAAGCTCGGCCAGCGGATCGCGGGTTCGTTCGAGATACCGGGCCAGGCGGGATCGAGAGCGAATCCAGTTTACGGCCGGGTTGATGGCGCGAAAAGCCAGTGGATTCAGAATGATCGACGAAATCGCGCCGGCGAGGATGAGATGATGCCCCTCCGCAGGCAAGAGGCGCAGGCTAAGACCCAGGCCACCCAGGATGAACGAGAACTCGCCAATCTGGGACAGGCTTGCCCCTACCGTCAGCGCCGTATTGAGCGGATAGCGAAGAATCAGGACCAGCGTCGTGGCAACAAGCGGTGTGCCGATCAGTACTACCGCCAGTACAGCCAGTACCCGCAGCGGGTGCGCAGCAAGTATGGCCGGATCGAACTGCATTCCAACCGAGACGAAGAACAGGACCGCAAAGGCATCCCGCAGTGGCAGTGATTCCTCGGCAGCACGATGGCTGAATTCCGATTCGCGCATCATCATGCCTGCAAAGAAGGCACCGAGCGCGAAGGAAACCCCGAACAGTTGTGCGGCACCAAAGGCCACACTGACTGCCGCAGCCACAACGCACAGAGTGAATAACTCACGTGAGCCGGTGCGGCTGACTTGCCAGAGAAGCCAAGGGAAAATACGGCGACCTGCGACCAGCATCAATACGATGAAGCAACCTACCTTGACGACGGTCAAGCTAATGGCTTGCCACAGCGGCACAGCGGAAGAGTTGGCCGGGATGTCTGAGAGTGCAAGAGCAATGGGTGGCAGCAGCACTAATACCAACACCATGGCGATATCCTGTACCACGACCCACCCTGTGGTGATGTGTCCATTGATCGAATCGAGCAGACCTCGTGCCTCCAGTGCGCGAAGCAACACCACGGTACTGGCCACGGATAACGCCAGCCCGAATACCAGCGCACCACCAAAGCTCCAGCCCCAGCTCGCTGCCAGCACGGTGCCTAACACCGTGCAGGCACAGATCTGTAGCAAGGCGCCGGGAATCGCGATTTTCCGGACGTTGAGTAAATCTTCCAAAGAAAAATGCAATCCGACCCCGAACATCAGTAGCATGACGCCAATTTCCGCGAGCTCACCGGCGATTTCCGAGTTGGCTACAAAGCCGGGCGTAAATGGGCCAATGACAACGCCAGCCAGCAAATATCCTGCAATCGCGGGCACGCGCATGCGTACTGCGGCAACACCGAATACCAGTGCCAATCCCAAGGCAGATGCCAATGTGGTGATCAGAGGGAGTTGAGAAGTCATGGCGAGTTCAGTGCGCTAGCCAGACTTGCAGCAAGAGGCGGCGAACTCTCTTTGCAACCGACAGTTTCGTGTCAATCACTTCCGGTAAAACAATCAGCAGTTGCCGATCCGACGGGCGCGCATGTGCTGCTGCATTTCCGACATGCCCTGCACTGGTGGCACCATCTGCATTCGTGTTTCCAGATCCAGCGACGTGGGGGAGACACTACCGCTGGCGGTACCCTTCATCACGCCCTGGTCTGTCTTGCAGGAGAACTCGTAGGCGATGCGCCCGCTGCTCGCTTTCATGTTGGTCAGTGTGCAGGGATTCTTGGCATCTCGTTCGTTGGTCAGATGTTTGTTCTGTGCCACGTCCTGTGGAGTCAGGCAGCGCCGCATCACGGTCGGCGGTATCGCCATGGGCATGCCGGGCATTTTCATCTCCATCTGATACTCCCACATGCCGGGTTGGGTATCACCGGGGGATTGGGCGTGAGCGAAAATACCGGCGAGGCACAAGGCGATTGCGAGCATGAGGCGCAACATGATGATCTCCTGGCGACAGAGTAGAAAACCAGATGATAAAGGCAAGTTCATTGTCTTGCATCCACCGAGGAAACTGGACAAAATGTCCTTGTCACAAACAGGGAGGAGAACCACATGCCGCAAAGAACAATCGGTGACATCATCGCTGGGCACAAGCCCGTTTCCGGACACCGGAAAATGACTGTGCGCGAAGGCTGCAAGATCATGGGCGCTGCCAAGGTCAGTTCGCTGCTGGTGATGGATGGGGAGCATCTCGAAGGTATCTTCACGGAACGCGACGCGCTGTTGAAGGTGCTGGTCGAATCGCGCGATCCCGACAAGACTCTGCTGGAAGAAGTGATGGTGCGCGAGCCGCAGACCGTGCGCGCCGAGCAGTCGATGGCCTTTGCCTTGCTGGTGATGGTGGAAGGCGGCTTCCGTCACGTACCGGTGGTCGACGATCGCGGTCGGGTGGTAGGGATGATTTCGGCGCGCGATGCGATGGGCGAGGATTTCGTGCGCCTCGAACGCGAACTGGAACGCCGCGAGACGCTGGAAAATCCGCGTAGTTAAACGCCTTGTAGCGCTTCCCGCCAACCCAGGGGCGTCGTCACGGCGAGGAAATCGTCGGCGGGCGGCGTACGGATATCCAGCGTCCGTTCGAGCCGAGGGTGGCGGAAAGCCAGGCGCGTGCATGCGAGCAGGAGACGCTGTGTGCCGAAGCGTTCCGCGAAGAAGCGGTTGTGGCGGCCCTTGCCGTAGGTGGCATCGCCGATGATCGGGTGGGCGATATGCTTCAGGTGTCGGCGTAGCTGATGCCGGCGACCGGTCAGCGGCTCCAGTTCGAGCAGCGCGTAACGGCTGGTCGGATAGCGATCGACCTCTACCGGAAGTTCCACGCTGGCGAGCCGCCGGAAGCGTGTTTGCGCGGGCTGCGCCGGGAAGCTGGCGGCCTTGTCGCGCCATTCGTAAGTATCAAACTGGCGTACAAGCGGATGGTCGATACAGCCGGCAAGGGGCGGATGACCGCGCACAACAGCAACGTAATGCTTGTCGACCTGACCCTGTTCGAACTGATGGCCCAGTGCCTGGGCGGTTTCGCCATCAAGGGCAAAAACCAAGACGCCCGAGGTGCCCTTGTCGAGCCGGTGTACCGCCCACACCTTGTGCCCGATCTGGTCGCGCAACAGTTGGAGCGCGAAGCGCGTCTCGTGGCGATCGAGATCGGTGCGGTGAGTCAGCAGGCCGGAAGGCTTGGCGATGGCGACCAGGTGGTCGTCGCGGTAAAGTACTTCAAGCGCCAAAGAAGCGGCTTTCGATCTCGGCTGGCAAACGCATGCCGGTGGCGCGGGCGCGGCACAGCAGCTCCCAGTAATACCTGTACGAGGCGCGGTCGTGCAGTTTGTCGGCATGCCGGATCGGCCCCCAGTGAGCATCCTGCGCGGCGGCGATGATGAGACCGGCGGTTTCGACCTCCGAGAAGTCGGGGCGCATGGTTTCCAGAATCGGCACGATCTGGTTGGGGTGGATGCTCCACATGCGCAGATAGCCGAATTCCTGACGGGCGCGGCGGGCATCGGCGCGGATGACGTCGAGATCGTTCAGTTCGGTGCAGACGTTGTGGCTGGGCACGATGCCTTCGGCCAGTGCCGCTGCCGCGATTTCGCACTTGGCGCGCACGATCAACGGGTGCTCGAATTGACCTGGGCTGCTCATGGCCTGGGCAGGTATCGCGCCGTGGTGTCCGGAAACAAAATCCATGAGCCCGAAATCCAGACTTTCGACACCCGACAACTCGGCAATTTCACGCACTTCCGCCAGCGCGCCATGCGTCTCGATCAGGACATGGATCGGAATGTGGTGTTCGATGTCGTAGAGTCGTTCAGCTCCGCGGATGGCCTCGATCTGGTCCATCACGTCGGTGACGCTACGCGGTTTGGGCAAGGTCAGATAGGCGAGGCGGCGGCCAGCACCGGCCACCAGGACGTCGACTTCTTCGCGCCAGGCTGTGTGCGTGATGTCGTGGATGCGCGCTCCCACCCGGCCGAAACGGTTGGCGGGCGAGGCGACCAGCGCGGCGGCGGCCGCGGCGTGCTCTCGTTCGCAGCCTGCCGGGGCGCCGTCTTCGCAATCGCAGGTGAGATCGAATACGGGGCCGAGCTGGGCTTGCAGGGCTAACGCCTTTTCCCAGAATTTGGGCGACCCGGCGTAATGATCGACAGCCGGCAGGATACGCAGGGGCTTTTCGCCGGCAAACAGGATCTGCGAAGGATGGCGCATGACGGACTCCGCTGGGGGGCGGCCGGCGGAGGCGACGGGGCGCTCAACGAGTTGGCGCGTCTGTCGTCGCGGCGAAACCGCGCCCGAAAAACAAAAAGGCCGCGGCATTGTACCGCGGCCTTTGAGGGATGGGGGCGCTTACTTGGCGGTGTCCGAACCGGCAGCGGCTGCCTTGGCGGCCGCTTCGACGCGCGAGCGGGCGATCAGGCTGGCGGCGAGCTGGAAGACACCCATCGCGGTTTCTTCCTCGTTGCCCATGCCGAGCAGGAACTCGTAGCTGCACGCGCCTTCGGTAAACGCACCCGCTTGATAGTAGGCGTCGATTGGCAGGTCGATCAGCTTGGTGACGGCGGCGCGCTCGTCTTCCAGTTCCTTCAGAGTGACGTTCATCTTGACGTGCGAATAGTCGTCGATCTCCAGGCCCTGGATGATCTTGTAGTCGCCGTCCGTACATTCACAGGGGAAGCCATAGACCAGGCCGCGCGGGATGCCGTACGAACCGTCGGACGGCACGCCCATGGTGACCCATTCGTCGGAACCCAGCACCCAGTCGCGCATGTGGTCGATCGCGGCGTTGGCGGCCGAGGCGGCGGAAGACAGACCGCGCGCCTCGATGATCGCGGCGCCGCGCTTGCCGACCGTGGGCAGAAATACGTCGTTGTTCCACGCGTCGTCGCCGATCAGGCGTTTGATGCCATTGCCTTGCGAAGTGCAGAAGCGGTAGTCGGCGTACATCGTCGGCGAGTGGTTGCCCCAGACCACCATCTTGCGCAGCGTGGCGACAGGACGGCCGGACTTCAGCGAAAGCTGGGACAGCGCGCGGTTGTGGTCCAGACGCAGCATCGCGGTGTAGTTGCGCGGATTGGTGCGGCCGACCTTGATGGCGGCGGCGCGGGCGATGAAGGCGTTGGTGTTGGCCGGGTTGCCAACCACGAGCACCTTGACGTCTTCACTGGCGTGGCGGGCGATGGCTTCGCCCTGCACGGTGAAGATGGCGCCGTTGGCTTCGAGCAGATCGGCGCGCTCCATGCCCTTGGTACGCGGGCGGGCGCCCACCAGCAGACAAACGTCGGCGTCCTTGAAGGCGACATTCGGATCGTCCGTGGCAACCATGCCGGCGAGCAGCGGAAAAGCGCAGTCTTCCAGTTCCATCATGACGCCCTTGACGGCTTGCTGGGCTTGCGGCAGGTCGAGCAACTGGAGAATGACCGGTTGGTCCTTGCCCAGCATTTCACCGGAAGCGATGCGGAACAGCAGGCTATAGCCGATTTGGCCGGCGGCGCCGGTAACGGCAACTCGCATGGGGGTCTTTTGCATAGGTCGCTCCTCTATTCAGGGTTGGGGTGTTCTTGAGCGGGCGGAGAACGCGCGCGGGGGAGAAATCGGGTTCTTTCTTGTGAACGGGATACTAGGATCGTCGCCGGACTCTGTCAACATAAATCTTATATGTTATATAAGACATAATTTCGTGGACGTCTTATGAGTTTTGTGCTGAAATTGAATTATGAGTTTAGACCCCGTAGACCCCGCCCGCCATATGCGTACACCGTCATTGACCTTCAGCCCGCTCTATCGGCAGATCAAAGAATTGATGATCAAGAGCTTGGAGGCCGGCGAATGGCGCCCTGGCGACGCTATTCCCAGTGAGGCGGAGCTGGCCGTTCGCTTCAACGTCAGCCAGGGCACGGTGCGCAAAGCCATTGATGAGATGGCCGCCGAGAACATGTTGGTGCGACGCCAGGGCAAGGGTACCTTCGTTGCCACGCACAGCGATCCCCGCTCGTTCTTTCGTTTTCTGCGTCTGGTGCCCGATAACGGCGAATTGGGTAACTATCAGAGCGAACCGTTTGCCTGCCAGCAGATCAGCGCATCGCCGGAAGTTGCGGCGGTACTGCATATTGACCTGGGGAGCCCGGTTGTCAAGATCGAGCGTGTCATGCGTTTCGACGGCAAGCCGGTAGTTTTCGATGAAATCTTTTTGGTCGGTGAACTGTTCGAGGGGTTGTCGCTGGAGCGGTTGCGTGCCTTCGAGCGGTCGCTCTACAGCTTGTTCGAGAGTGTGTTCGGCGTCCGCATGATCCGCGCGGAAGAGCGTCTGCGGGCAGTTGAGGCGGATGCGCGCAACGCGGAACTCCTGACGGTGGAGATGGGCAGCCCCCTGTTGCTTGTGGAGCGGATCGCCTTCACCTACGGCAACAAGCCAGTGGAATGGCGGCGCGGATATTATGCCACCCGGCAGCATCACTATTTGAATGAGCTCGGTTGAGCGGAATGGCTTAGTTTTAAGGCGAATGCCGGCCTTTGTGACTGTTGGTGGGGCGGCATTCGGATTGTTCCAACAAGAAGCGGATCACCGCGTTTTTCGGGAAGGAAGCACGCATGGCACAACCACCTATTCGGCCACGCCCCAAAAATCTCGACCTGACCACCATCCGGCTCCCCCTGCCAGGTAAGGTGTCGATCCTGCACCGCGTCAGCGGTGCCGGCCTGTTCCTGTTTCTGCCTTTGTTGCTGTGGGCATTCCAGAACAGCCTGACCTCGCCGGACACCTTTGCGGGGTTCAAGTCGCTGGTGGCGCATCCTCTCGCCAAACTGGTTTTCGGGGGCCTGATCTGGGCGTACCTGCATCATTTCTGCGCCGGCATCCGCTTTCTGCTGCTTGATTTGCACATCGGCATCGACAAAGAAGCGGCCGTCAAATCGAGCGCGGCTGTTTTGGGCGTCAGTCTGGTGCTGACCGTGCTCATCGTCTGGAGGGTCCTGCTGTGATCAACCGCATCGTTGTCGGGGCCGGCTACGGCCTCAAGGACTGGATTGCCCAGCGCGCCACAGCCGTCATCATGGCGCTGTATACCGTGATCATCGTCATGGCAGTCATCATCGTCGCACCCGGCGATTTTGAAGCCTGGCGAGGGATTTTCGCCTGTGGCCCGATCAAGTTCGCTACCTTCATCTTCTTCCTCAGCTTGTTCTACCACGCCTGGATTGGCGTGCGCGACATCTGGATGGATTACGTGAAGCCGGTCGGTGTGCGCCTGACCCTGCATGTGCTGACTCTGGTCGCGCTCGTGGGTTATGTGGGCTGGATTGCTTCGATTCTCTGGAGGGTGTGAGCGTGAGTATCCCTGTTCTCAAGTTTGACGCGGTGATCGTCGGTGCCGGCGGGGCCGGTCTGCGCTCCGCCATTCAATTGTCTGAAGCTGGCCAGAAAACGGCCGTGCTCTCCAAGGTCTTTCCGACCCGCTCGCACACCGTGGCGGCGCAGGGCGGTGTGGCCGCCTCGCTCGGCAACTCCGAGGAAGATCACTGGCACTGGCATATGTACGATACCGTCAAGGGTTCCGACTGGCTCGGCGACCAGGACGCGATCGAATTCATGTGCCGCAAGGCCAATGAAGTGGTCGTCGAACTCGAACACTACGGCATGCCGTTCGACCGCCTTGACAATGGCAAGATTTACCAGCGCCCGTTTGGTGGTCACATGTCCAATTTCGGCGAGAAGCCGGTGCGCCGCTCCTGTGCGGCGGCTGACCGTACCGGACATGCCATGCTGCACGCCATGTACCAGCGCAACGTCAAGGCCAACACCCAGTTCTTCGTGGAATGGATGGCGTTGGACCTGATTCGCGATAGCGAGGGCGCCGTCGTTGGCGTCACCGCCATGGAAATGGAAACCGGCCAGGTTGTCATCTTTCACGCCAAGGCGGTGATTTTTGCCACGGGCGGTTCCGGGCGCATTTACTACTCCTCGACCAATGCCTTCATCAATACCGGTGACGGCTTGGGCATGGCGGCGCGCGCCGGTATCCCGCTCGAAGACATGGAATTCTGGCAGTTTCACCCGACTGGCGTCGCCGGGGCCGGTGTGCTGATCACCGAAGGCGTGCGCGGCGAGGGCGGCATCCTGCGCAATGCCTCCAAGGAACGCTTCATGGAACGCTACGCGCCGAACGCCAAGGATCTGGCGTCGCGCGACGTGGTTTCGCGGGCCATGGCAACCGAAATCAAGGAAGGTCGCGGCTGCGGTCCGAACAAGGACTACGTGCTGCTCGATATCACCCACCTCGATCCGGCCACGATCATGAAGCGCCTGCCCGGCATCCGCGAAATCGGCATCCAGTTTGCCGGCGTCGATTGCATCAAGGAACCGTTGCCGGTGGTGCCGACCTGCCATTACCAGATGGGCGGCATCCCGACCAATTACTCCGGCCGCGTCGTGGCACCGAAGAACGGCGAACTGCGTGCCGAAGTGCCCGGCTTCTATGCTGCTGGCGAATGCGCGTGCGCCTCGGTGCACGGGGCGAACCGTCTCGGCACCAACTCGCTGCTCGACCTGCTGGTCTTCGGCAAGTCCGCCGGCGATTCGGCTGTGGAAGACCTGAAGCTGGGCAAGGCGCATCGCGAGTTGCCGGCTGACGCGGCTGCTCAGTCGTTGGCACGCATCGACGCGCTGAATACCCGCAGGGGTGGCGCCAGCGTGAATGAAACCCGTCTGGCGATGCAGCGCACCATGCAGGATCACGCCGGCGTCTTCCGCTTTGGCGACATGCTGAAGCAGGGCGTCGAAAAGATTCTGGAGGTCGAAAAGGCGGCGCGTCAGCTCGAGATTGGCGACAAGTCGCTGGTCTGGAATACGGCTCGCGTTGAAGCGCTGGAGATGGAAAACCTGATCGAAGTGGCTAAGGCCACCATGATTTCCGCCGAAGCGCGCAAGGAATCGCGTGGGGCCCATGTCCGCGACGATGCGCCGGATACGCCGGAACATCCGAACGGCCGTGACGACGAGAACTGGCTGAAGCACACGCTGTTCAGCCCGGTCGACAATACGATCACCTATAAGCCGGTCAACATGACCCCGCTGTCGGTTGAAACCATCGCGCTGAAGACGCGTTCGTACTAAGGAGTCCCGCATGAGCCAACGCACGATCCACTTCAAGATCTACCGCTACGATCCGGACAAGGATGCCCAGCCCTACATGCAGGACATTTCGGTCGAGGTGGATTCCACCGACCGCAAGCTGCTGGATGCGCTGACCAAGCTGAAAGCCAAGGATGACTCTATCGCTTACCGTCGCTCCTGCCGCGAGGGTGTGTGCGGGTCGGATGCCATGAACATCAACGGCAAGAACGGACTGGCCTGCCTGACCGATCTGGAAGGCCTGCCGCAGCCGGTAGTACTGCGCCCGCTGCCCGGCCTGCCGGTCATCCGCGACCTGATCGTCGACATGACCCAGTTCTTCAAGCAATACCACTCGATCAAGCCCTACCTGATCAACAACGATCCGCCGCCGGAGCGCGAGCGTCTGCAATCGCCGGAGGATCGCGAGGAATTGAACGGTCTCTACGAATGCATCCTCTGCGCCTGTTGTTCGACCTCTTGTCCGTCATTCTGGTGGAACCCGGACAAGTTCGTCGGCCCGGCCGGTCTGCTCGCTGCCTACCGCTTCATCGCCGATACCCGCGATCAGGCGACCAACGAACGTCTAGACAATCTCGAAGATCCTTACCGCCTCTTCCGTTGCCACAGCATCATGAACTGCGTCGATGTCTGTCCAAAGGGGCTGAACCCGACCCAGGCTATCGGCAAGATAAAGGACATGATGGTCAAGAGGATGGTCTGATGCCGTTACGTGCTCTCCCCGCCTATCGTGTCAAGCCTGAACCGGAAGAGAAGCTATTCCGAAGGGCGGTTTGCCGGGAGATGTCATGACCCATGACGAAATCGGGAAGCTGCGTTGGCGCTGTGTCCGACGAGCGTTGCTAGAGCTAGATATCTCGCTGTCGCGTTTTCTCGATGAACGCTTTTCTGGTTTGACGGACAAAGATCAACGTCTGTTTGCGGAACTCGTGGAAATGGAAGATCACGACCTCTGGTATCTGATCAGCGGTCAGGCTGAATGCAAGGAAATCCGCTTCGAGCCTATTGTGGCGATGTTACGTAAGGGTACAGTAAGTTAAATTCAATAATCTATCGCCGATTTGGCGTGACAACTAACAGAGAAGGCAATCACCATGACGACCGACCGCAAGGCAACACTGACGATCGACGGACAAGCCCCTGTCGAATTCCCCATCATGACGCCGACGCATGGCAACGATTGCGTCGATATCCGTACCCTCGGCGGAAAGACGGGTTTATTCACCTATGATTCCGGCTTTCTGTCCACCGCCAGCTGCAAGTCCAAGATCACCTTCATCGACGGCGACAAGGGCGAGCTGCTCTACCGCGGCTATCCGATCGAGCAACTGGCGGAAACCACCGACTTCATGGAAGTCACTTATCTGCTGCGCTACGGCGAGCTGCCCAAGGCTGACGAAAAGGACAAGTTCGTCAAGACCATCAAGAACCATACGATGGTGCACGAGCAGATGACCCGCTTCATGCAGGGCTTCCGTCGCGACGCACACCCGATGGCAGTGATGGTCGGTCTGGTTGGCGCCATGGCGGCGTTCTATCACGATGCGATGGACTTCTCGACCGTCGAGCACCGCGACGTCAGCTTCACCCGCCTGGTTGCCAAGATGCCGACCATCGTGGCACAGGCTTACAAGTACTCGCTCGGCCAGCCGATCATGTACCCGCGCAACGACCTCGATTACGCCTCCAACTTCCTGCACATGATGTTCGCGACGCCGTGCGAGAAGTACGAGCCGAACCCGGTGCTGGCTCGTGCCATGGACATCATCTTCACCCTGCACGCCGATCATGAGCAGAATGCCTCGACCTCGACCGTGCGTCTGGCTGGCTCCTCCGGTGCCAACCCATTCGCCTGCATCTCGGCCGGTATTGCCTGCCTGTGGGGTCCGGCGCACGGCGGCGCCAACGAGGCCTGTCTGAACATGCTGGAAGAAATCGGCGATGTCTCCCGAGTGGGTGAATACATCAAGCGCTCCAAGGACAAGAACGATTCCTTCAAGTTGATGGGCTTCGGTCACCGCGTATACAAGAACTTCGATCCGCGCGCTAAGCTGATGCGCAAGGTCTGCGACGATGTACTGACCGAACTGGGACTGGAAAACGATCGCCTATTCAAGCTGGCCAAAACGCTGGAAAAGATCGCGCTGGAAGACGACTACTTCGTCGAGAAAAAACTCTACCCCAACGTCGATTTCTATTCAGGTATCGTCCAGCGTGCCATTGGTATTCCGACCGACATGTTTACCTGCGTCTTCGCCTTGGCTCGTACTGTGGGCTGGCTGGCACAGTGGGAAGAAATGCTGACCGATCCCGAATACAAGATCGGTCGGCCGCGCCAGCTCTATGTTGGCGCTGCCAAGCGTGACGTGGTTCCGATCGCCCAACGCGTCTAAGAGTCAACGTGACAAGGCGGCCCACGAGGCCGCCTTTTTGCTCCCGTTTCACCCGGGCGAACAGCCCAAGCAAGACCGGAGGAGATGCTATCCATGAGCAATATGCTGCAGATGCTCGACAATTCACTCTTTTTCGGCGGCAATGCGCCGTTTGTCGAAGAGTTGTATGAAACCTATCTCGATAATCCCACGGCTGTACCGCCGGAATGGCGTGAATACTTCGACCGTTTGGCGCAGATGCCTGGTTTCGTCGCCCGCGACGTGCCGCACGCGCCTGTTGTGGCCGCCTTCGCGGAGCAAGCGAAGGATGGGGGCTTCCGCCTGCCGGCGGTGGCCCAGCCGGCGGTCGATGAATTCAAGCAGGTCGCTGTTTTTCAGCTGATTACTGCGTACCGCACGCTGGGCAATCGATGGGCCGATCTCGATCCGCTAAAACGCATGCCCCGCCCGGACATCCCGGAACTGGGGCTGGATTTTTACAAGCTGACCGATGCCGACATGAACAAGCAGTTTGCGGTTGGCAATTTTCGTATTGGCGTTGAGCGCGCCAAGCTCGGCGACATTTTTGAGGCGCTGAAGCAAACCTACTGCGGTTCGGTCGGGGTTGAAACGATGTACATGAACGAATACCCGGAACGACGCTGGATTCAGGAGCGTATCGAGCCGATTCGTGCCCGGGCCGCGTTCAATGCCGAACAGAAGAAACGCTTACTCGAGCGCCTAACGGCTGCCGAAACACTGGAACGTTACCTGCACACTCGCTACGTGGGCCAGAAACGCTTCTCGCTTGAAGGGGGGGAATCGCTGATCGTTGCGATGGACGAAGCGATCCGCTCCGCCGGCACTCGTGGTGTCGATGAGATCGTCATTGGCATGGCGCACCGCGGCCGCCTCAATGTGCTGGTAAATACGCTGGGCAAGGAACCGTCGATGCTCTTTGCCGAATTCGAAGGCAAGAAGAAGCTCGATCTGACCGCTGGTGACGTCAAATACCATCTCGGCTTCTCTTCGGATGTGTCGACACCAGGTGGTCCCTGTCACCTGACGCTGGCTTTCAACCCTTCACACCTCGAAATCGTCAATCCGGTTGTGGAGGGCTCTGTTTTCGCCCGCCAGTTGCGCCGCGGCGAGAATGGCAAGGGTAAGGTGCTGCCGATCCTGATTCATGGTGACGCGGCCGTCGCCGGACAGGGCTGCAACCAGGAAATGCTCAATTTTGCCCAGACGCGGGGCTACGGAACAGGTGGTACGCTGCACCTCATCGTCAACAACCAGATCGGTTTCACCACCAGCGATCCGCGCGACTACCGTTCCTCGCTGTATTGTACTGACATTTTCAAGATGGCCGATGCGCCGATCTTCCACGTCAATGGCGATGATCCCGAGGCGGTGGCAATGGTGACCGCGTTGGCCATCGAGTATCGCCAGGCGTTCAAAAAGGATGTTGTTGTAGACATCATCTGTTTCCGCAAGCTCGGTCACAACGAGCAGGACGAGCCGATGGTGACCCAGCCGCTGATGTACAAAAAGATTGCTCAGCATCCCGGTACGCGCAAGCTCTATGGCGACAAACTGGTGGCCGAGGGGATCCTCGCCGCCGACGGCCCGGATCGCATGATCCAGGAATACCGTGATCATCTGGATCGTGGCGAACTGCTGTACAACCCGGTCATTGCCGGCTACAAGCACCCGATGACCATCGACTGGACACCCTACCTAACCAGCAAGTACGTCCCCGATTGCGACACGCGGGTGCCCGCCAAAGAAATCCGGCGTCTTTCCGAGCGCCTGACCACTTTGCCGGCAGGCTTCACCCTGCATTCACGCGTCAAGAAAATCGTCGAGGATCGTCGGGCGATGGGTGAGGGCAACCAACCGTTCGACTGGGGTATGGCTGAAAATCTGGCTTACGCCTCGCTGCTCGTCTCCGGTTATGGTGTGCGCCTTTCCGGTGAAGATGTCGGGCGCGGCACGTTCTTCCACCGTCATGCTGCGATGCACGACCAGAAGCGTGAAAGCTGGGACGCCGGTACCTACTATCCACTGCAAAACCTGCAAGCCAAGCAGGCTCTATTCCAATGCTACGACTCGGTGCTGTCGGAGGAGGGGGTGCTGGCCTTCGAGTACGGCTATACCTCCGCAAATCCGTATGAACTGGTAGTCTGGGAAGGCCAATTCGGCGATTTCGCCAACGGTGCCCAAGTTGTTATCGACCAGTTCATCGCCTCCGGCGAAGCCAAATGGGGACGCAGCAGTGGACTCGTGATGCTGTTGCCGCATGGATATGAAGGCCAGGGGCCCGAACACTCGTCGGCACGCATCGAACGCTACATGCAGCTTTGTGCCGAAATGAACATGGAAATCTGCGTACCGACGACGCCGGCGCAAATCTTCCACCTGTTGCGCAGGCAAGCGATCCGTATGCAGCGCCGTCCGCTTATCGTCATGTCGCCCAAGTCACTGCTGCGTCACAAGGACGCCGTGTCGGGCATGGACGATCTGGTCAACGGCGGTTTCCAGCATGTCATCGGCGAAACAGAGGCGCTCGATGCCAAGAAGGTCAAACGCGTGATTCTCTGCACTGGCAAGGTCTACTTCGATCTTGTTGCGGCACGTCGTGAAAAGGGCATCAAGGATATTGCCATCGTCCGTATCGAACAGCTCTATCCTTTCCCCGAAACCGCGCTGCACGCCGAACTGGCCAAGTATCCGAAGGTTACCGAAGTGGTCTGGTGTCAGGAGGAACCGCGCAACCAGGGCGCTTGGTACTGGTTTGCCTCGCGGCATCATCTCGACAACCAGATCGGAGTCAAACAGAAGCTGTTACTGGTCGCGCGTCCGGCCTCGCCGTCGCCGGCGGTGGGCTATCTGGCCAAGCACAACGAGCAACAAAAGGCGTTGGTCGAGTCCGCACTGGGCAAGATCGAGGTCTAAAACAGAACAAGTGGAGCCAACATGATCATCGAAGTCAAAGTTCCCCAATTATCCGAATCCGTCGCCGAGGCGACCCTGTCCGGCTGGCGCAAGCAACCCGGTCAGGCCGTGGCGCGCGACGAAAACCTGATCGACATCGAAACCGACAAGGTCGTGCTTGAACTACCGGCGCCCGATAACGGTGTGCTGGTCGAGATTCTCAAGGATGCCGGTGAATCAGTCGTTTCCGGCGAGATCATTGCCCGCATTGACACTGAGGCCAAGGTCGGTGCCAGCGCCCCAGCGCCGGCTGCCGTTGCAACCCCCGCGCCAGCAGTCGCAGCAGGTGCGGCTGGCATCGCCAGCCCGGCGGCCCGCAAGATACTGGAAGAAAAGGGTGTCGCGCCCACCGACGTGCCGGGTACCGGCCGCGGTGGCCGTGTCACCAAGGAAGACGCACTGTCCGCCAAGGCATCCGCTCCCAGCGCACCGTCGGCCAGCGGCCCGGTCGCGGCCGCGCCTGCGGCCAAGGCCAGCGCGGCGACGTTGCCTACCCCGCCCGTCGGGCTGGACGTCATTGCGGACCGTCCGGCCAAGCGCGTGCCGATGAGCCGACTGCGGGCACGCATTGCAGAACGTCTGGTCGAATCGCAATCGACCAACGCCATTTTGACCACCTTCAACGAGGTCAACATGGCGCCGATCATGGCGCTTAGAAAGCAATACGCCGACAAGTTCGAGAAGACACATGGGGTTCGCCTCGGTTTCATGGGGTTCTTCGTCAAGGCCGCCTGCGCGGCGTTGCAGAAATACCCGGTGCTGAACGCCTCGGTCGATGGCAGCGACATCGTCTATCATGGCTTTATCGACATTGGCGTCGCAGTCGGTTCGCCGCGCGGTCTGGTGGTGCCGGTGCTGCGCAATGCCGATCAGATGACGCTGGCCGAAATCGAAAAGAAGATCGGCGAATTCGGTGAAAAGGCCAAGGACGGCAAGCTTTCCATCGAAGAACTGACCGGTGGCACTTTCTCCATCAGCAATGGTGGGGTGTTCGGTTCAATGCTCTCAACGCCGATCATTAACCCGCCGCAGTCCGCCATTCTCGGCGTGCATGCGACCAAGGATCGGCCGGTGGTCGAAAACGGTCAGGTTGTCATCCGCCCGATCAACTATTTGGCCATGTCCTACGATCACCGCATCATTGACGGCCGCGAAGCCGTGCTCGGTCTGGTAGCGATGAAGGAAGCGTTGGAAGATCCCGCCCGCCTGCTGCTCGGCATCTAAGCTGAAATTCTCGGGGAAGGTGTCTGGCGGCCTGTCCGTCCGGCCTTCCCCGTTTTTCTAAAGGATAGAAAATGTCTCTCAAGGAATTCGACGTCCTCGTCATCGGCGGCGGTCCCGGCGGCTATGTAGCCGCCATCCGCGCCGCGCAGCTGGGTTTTTCCGTGGCCTGCTGCGAATCCAATCCCTATGCCGACCCCAAAGGTGAGCCGCGTCTTGGCGGCACTTGCCTGAACGTCGGCTGCATTCCCTCCAAGGCGCTGTTGCACACTTCGCATCTGTTCGAGGAAGCGGCACACGGTTTTGCCGCTCAAGGCATCCAGATCGGTGCGCCGGGCATCGACGTGCCGGTTATGAAAGGGCGCAAGGACAAGATCGTCGACCAACTGACCGGCGGCATCAAGGGCCTGTTCAAGAAGAACAAGGTGACGCTGCTGAACGGCCATGGGTCGTTTGTTGCAGCTGAAGGCAAGGCATGGCGCATGAAGGTGGGGGCTGAAGAAGTCGTCGCCAAACAGGTGATCGTCGCCACGGGTTCCAAGGCGCGCCATCTTCCCAATGTCCCGGTGGACAACAAGATCGTCATGGACAACATTGGTGCGCTGGACCAGGAAAGTGTGCCCAAGAACCTGGCGATCATCGGCGCCGGAGTCATCGGCCTAGAGATGGGTTCGGTCTGGCGCCGCCTCGGCTCGGAGGTAACCATCCTCGAAGCCGCGCCCGAGTTTCTCTCGGCGGCCGATCAGGATGTCGCCAAGGAGGCTAGCAAGCTGTTCGGACGTCAGGGTCTGGCTATCGAACTGGGCGTCAAACTGGGCGACATCAAGGTCGGCAAGAAAGGTGTGTCGATTGCCTATGAAGACAAGGATGGCAAGGCCCAGAAACTGGATGCCGATCGCTTGATCGTTTCTATTGGCCGCATTCCCAACACCGACCGACTGAACGCCGAAGCGGTCGGCTTGAAGCTGGATGCCCGCGGTTTCGTCGAGGTCGATGACCACTGCCGCACCTGTCTGCAAGGTGTCTGGGCGGTTGGCGACGTCGTGCGCGGGCCAATGCTGGCGCACAAGGCGAGCGAAGAAGGCGTCATGGTTGCCGAACTGATGGCAGGCCAGGCCGGCCATTGCAGTTTCGAGACGGTGCCCTGGGTCATCTACACCAGCCCGGAAATTGCCTGGGTCGGCAAGACCGAGCAGCAGTTGAAGGCGGCGGGCGTTGCCTACAAGGCCGGAAAGGTGCCCTTCGCCGCCAACGGCCGGGCGCTCGGCATGGCCGACACCAGCGGCTTCGTCAAGGTGCTGGCCGATGCGGCTACTGATCGTGTGCTCGGCGTTCATATCATTGGCCCGAATGCTTCCGAACTGGTGGCAGAAGCCGTGGTGGCCATGGAGTTCGGCGCTGCTTCCGAAGACCTGGCGCGCATCTGCCATGCCCATCCGACCTTGTCTGAGGTTACGCACGAAGCGGCACTGGCGTGCGACAAGCGGGCGTTGCATTTCTGATCGCTTTGGCCGGGCACGGAAGAACCCCCAGTTTTTCCGTGCCCCGGGCCTGTTTGCCGTTGCCAAGCCTCCCGCGAACACGGTAATGTTGCGTGGTTACGCGAATTCGGGAGCATGCATGCTGGAGGATGACGACAAGCTCGATTTTCTCGCCGAAGAGACGCTGGATTCGCCCGTGTTGCCGCGGGCGGCTCGTGCGCCATGGCGAGTGCTGATCGTCGACGACGACGAGGATGTGCATCAGGCGACCGTATTCGCCCTGCGCGATGCCCGCATTCTCGGTTGCCCGCTTGAATTTTCGCACGCTTATGAGAGCGTGTCGGCACTGGCATTGCTGCGCGATACGCCCGACATTGCAGTGATTCTGCTCGATGTGGTGATGGAGACCGAGGATGCGGGTCTCGCCATGATCGAAAAGATTCGCGGCGAACTGGCAATGACCTCTACCCGAATCATCCTGCGGACGGGGCAGCCTGGTTATGCGCCCGATATCGACGCGATCACGCGATACGACATCAACGACTACAAGACCAAGGCTGAACTCAATCGCAGTCGTCTGTTTACCGCTCTGACTGCGGCAATTCGCTCCTACGACCAGATTACCCGACTCGACGCCAGCCGGCGCGGTCTGGAGTTGATCGTCGATAGCGCTAATCAATTCATTGCGGAACAAGGCCTGCCAACCTTCGCAGCGCGGGTCATCGAGCAGACCGCGGCCTTGCTCAACGTGGCGGCAGCGGGGGCCATCGTCACCCGTTCGCGCCCGTATCCGGACGACGATTACCAGCTGCTGGCGGCGGCCGGGCGTTACCGTGCCTTGCTCTCGGGTGTTGCGGCGCGGGGTGATTTCGGGCCGCTTGAGGCCACTGTACGAGCGGCGCTCGGTACGCGGCGCCTGCGCGTCAGTTCAGATGGTGTGGCTGTCTATTTTGCCGGCAAGAACGGACGCGATTTTGTGGCCTATATCGACACGCCGCAGGCTTCGCCGGCCATCGACGAACACCTGCTCGGCGTTTACTGCGCCAACGTTGCCATCTGTGCTGACAATATCGAACTGGTGTCACGTTTGCGCGAGACCGCCTATGTCGATGGCCTGACCAATCTGCCCAACCGCGCGGCAATGATCGAGGCGATGGAAGCGACAATGCGCGACGAGCAGGATCACCTCTGGTCCGTGGCGCTTGTCGATATCGACCAGTTTTCCGAAACCATCGACATTCTGGGTTATCGCTATGGTGACCAGATGCTGCTGCAACTGGCGCACCGCTTGCGGGCGGCGCTGCCCACTGACGTCTATGTGGCCCGCGTTGGCGGCGACGTTTTTGGCGTGTTCGGCGTGCCGGACGTGGTCAATCCGGCCATCCTGCGTGAAATTCTTAACGATCCGCTGACCATCGACGACGGTACCCAGATGCTCTCCCTGTCGCTGGGCTTTGTGAATGTCGCCGATGACATGCGAAGTGGCGCCGACCTGTTGCGCTACGCCGCCATCGCGCTGAAACGCGCCAAGGCAACCGGTGTCGGGCGCGAGTTCTTTTATACGCCTGAAGTCGCCATCGAAACCCGCGAGCGGGTACGCCTGCTCCAGGATCTCCGGCAGGCCTTCGGCGGTAACGAGTTGTTTGTTGTTTACCAGCCGCAGGTCGATCTGCTCAATAGCCGCACCATTGGCGTCGAGGCGCTGATCCGCTGGCGCACCCCGACCGGCGAAATGATCGCGCCTGACCGCTTCATTCCGGTGGCTGAACAATCCGGCCTGATCGTGGGTCTTGGCGCCTGGGTGCTAAGGAGCGCGCTGCACGCCTTGCGTCAGCTCTGCGACGCCGGATTCGCCCTGCGCATGGCGGTCAACGTCTCCGCCATACAGTTCCGGCATCCCAGTTTTCTCGACGCCGTCGATGGCGCCCTGCGAGATGCGGGCATTTCCTCCGGCCTGCTCGAACTGGAGATCACCGAATCGGTGGCCATGTTCGGGCAGGCCGATTTTGAAGATCGCCTGCACACACTCAAGCTGCACGGCGTTTCGATTGCCATCGACGATTTTGGCACCGGCTTTTCGTCGCTCTCCTACCTCGACCGTTTGAGTGCGGATTGCCTGAAGATCGATCGCAGTTTTGTCGCCGCGCTGAACTCCGACCTGCCGGGCGGCCGGATTGCCGAACTGGTGGTCGGACTTGGGCGGCGAATGGGCATGCGCGTACTTGCTGAAGGTGTGGAAACCGCCGAGCAGGCAGCGACCCTGCGTGCGCTGGGTTGCCACGAGGCGCAGGGTTGGCATTACGGCAGACCGATGATGGCGGAAGACCTGATGAACTGGTTGCGCGAGCAATCGGCGTGACCTTTCGCTGACCGATCTGTTCGTACAAATCGCCATGACCGACACTGCCATGCTTGCCGCGTTTCACCGACTGTTGGCCGAGCGCGGGTATATTGCCGACGCTAGCCAGACCGCGGCGGCCGAACGTCTGCAATGCCTGCATGCGGAATTGATGCAGTTCAAGCAGCAGCGTGCAAGCAAGCTGCGCCGCGTTTTCTTGCCGCCGACGCCGCCGCGCGGTGTTTATTTCTGGGGCGGTGTCGGGCGTGGCAAGAGCCTGCTGATGGACTGCTTCTACGACAGCCTGCCCTTTCGTCGCAAGAAGCGCCTGCACTTTCATGCCTTTCTGCAACGCATACACGGCGATCTGGATCGCCATCGCGGCGAGTTTGACCCGATGCTGCGCGTGGCCGAACAGATTGCGCGCGAAGTCAGGGTTCTGTGCTTTGACGAGTTTCATGTCTCGGACATCGCCGACGCCATGATCCTGACGCGTCTGCTTGAAGGTCTGTTCGCCAACGGCGTTGTGCTCGTGCTGACGTCGAACTATCCGCCCGCCGGACTCTATCCCAATGGTCTGCAACGCGACCGTTTCCTGCCCGCGATCGATTTGCTGAATGCCCATCTGGATATCGTCGAAGTGGATGCCGGTGTCGACTACCGATTGCGCACCCTTGAAACGGTCGACATTTATCACTGTCCGCATGGTACGGCTTCTGAAAAGAGTCTGGCTGAGAGCTTCAGACGCATCGCCGGTGAGGAAGGCAAGCGCGGCGGTCACATCGAGATCCTGGAACGCAAGATCGAGACGCGACGGCGCGCCAAGGGCGTGATCTGGTTCGATTTCAAGGCCCTCTGCGACGGTCCGCGCTCACAGTATGATTATCTGGAAATCGCGCGCACCCACCACACCGTGCTGCTCTCCGACATTCCCAGGATGGGGCCGGCCCGGGCGTCCGAGGCACGGCGCCTGACCTGGCTGGTGGATGTATTTTATGACCATCGCGTCAAGCTTATCATCAGCGCGGCTTGTTCGCCCGGGCAGCTTTACGAGGACGGCCCGCAAGCCGCCGAGTTCCGCCGCACCGTCAGCCGTCTGACCGAAATGCAGTCCAGCGAATATCTCGCCCGCGAGCATTTTGCGGGGGCGTAGGCGGTCGTTCTCAGAACGATACGCCGCGCGCCATCAGTGTGGCACAAACCAGAACCATCGCCAGCAAAGCCAGTTCAATTCGCAGCAGGGCGCACAGGGTTCTGAATTCGTGCTTCAGGACGACTGGCGCCTGTCCGTCCGTCATTTGCGAGCGCCACTTGATGAAGCGAAGGGTCGGGTAGATCGACAGCAAGCCGATGACCACGAACAACCCGAGCTTGGCGTGAAAGAAGGGGTTGGCGAAATAGTAGGCACTGCCTTTCTCGAACCAGAATACGCGCGCAAAGCCGACTGTCAGCAACATGACCGAAAAGAGACCGTACCAGCGGTCGGCGGCTTGTATCAACCTGGCTTCGCGGTGAGTGGGCGTGGCGGAGAACAGCACCCATTCCACGACCAACGCACTGGCGAGACCAAGAACAGCAACAAAGTGCAGAAACGAAACAAATGCGCTGGACATCGAGGCATCTCCTGGTTGGAAGGTTTGGGCTTACGTCTGGGGGCTTGCTTCGGCGGAGTCGCGCTCGGCGAACACATCACGTGCGGCGAAGAGGCCATTTAAGGCGGCAGGAAAGCCGGCATAGACGGCCATCTGCATGATGATTTCGACTACTTCGTCGCGTGTGCAACCGACATTCAGCGCACCATGAATATGCACCTTGAGTTGCGGCGCGGCGTTGCCTAGCGCCGTCAATGCCGCGACTACGCCGATTTCGCGGGATTTCAGATCAAGTTGCGGGCGGGAATAGATGTCGCCAAACGGAAACTCGATCAGGTAGCGGGCAAAATCGGGGGCGATATCGGCGAGCGATTCGATAACGCGCTCGCCGGCGTGGCCGTCGATTTCGCGCAATTTTTCCAAGCCTCGTTCGTAGCGCGTTGATTCGGTTTGAATGGGGGTCGCGTGATTCATTCTTCCACCTTATCGGTTGGCGCGGACGTCCTGGCGAGCATTGCGCGGTAAACACGCATTTTCTCGTCGAGTGCTTCAGCGCAGATCGAGAGCTCGTCGATTTTGCAGAGCAGTCGGCGACGATGGAGCTCGAGCATCGTCAGCCGCGCCGGCACGGTTGTCTCGCCTTCTGCGCGGAGGGCGGCGTACTGCCGGATTTCCGCCAAGGGCATTCCCGTCTGCTTGAGCCGCAAGACGAACTCCAGCCACTGGATATCCGACGGGAGATAGCGTCGGTGGCCATTCTCGCCGCGCGCGGCGGGCTTCAGGATGCCCTCGGCCTCGTAGAAGCGTAAGGTATGCGCCGACACACCGCTGAGTTGGGCGAGTGTTCTGATCGGGATGTAGGGGCTGCTCATATCGTCCATGCTAAAACTTTGAGTGCACTCGAAGTCAAGCTGTTCGCCAATTCTTTTCTAGCGACAGATCAATTTTCCAAGAAGTTTTTTGCCGCGTGCCAGCATGGCTCGGGTTCCGAACCGAACATGGGTCTCGAGCAGCGAAACGACTTCCAATCTTAGCCCGCAGTGGCGCAGAGCGAGGTCGGCCATCGCCTGCATTGCCATGGTTCGGACAATGGCGCTGCGGTCATCCATGTAGCTGCGGAGGATATCCAGCACTTGCGCGGCCTCGAGTTCGGACAAAGACAGCCTGACCAACATGGGCGAGACATGCCAGCGCACTTCCTGCTGTGGAATTTGCGATAGCGTCCGCAGGAGCAAATTCTTGAACGGGAACAGCCATTCGGGGTGCGATGCAGTCACCTTCTCGGCCGCATCGGCACAGCGCATCCGCAAGACCGGGTCGGTGCTGGCCATTCCCTCGAACAGCACCGCCAGATGCGTCGGTTCGACCAGAACAAGCGCCGCAACTTCGTTGGCCGCGCCGATAGATCGGCGGTCTCCGCCCATCAGTCGTTGCAGCAACGGGTGCAGAGACGAATCAGTGATCAAGGCATTGATGCGACTTGCCTGGCGCAGAGTAGGTCGATCATGCATGGAACGCGAGGGACGATCTGGCATCACTGAGGCCGGATTGCGTAGTTACATTGGTGAGTATGTTTCATGCCATTCCTCAGAAGACAATGCTGCAGAATCGGTGCTGGCACTGTCAGCCTCTCAGAGCAGAATATCGCCCGGCAGGCAATTCAGGACTTCGCCGATCGCGGCAAACGTCGCACAGCGTACGCGACGAATCTTGCCTGATCTCAGCAAAGAAAGGTTGCTCTCGGTAATGTCGATATGGCGCGTCCGAGCTAAAGCATTCCGACGAGAAAATGCAGAGTTTATTCCGTTGGGATCAACGCATCAGGTGTTTGTCGATTCCTGACACGATGGCTGAGGCGTAGACAGCCCTTGTCCCAAAGGTGGGCAAATCGCTACATGGCTTGCCGGGGCACCGCCGATTGCACCCAAGTCCGCGAATATGCAAACAAGACGTGTTGGTCGCAAGATCGTGGAAACGGCTATGTCTGCCATCATCGATTTTCTGGTATTACGCGTGTTTGAAGTAGGCTCTATCCGTGCGGATGATAAGTTTCGTGGCGGTGGTCAGAGGCAGCCGGAGGCTATTTACCCCGTCTCTTTGCTGATGGTGCCAATCTCTATATGGAGGTGGCAATGTCGGCACGCATACAAGCTTGGTGCATTGGTTGATGAACTGGATGATCGTGCATAGTCGTCAGTGCAATGCGAATAGGAACATGCGGATTCGCGGTTTCGCCCAATTTGTCAGACATGCTTGTGTAGGGTGGGATATGACCCAATAATGGCCGAAGAACGAATCGGGTGAATTGTGGTCATGTGATTTTATGAAGAGTGAATGATGGAGTGGGTTTTGAGGTTCAACTCAAAATTATGTATCGCCGCCGCTTGCGTGCTGCCAGCTTTAACGGTTCCAATGGCCGTTGGTTCGGATCGTCAGGCTGAAGCCAGCGCGATTATCGAACACGTTACGGTACTTGATGGTCGCGGTGGGCCGGCATTGACCGATGCCAGCGTGGTGGTGAGCCATGGACGCATTGTGAGCGTCTCTCAGTCATCAGGAAAATCATCCTCATTTGGTCGCGTTATCGACGGTACGGGCAAATTCCTTCTGCCCGGTTTTATCGACATGCATGCTCACCTCCTCTTTCCCCGCTGCTCGTATGGCGGCGAGCCTATCCATTTTGATCGAGCATTGTCGGAAAAAGCGCTGTCTAGTCAACTTGATTTTGGAGTCACCACGATTCGAAGTCCGGCGACACCGACAATTGAGGGCCTGAAGTTACGTGACGACTTGAACGCCGGTCGGGTGCGAGGACCGCGTGCACTGGCCTCGGCCGAACTGATTAACAACTCGACTCTGACTGAGGCCGGGTTGCGCCAGATTGTTCGTGATGCGCTTCCCCTACGCCCCGACTACTTTAAGGTCTACGCGCGTCTTCTGCCAGAGCAGGTTGCAACCGTCATCGACGAAGCGCATCGCCACGATATACCTGTTATCGGGCACCTTCAGCGAACAACTTGGGCGCAGGGCGTGCTGCTTGGGATAGATCACTTGGCGCATAGTGTGGATTGGTCACCTGAAAGCTTGCCGGCCACCGCGCGGACAGCCTATGAAGAGGCAGTAAAGAACCGTAAAGGATTCCGGGCACGAATCGACTGGCTGGAAGCATTTGAGCCGGATCTCGCCGATCATCAAGAGTTCCTTGCTGCGCTTGTCAGAAAACGCGTGTCGGTTGACGTAACTCTAATTGCCTATGACGCGAAGTTTTCCCAACCCGAGAAATCAAGATATCGTCGTACTTCACTGCTAAAGTCTTTCCCGGAACTACGTGGAGATTGGGTGCGTTGCGACGACGCAACATCCGATTGGACTCCGGACGACTATCGGCGATGGAACGCCGCATGGCCCAAATTGCTCGCCTGGGTCAAGCGGATGAGCGATGCCGGCGTTTTGCTGGTAAGTGGTACGGATATTACCAACGAATGGATCGTGCCCGGTGAGGCGCTGCACCAGGAATTCGAGCTCTTGGCAAGCGCGGGTCTTACGCCAAATCAAATTTTGCGCATGACAGGTGCTAACTCAGCGGAGGCGTTGCGTAGATACGACGTTGGAATTGTTGAGGCGGGGCGACGCGCGGATCTTGTCTTGCTCTCCGCTGATCCCAGGCTGTCTATCCGGAATACGCGCTCGATTCTTTGGGTTATGCAAGGAGGTCGTATTGTCTCCCGAGACAATACCCGCGGCGCCGGCTAGACTGTACATTCGTCTAGATGATGTTTGTGACGAAGGTATCACGCTGGGCGGGTGCCGCTACTGCGGATTGTACTGGGGGACTCCGATAGCCAGTTCCAGGGGCAAGTAGACTTCGAATCGAGAGCTTCGATTGAATTCGCAATGCTGGCAAATGCAGAGAGAGGGGGGCAGGTCACTCTTTCGGTACAAATGCCGATTTTGCTTGTCAGGCCCTATCCCCACAACGCCTGGCGGTCAAAGGCATAGAGACCGATGGCCACGAACATCGGTATCAGCAATGCGATCCCGACCACGGTGGCGAGAATGACCGCTTTTTTTCCGTGTTTTGCGTGCAGCCAGCGCGTTTTCGGCATGAGGTGCTGTAACCCCGAAAAGGCGGCAAGCACCACGATAAATGCCTGCCAGAAAACCGGAGTGAGCAATGGCACCGAATACACGAAGCCGTAAACGCCCACCAAGCCAGCAATCAGCAGCACGTAACTAATCGCCTGCTCCAACCACATTGATGGGGTGTAACCCGCCTCGGAAAAACGCCTTGCTGAGAATGGCGTGGCGGCGAGCGTGATGACCACGTAGATCGCCATCAGCCAAAGGTAGATTTGCAGAACTATCATGGCGCTCTATTTCGCGAGAGTGACCCGAGAGGCATTAAGCCGCCGCCAGCGCCTGATCGAGATCGTCGAGAATGTCGTCGATATGCTCGATACCGATGGAGAGGCGCACCATGTCTTCCGAGACACCCGCCCTGGCCAGTTCTTCTGCGGAAAGCTGGCGGTGCGTAGTCGAGGCCGGGTGGCAGGCGAGGGACTTGGAGTCGCCAATGTTGACCAGTCGGGTGATCAGCTTCAAAGCATCCTGGAACTTGCCGCCGGCTTCCCGCCCGGAACAGTTCGTCCCCTTGACCCCGAACGAGAGCACGCCCGAGGCGCGGCCCCCGAGGTAGGTTTGTACCAGCCCATGATCCTTGTGATCAGGCAGCCCCGCGTAATTGACCCAGTTGACCTTGGCGTGGCGTTGCAGGAACTTAGCAACGGCGAGGGTATTGTCGCAGATGCGGTCCATGCGCAGTGGCAGGGTCTCCAGCCCTTGCAGGATCAGGAAGACGTTGAAGGGCGAAATCGCGGCGCCCATGTTGCGCAGCGGCACGGTGCGGGCGCGGCCGATGTAGGCGGCGGGGCCCAGCGCCTCGGTGTAGACGACGCCGTGGTAGGAGACGTCCGGCTCGTTCAGGCGCTTGAACTTCTGCTTGTGCTCGGCCCAGGGGAACTTGCCGCTGTCGACAATGATGCCGCCGATGGAATTGCCATGGCCGCCGATGTACTTGGTCAGCGAATGCACGACGATGTCGGCGCCGTGCTCAAACGGCCGGCAGAGGTAAGGCGAGGGCACAGTATTGTCGACGATCAGCGGCACGCCGTGGGCATGAGCGAGTTTGGCAAGGCGGGCGAAGTCGGTGAGGTTGCCGAGCGGGTTGCCGATCGATTCGCAGAAAATGGCCTTGGTGCGGCCATCGATCAAGGGCGCGAAACTGTCCGGATTGCGGTAGTCGGCGAAACGCACCTCGATGCCGTATTGCGGCAGCGTGTGGGCAAACAGGTTGTAGGTGCCACCGTAAAGTGTGGAGGCGGAGACGATGTTGTCACCGGTTTCGGCGATGGTTTGCACGGCGTAGGTGATGGCGGCCATTCCGGAGGCCACGGCCAGCCCGGCGACGCCGCCTTCGAGCGCGGCGATGCGCTTTTCCAGCACATCCTGGGTCGGGTTCATGATGCGGGTGTAGATGTTGCCCTGCACCTTAAGGTCGAACAAATCGGCGCCGTGCTGGGTGTCGTCGAAGGCGTAGGAGGTCGTCTGATAGATCGGCACCGCCACCGCCTTGGTGGTCGGGTCGGGGCTGTAGCCGGCGTGGACGGCCAAGGTTTCAAGTTTCATTGGAGGTCTCCCCAAGGTTTTCGTTGGCAGGCTACCATGCTAACACTGGCGCGCTGCGCGATTAGACAGGTTGGTTATACGCTTATGCCGCCAGTCCGAGTTCGCTGCGCAGAGCTTGAATGGCGAGACTGTCGCCCATCATGATCAGCACGTCGCCGCCGGCTACCGGAGTGTTGGGCACGGGATTAAAGTGGTAGCGGCCCTCGCGCAGCAGCGCCACTAGGCTGACGCCGACCTTGTCGCGCAAGGAGGTTTCGGCCAGCGTGTTGCCGACAATGCGACACGTCTTGGGGACAACCATTTGCTCAACTCGCAATGTCGATTCCTTGACCCGCAGCATTTCGTCGAGAAAATTGACGACATGTGGACGCAACAACTCGGATGCCATGCGCAAGCCGCCGATGGCTTTCGGCAATACCACGGAATCGGCGCCGACTTGCTTGAGCTTGTCGCGGCTGGCTGGGGCCAGTGCCTTGGTGACGATGCGCAGGTCGGGGTTCAGCCGGCGGGCCGAGAGCACTACGAAGAGATTTTCGGCATCGCCCTGGAGGCAGGTCAGCAGTCCCGATGCTCGCTCGATTCCGGCTGCCAGCAAGGTAGCGTCCTCTGTAGCGTTGCCTTCCAGCACCGTAAGGCCGCGGGCGGCGAGTTGTTTAACCTTGGCGGGGTCGATGTCGACGACCACAAAAGCCTGATCGGTGCGCAGAAGTTCTTCGACGATGTGCGAACACGTTACGCTGTCGCCGCAGATGATGTAGTGCCCGTTCATCGCATCGATGGTCTTCTTCATTTTGCGTCTCTTGAAAAGGTCTTGCAGTTCGCCTTCCACAATCAGGGCGGTGAGCGAAGAGGTGGCATACACCATAACCCCTGTCGATAGGAGAATTAGCAGGATGGTGTAGGTGCGCCCAATATCGCTGAGCGGGTTGGTTTCGCCGTAGCCGACAGTGGCCACGGTAATCACCGTCATGTACAGCCCGTCGCCGAAATTCCAGCCTTCCAGCCAGACGTAGCCCAGCGCGCCGAACACGATCAGCAGGGCGAGCAGAACGAGCGAGGAGGCGAAACGGCGATAGAGCATGTCTTGTGGGCGCGAATGACCAAGACATTATAGAGGAATCGCGTGGCTCCCCGCTTCGGTCGGGCTTGTCCCCGCGCGATGTCGGGCGTAGCATTCAAAGTGCATTGCCTCATAAGAAAACAAGAACATTCTGCGGGAGGGCAGCGTCATGGCATTTCTGGTTCTGAATGGTCACCACATTCGTTACGAACTCGCGGGTGAACCCGACGGCATTCCACTGGTGTTCGTTAACGGCCTGACCCAGGCCGCCCATCTGTGGGGGCCCTATGTGCCGTACTTTGTCGAGCGTGGTTTTCGGGTGCTGACTTTCGACATGCTTGGCCAGGGCGAATCCGACAAACCCCTGCTGTCGGCCGGTTTTGACCGTCACGCAGCGATCATGGCGGAAATGCTCACAGAACTGGCGATGGAAAAACCTTTTGTCGCCGGCATTTCATACGGTGGCGCGGTGGCGCTGCGCTATGCCATCCGTTTTCCGGATGCCCTGCGCGGCCTGGTGGTCATGGGCGCATTTTCCGAAATGGATGGCCGCCTGAAGTGGATCGGCGAAAACCTCTATGTCGGCCTCGCCGCGGTGGGCACGGAGTATTTGCAGAACCTTTTCATGCCTTTCAATTTCTCCAGCGAATGGCTGGAGAAGAATGAGGCCATCATTCCGGTGCTGCGGCGGCGCGGCTATAACCTGAACGACCAGTATGCCCTGCAAAACCTGATGGAAGCGGCGGCCAAGTCGCCGTCTTTCTCGGCGCAGCTGTCGGAAATCGATGTGCCGACTCTGATCCTCAACGGAGAGTTCGACTACATCACGCCGCGCAAGCTGCACGATATTCTCCGGCGCGGAATCCGCCGCTCGCGGCTGGCGGTGGTTCAGCACGCCTGCCACGCGTTCACGCTGGAGTGTCCGGACGTGACCATGCGCCTGATCCACGATTTTGCGGTCAAGGCGCAGGCCGGACAGTGGCCAGGCGATCAGACGACCTGGGTGGCAAATGACGATCCTGCCGGCGACCCGCTCTATCTGCCGGTGATGGGCGATCCGCTGCGCGCCATTCAACCGGCGCCGCCGGCACATTGACAGGGAGAAGGCCATGTTTCTGAATGAAGAACAATCGGCCCAAATGGGTCGGCGGATTCTCGAGCCGGACACCCAAACGCGCATCGCCAGCTTTCTGATCGGCATCAAGCAAGCCAACACGCTGGTGCTGTCAAAATTTGAAATGCAGCCGGTGGAATGGATTCCCTACGCGCTGTTGCACGGTCAGCTTTACCGCGAACTGGAACTGATCGGTCTGTTGCGTCATGTTTGTTCGTGGTCGTTCAAACCCGAGGTCTATCTGCGGGCGATGCGGGCGCAGATGGATACCTATATCGACCTCAAGTTCAACGACTACGTGCTCGCACCCGCAGCGGCGGATGTCACTTTTTACCGTTACCTTGCGTTGTCGGAGGCGTTGTATGCGCACTTGCGTTTCATTCGCCTGTTGCCGCTCGACATTCCCATAGAGCACAAGTTTCTGGTGTTGTTGCGCTCCATGGAGACGATCCATGGCCAACAGATGCAAGGGCAAATCCATATGCTGAGGAGCTTCCCCGTACCCCTGTCGGAAGCGCAGCGGGAAGAGATCGTCGGGCAGGAAAGCACGCGTGTGCTTGAAGTTTTCCGACGGTTTGTGCTGGATCTGCTGGCCGATGCGCCGAGTGGCCCGACTTTTCCCTTTATGACATAAAAAAACGCCCAACCGTCTGGGGGTTGGGCGTTGGAAAAACCCGCGACGGCTACAGGGGAGCAAGACCGTTGGCGGTCAGGCGAACACGGTCGCCGGGACGCCACTGCGGGTGAGGGAGCAACAGAGTGCGCTGAGCGCCATCGTCCAGTTGAACGACCACTTCGAACTGGCGATCGCCCTGGGCATGCTTTTCAATCTGATGTCCGGCAACGGCGCCGCCCAAGGCACCGAGAATCGTGGCGACATCCTTGCCCGTTCCCCGGCCCATCTGATGACCGAGTACGCCACCGAGAACGCCACCGGCTACAGCGCCGACACCCGGGTTACGGGGCGCCGGCGTGCCGGCTTCACGAACATCCACCACTGTGGCGCAATCGCGGCACGGGGCGGGAGCTGGGGATGTGACCGGCGGCACCGCGGGCGCCGGCATGGGTGAGGCCAACTGCGGCGGGGGGGGCGGTGGAATGGGGCTATCGGCCGGCGGGCGCGCCTTGCTGACGTGCGGGCGGTAAGGCGCCGGCTTTTTCACCCGCGGCTGTTCCTGCGCGGGTTCCGCCATACTGGGCGCAGAGGCGGCCGCCGGGGCCGATGCGGCTGAGGCGACTGGCAAGGGCGACGACATTGCGGCGGGTGACGAAGCGGTGGCGGGCTGCGCCACGGTCGCGACTTGCGCCGGAGGATCGGCGAACTTTTCGTGAATCAGGCTGGTGTAATAGACTACGGCCGCCAGACTGGCGACCGTTACGGCGCCGGCTGCGGTGAGCAGCAGGGGATGAGGGGTGGTAGACATGGTTGTGCTCCGTTATTAGGTTGCTCCTGAGGCGAATAACGCGAAGACCCGTGATTCCGGCGACGCTTGCAACAATGTCTTACAACTGATCACGCGGCGCCCGCATGCGCGCGAAGTGACGGAAAACTTTACAACTGCGTCCTCCGTCAATTTCCTTCTTTTGAATACCCATTTTTGTATCAAGGCTTTACCGTGTCCGGCGTGGCTTATGCTTCAAGTTAACGTGGCGACGCCTGCCCGCGGATGGCTCGTGCCTTTTCTTTTCTCCCGACTGCCGGTCGGTGGGCTTCCCGTTGCCCAGGGTGCGCTTCTCATTGGCCATCGGCGCACCTCGGGTGTGGCGTGGTTCGCGCCAGATTTCAGCAAGTGGTTGGCGACTATCCGGCGATGGCCAGAAAGGAGTGGCGATGAAACTTCGTTTGACTCCGCAGGCGCGCGGATCGCGCTTCAATCTCGGGTGGGCGACTCAGGCACTGACGGGAGTCGCATTGCTCGGCACGGCGTGTTCGGCTCCGGCGGCCATTATTTACAGCGGTCAGCTCAATGTGCAGATACCCGATCCCAGCTACCTTCCTCAACTCTACCCAAGCTCGTACGACCTCAAAATCGGAGGGGTGACACAGTTTGTAGTGATGGGTCTGGGAGGAGGATTGGGGGTGAACTTCATGCTCTCATCCTTCAATACGGTGCTGACGCCGAGTGGCACGGGCGGTATCGGGGTGGCGCAGGTATTCGCCGCCGACGCATTGATCGGCGGGAGCGCCGACAGTGCAAAGGACATATTCGGCAAATCCAAAGACATCAGGGGAATGCAGGAAGGCTACTACGGGCTGGATTTCTATGCTGGCGACACCAGCTATTATGGTTGGATCGACGTCAGGAATTTTCATTACTACCCGTATGAACCCCAGCCGGGGCAAATTTACAATATCCCTTCGCTGACGATCGTCGATTGGGCCTACCAAGATCAACCCGACACGGCAATCCGTGCGGGCGAAGGGCGTTCGCAACCGCCACCGCCGCCACCGGGCGTACCGGAACCTTCGTCACTGGCTCTGATGGCCCTGGGTGCGGCGGGAGTCGCCCTATGGCGGCGTCGTAAAGTCGTGAACTAAGCCCCGCATGTCGGCCGTGCCACGATTCCTCCTTGTCGGCTGGGAGGGCGCGGATTGGCCTCTGCTCAACCCGCTACTCGACAAGGGCGGGTTGCCGACCCTGAACGCGCTGATCGGGCGCGGCGTTGCCGGTCGGCTTGGCTGTTGCGAGCCGCCGGTCAAGGAGGCGGTGTGGGCGACCTTGCTGACCGGGCGCAGCGCCGATGAACATGGCATCGCCGCTGCCGCCGAACCCGATCCGGTTACGGGTGGCGTTCGCCCGATCGGCGGCACCGCGCGCCGGGTCAAGGCGTTGTGGAACATCCTGGCGCAGTCGGGCTGGCGGGTCGGCGTGGTCGGTTTTCCGGCCACCCATCCGGCCGAGCCGGTGCCTGGCGTGTTTGTCACCGATGAATTCGCGCGCCCGCTGGCGCCGGTCGGTCAGACATGGCCGGTGCCCAAGGGGAGCCTGCATCCGCCTGAATGCGCTGCTGAGTTGGCCGATCTGCGCGTACACCCGGGAGAACTGAACGGGAGTGATCTGCTGCCCTTCATTCGCGATGCTGCCCGCCATCCCCCCCGACCCGACGACCGGCTGGCGGCGCTGGCAGGCATGCTCGCCGAGAATGTCAGTCGGCACGCCATCGCCTGCCGGTTGCTGGAGCAGGATGCTGTCGACGCGGTGATGGTCTACTACGACCTGATCGGCGCCGCGCGCCGTCTTCTCGTCCCGCGCGCCGGGGACGCCGTCTATGCGGAATCGCTGGCTGTGGCGTTGCGCTTTCACGATCTGCTGCTCGGCCGTCTACTCGACCTTGTGGGTATGGAGGCGGCCGTGATGCTGGTGTCGCCCGCTGTCGGCCCCACTACCTCGCGGCGCGCGCGCGAAGGCGGACTGCTATGCCTGGCCGGCAAGGCCGTTTGCGGCGATCAGTTGAGTCTGGGTGCCGGTGTGCTCGATGTTGTCCCGAGTGTGCTCGCCTGGCTCGGCCTGCCGGCAGGGTGCGATATGCCAGGTCGTGTGTTGCCCGAAATCAGCTTGAGTGAGAAGGAGCGGCGCATCGACAGTTGGGAAACCCAGCCCGGCGACAGCGGCGCTCGCCTGGCTGATCCGCCCGAATCACAACCCTTTGCCGACACCGCCATGGTTGAACTGGCCAGGCTCGGCTACCGCGACACCGTGACGCCGGAAGCGGCGGTGCAGGTTGATCGCGCCCGGGCGGCGGCGGCACTGGGTCGTGCACGGGCAGCACGGGGGCGTGGGCGTATCGAGGCCGCCATCCGGCATTGCGAAGTCGGTCTGAGTGCCTGCCCGGGCGACATCGAGTTGCGCATTCTGTTGGCTCAACTGTCTTTCCGTGGTGGTGATCTGGCGCGCTGCCGGGAACTGGTTGCCGGCTTTACCGGGTTGGCTGCCGATCCACAGCTCGCCCATTATGTCGACGCGTTGCTCGCATTGGCATCGGGTGAGATGGAGGGGGCCCGCTCGCATCTGGCTGCCAGCGAGCTTGCCGCGCCCTCGCCGGATCTACAGGCGGCGCTCGCCCGCGCCTATCTGGACGCCGGTC